>JACCEC012506251.1_pt1 | contig 10211 bp, 11 predicted proteins | sample 7450121 | NCBI WGS metagenome assembly JACCEC01 (sample SAMN15323455, study PRJNA562643) | freshwater metagenome | isolation source: river surface water | place: USA:Blue River Watershed | collected 2017-08-18 | reverse complement strand
ATAAACCTTTACAAAAGATAGGTATTGAAAGAAAAAATGGGAAATTATTTACAAAAGATTGGAAGTCAAGAAAATATCATAAAACATGTTATAAAAAAAATAAATATTTTATTAATTGGAAGATGGAACAAGAATTTAATAAACTTAAAGAACTTGAAGAAGAATTTGAAAATTTAATAAATAACTAATTTTTATAAAGATAATATACTAAAATTTTATAAAAAATAAATAAATATTTTTATTTAAAAAATTATTTATATATACTATATATATATAAATGGAAAATCAAAAAGTAATAATTATTAGGTCAACTTACACTGAAGCCCAAAAAAAGGCAATTAAGAAATACAAGGAAACTCATCCTGAAAAGATGCGTGAAGTATATAAAAGAGGTTATGAAAAAAGTAAATTAAATGAAGAATATACTAAAAAACATAGAGAACAAGTTAAAAAAAGATATCATGAAAAAAAATCTGATCCTGAATTTATGGCTTTATTAAGGGCTCGTAATAAAGAATATTATCAAAAACGAAAACTTAAAAAACAAGAAAATAAAAATAATATAGATGATTTAAATATAGATATTATTGAAAAACCAATTAATAATATTGATATAGATATAATTGAAAAACCTATACAAGATATTTTAAGAAATGATAATTAATTTTTTTAGTATAGAATAATTAAATTTATTTAAAATTTTATTATCTATTATAATATATATATAGAATTATGAATTTTAAAACATTTTGTGAAACTGAAAATATTCCTTATTTACCATTTTATTATTTTATTAGTGATACAATTAATGATGATGGGTCATTAAAAAAAATCCCTATAGGTGAAAAAAATAATTTAAATCCCGAGGATATAAAAGTTGAACTTACTAAAAGAAATAATTTAAATAAGCCTTTCTCATATTCAAAAAAAGACCAAGATGGTAATTATATAAATATTAATTTATCTGAATCCGAAATAGAATCATTAACTAAGTCCTACACAATATTTTTAAAACATCATCCGACGTATTATTGTATAGATGTAGATGATAAAACAATTAATTCAATGAATGATTTTATTAAATTACTAAATGATAATAATGTAGATGAAACAATTATAAACCATATTAAATTATGTTCTTGGGCTAAAGGTAATACAAAAGGTATACATATATATATAAAATTATTAAATGTACCTAATTATAGTAATCAACTAGATGTATTTAATTATTTTGATGGTGATTTAATAAAAAAAAATAATATGTGGGAAGGTATAACCAAATTAATAAATTATAATGATGTTGAACCCATTGATTTTAATGTAATAAAACCTTTATTTAAAAGTGAACAATTAAATCCATCAATTAAACCAATTCAACCAATCAAAGAAATAAAACAAGAAATAAAACCAGTTAATAAAAGTGAACCAATAATTAGTGATAAAAATGAAGTTAAAAATTATATTGATTTATGTATTGAATATGATGTATTTAAAAAAATATCCGGATATCAAAACTGGTTAATAATTGGTTTATTAATAAAAAATACTTTTGGTGATGAAGGTATTGATTTATTTAATGAAATATCGTCTTTAATGCCTAAATATGATGGTGAACAACAATGTAAACAATTTTACAATGATTTAAATAGAAGAATATTTTCTAATGATAAAAATCCTATTACTTTAGGTTCATTAATTTATATTATTAAAGAAACAGATGAAACAATATATAATAAAATTAATACTCAAAAAAAAACAAAATCAGAATATAATATTTTATTTGATTTATCAACTGGTAATTTAGGTAATTATTTTAAAAATATTCATAAACCAAAAATATCTTTTATTTTTAGTAATGGTAAATTATATTATTTTAATGGAATATATTGGAAAGAAGATGATATAGAAAATAAACCAATTTTAAATAATTATATTGACGAGGTATTATATATTGAATTATTCAAATTATATCAGAAATATGAATTAGAATTACAAAATAAAAGAGAAGATAAATCTAAAGAATTAAAAGAAATAAAAAAAAATATTCAAAAATTAAGAGATCATCAAACTAGAAAAAAATATATTGGTGATATATGTTGTAAACTTACTAATAATGATATTATATGGAATAATAAACATAATTTATTTTGTTTTGAAAATAAAGTTTATAATATTGATGAAAATAAATTTGTAGAACCAAAACAAGATTACTATATAAATATGTCTTGTGGATATAATTATAATGATAATTATGATTTAAATTTATTAAAAGATATTGAAAACTTTATTAATCAAATATTTCCAAATCCAGAAATTAGAAATACATATATGACAGTTGCATCAACATCTTTATCTGGATTAACTTTAGAACAATTTACTCTTGCTAATGGTTGCGGAGGTAATGGAAAAGGCGTATTAAATGAATTACTTCTTGAAAGTATTGGTAATTATTCATATGTAATACAACCAAATTTATTAACTAGTCCTATAAAATTAGGTTCAAATCCTGAATTGGCTAATTGTGATTCAAAAAGATTAGTTTTATTTAGAGAACCTGAAGGAGAATATACTTTTAATTGTGCAGTAATCAAAGAATTAACTGGTGGTAGTGAAATTAATGCTAGATTAAATTATTCTAATAAAACTAAAACTAAAATATGTATGACTCTAATTGGAGAATGTAATAAAAAACCTAAATTATCAGAATCAGGTGAATCTATACAAAGAAGATTAATTGATATTCATTTTGAAGCAAAATATGTAGATAAATCAGAATATAATTTATTAGATGAAGAAGAGAGAAAAAATGTTTATGTAAAGAATATATATTATAAATCTCCCGAATTTAAAGAAAAATATAAACAAGCTTTATTTATAATACTTACTAAATATTATAATAATTACAAAAATAATTCATATCAATTAAATATTCCTGATTGCGTTAAATTTAGAAATATGGAATATATGAAAATGTCTGATGATTATTATAATTTTATTGAAGATAATTTTGAAAAAACAGATAATAAAAAAGATATTATTAAATTAAAAGAAGTATATGAAATTTATAAAAATACAGAAGATTATAGTAATTTATCTAAAGAACAAAAAAGAAAAAATAATTATAAAAACTTTACTTCTAATTTGGAAACCAATTTATTTATAAAAAGATTTATTAAAACTGATTCAGATAAAACTAAAATATTAACCAATTATAAATTAAAAGAAATGAATGATTAATTTTAATAATTTTATATAATGTAATTATATTATATGAAATTAGTCCCAGTAAATAAATTAAAAAAAGATGATCTATTATATCAATATTCAAATCCAAAAATTGCACAACAAAAAGCATTTGAGATATTAGGTCCAAATGTTATATTATATAAGTCAGATAATGCACAAAAGAAATATAAATATTTTAATCCATTATTAAAAAAATATCAATATTTTGGTCAAATGAAATATGAAGATTTTACAAAACATCAAGACGAAGAACGAAAAAATAGATTTTTAAATAGGAATAAAAGATGGGCAGAAGCTGATATATATAGTCCAGCATTTATGTCCTATTATATTTTATGGTAAAAATTATTATATATAATTATTTATATATAATGCCTAATAGTTGGACCGAATTTATTAAAAAGAAAGCTAAAGAATTAAATATTCCTTATGGTTGTGCTTTATCAATGCCAGAAATATCTAAGGAATACAAAGAAATAAAACAAACTAAAACTACTTTACAAGAAAATAGAAAAAATGCTGCTTTTTTAAATGGTAGAATCAAAAATTTAAATAATAAAATAAATCAATTATCATATAGAGCACATGGTCAAAAAGAAAAACCAATTGATAAAGTAGAAGAAAAAAGATTAAAAGATGAACTTAATAAAACTAAAGAATATTTAAAAGAAATATATAATAATATATCTAAATTAGAAATGAATAAAGGTAATGGTTTAGTACCTAGAATTGGTGGTAAGAATTTATTAAAAAAAACAATTGTTGATTATTTCCCACCTAATTATAAAGAATTAATATATATTGAACCATTTGTAGGGGGTGGTCATATATTTTATGAAAAAGAACCAAGTATTAAAGAAATAATTAATGATTTAGATCCTAATGTATATAGAATTTATAAAGGATTCAAAAAATATCCAGTTGAAAAAATAAATCCAAATATAATTGGTACATATAATAAAGAAGATTATTTAAATTTAAAACAAAATCTAGATAAACAAAGTGATTTTCAAAAATTTATAAATACATTAATTTTATTTAAAATATCTTATATGGGTAGAATAGACACATTTAAAGGTAGTAAAGATAAATCTTTTGATATTAAAAAACCATACAAAAAAGAAGATCACACTAGATTAAAAGGTGTAACAATATTAAATAAAGATTATAAAGATTTAATAAATAAATATGACTCATTAAAATCATTTTTTTATTTTGACCCACCGTATGAAGAATCTAAAAAATTATATAAAAAAGGTGTAATTGATTATGAAGAAATGAAAGATATTCTCAAAAAACTAAAAGGTAAATTTTTATTATCTATTAATGATAGTCCATATATAAGAAATATTTTTAAAGATTTTAATATAAAAACAGTTCAGACAATGTACTCAATTAAAAGAGTAGATAATAAAAATCCTATAATTAATGAATTAATAATATCTAATTATAATATATAAAATGAGTCAAACAAATATAGATTTAATAGAAATATCTAAAAAAATTGGGTTGCCATTAGTTGGGGTATTTACAAAAGATGAACTAAAAGATATAAAAAAGGTAGAAGGTAATTATATATTAAATTTAAATAATTCAGATCAATCAGGTAGTCATTGGACCTGTTTTTGTATTGAAAACAATAAAACATATTATTTTGATAGTTTTGGTTTTCCAGGTCCAAAAGAATTAAGACGATTTAATAAAGAAGAATATTTTTATAGTGATAAACAAATTCAAAATATAAATTCAACGGTATGTGGATATTATTGTATAGCATTTTTAATATATATGAATGGTTCACCTCGTACACATGGTGATTTCACCATTGCTAGAGGCTGTTCAAACTGTCCAAGATTATCAAGATTTCAAAATTTTTTAGATATGTTTTCGGATGATCCATTAAAAAACAAAACAATATTGGCTAAATTTTTAAAACCTTATTAATAATTTTTTATATATAATAATATATATGAATTATAAATCAAATCCCAATTATAAATTACATACAATATTATTTGATAAAACTAAAAATAGTTTAGATGATGCAATATTATTTATTCAAAATCATGATTTTAAATTAAAAAAAGTAGATTTATTAGATGAATATTATAGATTTAGACAATTAAGTCCCGAATATCTTAAAAAATTAGGATTCACTGAATATAGAACAATAACAATAGATAAAAAAAATAATATTAAATTAGTCTTAGCATATAAAAAACAAAAAATAATAGAAGGAGGTTTATTATTAAAAAAATCTAAATATTTATAATATAAAACTATAAAAAATAATATATCATTAATATATATATGAATATTCAAGGTAAACCAACAATTAGAAAATTAAGAGATATTGATGATGCATACACACGTCATATGGCTTATTTAGATTTACAGAGTAAATTGGAAGATAATCAAAAAAATATAATGGCTGGGTTACCACCAGTAGTTCCTACAGCTATGCCTGATCCAAGAACATTAGCACAAAGAAGAGCTGATTTGATTGAACAAAGGTCAAAAGCTACACAAAACATTTTAAAATTAAATATTGATAAACATGAAGTTAATAAAATATTACAAGAAATGACTGATGATGATATTAAAGATTTAAATCAAATATATCCAGTATTACAAAAAGAAATATCTAAATTTGATGATATTGACTCTGATTTCTTTATGTCATTTTTTAGAAATTTATTGAGAAATTTGAAAGGTACAGATTATCAATTAGGACTTATAAAATTTGATCCATCAAATCTTGAGGAGATCGAATTTGATGATGAAATGTATAAATATTTAGATGATTCATTAAAATTATTAGAATCTGATTTACAAGAATTATATGAAGGTTTTTTAGATGAAGATGAAGATATTACTGAAATGGGTGAAATGGTAGAGAATACATTTAATGGTAAAAATATAGATAATATATATTTTAGATTTATAGCTGAATATGCAAGTACAAAAAAACATAATCAAAGACAAATAAATATTTTATCAAAAATGGATCAAATTGCTGATTTATTACAAAAAATATCTGACAATTATAATTTTGGGACAGAAGCTCCAGATAGTGATGAAATTGCTGATTTAGATTATAGTCAAATTGAAAAAGAAATATCAGGAATGTCAAATGTAGATAATTTTATTCAGGCAATAGATTATTTACCAGATATTGCAAATAAAAAAGTTAAATATGCTTTAAATTATTTATTAGAAAATGAAATTGGGTCTGGAAGATCTAGAGGATTTTTTAGAGCTCATAAGATAAGAGAACAAGAAAAACAAGAACAATTACTACAAGAACAAGAAGACCGAGAACAGGAAGATTTAAGAAGACCCCAAACTGATATATTTGGTGAACCTGATGAAGACTATTTAGAAGAAGAATTCCAACAATTAGCAGGTAGTGGAATTAAAAAATTTATAAATTCTAAAAGACCAAAAACAACTCCCAGAGTTATATATGGTTCAGGATTAGGAAAAATAGAAGAGATACCAAAATGGATGTTATTTGGAAAATTTGCTATTCATTATCCAGAATTAAAAAGAAATATATTAAATATTAAATATAAATCATTAAGTCAAATACCTGATCTAAATAAAAAAATAAAAATATCTGATGATTTAAAAGATTTTTTAGATGAAATATTAAAAACTGGTAATATGTCAAAAGTAGGTTATAAAAATTTGACTGAAAAAGATAAAAAAATATTTGATATAATAAGTACAAAAGCAGGATTATATGAAAAATTTGGTATTAAACCTATCATTACACAACCGAAAGATATTGACCTAGATAAAGATATGAAAAGATTTGAATTAGTAAAAGGTGAATGGATAGCAGGTAATAATAATGATGAAGTAAAACAAGAATTAATTTTATTAATATCTAAATTTATTAATTTAAAAATGATATCCGAAGAAGATGGAAAAGACATATTAAAAGATTTATTAAAAAAATAATTATTTTTATAAAATTTAATATATAACTATTATATATATAAATGAAAACTATTATTCTAAACAGCACCAATATTGTTTCTGGTTCAAATAACTCACAATTTATTTATAATTTTCCAGCTGGTGGAGTTAATTTTCAAAAAGAAGAAATAGCAGTATCAAATATATCTATTTTTTATTCGTGGTTTAATATAAATTCATCACTCTATAATAATAATATATTTAAATATTATTGGCAAGGTACACCTTATACTGTTACAATCCCAAATGGTAATTATCAAATATCTGAATTAAATGAATATCTTCAATATATTATGATACAAAATAATCATTATTTAATAAATTCATCTGGTCAATATGTTTATTATTTAGAATTACAATTAAATATAAGTCAATATGCAGTACAATTTAATGCATTCCCAATTCCTACATCATTACCTTCTGGTTGGACTGCTCCTTCAGGTTGGTCTGGTTATCCAGTTACAACAGAAACTCCACAAATAGAAATATTATCAACAAATAATTTTAAAGATATAATTGGTTTTAATGCTGGTATTTATCCAAATCCTGTTCAATCAACAAATTATTCAAAATTATCAGATTATTCACCACAAGTAAGCCCAATATCATCTATGGTTATGGAATGTAATTTAATTAATAATAATTTGTCTATTCCTTCAAAATTACTTTATGCTTTTACAGTTCAAAATGTATCATTTGGTGAAGTATTAAATATTTCAGTTCCTGAATATAGTTGGAATGATATATCTGATGGGTGGTATAATTCACTACAATTAGAATTTAAAGACCAAAATTTAAGAAATGTACAAATAAAAGACAATCAGATAGTTATTTTATTAGTTATTAAAAAGAAAAACGAATTATCATTAAGATAAAAAAATATATAAATATAATATATATAATATAAAATGCCCCAATGTATGTGTTATAGAAATTTTAAAAATCAACGTGGTAATGGATTGATGCGAACAACGAGATCTAATGGTTCAATGGTTTTGAAACCTTTAATGGGCTCTGGTGCTGTATTATTAAAAACTCCTAATGCTCAACCCCCATTTTTTGGTAAAGAACAATTATCAACTGAAACTCTATATAAAAAGGGTTCAGGATTTGGATCAGATATGGATAAATTAAGTTCAAAATTAGATAAATTAAATTTGGTAAAACCAAGTAAAACTGTAAGAAAAAATATAAAAATTTCTTTTTAATATAAACAATATTTTTTAATATAAATATTATTTAAATTTTTTTTATATAAACATAATATATATATATATTATTATGGCTGATCAACTATTATATGAACTTTCAAGTTCAGTACAACTCGACTCTGAACCTTTTATTAGAAAAGATGTGGTATATGTAAATGATATGAATAATGGATCTTATGGACAAACTAATCAACTTCAATTTGACCTTTCAAGTATCGCAAATAGTGGTCAATGGGCTAGTTTTTCAGAAGCATATCTAGAAATTCCATTAGTTATGGTTCTTTCTGGTGAAGATGCTTCAGCTACTGTTGATGCCACAAATAGTTCTTTTGTTGCTGGTTTAAAAGGTGGTTTTCATCATTTGATTGATTCGATGAGTGTACAATTAAATAACACAACTATTATTCAACAAACAAGATTAAATAATATTCATGCTCAATTTAGATTCCTTTCTCAAGCATCTAAACAAGATGTTGAACTTAATGGTCCTACAAATTTTATTATTCCTGATAGTGTTGATTCATGGAAATATGACACACTTAATGGATCACAAAATAATGATGCCATTCCAGTTCTTGGAACTGTTAATGTTGGAGTAACCGGTACTGTTTTTAATGAAGGTCTTTATACCAGAAATAAAATAACATCTTTTAATATTGGAGCTACTGGTGGGAGAGGTGCCGAACTTATTACCGATACATCTAAAAATTCATCCATCGCTAAAACATGGACCAACAAAGTAGCGACTAATGCTCGTGCATGGTATATTATGGCACAAATTAGACTTAAAGATCTACATCCATATTTTTCAACTGTTCCCCTAATGAAAAATTCGTATTACAAAATTTATTTAAATCTAAATCAAGCATCTTGTAGTTTTACAACAAATGGTACTTCTTATACTATATCTCCTAATAGTATTAATGTATTGGGAGGTGGAACTATGCCATTTATGTTAACAAATCCATCTATTGGATCGACTGGTATGGGTTTAGCCGATGGTAAAGTATATACTATTTCATTGTCAGTTAAAAATTCATATTTGCAAACCCAAGCATCTCTCGCAACTAATGGACAAATAAGTTCCGCTAGAATTTATATTGCATGTTATATAATGGATCCAGCTAAAGAATCACAATATTTACAAGCAAATGGAAGAGAAAAAGAAATTAAATATTCAGATATTTATCAATATAATTATTCTTTCACTGCTGGTTCACCTTACAATCAATTGGTTAGTAATGGTATTTCAAAACTAAAATCAGTACTTGTTGTGCCATTTTTTGATAGAGTATCTGGAAGTACTGGATGTGCTGGTGTAATTCCTTATCAATCTCCATTAACCTCTGAACCCGCAACTACTTCTCCTCTTATTGGTTCTCTTCAGACTGAATATAATGTGCAAATTTCAGGAATTAATGCTTATCAAACAAATATTAAATATGGTTATGAACACTATCTTCAATAACTTAATCAAACAGGACTAAATGGAAATCTTACAACTGGTTTGTGTTCTTCTTTAATTTCTATGGAAAGTTTCATGAATAATTATGGTTATTTATATACTGATTGTACAAGACGTCTTGGATCTGCTTTTGATGCTCCTGCATCTGTTCAACTTATTGGTACCAATTCGGCTTTAGTTGGTGTTAATTTTGTTGTTTTCCTTGAATTTGAAAGATCAATTAAAGTCGATTTGTTTACTGGTAATGTTATTCAAGCTTAAAAACTAAATTAAATTATTAATATTGAAATAATACAATATTTTTT
>JACCEC012494278.1_pt1 | contig 10213 bp, 7 predicted proteins | sample 7450121 | NCBI WGS metagenome assembly JACCEC01 (sample SAMN15323455, study PRJNA562643) | freshwater metagenome | isolation source: river surface water | place: USA:Blue River Watershed | collected 2017-08-18 | reverse complement strand
CAAATCAGCAAAGAATTTCATCAGGCTGAATGTATAATTTTTACCCTCAATGACGGATGCTGTTTTTTCACTCAGGTAAGAAAAAACTGGTGAACCCACAATCAGCCATATGTACTTGAAAAGAGAAAAATAAAGCAACATCAGTATCAGCCAGAGCATCACTCCCCCAATGGTGAACAGAAAACCAATCCAGCTGTCCTGCAACCTGTTCAACCATGTTTGCAGTCCTGTTTCCAGGGTTAACCATTGAATGGCCTGATTCATGGATCGGGAGAAAAAATAGATACTGATTACAAAAACAATGGCATAAAGAATACCCGGAACAATGATCCATTTCCATAACCTGTGTTTATGGATGAATTCATGTGCCCTGAAATAGGATTGCACCGATATGACGAGTTCTTTAAGCAAACTGTTTCATCTTGTTCGGCAAAATACACAAATGATTTATCTTCACCCAAATTGAATTGGTGGAAAAAAATACAGCAACTTCACTTAAACCCCTGTTGGCTTTGCTGGCGGGACCAACATTATTTCTCTTAATCCTGCTGGTTAATCCATTGCAATTGGAAATCTTGCCAAACCGGGTACTTGCCGTTGGAGTATGGATGATTACCTGGTGGATTACTGAAGCCATTCCAATGCCTGCAGTTGCCATCATGCCATTGGTGCTTTTCCCACTTTTGGGTATTGCCAAAATCAGTGAGGCTGCTGCACCCTATGCAAACGAAGTGGTTTTCCTGTTTATGGGTGGGTTCATGATCGGACTTGGAATAGAAAAATGGAATCTCCACAGAAGAATTGCACTGTCTATTGTTAGTCTTACCGGAACAGGTGGCGACAGAATTATACTGGGATTTATATTGTCTACGGGATTTATCAGCATGTGGTTAAGCAATACTGCCACTACCATGATGATGTATCCCATCGCTGCATCCGTGATTTCAGTGGTATTCGCCAAGCACCCGGATGGTAAAGGTGCTCGTAATTTTGCACTTTGTATCATGTTGGCCATAGCCTATGCCTCTAACTTCGGAGGAGTGGGAACCATCATCGGTACCCCCCCCAATGTAGCTTATGTCTCATTTATCAGTAAGAAATTTGGCTACGATATTCCTTTTTTTAGCTGGATGGTTGTTTCTTTTCCGGTTGCATTGTGCTTATTGCTTTCGCTTTATGTTGTCCTCATCAGGATGTTTCCCAACAAACTGGTTGCAGACCGTGAAATGGGCAATATGATTCAGACTGAACTCAGGTCGCTCGGACCAATTTCACTACCAGAAAAAAGGGTGCTTGTTATTTTTCTGACCACAGCTTTTTTATGGATTTTCAGGGACTTGCTGAATAAACTTGAATTGTTTAAGCTGGATGACAACATGATTGCTGTCTTTGGCGCATTACTCATGTTTATTGTACCCGCCGGCAATCAACAGGCACCCCAGGAAAAAATTCTTTCCTGGCAAGACACGTCAAAAATGGCATGGGGGATCCTCCTGCTTTTTGGCGGGGGTATTACATTAGCTGCTGCCCTTGAAAAGGCTGGCCTGATTGGTATGCTGGGTAACTGGCTTGCCGGATTCTCCGGAACTTCATTGGTGCTCCTTATACTTGTGATAGCAACTCTTTCCATTTTCATCAGCGAAGTTATGAGCAATGTGGCTCAGGTCATTGTTTTTGCGCCTGTTGTTACAGGAATAGCTACTGCCATAGGTGCAGATCCGCTTGCCCTGGGATTACCCATGACACTGGCAGCCAGTTGTGCTTCCATGATGCCCATGGGAACACCTCCCAATGCAATTGTATTTTCGAGCGGACATATCCGCCTCAAGGACATGATCAGGGTTGGATTGGTTATGAACCTGATCAGCATACTGCTTATAGTATTGTCGGCCTATTATATACTTCCTCAGGTAATGCGGCTTATTGCTGATTAGCCTAAAATTTGGGACAATGAATCTTCTTGTTCAGGGGATCTTTTCGTCCACTGGTGTAGATTACCGAAAGCTCAGACCCTCCTCGTGCGTAACTGGCACGTGTAAGACCAGAAAGGTTAATGTCATGTGAGATGCCAATCCTGAGCTGATTGAATTCTGCCCCGATATAGGGGATAACAGCATCTCCAACCCGTATCCATAAGCCGGCATGCAGTTCTGTCTGATGATCTGAGTCAGATAAAAAACCGGAAGAATAGGCTCCTCCGATCAGTGTTTCACTTGATGCTCCCTGAATCTGGTGCATGAAACTGAAGTGAATATTATCATTTATGCCTCTTGGCAAATACCCTCCTCCATGAATGGTGGTCCTTGGGTTAAGCAGGTAGCTGCCAGCATTAAAACTTTCTGATGGTCTGTTGATGTGGTATACAGATGTTCCAAGAAAAAAACTATTCTGTCCGTCTGTACTCAGTGCATACATAAATCCCGCGTTTATATCTGCATAATTGATGGAAAAGGGATTTCCGTTGAAACTTTCCCTGGTGACACCTGTGAATCCTAAGGCAGTTAATTCATCTTCAAGGTTTGCATCGGCCATATTAATCCGTTTGCTGGCAAAACTTCCCTGAAAACCAACTGTTATCTGGTGAAATCCGTTTTCATCCAATGATTTGGTGTATGCTGTGCTAAGGCTGTAAAAACTGTTATTCAGAATTCCGTTTCCACTTTTGTCATTAATGGCCATTAATCCAACCCCCCATGTATCCATTTCAGGAATCCTGTTGCTAAGAATGGGAAAATCCAGTGCTGCAGCCCCAGAGGTGAATGCATTGTTGATGAGTGGCCATTGTTTTTTGAAGTTTCCGGAAAAGCGGTACTTGCCATCAAATTTCCCTGCATAAGACGGATTAAGCGCAAGGGGAGATACGAAAACCTGAGAAAAATGTGAGTCCTGAGCAAGAATATCATCCCAGAGCAAACAAAGCGTGAGTAGGAATATGAATATTTTTTTAAAGGGCATGGATGGGAATAAATGAATCAGGATTGTTTCTTCTCTCCGAAGCACAAGTCACCCGCATCGCCAAGTCCGGGAACTATATACCCCTTGGCTGTTAGTTCTTCATCAATTGCTCCACACCAGATATGGGCCTGAGGCTCATGTCTTTTGATCATATCAATGCCTTCAGTACTGGCAATTACAGTGGCAATGTGCAGGGTTGACATATTGCCCTCCCGCTTGAGGAACTCAATGGTTTTAACCAGTGATGCCCCGGAAGCCAGCATGGGGTCGCATAGAATGACCACACGGTCTTCAATAGAAGGACAAGCCATATAGTTCAGGCTAATTTCAAAACTTCCATCCCTGTGGTGTTTTCTGTAGGCTGCAATAAATGCGTTATCTGCCTTGTCGAAATAATTCAGCATACCCTGGTGCAGCGGACTTCCTGCCCGGAGAATAGTGGCAAGAACAGGTTGTGCTTTCAAAACCATCGATCTTGCAATGCCAAGTGGTGTAGTGGTATCTTTTTCTTCCCAGGGTAGTGTTTTGCTGATTTCATATGCCATGACTTCACCAATCCGTTCAATGTTCTTTCTGAACCGCATCCTGTCTCCCTGAATATCAATGTCCCGAAGCTCGCTGATCCAGTTGCTGATAAGGGAATGCTGTGAACTTAAGTTTTTGACCATACAAAGTTTTAATTTCGGGGTTCATTACAAATCTAAACATATTCCATGTTATATCGCGTGATTGGACTCATGAGCGGCAGTTCGCTGGACGGACTCGACATTGCATTCGTTGAACTGGAAGAACTGGGTGGCAAATGGTCTCATCAGATTGTTGGTGCCGACTGTATACCCTACACTGAAGACTGGCAAAAAAGGCTCTTGGCAGCTGAAAGTTATTCCGCAGCAGCGTTTATGGCACTTCATTCGGAATACGGCAAATTGATTGCATCAATTGTCAACGAATTTATTGAGCAAAATGAACTTGGGTACAAAGTTGCATTAATAGCTTCCCACGGACATACCGTATTTCATGTTCCTGGTTCTCATTCTGTGCAAATTGGAGATGGTGCTGCAATTGCTGCCCTCACAGCACTTCCCGTGGTCTCTGATTTAAGGGCTGTGGATGTGGCCTTAGGGGGACAGGGAGCGCCAATAGTTCCTGTTGGTGAACAATTGTTGTTCCCCCAATACAGGTTCTTTCTCAATATAGGGGGTATAGCTAATTTGTCCTATAATGGTGGTGACCACTACGATGCTTTTGATGTATGCGCAGCTAACCGGGTCCTCGATATGCTTGTTCAACCAATGGGACTGGAGTTTGATCGTGATGGAGAAATAGCTGCTAGGGGCAGCATTCATGAAGGGCTCCTCAGTGATCTGAATGCATTGGATTATTATCAGCAACCTTATCCCAAATCATTGGCCAATGAGTTTGGAACCAAAGTTGTTTACCCCATGATGTTGGCATCAGGATTGTCTGCTGAGGATGCACTGGCAACTTATGTTGAGCACATCGCTATCCAGATTTCGGCTTCGATTGCTACTATAATGGAAAGAAACGGACTAACCATTTCGGGTGATACCCTGTTAATTACCGGCGGTGGTGCGCTCAATACTTACCTTGTTTCAAGAATCAGGCAGCACCTGGCTCCAATTGGAATTGAACCGGAAGTTCCGGATGAAGTCACTGTCATGTACAAGGAGGCCCTCGTTATGGCTCTCCTGGGTGTTTTACGGTGGCGTGAAGAAGTCACTGTTCTTGCTTCAGTTACAGGAGCTTCCCGTTCAAGTATTGGCGGAGCCCTATGGATGGGTGCACAATAAAAAAAGGGACTGTGATCAACAGCCCCTTTTTTAAATAACATCTAAATCAGGATTTATAGCCCCATTTTTTCATGATTTCAATGTCTTCTTTCATGCAATCCAGCGGCGTTTTTCCCTGATAGGATTCCTGCTCGATGATGAAATGTTTGGTACCCCACTTCCTGCCCAAATCAATGATTTCCTTTACAGGGATTATACCTTTACCAAGGATGGTTGATTCATACTTTTCATGACCCTCACTGGCGGTAATTTCATCTTTGACATGCATAGATTCGAAACGCCCGGGATACTTCTGCATTACATCCAGCGCTTTTGCACCGCCATTGATCATGTTACCGATGTCCAGCTGTTGCATTACAAGTTTTGGATCGGTCTCCGTGAGAATAATGTCATATAGCGTCTGGCTGCCGAGTTTTTCACTGAATTCAAAATCATGGTTGTGATATCCGAACTTCATGCCTGATTTTTGGCACAGCTCACCAGCCTTGTTAAATATCTCCATGAAGCCTTTCAGTGCATTGATGTCCTTGCGGGTATTTTGTTCCATTGAAGGGCTGATTACAAACATCTGACCTACTGTTGCAGCATCTTCAACTGTATATTTCCAGGCATCCGTAAAATCTTTTTTGGCCGCATCCCAATGCTTTCCATAACTCATGACCGTATGGCCGCTTGGCATGGTCATGCCGAGATCACTAAGGATTTTTTTGAATTCTGTTGCTGTCCACCCATAAAACTTACGGTTAATATAGTTGGCGTGTTCAACATGTTTGTATCCCATGGCTGCCAGCTTTTGTAAGGTTCCTAATGGATCCTTTGCCATGTCTGCCCTGATGGAATACAACTGAATGCCAGTTAATTCCCCTTTTTTGGCAGATGCAGCGAAAACATCAGACTTAAATAATGATAGACCTGCAGCCGCCAGTGCGCTGCTGCGTATAAATGCTCTTCTGGATTGATACATATGGCTGTTTTTTTGCTTGCTGTAAATTAAGCAAAAAAATCATCACCTGTACTGCGCTGCTAAAGAAATGGAGCTGTTCTACTTGTTTTCGTTTTTTTAAGTCCGGATGGTATACCCTGATAAACGAGTGAACCTCCTCCGTCTCCCGCTTCCGGTCCCAGTTCAATCACCCAATCTGCTGCTTTGATTACATCAGTGTTGTGTTCAATGACAACGATGCTGTGTCCCTGATCAATCAATGCATTGAATGATTCCAGTAATTTCCTGATATCATGGAAATGCAGTCCGGTTGTGGGTTCATCAAAAATGAACATGATTTTGTCCTGATGGCCCTTGCCCCTTCCAAGGAAACTTGCCAACTTGACACGCTGTGCTTCTCCGCCAGAAAGGGTTCCGCTGGATTGTCCAAGTTTGATATAGCCGAGACCTACATCACTCAGCGGTTTGAGTCGACTACTGATGTCTTTTTCTCCCTGAAAGAATTCAATGGCTTCATCCACACTCATTTCAAGCACATCATGTATGTTTTTGCCTTTATAGTTCACTTCGAGCACCTCGTCCTTGAATTTCTTTCCCTTACAACTCTCGCAAGTGAGGTGAACATCGGCGAGAAACTGCATTTCCACAGTTTGCTCTCCTTCTCCCTTGCAGGTGTCGCACCTGCCGCCATCCACATTAAATGAAAAATATTTGGGTAAAAATCCTCGGATTTTACTGAGTTGCTGAACGGAATACAAATCCCTGACCGCATCCCATGCCTTAATATAGGTTATGGGATTACTCCGTGATGATTTTCCTATGGGATTCTGGTCAATCATTTCCACTTGTGCAATCAGGTCCAGGTCACCTGATATTTTCCGGTGTCTGCCGGGCCTGTCTCCAATTCCCGAAATATGCTTGATCATTGCCGGGTAGAGTATTTTTTTGATCAGGGTAGTTTTACCGCTTCCACTAACGCCACTGACAACTGTAAATACGCCCAACGGAAAATCCACATCCACATCTTTCAGGTTGTTTTCTGAAGCGCCTTCAATGCGGATAAAGTTTTTTGCTTTCCGTACCGTATCCGGTATCGGTATTTTCAGATCTCCTTTCAGGTAGGATGCAGTAAGACTTTTTGGAGATTTCAATATGGTGTTGAAATCTCCTTCAGCCACCACCTCACCACCAAGGTGGCTTGCGAGCGGTCCCATGTCGATAATATGATCTGCTTCACGCATCATCAGTTCATCATGCTCTACTACTACAACGGTATTACCCAGGTCACGCAGGTTCTTAAGTACCTGAATCAGCCTTGCTGTATCTCGGCTGTGCAAACCTATAGAGGGTTCATCAAGGATATACAATGAATTGGTGAGGTTGCTTCCCAGGCAGCGGGTCAGCTGAATGCGCTGACTTTCTCCACCACTAAGGCTATTGGCCAGCCTGTCCAGCGTAAGATAGCCAAGTCCAACAGCCAGCATGGTATCCAAACGTTGATTGATTTCAAGCAACACCCGCTTTGCAACCGTCTGCTGATACTCTGATAATTTCAGTTCTTCGAACCAGACTGCCAGGTCTCTTCCCGGCAGCCTGCAGAGTTCCCCGATGTGCCTGCCATTGATTTTTACATACAAGGCTTCTTTCCTCAGTCTGTAACCATCACAACTGGTACAGGTTGTTCTGCCCCTGTACCTCGATAACAGCACTCGGAATTGCACCTTGTAAAGGTTATCTTCAACATCCCTGAAAAAGTCGTTGATGCCCTGAGCATGTTTATGTCCCTTCCACAGGAGGTTTCTCTCGGTATCTGTTAGCTCCACATAGGAACGGTGAACAGGAAAATCTACATGTTTGGCGCCTTTGATGAATTGTTCCCTCCACCAGTTCATTTTTTCTCCTTTCCATGGCGCCACGGCACCTTCATAAACCGATAACCTGTGATCCGGAATGACCAGTTCGGGGTCAATCCCCAGTATCTGTGAATAGCCTTCACACAACGGGCAGGCTCCGTAAGGGTTGTTGAATGAAAAAAGATTGGGAACAGGTTCTTCAAACCGCATGCCATCCATTTCAAACAGGTTCGAAAAGCGTTCAGGTTTGTTTTCGTTTACTTTAATACATATGGAACCCTGTCCTTCATAAAATCCTAATCCTATTGAGTCTTTGATCCGATTCGATTCATCTTCATCAAAATCCCTGGCTATCAGCCTGTCGATGAGCAGGAATGTATCAGGACTGGATTTCCATTTGCTGTCGGATAGCAAGTCTTCAATCTGAAGCGTTTCTTTTGTTCGGTTATTGAAAAGCCTTGAAAACCCTTTCTGCATCAGAATCGAAAGTTCTTCATGAAGACTGCGGTTCTGGCTTATTTCAAAGGCTGTAAGTATGAACAGCCGATCTCCGGCTTTACATGACTGCATGAAGTTCAGAACATCCTGTACATCATCCTTTTTAACTTCCTTACCCGATACAGGTGAAATGGTTTTACCCACCCTCGCATACAATAGCCTCAGGTAATCATAAATTTCTGTCATGCTGCCCACGGTTGAACGTGGGGTTCTTGTAATTACTTTCTGTTCTATGGCAACTGCCGGACAAAGGCCTGAAATATGGTCAACTTCTGGCTTATCCATGCGCATTAAAAACTGTCTTGCATATGCACTTAAGCTCTCTGCATAGCGTCTTTGACCCTCTGCAAAGAGCGTATCGATGGTCAAAGACGATTTTCCGGAACCGGAAACTCCCGTAACCACCGTGAGGGAACCCCTTGGTATTTTTACGAATACGTTTCGTAGATTATGCATACGTGCACCTTGAATGAAAATAGGTGCAGGTTCATTCGGATTTTTTTTCAATCCTTTCTTTTCCTTTGTTGATGCAGGTTTCGGCATAATGTGCTGCAAATATAGTATTAATGCGGGTTTTCACGGAATACGTATTTCTACGTATGCGTTAACAAACCATTGACAAATGAATGCTGAAGGGCGTTACAAAAAAATACGTAATCACAAAAAATAGCCTCCAAAAAATTTTGCCTGCCTGTGGAGAATGATAGTTTTGGTCTGTGATATCGATGAAACGATGACACAAAAAACAAAAAATCCAACCATTCTAAAAACCATCTTATGAGGCCTAGTAGCAGCATCACAGACAACCAACTCATTCAGCTTTTTATCAACGGAGATTCAAGAGCGCTGGAAGATCTAGTCAACAGACACAAAGAAAGAATCTTTACATCTATCGTTATCTTGGTAAAGGACAGGAATCTCGCTGAAGATATTTTTCAGGATGTGTTTATCAAAATCATAGATACATTCAGGAGTGGTAATTATACCGATGAAGGAAAGTTTCTGCCATGGGCTTTGCGTATTGCACACAATCTTTGTGTAGATCATTTCCGCAAAGTAAAAAGAACTCCTGTTGTGCTTAATAAGAGTGAAGAGTACGACATGTTTGAAAATATGAATATAACCGAAGAGGGAGCTGAGTCAAGGATTATGCGCGATCAGAGCCACGAGAATGTTCGCAGAATGCTGGACATGTTGCCAGAAGATCAACGTGAAGTCATTGTTTTGAGGCACTTCGCCAATATGAGTTTCAAAGAGATTGCTGACAAAACAAATTGCAGCATTAATACAGCATTGGGCCGGATGAGATACGGATTGATCAACCTTCGTAAGCTGATGAATGAATATCAGGTTGCACTGTAATGATTGTTAATAATTGAATAACTACTGTGAAATTAGAAAGGGAGCATTTGCTCCCTTTTTTATTGCTTGTTTTTATTGAATGCATCCAGTCCACACTTTAACCATTCAGCGTACTGCCGGGCATCGGGCGTATAACCTACGGGTCTGGAAAGTACTTTTTCGTCCGGAGAAATAGCCACATACCATGGTTGAGAAGTGGCATTGAAGTTTTCTGTTTGGAAAAGACTCCATTTTGTACCAACAGTTTTAATAGTCACACTTGCTCCTCCTTTGGTGGTGTAAACCTGTTGTTCTGTTACTGGAAGTAATTCTTTATCGTCAACATATAAAGAAACAAGAATATAATCATCCATCAATTCCTGCACATCCTTTTTTGTCCATACATTTTCCTCCATTTTCCTACAATTCACACATGCCCAACCAGTAAAGTCAATCAATATTGGTTTATTTTGTTCTTTGGCTAGTTTCAAGGCTTCCTCATAGTTTGTTAATGGTTCATCACAATTGACAGGATTGCTGAAAATACTGTAACATACCGGCGGTGGAAATCCGCTCACCAGACTGATGTGGGCGGCTTTTGTGTTGGTGATACCTGGTATGATATACGCTGTAAAAACCAATACTATGATTGCTATTACTTTTCTAGGAAGCGATATTTTTTGATCTCTGTCGTCATGAGGGAACCTAATCCATCCCAATAGGTAGATGGCTAGGCCCACAAAAATCAATATCCATACCCCAAAAAATACTTCACGTTTCAAGAGACCCCAATGTGCCACAAGGTCTGCATT
>JACCEC011441234.1_pt1 | contig 10213 bp, 3 predicted proteins | sample 7450121 | NCBI WGS metagenome assembly JACCEC01 (sample SAMN15323455, study PRJNA562643) | freshwater metagenome | isolation source: river surface water | place: USA:Blue River Watershed | collected 2017-08-18 | reverse complement strand
TATCTGAAACATTTTTATTAGCAGGTAATAATAAAAGGGAATTAAATGAAATAATTCAGCATTTAAATTCTCTTAATCCAACTGATGGCTGGTTTACTGATAACTATGGTGGTGAATTTAACAATGGAAGTACTATTCAACCCGATGGAACTAAAAGACCTTTTTATATTGATGTTACTCGTAAATTAGATTCTATAAGAGAGGAAATTGATAAATTATATCCAACCGATTGTATAGATAAATCAGTATTACTAACTTCACTTCTAATTGCATTAGATTCGAAGTGTAATGATATGGGCCATCAGGTTTCTTATTTAAAAGATTGGACGAGTTCATCTCTTAGGCCTCTACACTTGGAACTTCCATATTGGAAAGTTGATGATTTAAATCATAAAGTATATAATAAAAATGTTTTTGATATAAACGATTCTTTTGATTTAGTTTATTTTGATCCTCCATATGGGACTGCTAATCAACAAACTAAAACTACGAGAGTAAGATATTTTTCATATTATCACCTATGGACTACCGTAGTAAAGAATGATAAGCCTAATCTATTTGGCGTATCTAATAGAAGAGAAGATGTTTCATCTGATAAAAAAGAGGGAGCAATTTCAGATTTTGAGCATTTAAAAGATGATGTGGTTATTGAATCATTTAATAGATTATTAGACTTTGATTCCAAATATACGCTTATATCATACTCAAATCGTAGTAAAATTTCAATACCTGATTTAGTAGATTTGATAAAAAATAAACATAACATAATTGATATATTTGAATTTGACCATAAAGAAAATTCTCAGGCTAATTCTACCATAAATTCAAAATACAAAATAAACTATTCCGAAAATAATAAAGAGTATTTAATTCTATCAGAACCTAAATAATTCATTTATTTTTCGTATCTTTGCAACAAGAAATATACTATGATTAAATTAGATAACATTAAATACATCTATCATTTGGCCGATTTACATATTCGTAATCTAAAAAGGCATAAAGAGTATAGAGAGGTATTAAATAAGTTTTTAGCTGATGTGGATTCCCAAAATTTAGAGGATTCCATAATCTATTTAGCAGGTGATATAGCCCACGCTAAAACTGAAATGTCTCCTGAATTAGTAAGGGAAATCACTTGGTTCTTTACTGAATGTGCTAAGAGAAGACCTACATTTGTTATTACGGGAAATCATGATTGTAATCTAAACAATAAAGACCGTTTAGATGTTCTAACTCCTATATGTGATAATCTTTCACTCCCAAATTTAGTTTATTTAAGAGATACTGGTGTATATCAAATCACCGATGATATAACTTTTACTGTTTATTCGATTTTGGATAAGAAAGAAAATTGGCCGAAAGGAGTTGATGTAAATGGTAATAAGAAAATTTGTTTCTTCCACGGGCCCGTTGATGCGGCAAAAACCGATATTGGTTATGTTGTATCTTCTCACAATTTCACACCTGATATGTTTGATGGGTTTGATATGGTATTGATGGGGGATATACACAAAAGACAAGTTGTTCAACAAAGAGATAGAGCAAATGGTAAACCAATAGTAGTTTACGCCGGATCCGTAGTTCAACAAAATCATGGAGAGTATTTAGAGAATCATGGATACCTTCTTTGGAATGTCGATACTGAAACATTTGAAGAATTTAACATTCACAATGATTATGGTTACCTAACGATTGATGTTATAAACGGTGTGATTCCTCAATGGGTAAGAAACGAGATTGGAACTAAATTACCTAAACAACCGCGTTTAAGAGTTCGTTTTTCTGATACCGAAGTTAGTGATATAAAATTAGTATCAGCTGAATTACAACAAATGTTTAAGGTAAATGAAATTACAATTACCAAACAAGATACTCTTAATTCATTAAAATCAAAAAACCGAAACGCTAGAAACTTAGCGGGTAATGTTAAAGACCCGAATGTTCAGAATGGATTGATTAGAGAGTATTTGGAAAGGCAGTTTTTATTAGATGATAAAACATTAGATAAAATTGTTGAGATAAATAATAATGTAAATCTAAAAATTACTCACGAAGAAACTGATAATATACTATGGATTCCTAAAACATTTGAATTCAGTAATATGTTTTCATATGGTGAAGGGAACAAAATAAACTTTGAAAATGCAAGGGGTATAATAGGATTATTTGCACCAAACACACAAGGTAAATCATCTCTTTTCGATTCACTCTCATTTTGTATTTTTGATAAGTGTAGTAGAGCATTTAAGGCTACCCATATTATGAATAATCAAAAAGATACATTCAATTGTAAGTTTAATTTTGAAATTGATGGCGTAGATTATTACATTGAAAGAGAAGCTCATACTACAAAAGGTGGGAATGTAAAAGTGAATGTAAACTTTTATAGAATTGTAGATGGAATTGAGGAATCTTTGAATGGTGAAGAAAGAAGAGATACAAACGATATAATCCGAAAGTATTTAGGAACTTATGAAGATTTTGTAATGACATCACTTTCGTTACAAGGTAATAACGCATTGTTCATAGATAAATCACAATCGGAAAGAAAAGATATTTTAGCACAATACATCGGTGTAAATGTATTTGATAAATTATTCGATGTAGTAAATGAAGATAATAAAGAAGCGGCTATCCTATTAAAGAATTTTAAGAAAGATGACTTCTCACAAAGATTGGCGGAATTAGAAACGATTATTAATGATGGTCAATCTCAATTTGATTTACTTCAATCTGAAAAAGAAGATTTGGAATTAGATAAAACTGAAGTAGAAAAAACTTTATCAAATTTAGAATCACAGATTATCCAAACTACAATCACATTAGATTTAGATGTTGAAACAAATAAATTAAATTCACTAACATCTTCATTAGAATCTCATATTGATAAGTTAGAAAAAATGGATACCCAACTTATTCAGGCAGAAGAGATAGTATTACAATTAGTTGAGCAAGAAAAAGTATTATCTAATTTTACAATAGGAGATAGTAGTGTTGATATAGAATATGCATACTCTGATTATGCAACAAAAAAAGATGATTTAGTTAAAGCTGAAAAAGTTCATTCGAGTGCTAAGATTTATTTAGATGGTGCAATAGAAAAAATCAAACATTTAGATAATCATAAATACGACCCGAATTGTGAGTTTTGTTGTGATAATGCATTTGTAAAAGATGCAATGAATGCAAAAACTTCTTTACCTCAATTAGAAAGTATTGTTGACGAGGCATTATCTGATGTGTTGAGTATTAGACAAACTTTGGAAATACTAAATGGAATAGAAGAAGCATATAAAACATATCAGACAAAACATAAAGAGATAAATGATTCCAAAACATTAGTTAGTCGAATCAAAGAACAGATCTCAAAAACAAAATTAGATATAAGGGATTGTGAAGATAGTATAAAGGTTGCTACTTCAAACATCGATGAGTATCATAAGAACAAAGAACAAATCGAAACTAATAAACAACTTCGAAAGAATATTAATGATACTAAAGAAATTGTTGATGGTATTAAGAGGGAGTTAAAAAGAAAAAGTGATACGATTCTTCATATAAATACCAACATATCCAAAGCGAGGCAAGAAAAGACTACAATAGAAGAAAACATCGCGAAGATAAAAGAATTAGAAGAAACCAACAAATTATACGAATACTATTTAGATGCGGTGAAAAGAGATGGTATTTCTTATGAGTTGATTTCTAAAACACTCCCATCTATTGAAGGTGAGATTAATAACATCTTAGGTCAAATAGTAGAGTTCAGTATGAATCTACAAATGGATGGTAAGAATGTAAATGCTTATATCAATTATGGAGATAGTAGAAAGTGGCCGTTGGAAATGTGTAGTGGTATGGAGAAGTTTATTAGTGGATTAGCAATTAGAGTTGCTTTAATTAACATTTGTAATCTTCCTCGACCAAACTTTTTAGTTATTGATGAAGGATTTGGAACATTAGATAGTGAGAATTTACAATCACTATTTATGGCATTTGCTTATCTAAAAACTCAATTTGAATTTGTGATTGTAATTTCACATATTGATTCTATGAGAGATGTGGTGGATACTCTTTTAGAAATTAAGAAAGATAGCGGGTTTAGTTCCGTTAAGTTTTGATTCTTTCCGCCGGTAGTATATTTCTAACTTTTGAGGTGGTTCGTATTTTTTCTTTAATTAGATTAGATACGAACCTACTCATTTTATATCCTCTTTCATCACAATAATCTTTTAATGCGGTATGAACTTCTTTAGGGAGTTGTAACATCGCATATCTATCGGATTTCTTTATCATTCTTTAGATTTCTTTAGTATTTACTTATATAAATACATATAAAGAATATTTATTTCTGAATACTGAATTAAAATGTCTAGAATAAAGAAAACTTCTCCACTACAAAATTTATCCAACTTTCAAACTTTTATAGTTGATAATAACCCCCTTTCACAATATTTTAAAATTTCTGAATTAGGAGATTTATTTACTGCGGGAAAAAATGGATTTCTAATAGAGGGTTCTACATTTCTAAAACCATCAACTGAAATCAAAATTGAAGTTTTAGATACCGAAGGTAATCCATTATTTGTTCAACCTGGTGAAGGTATACCCGAATACTATGAAGGTTTATCAAAATTAATAGGAGTTTATGTTTATGAAGATACACCAATTGGAATAGGTAAAATAACTATTTTGGGTGAATTGGATAAGTATTTGGATGAAAATGGATTTATTCAACCTATACCGGAAGATTGGGAAGGAATCTATAATATAAAATGGGAAAGGGATATAAAAATTAATAAAAATATTCCTAACGAAACGAGAGTAAGATTTGTAAGAAGACCGGAAGTAATAATTGAAGAATTAAATGAAAGTTTTTATTCTAGAAATTTAGTAAATGCAACTCAAAATGATGGATTGGTAAGAGGTGTGGCTTTAACACCATCGGAAGGAACTACATTAAGAGGATATAGAGGGGGAATAAGATACTTAATTCAAAAGCAAAGCGGAGTATTTGCAGATGGTGGAACTTATATATCAGTAACAGGAACTAATATACAAAATGCTGAAATAGTAGAATACCTTAATAACACATCAGTAATAGTGGCGACACCGTTTACTTCATCTGATGGATTGGTATCAAATTTTAGTGGTAAAAATTATTCTCTTTCATATCAATATAATCAAAATCCCGTCGCATCATCTATATTAGGTTCATTCGGTAGATTTGAAATAAACCATCTTCAAACTTTTGTTGGGGATGTTGAAAGAATTAAAGTATTTAAAAAATCAAGAGCCTCGAATGTTGATTACGAAGTTATACAAGATACGAGAGTAGAACCATCGGAACTATTAACAACTATTATATCCGGTTCTGCAATAGATGTAGGCCATTTTAGCCAATCATATGAGAATGGACAAAGTTGGACATCGTTTTGGAATGTAACAAATGGTGCAACATTAGATTCATCGAAAATTTACAAATCATTAAGATTACAAAATAGTAGATTATCAACAAATTTAGGTGATGATATAAGGTTAGAAAGTGGAAGTGAATATGCATTAGAATTTTACAACTATTACGATACTTCTTCTAATAATATAAATGATACATTAAAGGTTTATTTAACTAGCACACTTCGAAGTGGAAGTGGTATTTCAAATTATTATGTAACTCAAAGTTTGGCAACATTTACCGGTTCAAATGAATTTAGAGGAGCAAATAAAAGGATATTTAATTTTGTCCCACCTATAACCGATAATTGGACAATAAATTTTGAAGCAAGTAATACAACCGCAAATTCTTATTGGCATGTTGGTAGTGTGAGTTTAAAAGCATCACATGAATTAGGATTTTCACCAGATGAATTTAGTTTTATAATTCCGGTGGATAGAGATTTAGAGAGAGAAACATTTGATTTTAAATTTGAGTTTTTCGATATAAATAACAACTATGTTCCCATTGTAGTAACAAGCGCTAAAACATTTCAAAGTGGTAACATTGGATTAATTGATAAAAATATTACAATAGATGTAGATAAACAATTTTTTAATTTCTCATCTAGTTTATACCCATTACCTCTTTCTCAATCTATTAATATAGTAGGAACTAAAAATCGAATTTTAGGAAATCTTACTTTGACTAGACAAGTGTTTGACACCGGAGGATTTGTTATTTCAGAATCAGTTTATGGGGGCGCAGCAAATTATCCAGGTGAATTTACATATTATCACGAAGATTTATATAGTTTTTCCGCTTCATTAGATGTTACAAAATTTACAGGTTCTCTCCATAATTTACCTACACAAAGTGGTGATACAATAGTTGATAGAATTACCTATACATTAGAAGAAACCGAATCAACTCAGCCATTTATAAAAAGATTTACAATAGGTAGATTAGTGGCAGGGGCAAGTGGACAAGATGGAACTGATTCAAAGGGTTTATTTGTAAGTTCTAATACAAATCAATTTTTTTATAAAGCTACAAATTTAAGTTTAAACCCAGCCGGCCAAACAATTTTAGTTCAAGCTAAAAGGCAAAATTTGGAATCATTGGTAGCTCCTATTGAAGTGAACTCATCTAGTTTAGCACCTGCTTTGGCAATAGTGGGAACAATTGATGGTGTAACTACATATAGTTTAGTTGGTAGCTCGTATCCGTATTCATTAGGAGAGGTAACATATGCATTTACTGGTTCTGATAATTTAGGAGTAGAGTATTCTGATTTTGTAAAAATTTCACCTGTAAAAGTTTTAGATGGGTTTTCGGTAATTGCAACAAATGAAAATACATCATTTCCCGCTCTTTCAACTGGCGCAATATCAGGAAGTTTAAATGCTAGTAGTGGTTCATTGTTAGTAAAAGTTGGAAATGAAGTAATAAGTTATTCATCACTATTTGTTACTAATTCATATAGCGCTAGTATATCTTCATCTACATCCGCAGGGGTTGCCGCTAATTTTAATGGTATTAATTATTCATTATCTTCTTTATCAGTAGATAGTGGTTCTTTGGTATTAGATGTAAAATATAAAGATGGTGGGGGAACAATAATAAGTTCATCCAAAGAAATTACATATTCTAAAGTAAAAAAGGCAGCGCCTGTCATATCATTTGATATTGTTAATTCAAATCAAAGCACCGATGCTACATCAACTGGTATTCAAGTTGGAACTTTTGTACCGGTGACAATGAGTATATCTGATACATATGATGGGGTTACCACAAGAAGATTAGCAACTTCATTAAATCCCACATCGATTCCGAATGGAGCCGTTATATTTGGAAAAACCGTATCAAATGAATTCATAACGGCATCGTTAGCAAATGGGTTTGATTCAGCTGATTTAGTTTTGAATGGAACTGTTTTAGATTCAGAAGGATCTAGTAGAAATATTTCAGGTAGCATTTCGCTATCAAAAGTAAAAAAAGCAGCACCTGTTTTGGAAATCATTACCACAAACGCTGCACAATCAGTATCAGCAAAATCCACCGGAGAACAAATTGATGCATTTACAAATTCAAGTGTAATTGTTAGGCAAACATATAATGGTGTAACATCATCATTAACTATAAATTCTATAACCGCATCATCATCTGATATTTCTAATATAGTAGCAAGTTCTGGTTCTACTAGTAGTACAATAACTTTGGCTGGAAGAACATTGGGTAATGGAGTAAATTCAACCGTAATTACCCTAACTGCAAGAGTTACTGATAGTGAGAGTACAAATAGAATTCTTAATGATACTATAACATTATCAAAAATTAAAAAGGCAGTTCCATTGGTGGTTGTAAGTGCATCACCACAGGCTCAATCGGTATTGGCTAATACTGCGGGTGTACAAACTGGAACTTTATCCAATGTTACTGTAAATGCTTTAGAGGGAACAACGAGTAGATTCACATCTATGACTGCAACATATAGTGGGTTTTCAACAAATCCAACTATTGCCACTAATAGTAATGTATTAAATACATCTGCGGCTGTAATGAATGCAGCAGAAGCATCTGCTACTATTGTAGTTACTCATACCGATAGTGAGGGAACTGCGGGGCAAACTCAAACAATTGTTGTTAGATTTACTAAAGTTCCAACTGGTGCTACCGGTGCCACCGGGCCTTCAGGTTCAAATGGTACAAATGGTACAAATGGATTAAGAACTGCAACCGGAATAATTTATTATCAATTATCAGCGGGATCTGCACCATCTACACCCGGAGCAACTTCATTTACATTTAGTACCGGAAACTTTAGTGGTTTAACATCGAATTGGGCAAAGGGTGCACCAACATTCGCTGCCGGAAATAGTAACAAATATTGGTATTCAACATATACTGCGGTGGAATCATCTGCAGGAAGTGATGTATCTTCTACACCATCATTTAGTACACCTGTTCAGGCAATCGGATTTAGTGGATTGGTAACGTTTACTGCTGCAAATACTTTAGAAGATGGTACAAATGTAATTAACCATATACCATCGGGTTCTATTACAAATCATATTGGTGGTGCAAATGTAACAACTATTCATGGTGGTAAGATTTCAACGGGAGTTATAACATCGACTGGATATACATTAGGAAGTGGTGAAACTTTGGCCATCGGAGGTTATACTGTAAATGGAACTATTTTTAATTTAGATAATGGTTCTTTAAGAAGTAGAAACTTTTTTATTAGTTCTTCGGGAGATGCATTTTTTAAAGGAAAATTAGCAGCTGCTGGTGGTACATTTAGTGGAGAGTTAGTTGCAGCAAGTGGATACTTTAGTGGTTCTATTGCAGCTACCGATGGATATATTGGAAGTTGGGTATTGACCGGTCCAACTTTATACGGAACTGCGAATAATAAAAAGGTTCAATTATCAGCAACTGTACCATCAGTAGAACTTTATAGTGGAAATAGTTTAGTGGTTGATATAAATGCTAATAATGGTTTATCACCGAAATCTGTTAGTTTTAGTGGATTTAATTTATCTTCAATCGGACAATCAGCTGGATTTACCGCTTACACATATAGCAATCAAATAGGAACTGAATATTATAGAGAAAATACTGGTGATTTAACAGGTGGAAGTACTTCATTTACTATATCTGCGGGTGATGCTAATATTGGAAGAACATGTACGATAACTGCAAATGTAGGTGGAGCTACTCCGAATCGATTTGAAGTTAGCGGAGATGATGGACAAATTCCAGCCACATATCTAGAATATCAAAAATTTTACTATGAATATGGGTTTAGATTAACAACACCAGATGGAGATGTATATAGTACTGTTTCTTATAATGGTAGTCAAGTAACGAATACAATAGGTACTAGTATCATTACTCATACTATGTCAGGAGGAACGTTATCAACAACCGTTGTATTAAAACAAGGGTTTTATTCACTTACACCTGTTATAAAAGGAGTTTATGGCGCAGGAGTAATGAGTCAATTTAATCCTCCGGCTTATTTTTATATGGATATTAATACTCCATCTCTTTCATCTATTGAGGCAGCTATTCCCGTTTCAAAAACTGAATTGGCAGCCGGAGGATTTCAAGTTGTATTTAGTAATACCCGATATTTTGAAGTACAAAGAGCCAATAATGCAGATTTTGTTGCTGTTGGAGGAGGATTAACCGCAACTGGAAACATAACTGCATTCTCATCTGATAGAAGATTGAAAAATAATATAGAATTGTTATCCAATCCATTAGAAAAATTAAATAAATTATCCGGGTTTACTTATAATTGGAATGAAACTGCAAATAAATTAGCTGGATATAGTACTGATGAAAAAGTAGTTGGGATGTTTGCACAAGATGTACAAGAAGTTTTACCTGAAGCAGTAAAGATTGCACCATTTGATAATGATGGAAATGGTAATTCGAAATCTGGTGAAAATTATTTGACAATACAATACGAAAAAGTAGTTCCATTATTAGTTGAAGCAATAAAGGAATTAAAAAAAGAAATAGAAGAATTAAAAAATAAGTAATGGCGTTACCACAATCAGGACCTATTTCAATGGATCAGATGAATACCGATAGAGGTATAGCATCTGGAACTAGAATTGATCTAGATGCTGCCGCTATTGCGTATGGTATTCCTTCTACTCCACATGGAATGGATGAGTTTTATGGTAAGAGTGCAGGAGGTGCAACTCCTCCACCGCTACCACCGCCACCGCCACCTCCACCTCCACCGCCGCCACCGCC
>JACCEC013306655.1_pt1 | contig 10215 bp, 11 predicted proteins | sample 7450121 | NCBI WGS metagenome assembly JACCEC01 (sample SAMN15323455, study PRJNA562643) | freshwater metagenome | isolation source: river surface water | place: USA:Blue River Watershed | collected 2017-08-18 | reverse complement strand
GGTCATGCGGGGGTCATGCGGGGGTCATGCCGTGCTGGGGCCAGGCGGGGGTCATGCGGGGGCCAGGTGCCGCGCGTGGGTGGGCTTCACGCGCTGCGCCAGCAGGCACCACCCGAACTGCCCGAAGGCGCCGGGCGTGAGGACGACGTCGATCGTCGCGCCGGTCTCGATGGCCCAGGCATCCGTCGTGTCGCCCGCCGCGTCCTCGTACACCAGCGTCTTGGGGATCTTGACGATCAGGCGCCGGCCCATGACGGGCGTGAAGGCCGGTCGGCACGCGCGATGGATGCGATCGTCGACCTGCCGCAGGACGTCGACGTCTCCCGCGGCCGAGCCCACGTCGAGTTCGACGTACGTCTTGCCGTTCTTGACGTACGGCGCCCGCGTCACCTCGCAGTTGTACAGGCGCACGGCGATGGGCGAGCGGTCGCGGCCGTGGACGAGGTGCTGGTAGCGCCCACGAGTGACGACGTTCATCCTGCACAAAACGCCACAAAAATTTTTCTCGTGCGAACCACAAACGCTGTGATGTCGGGCTCCTACTACAACGGCGGCGGTGACTGGCAGAACAGCATGCTGGCGCTCGTCGGCGTGGCAGCCATCGCCGGCGTCATCATCTTCTTCGCGACCAAGAGCAGCGACGAAAGCGACGAGCCCGTGCCCGTCACCAACGTGAAGAGCGCGCCGGTGACGCAGCCCCGGCCGCCCGCCGCGCCCGCCCCGCCGGCACCCGCACCCAAGCCGCCCAAGGACGACAAGAAGAAGGAGAAGGAGAAGGACAAGAAGGAGAAGGAGAAGGACAAGAAGAAGAAGGACAAGGAGAAGGAGGACAAGAAGAAGGACGACAAGAAGAAGAAGAAGGACGGCGACAAGAAGAAAAAGAAGAAGAAGGAGGACGACGAGTACGACGAGGAAGATTTCGAGTACTCGGACGAGGACTCGGACGCCGAGTACTCGGACGATGATTCGGAGTACTCGGACGATGATTCGGAGTACTCGGACGATGATTCGGAGTACTCCGACGATGATTCGGAGTACTCCGACGATGATTCGGAGTACTCGGACGACTACGACTACTCCGCCGAGAACGAGTACGAGTATGCGGACGAGGACGAGGAGGAAGACGAGGACGAGGAGGAAGACGAGGACGACGAAGACGACGAGGACGAGGAGCAGGACGGGCACCACGGCCAGAACGACGGTCGCGAGTTCGTGAACTCGGAGGTCGACTACGGCCAGGACGAGGAAGACGAGTTCGACGGCATGGGCGCGCCGACCTACGAGGCCACGTCCCTCACCTTTTCCGAGACCGACTGAGCGCCCCAGCCGGGCGCACTCCACTCTCCCCGCAAGTTTTGAGCACACAGCCGCTCAAGCCCATGCTTCGCGCGAGGCGCACCTCGCGAAAAAAATGGGTGCCCGCGTTTATAGAACACATCGCTCGCGAATGGTGTTTGGCTACGTGTTCGGCAAGCGAAAGACGACGCTCGAGGGAGGGTACCGCGCGCTGCAGCAGGTCAGCGTGCTCACCCGGCGGCGCTGCGCGGCCAAGCCGGCCTACGTGGACGACCGCGGCTTCGCGCTCACGACCATCTACGGCATCAAGCCCGACAAGCTGGGCATGTACCCGCCGGCGGTGTACAGCCTGGACATGGCGCGCGAGGACGTGCGGCTGTGCGCGCAGGGCCGCCCCCTGCGGTGGTCCTCCAAGGTGATCAAGTACGACAAGGTGGCGGGCAGGCAGGACCCCAGGGTGTACGCGCTCATGAAGTTCCACGGGTACACGCCGGCGGAGCTGGCGGACGGCAGCGTGCTGCGGATGCTGCCCTACTCCGAGAAGGACGCGCAGATCGACATCTCGACCTTTGCCAAGAAGGGCCGCAAGTACTACACCGTGATCAAGCCGCTGCTGCAGGTGGTGGACCCCAAGAAGCTGATGCTGCGCGACTGGCGCGACAAGGGCTTCGACGACAAGTACCGCTACTCGCCCTACAACCCGCGGGGCAAGGAGGGGAAGGTCAAGACGCTGTGGAACGCCCCGGAGAGCAAGTACGGAGCCACGCTGGACAAGTACCCGCTGCAAAAGTACGGCGGCAAGTGGGTGCGCATGGTCAAGTGCCGCGACATCCCCGACATCTGCCCGCCGGGCCTGCTCCCCGACGACGTGTTTCCCTACGCCAACTCGCGCGTGAGGAAGCGGGACCCCAAGGACCGCGCGCCCTCGGTCGAGTCGCAGCGCGCCGCCGCCAGCCGGGGCTCCTCCGGGCGCTCGTCGGGATCGACGCCCATGCCCAGCACCCCCTCGGTGAGCGCGCAGCGGTCGGCCAGGAACTCGGCGGCCAGGGGGGCCGCCGCCTCGCTGGGGCGGTCCGCATCGTCGGCGTCGTCGGCGTCGTCGCCGGCGGCCCCGGGCGCGGCCCCGGGCGCGGCCTCGTGGTCGGCCGCCCGCGCCTCCAAGCTGGCGGAGCGCAACCTGCAGCGCCGGCACCAGGCGGCCATGGGGCAGGCGGGCGCCAACAAGGCCGCGCTGCGCGCCAGGTACCAGGCCAACCTGCAGCGGCTGCGGGCGGGCAGGTGAAACGCGCGAAAAAAAAAGTGAAGACGTAGCAGAAGCGCAGCCGCCGCCGCATGCAGCACCCCCCCTCCCAGCAGCAACTGCCCCCGGGTCTCCTGGACATGTACGAAAAGCCGTTTTCGCTGTTTGACGACTCGGTGCGCGGCGCGGGCGCGGGCGCCAACATGCAGCGCAGCACGCACGTGCAGCAGACCGAGGTCAGCGCGCGCTTCTTCTCGCAGGACAACATCGACCGCCTGCAGGGCCTGCTGCGGCAGGCCGTGCGCGAGGCCACGGGGTACGCCATCGACCGGCAGTCGCAGGAGCAGCTGTTGATCGTGATGCGGTACGTCTACATGCAAAACTCGTTGCACGTCGGCGGCGAGCGCGAGGTGCGGCGCCTCAACGCCCTGGTCCTCCGGGAGACCGTGCCCCAGGTGGCCGCCGGCCTGGCGCAGTACCTGGACTACCTGCGGGACGCCAGCACCATGCCGGTGCCCATCGCCCGCGGCCAGGCCACCAGCATCAAGGGCACCAAGACCACCGAGCTGTTCCGCGGGCTCTGAGCGCGGTCCGCGGGCTCTAGGGCAGCAGCCAGCCCGCCAGCAGGTTCGTGAGCGCCATGATGAGCGCGATGGGCAGCGACCGGCTGGCCAGGAAGGCCACGAGGCCGTTGATGATCGTGAGCGACACCGTCCTGTCCATCGCCGAGCGCGTCGAGATCTATTACACTCGATAAAAAAAAATCAATCGACGAATGCCCACGGATGCGTTTCTCTGATCTCGCGCTCGTGCCTCGCCTCGTCCTCCGTCTGCTCCGGCAGGCCCAGCGCCGCCCGGATGGCGGCCGTGGGCTTGCCGCCGCCGACGCTGGCCGCCACCCGCTTGGTCAGCATCGTCTGCAGCGCCTCGATGTTGAGGTACTGCGCGGCCGCGATCAGCGCGAACAGCTGCCGCGGGGGGCGCCGCGCGAACCGGACGTCGAACGCCGCGGCCGTCTCCACCGTGGCCCCGCCCGCGCCCCCGGAGTGGAACTCGCAGTACTCGATCACGGCGCGCAGCACGTCGCCGCCGACGCCGTCGATCGGGATGACCTCGTCCTCCCCCACCTCGCAGTCCTCCAGCATGCCGCGCAGCAGGTGGGACATGGCCAACGCCCCGCGCGAGATGACAAACGTCTGACCGTCAGCGCTCTTCACCCGCGGCATCGTGGAGCGCCGGCAAACACACACACCAAAAAAGGGGGCGGGGCCGGCGGGGCCCGGCGGCCTTGTGGGCCCTGCCACCTCACGGCCGCGCTACAGGCCGCGCGTCAGCGTGCACGAAAACTCGATCGAGAAGGACCACTCGGCGCCGTTGAGGTCGACGAGCGTGCCGTCGTGGTAGCGCACCGCCACCCGCAGGCGGTCGAGCTTGGTGAGGGGCGGGCGGATCTCGACGTACGTGAGGGTCTTGTCGTAAAAATTGTACTGGTAGCTGTCGCCGTTGAGCGGCACCTTGGCGAAGGTGCGCTTGCCGCTGCCGCCCAGCGCGTAGATGGCCGACTGCGACACGCCGTTGAGCTCCTCGATGTCCAGCAGCAGGTAGTTCTCGGGGTTGAGGTTGGCCACGCGCGTGCCCGTCACGCCGCTGGTCGTGCCCGTCGTGTCCACGCCCCCCGCGAACCCCAGGTAGTAGGCCAGCCCCCACTCGGTGGCCTTGGCGGCGGCGGAGCCCACCACCGTGATGATGCTGGAGCCCGAGGCGATGGTGCACCGCATGCTGGCGGGGTCGAAGGCGACCGTGAAGGCCTGGGAAAACGCGGCGTCCAGCACCGTCTTGAGCGCCGCCGCCATGGTGGCCGAGGTGTAGTTGCCGTCGGGGACGGTCACGGTCTTGGTGGTGCCGTCGACGACGAGCGTCATGGACGCGTTGCCCCGCGCCGCCGAGAACACGTAGTACGTCAGCGGCAGCTCGGCGCTGACCAGCACCGCCGAGCTGACGTTTTTGAGCGCCTCCGGGAGGTTGACGTAGAACTCGTTCGAGCTCGGAAACACGGCGTAGTCGCGGTCGCGGGAGTCGACGTGGATCGTCGTGCGCACCGCCTGCGGGAACTCCTGCACCGCCAGCTTGCCGTCGCGGCCCATGGAGGTGGACGCGATCAGCGGCGGCGCGAACTGCGACTGCCGGTACGGCGGCGGGACGGGAGAGCTCTGCATGGCCGCGGCTGTGTGGCTCTGGTGTGCGGCCGAGAATTTTTTGGGGCGCCTCACGACAGCCAGTGCGGGCGGTCCCACGCCAGCGACACCGGCACCCGGATCCAGTATTCCGGCGTCGTCTCCACGGCCGTCACCGTCGTGCGCACCACCTCGCCGGGCCCGGACCACCACTCGACCACGCGGTCCGCGTGCTTCGCGTCGGGGCTCAGCATCACGCAGTTGAGCGGGTCGCGGGCGTGGTGCACCGCGTGAAAGTCCTTGCCCAGCTCGACGCCGTACGCCGCATTCATCAGGTCCCACACGTGCGCCAGCATGGCCGACAGCTGGCGCCGCGCCTCGGCGGCGTCGGACCGCGGGACGCCCGGCTGGCGCCACACGCCCAGGCAGCGCCGGCGGAAGGGCGCCACCGCGGGATCGGCCACCAGCTCGAGCGCCAGCAGCACGCGCCGGCGCAGCAGGTCGAGCCCGTGGCGCTCGGCGTCGGCCGCGGCCTGGGCCTCGGCCTCGGCGTCGGCCCCGGCGTCGGTGGCTGCTGGGGGTCCGGGGTCGGCCATGCCGCCCCCGCCCCAACCCGCGGGCCTTAAATCCGTGCCACCGCCCGCTTTTTTTCCGACGCTTTTTTTTCTCGGTGACGACAGTAAGCCAGGACGCATGGAGCCGGAGGAAGCGTACTCGACCTCGAACATCCTTCCCCTGAACATGCAGCCGATGTACACGGCCAACAGGGACGTGTTCGACGAGTTCGTGGACCCCTACGAGCAGCCCCAGCTGCGCCTCAAGCCCCAGCGCCCTTCGAACGAGGTCGTGTGCATGTCCAAGGACAACGTGGGCCGCACCTGCCCCAGCCTCCTGCCCCCAGACACGCTGCTGCCCCCGCCCCCCACGGCCGGGTGCGGCCTGCAGGGCCCCGGGTACTTCGGGCCCTTCATGGGGGACGGCTACGCGTCCAACTTCGGCCTCGAGGCCGGCGGCTTCCCGCCCCCGCCGCCCCCCATGCTGCCCTCGCCGCCCCTGCTGCTGGGCGCGGGCGGCCTGCCCGCGGGCGTGACCGTGCCCACCGACGGCTCGCTGTGGTACTTCCCCCGCGTGCCCGTGCAGGGCGCGCTGCGGCCCCGCCCCGCCCCCCAGGTGGGCCTGGGCCCCGTGGGAAGCGCCGACGCGCGCACGTGCACCAACGCCAAGGGACAGGCCCGCCTGCGCCTGGGCATCCAGCCCGGGGCGGGCGGCGCCGTGTCCAGCCTGCGCTTCGGCAACCACGAGTTCATCCACAGGGGCGGCCCCAACGCGCGGCGCGTCACCCCGCTGCACCTGTCCATCGCCGCCAACGTGCCACCCGGGGGCACCGACCAGCAGCGCCGCGCCGACGAGACCGGCGCGCTCTGGAACCGCGGGCAGTTCACCAGCAGCCGCGTGATGATGGTGGCGGCGGGCAAGACGGCGCGCAAGCGCGTGGCGGCCTACACCCGCGCCCAGGCGGCGTGGTGGCGCCGGCCCGGCACCGTGGTCGCGGGGCGGCCCGTGCTCAACACGACGGACGTGAGCCCCTATGAGGTCCACAAGCGCATCATCGTGGGCCCCTCCAGCTTCCGGTACGTCGCCGGCGTCACCGTGCCGCCCATCGACAACACCGTGTCCGCGCGCATCGCCACCCGCGTGGGCCTGCGCCCCGAGTTCAACCGCGCGCTGGCCTTCCACCACCCCACCCAGCGGTGGGTCGCGCTGCCGCGGTCCCGCACGCTGCCCGTGGGCGCCTACCGCGCGCTGGTGGTGACCAACTCGACCGGCACCCGCGCCATCGGCGTCTCGCTCCTGGACTTCCCCAAGCCCCCCGCCGGCTTCGCCTTCGCCCCCAAGGCCTTCTACGCCGTCAACGTGACCGGCTCCAAGATGCACGGCACGCTGGTCAGCGTGGTGCACCAGCTGGGCGTGCGCGGCGGCGGCCAGCAGCTGCCCGCGGGCCGCACGTACGCGTACCACCAGCACTGGGAGGTCGGCACGCTGCACAAGGTCACGTGCGCGCTGGCCAACCTGGCCGTCAACCTCACGGGCGAGAGCCAGCTGCGCGAGATCCCCAACGGCCTGCGCCCCTCGCGCTTCCGCAGCATGTGCGCCGCGCCCCTGCGCCGCGCCTGGATGCGCAAGGGCAAGAAGGGCGCGCCCGGCCAGATCTGCGGCCCCACCGTGCAGGGCCTGCAGTGCCCCGCGGGCAAGAAGGGCGCCTGGTGCCGCAAGATGCTGGGCAAGGGGTGGACCATGATCAACGGCGTGTGGAAGCTGCCCGCCGGCTGCCAGATCACCCGCCGCAAGCCCGGGTGCGCCAAGTGCACGAAGAAGAACTTCCACGAGAAAAAGTGCCGCAAGTGCGTCAAGTGCAAGGGCAAGAAGTTCCAGACGCGGTGCTTCCTGGTCAACCAGAACAAGCCCGCGTGCCGAAAGTGCACCGTCGCGAACAGGGGGGCCGCGCGCTGCAAGGGGTGCGTCAAGTGCGTCAAGCTCGGCGGCGGCAAGGGCCTCAAGAAGCGCATCAACGTGCGCCGCTGCCGCGTGCTCGACCACCTGAGCCCCAAGTGCAAGCAGTGCTCGCTGGTCAAGAAGCGCACCTCGGCCGTGTGCAAAAAGTGCCTGGCGTGCAAGCCCAGGGCCATGGACCCCCGCGGCCAAAAGTGCACCGTGCCGCTGGCGCCCCGCTGCGCCAAGTGCACCTGGGAGACCCGCAACAAGGGCGTGTGCAAGCAGTGCGTCAAGTGTGGCCGCAAGAAGGCCCGCCGCGGCCGCAGCCGCAGCCGCCTGGGCCGCGTCAAGAAGGCCCGCCGCAGCCGCAGCCGCAGCCGCCTGCTGGGCCGCATCAAGAAGGCCCGCCGCAGCCGCAGCCGCAGCCGCAGCCGCAGCCGCACCCCCAAGCGGGGCGGCGCCAAGGTGCAGTGCGCGCGCGTGACCAGGTCCACGCGCTGCGCCCAGTGCTCCCCCGCGCAGCGCGGCACGGCGCGGTGCCAGCGGTGCTTCGCGTGCGGCACGCCCGCGCGCCTGCGCGACCTGCGCAAGCGCATGAAGGCGGCGCAGGTGCGGCGCCTCAAGAAGGTGGGGCCCCAGAACCCGCGCCAGGCCCAGATGCTGCGCAAGCTGGCGGGCGCCAAGGCGCTGACGCCGGCGCAGCGCAAGCTGCTGCTGGCCCGCCGCCGGGCGCTGCTGCGGCGCAAGGCGGCCGGAAAGGTCAAGAAGCCCCGGGTGAAGAAGCCCCGGGTGAAGAAGCCCAAGGTCAAGAAGCCGCGGGTGAAGAAGCCGCGGGCGAAGAAGGGTGTCGCGCGGCGGTGAGGGTCCAGACGAGGGCGTCCGGGCGGGCGTTTGAGGTATCGGGAGTTTTTCCGGGGGACGTATCAGAAGACGGGGACGATGGACATCGCCCGGTTCCCGCCTTCTGCGACGTCAGAGTCCGATTCGAGCTCGTCGGAGCATTCCGACTCGCCCCGAGTGTACTACACGCGCGCTCGTCCGTCCGACGTCTACCAGCTCGACGGCGTGGAGCGGGTCGCGCTGCTGCCGCGGCTGTCGCTGTCCGAGCTCATGTACGTCAACGGCCTGGTGCGCACCGTGTGCCGCTACGCCACGGACGTGATGCTGGTCGCGCATCGGCGCCACGCCACGGCCGTCCGGCACCTCTACGGCGATGTCAAGAACGTGCGGTTCACGTTCGTGACATCCTGGAGCCAGGTGTACGGGGGCGACTCGGGCTCGGCGGCGGGCGGGGTCATCGCCGACCTCGAGGGCCGCGGCTACCGCGTGGTCCCGCTGCCCAGCTTCCGGGAGGCCTGCCCCTACGCGCTGCTGGGCCTGGAGGTCGCCCTGGCCCGCGGGCTGTTCGCGGTCGAGCGCCAGCCCTCGCGCGAGGCCGACCTGCTGCGGCGCGTCGTCGAGGCGGTCGGGAACACGTTCATCGTCGTGCACGAAGACGAGGAGCGTCGCCTCAACCCCGCGTGCCTGCCGGACGGGCTCCCGATCGTGCGCGTCCGCGATCCCGCCTTCCGCGCCGCCAACCTGTTCGAGTGGGTCCAGGTGCTGGACCACGCCATCCAGGTGCACGGCATCGACTCGTGCGTGCTCCTCCTGGCCGACTTCCTCAGGCTGCGCCCTCGCAAGTTTTTGCACGCCTACTGCGACGCGACCACCAACCACGCGCGGTACGAGGACGTGACCGTCATCTGGACCGCCGAGTGAGGCGGCTCACACGAGCGTGTCCTGGAGCGTGACCTTGACCGTGTAGCCCGCCCTGGACATGAGGTCCTGGATGACCTTGGCCCTGCCGCTGTCGACCTTCACCTTCTGCTCGTTCAGCATCTGGGCGTTGGCGTACAGCTCCGAGATGGATTTCTTGATCGCGTCCTGCAGCGAATAGTACCTGGACGGGCTCCCCACGTCCACCCTGACCGAGTCGGTCCAGGACCCCGCCCTGCCCGTGACCTCGACCTTGTACACGTTGCGGCCGGCCGTGGAGAGGCCCTCCCTCGTGGCCAGGTGACGGGCGGCGACGAACACCAGGACGGCCACGAGCAGCGCGATGGCCCAGCGCCGCGACAGCATTTTTTGGTTGGAGGGGCGCGCACATTTTTTTTTTGAGGGGCACACGGCAATGAGCGCGCGGAAGAACGCCGTCGTCGCGAAAGCCTACGTGCTCAACCTCGACCGGGCAAAGTACCGCCGCGTCGCCGCCGAGTGCGCGGCCCACGGCCTGCGGGCCGAGCGGGTCGAGGGCGTCGACGCGCGGGGCGCGGCGTGGGAAGACGCCGTGCCGATGGAAGACGTGACGACGGTCTGCGCCGAGCTGTGCACCCCGGCGGCCATGGCCATCGCGCTCGGCCACATGCGCGCCTGGCGACGAGTGGCCGACGGCGACGACGAGGTCGTCCTCGTGCTCGAAGACGACGTCGAGCTCGCGCCCGACTTCGGCGCGCGCCTGCGCGAGGCGGTGCGCGCCGTGCCCCGCGATTTCCACGTCCTGCTCCTCGGCAGCCTGTGGCGCATGCCCGCGGGGGCGGTCAACGACGTCGTCGAGGCCGTGGCGGCCTTCGGCGGCACGCATTCGTACGTCCTGTCCCGCGCCGGCGCGGCGCGCCTGCTGGCCGCCCACCCCCGCGCCAACTTCCACATCGACATCCAGGTGTCGTCGACCCCGGGCCTGCGGATCTACGCGACAAAGGACCGCGCGACGTCGAACGCGTCGACCGAGGGGCGAGACGCGTCGGCGACGTCGACGGCAGGCCGCACGCCCGTGTCCATCGACAGCTACTTTCTGCACTGCGAGCTGCTGCGGCTGGGACGCGTGCGCGTGACGCCGGTCCACGTGCTCGCCCTCCTGCTGGGCGCCCTCGCGCCGCGCGCGGCCCCCTGGCTGGCGGCGGCCGCGGCGCTCGACGCGCTGCTCGCGCGACGCGTGCCCTCGCCGGGCGACCTCGCCTCCAAGGCCGCCTT
>JACCEC011174041.1_pt1 | contig 10215 bp, 7 predicted proteins | sample 7450121 | NCBI WGS metagenome assembly JACCEC01 (sample SAMN15323455, study PRJNA562643) | freshwater metagenome | isolation source: river surface water | place: USA:Blue River Watershed | collected 2017-08-18 | reverse complement strand
TTTTGTACTTTTGTTTTAGTTCAGAAGAACTATAATAGTTAGCTAGAGTCGCTTTTTTCGCCATGATCTGTTCCGGGTTTCTTTTCTTTGATTATACACAGCTTTTGGCAACCGGATTTAGTATTATATAGCAAGTCTAAATGATTTGTCCCAAGAATAATCAAAATTCCCGTGTAGGGTCGAGGTTCCCTCGCCCTGACAATCAATTTAAACTTACTATAGCTTTGGACTGCTGTTTAATCTTCAATTAGGTCTAAAGCGGCTAATTCAGCCCGACGTTGCTTTAATTCAAACTCTAATTGTTGAATTTCTTGTAATAATTGTTGACGTCTTTTTTCACCCGAATGCTGTTGTCGAATAAAATAAGCGTCAATTTGGGGCCATAATTGGACTCCCCAATCTTTACTCGCTGTTCTTAATTCATGTAAAATTTCGACACTACCATCGGGTTCTAAAATAAATAATGTATATAATCGTTCAGTTGCATTTTGTTTTTGTTTTTTCTTTTCACAAAATAAGTATAATCCGGGTTGTTGCGTTGATAATTGATCACATTGATTGACAAAACCGCCGAGAATTGAATAACCATCGGTGCGACTTTTATCCAAACCTTCAACTAATTTACACCAATTTCCTGTTTTAATTAAAAATCGAGTTTGCCAAAATCCGGGTGCATTTAAAAACGCTTCTCTTAAATTTACTAAAATTGCTTGACTCATAATTATATATAATGATTTGTGCTTGATTATTAATTATTAATCACAAAAAACACCGTAATTTTTAGGTAGGGGCGAGGTTTCCTCACCCTGACAATCAATTGGAAATCAACACAGTTGTACAATTGATTTAGACTTACTATAGCCAGTTTCAATGATTTGTGATTAAAACCTGTAGGGGTGGCGTTTCTTGCAAACTAGGTGTCAAGAGGGTTGGGAGACCCAACCCCTACCCTAAAATACTATATTTGAGTTTGTTGGTAAAATTTTTCTAACGCTTTCACACAGCTTATATCCTCATAAAGTTTATGTTGATTCTGCTTAATTTTTTCTCGAATCATCAATCTCCATTCAGGATTTAAACCTAACTTTACTGCTATTTTAATATATTCTTCTTGATTTTGAGCAATAATTTCTGTTATTCCTAATCGCTTTAAAATTCCCGCAGATTGACGACTTCGCATCCATTTTCCCTCACAAGTAACCAGGGGAAGACCACAGGATAAACTGTCTAAGCTGGTTAAAAATCCGGTAAATTGAATCGAATCTAAACCCATATCCGCCAGTAAATTTAATTGTAAATAATCTTCTCTGGCTAACCGAGGTAAAATTATAAAATAATCTTCACTGTTTAAATAGTTTTGAGCAAAGGTTCGTTTTAACCGTTGTTTAAACTTGTCAGTTATTGCTTTATTCCAATGAGCAATAAATACAAATTGAACCGATTTAACTTGTTGAGCGATCTTAACTAAAATATAATCAAAATCTGGTAAATATTTAAACAAAGATTGACAAGATAAATATAAAATTGAATCGATTTTTAATCCAAATTCTGAACGACTTTTTATAACTTCAGGTAATATCGGTTGATGATAATTTATTCCTAAATTGGGTAAACAAATTAACGTTTCTGAATAATGGGTTTTAGCATTTAAAGGTTCTAAAAATTCTGCGGATATAAAATAATCAATCGTGGGTAAACCCGTTGTTACAGGATGTCCCCAGGCGACACATTGAGTCGGAGCGAGTCGTAACCCTGCAATTTGAGTCATTTGAGGGCACATTCCAATATCTAAAAAAACAATAATATCTAATTCATTGGCTAAAATTTGTTTAACAATTGTTTCTAAATTACTATTAATATGATAAAAATAATCACTATAAAGTTTAAATAAATTTGTGATAGAATCTGCTTTTTCTCCAGTAAAATAACAATAAATTTCAAATTGATTGTGTTCGCAGTTTCTCAACCATCCTAAAAAAACTAATCCCACAGTATGCCAGGTTAAATGAGGTGAAATATAGCCGATTTTGATTTTTTTATTTTCCTTAAAAGGACGTAAAGCTAAAGGTTTTGTCCATTCAGGATAATTCGCTTTCATCACTTGATGAACCCATGTTCCAGATTGTTGTTGTAACTCTAAATCATCATATCCTTGATATTGTAAATAAAAATAAGTTCCTCGTCCAATTGCTTTTAACGCTTGTTGTCTAACCTCTAAATTTTCTAAATCGGTTTCTTGGATTAATTGGGTTAATTTTCGGGTAAAATGTCCTCGATAGGTAGCAATTTCTTCAAATTCATCATATAAAATCGGAAGTAAAGATTGTTCAACCCATTTAACCGAAATCTGATCGGAAAATCGATTAACCGCCTGTTTTGCAATTTGTAATGCTATTTGAGTTTCTCCTAAATTTTGCCAAGCTAAAATTAAAGCCAAATATAACTCCAATTCATCAGGAAACTGTTGTAAACCTTGCTCATAAATATTTACCGCTTCTTCCCAATGATCTAAGGTTTGGTAACAATTGCCTAATTTGAAATAAATCTCAACCGTTTTCCTGTGAGTTTGTAAAACCTTCTGATAAAATTGAATTGCAGTTTCATATCGCTCTTGAGATTCTGCCGCTAACCCAAAATATAAATTAGCTTGTTGATAATTCTGATTAACCGTTAAAGCTAATGCCATTTGATACAATAAATCCGCATCATAAGAAGCAACAGTTAACCCAGTTTCATAAATTGCGATCGCTTTTTTAACTCGATTTTGTCCTAAAAACAGATTTCCTAATTTTAAATATCCTTTTCCCGTATTAGGTTGTCGTTCAATCGCCTTACGATAATATAATTCTGCGGCTTCCCATTCTCCTGATTCTGACCAAAGATCCCCTAACTTTAAACAGCCTTCAATAGCTTCAGGATCTAACTCAATTCCCTTTTGATATGCTAAAATTGCTTCTGTAATATTCCCTAATTTTTCCCAAATTAAACCCAACTGATAATAATAACAGCCTTGAGTTCCATCTAATTCTAAACCGCACTCTAAAGCGACCAACCCATCCTGATATTGATCCAAATCATAATAAACCCTCGATAACCCATACCATCCCTCAACCTGATTCGGATTTAAGTCTAAAATTTCCTGATATTTTACCTTCGCTTCCTCAAAATATCCGACCTGTTCTAATGCCAACGCTTCGGCGTATAATTGTTTAATATTAACGTTTAATTGATCATTATTCATATTAATAAGTTATCGGGTGCATCTGCAATTAGCAAACACACCCAAAAAACAGTTAAGAACGCATCGGACGTATTTGATTTCCTTGGGGCCAAGGATTTCTCCCAGGTCGATTAATTCCGGGGACTCCGGGGCGATTAATTCCAGGGACTCCGGGGCGATTAATTCCGGGTTGATTTCCTAGGGGACGTCCTCCGGGTTGATTTTGGAGTCTCTGAACCCGTAACGAGTCGGAGGTGAGGTCATCTAAGGTTAAAGCCGCCGTTTGACGAATTTGGCGATCGCTCGTTTGTAGTGCTTCTGTAACACCCGTAATCGCCGACGCCTCAATATTCCCCAAAGCAAACGCCACCCGTGCCCGAACCCCCATATCCGGGTCATTTAAAGCGACTTTCAACGCCGGGACAGCCGCAGCACCCATCCGTTTTAACGCAATAGCCGCCGCCAGTCGCACTTGTTCATCGGAGTCTTTCAACGCCTGAATTAACAGAGGAATGGCATCTGTTGCCTCTGCCCCCATCACACCCAAGCCAAAAGCAGCCCCCTGACGCACCGCAATTTCAGAATCCGTTAATGTAACGGTTAGCTGTTGAATTGCTTGTTGTAACGCCTCTGGTGATGCTGTCCCAATTTGTTTTAACGCCACCGCCACATCCATCCGCACCGCAGACACCGGATCTTTCAACGCCGATAACAGCGCCGGAATTGCATCCACCCCGTCACGACCCATCGCCCCCAACGCAAAAGCCGCACCTCGACGAATGTTGTCTTGGTCATCGTTTAAGGCTTCCACTAAAATTGGAATGGCGGGAGAACCCAAGGTTTTTAAAGTTTTAATTGCTTCTAAACGGTTTTGTCGGTTAGTATCGGTCAATTTTTGCAATTGCTCAATAACTACCGTTGTCGTTGTTACTTGGGTTTGGGTATTTCCAGCCAATAATAGCACCATTGATAAACATAATAATGCTAATTTTGAGGAACGAAACCCATTAAATTTGGCGTTGGTTTCCATAAAACAATCCTGGGTTTTAGGTTATATTGCAATCGGATGATCGGTTAGCACATCAACAAGGATTTTCTAGGCTTTTATTTCTGATTCTATCCTATAAATTAAAGTCAAAGTTGTTACTGAAAACAAAATCCAAATCCAGGGATAATTGAGCAGGTAAGAACCCATCATTAATGATCACACCTAAAATTCGCCCGTCCAATAATTCCACGATAATATCATTCAAGTTATCACCATTGAGATCATTATCTTGGGGTAACAAATCAAACCGATCTCTAAATAATGAGTTAGGATCAATTGCAGTTCCTACGGGTACAGCTATTTTATCTCCTGTAAACAAATCCGTTCCCGCTTCAAATTGTCGAATTTCGTCTACATCTCGAACAAAAAAGCTGGCTTCACCGGGATCAAAAATCAAGGTATCATTGCCTAAACCCCCGGTTAATGTATCAATACCCGCATCCCCATCTACAATATCATTTCCAATATCACCAAATAGGAGATCATTGTTTTCATCTCCATACAAGGTATCATTCCCTTGACCTCCATAAAGACTATCTGCATTTAAGCCTCCTTCTTGGGTATCATTCCCTAAATTTCCAAAGATTAAATCATTATTAGATGCAGCAAAAATTCGATCATGATCTTGACCCCCAAATATTGTATCAAATCCATTAGATGAAATCAAAGTATCATTCCCTTGATTTCCATTCACTAATAGATTATCGTTTAAATTAGAACTTTGTAAATTATCATTCCCTTGTAATAAAAGGATGCCATCTCGGTAAGCCGAAACTTGACCTGAAAATACGGTAATATTATCATCTTGTGGGCTTCCTAATAGTGCTATTACCCCTGGAATTGTGCTGGGAGTCAGAAAATTAGCCATAATTTAAAAAGTCCTAAATCTCCAATTTTTGAGTGACCTTTATTGAGTGTAACATAATCATAATTTATTCGCCAGATTCTATCCTTTTGCTCAAATAAATCCACAACAGCCACGCCTAAAATGTTAAATTTTATTAATTCGATTTCTCTATCTAAAGATAGAGGTAAAATTTAAACTAGGGGTGAGCTTGATTGATCAACTTTTCTCTGTCTTAATCATAGGTTTTGACCTTAGCTTGAACCTCAAGACAACCTGATTCTAACAATTGTTCCTCAAGATTGTTCAAGTCGTTAAGCACTGATACAAAATTAGTTGCACTGTCATTCTGAAGGTCGCGATAGCGGAATGAAAAAACTCGCTCTTATTCGTATGCAATTTATTTTGTTTTACTGCTTATTACTCTTTTTATATCTTCTGGGAGTCAGAGATATCGTTTAAAATAGACTCATGAATAAAAAAGGCTTGTTGGCGAGAATTAGGGGGTAAGAAATTATAATCAGGATGAGAGTAAATTTTATTATAAAAGTTAATATCTATCGCTTGATTTTCTTGCATATTTTGATAGGTTTTTTGTTGAGAATGTAATCTAAATAGAGACAGAGTTTCATTAACAAAACCGACTTTAAAATGTCCTAAGATTCTCCACCATAAATCTAAATCGACTAACTGATTTAATTCAGGATCAAAACCCGCTACCCTTTCAAAGATTGATTTTCTCAATAATACTGTACTGGGTTCTCCAATTTTATTAATAGGATGTTCCCATAAATTCGGATCAGCTAAAAGTTCGGTTCCCCATTGAATTGAGTTTAAAGTTAACCAACTTTCATGTAAATTTGCAAATTCTCGATACACAGCAATGAGATCTAAATCGATATCATCTTGATTTAAAAAGAACATTTCTCTGGGTGAAAAAACTAATCCAATATCAATATCTTTTTCGGCTAAATTAACCATTTTTTCAAGACAATTTGGCTTTAATAGATCATCTTGATACAGAAACTTAATATATTTTCCTTGAGATTGATTAATACAAAAATTGCTATTTTGAGCAATTCCGAGAGGATTATGGGTTAAAATAGAAATAGGAATAAAAGTTTGTTCTTGGAAAGATTGAGCGATCGCTAAAGTATGATCCTGAGACTGATCATCCGCAATAATTAATTCTATAGCAGAATAGGTTTGAGATAAAACACTTGATATCGCTTCAGCAATAAATTGTTCTCCGTTATAGGTGGGAATACAAACACTAACTAACGGTAATTCTTCAACCTCTAACCTTAAATTATTTGTTGATAATAAATTGTTAATCTTAATCTCATATATTTTTTGATCAATCAAACAAATATTATTTTGATTGAAACTATCTTTAAATTGAAATTGCCAATCAAATTGTTCAGAAATTATTGTATTTTCTTTTAATAAAATCTCATTTTCCCAAATAAAGTGTCTAAAAATTGAGCCAGACTGACCGTGACCATAAACCCCAAAAACCTCTAAATTATTATCTAAAATCTGGATAGCTTCTTGCAACCCTTCCGCGAAGAATATAACCGGATATTGTAGCCAAATGATTAACTCACCTTTGGCTTTTGAAATGGCTTGATGAAAAATATGTTCTGTTTGTAAACCTTTTTCAAAACATAGAATTTGATGATCTTGTGCGGTTAAATAGTTCAGAATATCTTCTAAGCCTAAATTTAATAAATTGCGATCGCCTAAAACAATAATTTCATAATTTACCTCTAAATTATACTCTAAATTAGTAATAATATCCAACAAAAATTCCCTCTGTTGCCAGTAGGGAATAATCACAGATAATTTAATCTTTTCTATCTCTAAAATATTTGGCATAACCTTAAACAAGCGTTGACACAATTGATGATCAAAACCCGTAGGGGTTGGGTCTCCCAACCCTCTTGATGCTGGGATGGGGTACTTTACATTAATTTTGCAGGAGTCGCATAGGGGCCTTTTCTCAAAGCAGTTGCTAAAGCATTATTATCAAGTCTCAACGCTTCATAAAAGAAAAATACTTCTCCTTTAACCCCTTTAAAACGATTGTAATCAATCGACTTTAATAAATCATCCGTACTAATACAATAGGAACCAATTTTTGCTAAAATCCCTGGAGACAGTTTAGGAAGTTGCCAATCTCTAAACTGAACATCAACTAATTGATCAACTAACCCTTTATAACTCCAAAAATTACGACGATATAATTGAGGATGAATTAAATCTACCAAATCTTGATCAATCCAAGCAATATAATCTTGTAAATATTCATCTAAACCCCATTTATAAATACTAGGTGCCATTGAAACTAATAAATTCGGTTTAATGGCTTTAACTTCTCGACGTAAACGAACTAAAAATTGAGTCATAATATTAGCTCGCCATTGTACCCATTGAGGATCTTTATGATAAGTCGGAGGTTGACGCCCGAATTCTTCCCGATAACGTGCCACCGTTTTCGCATCATAACCGCCTTCAGACGGCATAGCAGGCATCCGGTCATCTCCTTGAATGCCATCAATATCATATTTTCTAACAACTTCTAAAACCAAACTGAGGACAAAATCCTGCACTTCTGGGTCAAAAGCATTCATCCATTCAAAACCATTTTTAACAACCAAACCCCCAGTTGAATTAATCCCTGACCAGCCCGGTTTTTGACTCAGAATTCTACCGCCATTTTGTTGATAAGAACTCGCAAATCCAAATTCAAACCAAGGAATGACTTTCAACCCGACGCGATGAGCTTCCTCAATCACTTCTTGCAGGGGGTCACGTCCCTTAACATAGAAATCGATTTCCACCCCAAAGGTTTGAGCCATAACCTGACTACGATACAAAGTCACACCCTTATTCCAAACCACCGGAAACACGACGTTAAAACCCGTTTCCGCCAGAAACCCCATCGCTTCTGCAATGGTTTGTCGAGAAAACAAAACTCGACTATCGGTATTGGTTAGCCAAACGCCTCGAACTTCCATAGCATCTCCTACATGACATCGCACTTTATCTTAGATATTGAGGTTTTTCGGGTTACTGATTTAAAAATCATCGCTTTATGATCCGAGTGTGATCAAAGCTGATAGGAAAAACCCACCTTGCCCAGTTAAGCCTTCAGCTATTATCTTTAATTAAGGAGCAATTTTAACGGATCGAGGTGAAAAGATAAGTTCATCCCTAACAACGCCCGTAGCAACCCCCTAGAATGGTCGGGGAGGTCACTGTACCGAAGGGATCACAATTAGGAACGATGGGTTGTCAAGGGTTGAGGATATAAACTTCTTTTATGAATATCCCAAATCAACAGCGATGGAGGAGTTTCTTTCGGGGTAGACAACTAGCCCGTTATATTGATTTGAAATCTCGATTAGACTTTAGTTGTGGGTTATCCTTAAGTCATTATTGTCAACTCTTCTCGACGACTTCTCAACACTGTCGCTCTTGTATTATTTTTTCTATTTTGCGGGATGTTCCCCTTCATCCGCACTGTGATTTTCAAACATTTTATTCAGTAATCCTTTGGCGAATCATCACCCAATACACTCGAATTGCAGGTGATACAAGTTAAGCTGAATTCACTTGATATCAGCCGTTCACCCAGATACAGCCAAGTAGCAAAGCCCGATACAGTTAAATCTCCTTTAGGAATTTACACTGAAAACAATTAAGGCTGAGTTATTCAGAATTACTCCCTAACCCCTTTGGGAAAAACCCAAGGTTTCAATTGCTCATTGTTTTATTCTTTCGTGATGGTCATGAACTTCGTTGAAAACGATTCATGGTGAATTTTGACTATTAACACATTACACTAAATCGTTCATTTTATGAAGGCCAGTGAAAGTATTGATGTCCGTAAGCTATTAACGCGATATGCTACAGGAGAAAGAAATTTTAGTGGCAGCTATTTGATGGATGCCAGCCTAAAAGATACAAAGCTCAATCGCATTAATTTGAGTAATGCTGCTTTACAAGAAAGCAATTTATCTCATGCTCGTTTGATTGGGGCTAACCTGAGTGGGGCTGATTTGACCCATGTTAACCTCTCAATGGCCGTTTTAGTTGAAGCCAATTTCAGTGGGGCTAGTCTCAGCAATACGATTTTACGCCATGCTGACCTCAGTGGGGTAAGTTTCAGTGGCGCCATTCTCTCCCAAACGGATTTAACCGGAGCTAACCTAACTTCAGCAAGTTTAATTTCCGCTTGTCTGCTGAATGGTTGTAAACTCACCGATGGGATTTTGGTCGGAGCAACCCTCAGCCGCGCGATTTTAAGCGGTGCTGATTTAAGTGGTGCTAACCTAACCCGAACTATTTTAAGCGAAGTTGATCTCAGTGGTGCTAACTTAAGTTATGTCAAGTTAGTGCGATCGCATTTGAACCGAGGCAACCTCAGTGGAGCTAACCTGAATCATGCCGATCTCAGTGAAGCGAATTTGCGAGAAACAAATTTTTGTGTCGCAAACTTAACCAATGTTAACTTACAAGGAGCCGATTTAAGTGGCGCGAACTTAAACGGAGCGAACTTAAACGCAGCTAATCTGCAAGATGCTAACCTGAAAAATGCCGATTTAAACGGCCTGAACCTACAAAATGCCGATTTAAGACGCGCAGATTTAACTCAAGCGACCCTCCGAGGTGCTAATTTAACGGGAGCCAACTTAGAAGGAGCAACCCTCTTAGAAGCGGACTTACGGGGAGCTAACCTCAGCCATGCAAATCTAACCGGAGCCGGACTCCTCTTAACTTCCCTCAAGGGTGCTAATTTAACCGGAGCCAACCTCTGCGACACAAATCTTATCGGTGCAAGTTTGAGTGTTGTCAACCTGAATGAAGCGGCTCTCGAAGGTGCAATTCTTCCCAACGGAGCGACTTATTCTTAAAGATGAAGTTTTTGTACAATTTCTAAAAATATGTGATATGATAGTAAAGTTTGAGACACTATAGGGTGGAGGTGAAACCGGGTAGAATGAAACAATTGGGAACTCATCTGGTCGTTGACGCTTGGCAGTGTCCCGCAGAACTTCTGAACGATCCCGAACGCATCCGTCGCGCGATGCTTGACGC
>JACCEC010660261.1_pt1 | contig 10218 bp, 4 predicted proteins | sample 7450121 | NCBI WGS metagenome assembly JACCEC01 (sample SAMN15323455, study PRJNA562643) | freshwater metagenome | isolation source: river surface water | place: USA:Blue River Watershed | collected 2017-08-18 | reverse complement strand
TTTGCCACCGCTTGGCTTCGCGTCACCTTGGCTGCTTGCATGTTGACGCCAGTGTTGTTGTGGCGACGCGAATGGCCTGTGTTGGTCAACAACTGGCAACACACTTTGTTTTCTGGTCTGTTAAATGCAGGCATTCCCTTTGCGTGCTATTCGTATGCGCTGCTGCATTTGAGCACGGGCTTGTCGTCTATCCTGAATGCCACCACACCTTTGTTTGGCGCATTGGTGGCACGGGTTTGGTTGGGTGACCGCCTGAGTTGGTCGCGCGCGCTGGGTTTAGGCTTGGGCTTTAGCGGTGTGGCATTGCTCGCCAGCCATGTGTCAGGCGATTTGTCGTTCAACCCCGAAGGCATGGGTCTGGCCATGGCCGCATGCCTCTTGGCCACGTTCTGCTACGGCATTGCAGGCAGCTACACCCAGCGCTTTCTCAAAGGTGTGCCCGCCATGGTCACCAGCACCGGCAGCCTGTGGGGCGCAAGCGTTGGTTTGTTGTTGCCGGGTTTGTATTTTTGGCCAGACCACGCCGTACCGCTGAGGGCATGGCTGGCCCTAGGCATTGCTGGCTTTTTTTGCACCGCCTTGGCCTATGTGCTTTACTTTCGTTTGATGGCCAAAACCGGCCCTGCCCGCGCCATGACCGTCACCTATTTGATTCCCGTGTTTGCCAATCTCATTGGTGTGGTTTTTTTAGACGAGATCGTCACATCTTGGATGCTGGGCTGCGCCGTGCTCATCGTGCTGGGCACCGCCCTCGCCTCAGGCCTCATCGGCAAACGCTAAGTAGCTTGCCACCCACGTCAGCCATGTAATGCACATGACAACGCCGGCTTGGTAACTTGTAAGCCGCGATATAGCATTGCAAGCTCTAAAAACACTAGGAGCTTTTTGTGCGCATTGCCACCTACCGTTACCAAAACCAGCGTCATGTCGGCCTTGTCTCTGCCGATGGTCAACATGTGACCGCGTTTCAAGTCAGCGCTGAGGTGGCGCATCATGGCGCTTTGCGTTTGATCGAAGCCGTCATCGCAGGCGGCGCCATGCCCGCACTCGCTGGCGATGCCGTCGCCATGGCTGATGTGCATCTCGAAGCACCCATTCCCATTCCACGCCGCAACATTTGGTGCGTGGGTCGTAACTACCACGAGCATGCCAAAGAACTGTCTGCCACCGTCTTCAAAGACAGCAACACCAATACGCAAGCTTGGCCCATTGTGTTCACCAAAGTGCCTGAGTGCGTGGTCGGCCCTACCGACAATGTGCACTTACCCGGCGAAGCGATTTCAGCGCAAATCGACTACGAAGCCGAGCTCGCCGTCATCATCGGCAAAGGCGGAAAAAATATTTCTGCTGCCAACGCAATGCAACACATTTATGGTTACACGGTGGTCAACGATGTCACCGCACGCGATGTGCAAATGCGTCATCAGCAATGGGACATGGGCAAATCGTTTGACACCTTTTGCCCCATGGGCCCATGGTTGGTCACCGCCGACGAACTCGATGGCACCCAAACACGCGTGCGCTGCTGGGTCAATGGCGAACAGCGTCAAGAAGGCCCCACACAAAACATGATTTTTGACATTCCTACGTTGATCGAAACCATTTCACGCGGCATCACCCTCTACCCAGGTGACATCATTGCCACTGGTACACCAGCAGGTGTGGGCATGGGTTTGAAGCCACCACGTTATTTGCAAAAAGGTGATGTGGTGCGTGTTGAGATTGATGGCATTGGGCACATCGAAAACAAATTTGTATAAAAGGAGACCAACATGATGCGAACCACTTTCATACGCCCATGGTTACTCATGGCGCTGCTGATCAGCCTCACGCCACTTGCCCAAGCGCAAGACGACTACCCCAACAAACCCGTCACCATGCTCGTGCCGTTCCCTCCTGGCGGTGTGGCTGACACAGTAGGACGCCCCGTGGCAGAGGCCATGGGCCGCTACCTCAAACAATCGGTGGTGATTGAAAACAAAGGCGGTGCGGGCGGCGGCATTGGCATGGCGCAAGTGGCGAAATCAAAAGCCGATGGCTACACCTTGCTGATGGCTTTGTCCTCAGTTGTGGTTTTGCCAGAAGCAGACAAAGTGCTCAAACGCGCGCCCATGTTTCAGCTCGATCAACTCAAACCCATTGCACGCTTCACTGCTGACCCCACCGTGTTGGTGGTACGCGCTGACAGTCCATGGAAAACCTACGCAGAATTTCAAGCGTATGTGAAATCTAACCCCGCCAAAATTTCGTTTGGCTCATCTGGCAACTACGGCACCATGCATGTGCCGATGGAGCAACTCAAAGCCGCCACATCCAGCTTCATGTTGCATGTGCCCTACACAGGCGCAGGCCCAGCGGTATTGGGTTTGTTATCAGGCCAAATCGAAGCCCTCTCCACAGGTCCTGCCAGTGTGGTGCAACACATCAAGTCCGGCAAATTGCGTGCACTCGCTCATTGGGGGGATGGCCGCTTGAACAGCTTGCCTGACGTGCCAAGTTTGAAAGAGCTGGGCGTGCCCATTCAGTATGCGCAATGGTCTGGTTTGTTTGTGCCTGCGAACACACCCGCTGCGGTGGTTGAAAAATTGCGTCAGGCCGCTAAGTTTGCTGCGCAAGACCCTCGCGCACAACAAGCCTTAGCTGCTTCGGGTACATCGTTCATGTTTCAAGACATGAATGAGTTTGAAAAATATGTGTCGACTGAGGCCAAGGATATGGCTGGGTTGGTGCAACGGATTGGGCGAGTCGATTGAAGCTCAAGCTCTAGTAGCTATCAACATTAATGAATCGCCGTATGGTGTTGTCAACACCATACGGCTTTTTTTATCCCAAAAACTTAATTACTTTTACTAGAACTTGCAATATGTGATTCTCAACAAATAACAATTCGCGCTCTTTCAAAAACCTTATTTCTTATGGTTCATCATTGTGCGCAACCCAACACCATCAGACGTAAACAACACACTGCAACTCTATTGATGGGGTTATGTTTATGCACCACCGCCGTGGCGCAAATCTCGCCAGTACAAGAACGTGACATTGACGTTCGTAACCAGCAAGAGTTACAAAGGCAGCAACAACAAGGGCAACAACTCAGGCAACAGCAAGAGCGCACACCCGATGTGCGACTGAGCACCCCTGAAAAAGAAACCGAGAATTCGCTACCGATCGAAACACCTTGCTTTCTGATTGAACACCTTCAGCTCGAGAATATTTCAGAGTCGCTCAATCCTGAGTTTGACTGGGTCGTTGAACAACTCACATCACCCGAGGCGCCAACAGTGATCGGGCAGTGTATCGGCGCACAAGGTGTAGCGTGGCTGATCGAACGAGCGCAAAAATTGTTGGTAGATCGTGGATTTGTCACCTCACGGGTTCTTGCCGCGCAGCAAGACATGAGCCAAAGCACATTGACGCTGACAGTCATTCCAGGCCGCATACGTGCGATTCGGTTGAAAGAGCCGGCAGACCCTCGCGCCTATTTGAGCAATGCGCTGCCCATGCAAGCCGGTGACATCCTCAACCTGCGCGACATTGAGCAAGCGTTAGAAAATTTGAAACGCGTACCCACGGCAGAAGCAGACATTCAAATTGAACCCGCTCAAGGCGAAGATGCGCAGTTGGGTGACAGCGACTTGGTCGTGTCATACCTTCAAAAAAATCCCCTAAGGCTTTCTGTCAGTGCAGACGACAGCGGCAGTCAAGCTACCGGCAAATACCAAGGCAGCGTGACCGTTAGCTACGACAACGCACTCACGCTCAACGACTTGTTCTATGTCACCAACACCAATGGTCTGGGCGGCGGCGACAGCGGGCCAAGGGGCACACATGCCAACACCATCCATTATTCATTGCCGATGGGGTATTGGACATTAGGCGCGACCTCTAGTAGTAGCAACTATTTTCAAACCGTGGCTGGATTGAACCAGGCCTACGTTTATCGCGGCACCAGTGAAAACAACGACGTCAAACTCAATCGCTTGATTATGCGTGATGGTAAGCAAAAACTCAATCTGGCAGTACGTGCTTTCCAGCGCAAAAGCAATAACTACATTGACGACACCGAGGTAAATGTGCAACGCCGTGTCGTAGGCGGCTGGGACAGCACACTCAATCACAAAGCTTTCATACAAAACGCCACGCTAGAAAGTAACTTCACCTACAAACGCGGCACAGGTGCCTTTGGCTCTATCCCCGCACCTGAACAAGCCTTCAATAACGGCACTTCTCGTTTTGAATTGATCACCGTTGACGCCAATTTGGCATTGCCTTTTAAGGTGGGTGATCAAGGCATTCGCTACAACACCTCTTGGCGCATTCAGAAAAACTTAACCCCACTCACACCACAAGACCGTTTTGTCATAGGCGGGCGCTACACCGTCCGAGGCTATGACGGCGAATCGGTATTAAGCGCTGAGCGCGGGTGGTTCTGGCGCAATGACTTGAGCTTCACCTTGGGCGACAGCGGGCAAGAGCTTTACGCAGGACTAGACACAGGACAAGTCGGCGGCCCCAGCAGCCAACTGCTTGTGGCAACACGATTGTCTGGCGCAGTGCTGGGGTTACGCGGAGTCATTCATAAGCTTAGCTACGACATTTTTATCGGCTCGCCTGTGAACAAGCCTGATAACTTCAAGACTGCTGGTAGTACTGCGGGTTTTAGTTTGAATGCGAGCTTTTGAAAGTAAACCAATCACGAACTTACAGAGAAGCACTTGCGGCTTCTCTTAAGAACACACCGAAAAAGTTCGATGTGATTACAACGTGGCAATGCCACATTTACTTGAAAGACTAGAAATGAAAAACTCTAAACATGCACTGGTTACCTTACTCGCCGTATTGGCAGCAGGCGCTGTATCGGCTCAATCCATAAAGAAGGACTCTGGCTATTACGGTGAGGCCGGTTATTCGGCGATCAAACTTGATGATGGGGATACGAGTGCAACTCCCAAATTAGCACGATTCATTTTCGGAGCAAACATCAATACCAATTTAGATGTAGAAGGTATGGTTGCATTGACCACAACCAAAGGCGACTGGAAGAACAATGATAGTAACGGCAAAGCAAGCGCTAAACACTTCGGTTTTTACGCAAAACCAAAAATTGAAATTGCACAAGACACAGAAGTGTTCGGACGTCTTGGCATTTCGCATACGTCATGGAAAAGCGAAACCTCCACTGATAGCAGCAGCGACTCATTTACAAAGTTAGCTTATGGGATAGGCATCCAAACCCAATTCACCAAAGACGTATACGGTCAAGTTGACTACATGAACTTAGGCAAGAAACAAGGTGTGAGCGCGAAGGGCATTACTTTTTCTGTCGGCACGCGCTTCTGATTATTGAATATTTACCCAATGGCGAACCTGTTAATCGTTCGCCATTGCATCAAGAGTTAGCTAATCACTCAAGGGGTTACAGCCATGAACAAAAATTTATTCCGCATTATTTTTAACAAACGGCGCGGACAGCTCATGGCTGTAGCCGAAACCTCATCTTCTCAGGGGCGGGGGACCCGAGGTGAAACTGATAGCTCAGGCCTTTCCACTATTTCCGGCAGCGCAGCGGTTGCCATCAGTGTCATTGGTTTTGCAGTGCTGTGTGCTTTAGGTGCTGTGCTGTGGGCATTGCCCACACCGGTCGCTCACGCGCAAGTGGTCGCCTACCGGCAAGCACCGGGTAACCAGCAACCGACCATCTTGCAAACCGCTAACGGTCTACCCCAAGTCAACATTCAAACACCGAGCGCAGCGGGTGTGTCACGCAACGTCTACAGCCAGTTTGATGTGGAGAGCAAAGGAGTGATCCTCAACAACAGCCACGTTAACGTGAAAACGCAACAAGGCGGCTGGGTACAGGCCAATCCGTGGCTGGCCACGGGTAGTGCCCGCGTCATTCTGAATGAGGTCAATGCGTCAAACCCTAGCCAACTCAATGGCTATGTAGAAGTGGCGGGCCAACGTGCAGAAGTTGTCATTGCCAACCCGGCAGGCATCAGCGTCAACGGTGGCGGTTTCATCAACACCAGCAAAGCAACGCTCACGACGGGCACACCCATTGTCAATGTTGGTAGCTTAGACGGCTACCGTGTGCAAGGCGGCAACATCAGCATCTATGGCAAAGGCTTAGACCTGAGTTCTACCGACTACGCCGCCATTCTTGCCCGTGCAGTGCAAGTCAACGCAGGCATGTGGGCCAACGAACTGAAGGTGCTCACAGGTGCAAACCAGATTGATGCATCTAGTCTTGCTGCCAATACAACCCCAGTGGCAACAACAATTGCAGGCACAGGCGTTGTGCCGAGTTTTGCCTTAGATGTGGCACAAATTGGTGGCATGTATGCAGGCAAGATTCACCTCATCGGCACCGAGCAAGGCCTAGGTGTTCGCAGCGCGGGTACTCTTGGCTCTACCGGTGGTGATTTGGTGTTGCAAAACAACGGTTGGCTAACCACCACCGGCAGTCTTCAAGCCAGCGAGAACTTACAAATCACCACGCAAGGTGACATCAATAACAGAGGAACGCTCTACGCCAGCAATAATCAAACAATCAATTCAAACGGCAACATCACCAACAGTGGTTTCATTGCGGCACAAGGCAACACCAACATCACCATCAGCGCCGACTCAGGTAGCGTCACGACCGCCAATGCCACAGTGGCTACCACGGGTACAACGGGTGTGCTGGCCATCACAGCAAATACCAATAGCGAACAAACACTTGATAACACACAGGGCGTGCTGAGTGCAGGTCAAGTCAATTTGGAAATTGCCAACCTCAACAACACGCAAGGAAAAATCATACAAACGGGTGTGGGCAACACCGTTATTGCGCTCACATCCCCCACAAGCACATTCAACAACACCAGCGGCAGCCTCACAGTCAACAGCGCCAACGTGAGCATCACAGCTAGCACCCTCACCAACACCGATGGCAAAATTCAACACGCTGGTTCAGGCACTTTGAGTATTACAGCCGACAGCTTAAGCAACGAAAAAGGGCAAGTTGCAAGCAATAGCCATCTCGACATGGCGATTGCCACTCAGTTGAACAACACGCGTGGCGTGATTCAAGCCACATCTGGCCGTCTGAACTTAAATGTTGCAAATTTGGACAACACCCAGGGCAGCATCTATGCACAATCAGACTTATCGCTGGTTTCCACAGGAACAATTACTAACACTGGATTTATTGCTGCACAAGGCAATACCACTCTCGTAGCAAACAGCCTAAGCAGCAGTTCAACTGGCTTACTCGCAGCAGGTATCAAAGCGGATGGAACACTGGCAAACAGCGGCGACCTGAAAATCACCACAACCCAGGCTTTAGATGCTCACGGACAAAACCTTGCTGCAGGTAAGAACACACTCTCCAGCAGTAACGTTAATCTCAGTGGCAGTCAAACGGGTGGCGCCAATATCGACATCACAGCCACATCGGGTGATGTCAACACAGCAACTGCCACAGTTGCCACACCCGGCACATTGAGCATTGTGGCCAAGACCCACAACAACCAAACATTGAACAACACCCGAGGTGTTTTGAGTGCAGGCCAATTTAATGCAAATGTTGCCACCTTAAACAATGCAAACGGACAAATCACACAAACAGGAACGGGCGATACCACCATCACCCTAACCTCACCTACCAGCATATTCAACAACACAGGTGGCACACTTTCGACCAACAGCGCCAATTTAAGCCTTAGTGCAAACACTCTCTTCAACACCGACGGCAAGCTGCAACATGCGGGCACTGGCACCTTGCACATCACCGCCAACACATTGAACGACCAACGAGGAAAAATTGTCAGCAATAACGCGTTGGTCATTGATGCGGGCGTGATCGATCACCGCGCAGCCAGCACGACCGCTAAGAACATCACCCTTAAGGGCGCCAGCCTGAACAACAACCAAGGTGAAATTGTTCAAACAGGCAATGGTGCTATGGCTATGTCCATCACCCAAGGGCTTGACAACACCGCTGGCACACTGGCTAGCAATGGCAAGCTGACCGTAGACACACAATCAGTGACCAATAACCAAGGCCAAGTCAGCGCCTTGGGCGACTTGACTGTCAACCTCAACACCACCCAGACCGCAGGTGCTCCCCAGAATGCAGGCGCACTGTCGAACCTACAAGGTCTGATGGCAGCCAATGGCAACATTTTCATCACAGCGGCCAGTGTGGATAACACCCTTGGCACACTGGCCTCTGTGGACAAAAACATCAGCGTCACCACCACAGGTGCTACAACCAATGACAGTGGCAAAGTTCAAGCAGCTCTAGACATCACCCTCACCAATTCAGGCCTGAGCAATACCCGAACAGCAAACGCCCTAGCAACGAGTACATCACCTTACGGCAGCATCATCGGGCGCAACATTGACATCCACACAAACACACAAACGCTCAACAACACAGGCGGTACCATCGCCGCGAACCAATCGGCCAATTTTCAAACTGGCGCGATAAGCAATGACGGCGGGTTGTTACAAACAGGCAAAGACCTCGTCATTAACACCCACGGTCAAAGCCTCACCAACACCCACGCCGCCATCTACACCAGCAGCAACACAGCCCTCAACGGCAAAGGCGGCATCGCTTCACAAGGCTCCAGCACCTTCACGACAGGTAACTTAAACAACGACGCAGGCTACATCGGCAGCCAAGGCGCGTTGACAGCCAACACCGCCAACATCAACAACACCTTGGCTGGCCAAATTCAAGGCTTGGCTAACCTCACCCTTACCGCAGGCAACGGTACCACCATAGGCACTATCAACAACACAGGCGGCCTCATTCGCACCGCCGCCACCGCAGCTTTGAGCGCCGGCACGGTGACCAACAGCAACACCCTGAGCACCACTCCCGCCTCTTCCAACACAAACCTTGGCATCGAGGGTAAAGACGTCAGCATCACCACCGCCACGCTCAGCAACAACAGCGGTGCCATTAGAACCGACAACAACATCACCATCACCATCACCAGCGCAGGTACGGTCAACAACATTGCAGGTTTGATGAGTGCGGGCAACGCCTTGACCTTGCAAGATGTGCAGGCCCAAAACAGCCGAATCCTCGCCATCACCAACAAAGATGGCACGCTGATTGCCGATAAAGTTCTCACAGTAACCACGAGCAGCCTGGGAGGTGACGGCAAGGTACTCTCCAAAGGCAACATGAGCCTGACCTTGAACACTGACTTCACCAACAGTGGCCAAGTCATCGCCAACGGCAACGCCACCCTCGCCACCACGGGCAATATCACCAACAACGCTAAGCTGCAAGCTGGCAATACGCTCAATCTCACAGCCAATAACATCAATAACACAGTCACAGGTGAAATCTCGGCCAACACCACCCAAGTCAACGCAAGCAACACCTTGACCAATAGAGGCTTGATAGACGGCGTAGAAACGCAAATCAACGCGAGTACGGTGAATAACATTGGCACTGGCCGCATCTATGGTGACCACATCAGCATTAAAGCAGTCAATCTCACCAACGACACCGAAACCATTGCTGGCGTTACCAAAGCAGGCACCATTGCAGCGCGTGATCGCTTAGACCTAGGCATCAGCGGCACATTGACGAACCGAGAGCATGCACTGATTTATAGCGTGGGGGACATGAAGATTGGCGGGGGCTTGGATGCGAATCGACGGGCCACTGGGGTTGCCAATACCGTCAATAACAACAGTGCGACGATTGAAGCGGGTAGAGACTTAAGCCTTTCAAGCGCAACGATTAACAACACGAACGATCACTTTGTCTACGAGATCAGGGTTGCTTCCACGGAATTGGATGTGCGAGAAAACATCAATCCCGAATTGTATCGGGTGTTCACACGTACTACCTACTTACCCTACCAAACAGCGAGTGATCCCGCGCAAATTTTGGCGGGTGGTGACATTACTTTGAACGCATCCAAAACTGTTAACCATGCCAGTCATATTTTGGCTGGTGGCACTTTGGAAGATGATTCGCATTCCCTTGCCCATACAGACGTCATGGCCGCAAAGAGCGTCCATGAAGTTGGAACGACTTACACATTGGTGCATATTCCAAGTTCAGGTATTTGCGGGATAATTTCAATTAACTGCGTTAGAGCGCATGATGAATGGCAATCAGGCCCCTATAACAACACAGTTGACAGCACAGTACCTGTGGCTCAAGTCACAGCCGCAAACAATACCAAAACGCAGATCGCTAGC
>JACCEC012894858.1_pt1 | contig 10221 bp, 8 predicted proteins | sample 7450121 | NCBI WGS metagenome assembly JACCEC01 (sample SAMN15323455, study PRJNA562643) | freshwater metagenome | isolation source: river surface water | place: USA:Blue River Watershed | collected 2017-08-18 | reverse complement strand
TGCTGGCAACATCCGCAGACTAGATCGTATTGTCAGCGTGTATCCACAGTGCGGCATTGGTGCCCTAGCAGAGCAAACACTAACGCCCACGCAAGTACATTTCGGGCTCAGCGACTACTGGACACATCACTCTTACTGTATGGTAGACAGGTTAGACAAGTCTAACTACGATCTAATCTACTATCCTAACGCATATCACGGCTTTGACATGCCCGGTGTATCACTACTGGTCAATGGACATCACAGGGTAGAATTCAACCAGCAGGCTTTTGATTTGATGAAGGTCAGGTTGGTAGAGTTCTTGAGGTGACCGGTGGGGCATGGGGGCATTAGGTTGCTCCTTTGCTTGCCGCTTGCCTACCCGCTAGCCGCTTGCCAAAACCCCACCCCAGTTAGATGTAATCACCAGGACCCGAGATCTCACTCCCTGTTTTTTACTGTAGCGCAATTTTTTTGGGCACGTATAGGCCGGCCTGTAAATACACTATATGATCACAGTAACTAATCGTGCAGTTAAGATGTTTCGTGTTTGGTACCGCCCTAACATATACATGGCACCCGAAGATTGGCAGTATATTGGTATATTAGCAGTATCCTGGCTGCTGTCCATCGGTCTCGGGCTAGCTCTAGGCTTCCTGTGGCTAGCTGTTCTGTAGTTTGAAAAATTTTTTTACAGTATTTTTTTAGGGCTACTATAGACCGGTTTGTTCATATAGATAACTTACGGGATCCGGATCTACTGTTAGAATCATTGTAATCCGTCTTTCACCATCTCTATCCAGTACCACACTATGTGGTGTATAAGCACTTAAAACAGTTGGTCTAGTTATACGCAGACTGTCCAGTTCTACAGGATCAGGGTCTAAACTTACATAGCTTCTTTCACCGTTCTTATGTATTCTATAGTGTGTGTATTGCGGATCTACACTCCAAAACACTGTTCTAGCACGGCTTGAGTTCAGAATAGGAAAGTTTATTCTAGCTGCCGAACTAGTGTCATTGTGCGTGTGTATGTCATTTATTTCACGTGTTGCTCGATCTGTTGCGTACAGTGTAGAGTACAAGGGAGTTAAGTTTAGGTCAGCGAGATATGTAACTATACTAGGGCATCTAGACAACATCAACTGCATATCCATACCTTTAAATGTGTGTGGAATACGGCCATTTAAATAACCCAGCTTCCTAACATGCTCTAGCAGTTCTTCCTGTATTTTATGCTGTAAAGGATGCCAATCTAACTCTTTATAGTAGTTCATTTACTGGATCTGGATCTACTGTTACTCTCAAGCTGATTCTAGTTACAAATGTTCTTTCCAAGCTAACATTATGTGGAGCTACATGACGTAATATTACTGGTTCTGTTAAACGTAGCTCTTCAGCTAGCTCAGCAGTTGTTTCATCAAATGTTTTGTAGCGTAGTCCATTTTTTTGACTGTTCCAGCCTGTTAATTTTGCATGGTAGAATCTAGTCACGCTGTAATCACAGCCTATAACGGGTATTTCAATGCAGGCCTGTCTTAGACTAAAGCTGCCCATTAACGGACCCAAAAGTAGGCTATCGAACGTTCTTGCAGATTTAAACATAGTGATTATTCTAGCAGTGTAGCCCGATCGATCTAACAGTTCTGCTAGTTTAGGAACATGTGCTAGAGTGTTTTCTATATCTAATTTTACGGCAACACTGTTCAGTACATCGTGAATCAATCCTTGATCACGTAGGTATATGGTTATCTGTTGCTGTAGATTATAATAGTCAGAACCTGACCAGCCTAGTGATTTCCAATATTTAATTTTCTGCATAGTCTTATTTACTTGTGTAAATTAAATTAGCAGTTTATGATGTTAAAAATTTTCGCTGTTGAACCGCTTCGCGGCTCCGCCGCTGGGTGGACAGGAACGGGCCCGACCGGAATCATGCGTTTAGCAGTTACTATGTCCGTAGTACAGTGGCAGTTGTGCTGATGACAAATAACAGGAGTAGTGGGCCATTTTAATATGGGATCGCTCAGTCGTCCTATGTAACCGCCTTCTGCACAGTTACCCCTGCGATAACTGCCGTCATACTGCACAAACAGAGTGTCCAGGCCTATGTCACATTGCCAGCCTGGAAAATAGTGTCGATCTTCAACTATCAAGCGAGTTGCCCAGGGTCCCGACACTCGTTCAGTAGAGCCATCCATATATACTGCTTGGGCACTGTATTCTAGCTTGGCATTCTTGCCTTCGGGGTGCTTTTTAGGTCTGCTGTTCTCCAGCCACGCCAGCTGTTCGGGGCTGTAGGTAACCGGTTTGCTGCCCCCACCCCAATTGACTATCTTTACCGGTTCTATACCCAGATTTGTTTTTTCTAGTATTTTAAAGACTGCCAAACATTGGCTCCATCTATCAGGGTCCATCATGATACGAGCCGTAGTATGTGGTATTCTGCACTGTGTTTCCACAGCACGACCTACCCAAGACAGATCGTCAAATGCGGCATGATAGCTGAGACAGATATAGTCCGGGCGGCAGTCGTCCCAATAGTGTCCTGCACGAACTCCGTTAGAAGTTAGCCCTACAGTATGTCCTCGATCTAGAAATAGATTGATTAGATCTTTAAGCCAGGGACTGACTGTAGGTTCTCCGCCTGCAATACTTAACTGTATATTGGGATGTTGTTCCATTAGTTCTAGAGCAAATCGTTCGGCGTGCCGCCATTCATAATGATGATTCTTACCATTATGCAACATTGTAGGGCAATATCTACAATGATTGGTACAGATGTTGTTGATACACCAAGTCAGTTGAAATACCCGAGGTTTGTGGTTGCGTATTTCTATAAGATCAGCTTTGGTATTCATAGCTGATATTTACTTCTTTAGACTTGGGCTAAATATAGAAATTAGAGAACCCTTATCAGGATAACCTTGACCTATGAGTAATATTGATCCAACCAGAATTAATCCCCTGTTTCCCGTAAAAGGACAGGACAACCCGAGCCAGGGCTTTAGAGACAACTTTCAGGGCACAGTAGATGGCTTGACCGCTGCTCGTGACGAAATTGCGGCATTGCAAGAAAACCAAGTCAGCAAAGGTATTAGTACTGGCACACGCTTTGAAAATTCAGTAGATTTTAGCAATGACCTAGCGGGTGCAGAACTAACACAGCTACAGTTAAACGATGTTACCTATAGAGTCAAAGGATGGGGACAAGTTGATAGCGGCGATGTTACCATTAACTATCCTGAAGGTGCAGTGCATTACATGGAAGTTCGCCCTGCTACAACCAGTACTATCGTTGGCATTAATCTGCGTGAATTTCCGCCCCTACAGTACAGTAGCCTAAAGCTATACATCAATGTTGATAGCACAGCTACTAGAGTACAGTTCAACGATGTGTCTAGTATTACCAACGCTACTCGCTTGGTAAATTTTGCCGGCGGCATTATGTCGTTTGAGAACCAAGGCACATTTGGTATTGAAATTACCAGCTTGAACGGCTTGGAATATGAACTGGTAGATCTAGATCGTCGTAAGATTGATGCTACAGAGCAAACAGTCAGCGCCGTGGGTATCAGCGGTGACTTTGCAGATTTAGTCAATGTTCCTAACGCCAGTTCCAGTACCAAAGGTGTTGTACAGGTTGGCTATGGACTACAGGCCACTAACGGTGTGGTCAGCATCAACACAGCACAGATCGAAGCTATTGCTGCCTATGTAGATATCGCTACAACTGAAACAGCGGGTGTGGTTAAGATTGGTGAAGGACTGGAAATTTTACCAGACGGTACCCTAAATGCTGTGGCAACCAGCACTTATGTTCTACCTTCTGCCAGTACTGGCACCTTAGGTGGCGTTAAGATTGGCAGCGGTATTGAAATTGACGTAGATGGCGTGATCAGTGTTGTCAGCGGATTCGGTGCTACTGGTCTAACAGGTGCTACTGGCACACAGGGCGTACAAGGTGGAACTGGAGCGACTGGCATTGGTTCGGGCAGTGCCAGCTCAACTTCAAACAGTATTTCTACAGGGCAGAAACAGTTTGCTCTAGACAATTTGACCAGCTTTGTAGTAGGTCAGCGTGTTCGTGCTAAGAACGTCAGCAGTTTAATTCCAGTCAATGATTGGGTAGAAGGACAGATTACAGATATCAACACAGGTTCTAACATTATTACAGTTAATGTTGATAGAACACAGGGTGTTAGTGTTGGAGTTACAACTTGGTTTGTTACAGTAGTAGGAGACCTAGGCAGTACAGGTGCAACTGGTCCCGTAGGACCTGCTGGTGCTACCGGTAGTGGTAGTACTGGTGCTACAGGACCACAGGGTTCTATTGGCGCACAGGGCTATCAAGGTGCCACAGGTGCCACAGGGCGAGGTGCCACAGGTGCCACAGGACCACAAGGCCCATTGGGACAAACAGGTGCAACTGGTCAAATGGGTGCTACTGGTGTCGGTGCAACTGGCTCTACTGGTTTAACTGGTGCAACCGGTCCAAGTGGCGGTCCAACTGGTGCCACTGGTTACGAAGGATCAACAGGTAGCACAGGTGCAACTGGACCTCAAGGTGAAATTGGTTCTACTGGTGTGCAGGGTGCTACAGGTTATCAGGGTGCAACTGGCGCTGTCGGTTCAACAGGTTTAACTGGCGCTACTGGTAGTGGTGCTACTGGTAGCACAGGTATTACAGGTAACGATGGTGCTACTGGAGCTACAGGCGAAACAGGTGCTACTGGTGCAGGCGCTACTGGTGCAACTGGTGCAGAAGGTCCGCAAGGAGCTACAGGTGCAATCGGCGAAACTGGTGCAACTGGTGCAGGAGCAACTGGTGCTACAGGCGAAACTGGTGCGACTGGTGCTCAAGGACCAGCTGGTCAGGACGGTATTATTGGTGTTGATGGCGCAACAGGACCTATTGGTGCTACTGGTGCCGCAGGTGTTGATGGTGCTACTGGTGCTACTGGACCTGCTGGTGCTACTGGCGAAACTGGTGCTACTGGACCTGCCGGAACAGGCGGTAATTTAAGCACATCAAGTAAAGTTTTAATTTCGGATTTAAGAGCTACATACGGTATCGGTCTTGCTAATCCTGGAATATTTTTTGTTGATGATACATCAACATATCTTTCAACTACTTCAAACACACTATATGCTACTAATAGAATTCGAGCACATACCGGTATTAACGGGCCGAGCGGAGAATATCTATACGTCGATGGCATAACATTTGAAACTGATTATATTGAAGATCATGACGGTCCGCAATTTCAGTTTAGATACGGCGGTGGATTTTTAGGTCAAGCATCGGTATTCAATGTGTTTTCTGAAGATAGTCAATTCTCCGGAAAACTTACTGCTACCGGCCAACTAGTTGCAAATGATGGTGCAAATTCTACTTCAACAACTACAGGAGCGTTAGTAGTTAATGGCGGCGTTGGCATTACTGGAAATTTAAATGTTGGAGGAGATTCTACAGTTAATGGTGTGTTAACCGTTAATGATTTTATTAGTGCAACCAGTTTATCTAGTGCAGGAAACTTAGATATATACTCTGGTTATGATCTATCATTAGAAGCATTAAACAGCATAGCAATTCTAGGCGGTGCAAATTTTGCTGGACCAGGTAGTACTATCCAGTTACTTGCAGGTGCAGGTGGAGAAAGTTCCATTGACCCTGAAACATTACCAGGTGAGAAGGGCGGAAGTATATCTATTTCGGGCGGCGCTGGCGGTAACGGATTTGGCGGTTTTGGCGACGGTGGAGATGTATTAATTTCTGGCGGAACTGGTAATAATGACGGTTATGTTTGGATCAATAACTTTAGACTACCTAATACAAACGGAACAACTGGTCAAACACTTGTTGTGACTACTGCATCTGGAAGCACTGCAACATTAGGTTGGTCCACTATTTCAGGATCAACTGGTGCTACTGGACCAACAGGTAATGACGGTGCTACAGGTGCTACTGGTAATGACGGTGCAACCGGATCTGTCGGATTTGACGGTGCAACTGGTGCTACAGGTTTAACTGGTGCTACTGGACCTCAAGGTATTCCAGGTACTGCAAGTGCAATGGGCGGAACTGGTGCTACTGGCGAGTTTGGATCCACAGGTGCTACTGGACCGCAGGGTGCAACAGGTAGCGGAGCAACAGGTGCCGAAGGTGCTACAGGACCAACTGGACCTGCAGGTGCTACTGGCGCACAAGGAGCAACAGGCCCGCAGGGTGCAACCGGTATAGGTTCAACTGGTGCTACTGGCGCACAGGGCGAAACAGGTGCTACCGGACCGCAAGGCGAAGGCGCAACTGGTGCAACCGGTATAGGTTCAACTGGTGCAACTGGCGCAACTGGCGCACAGGGACAGCAAGGTGAAACTGGTGCTACTGGTGCTACAGGTTTAACTGGTGCTACAGGTCTATATGTTATCAGTGCAACAGTTACTGGAACAGTATTGAGCTTTACTCTTAACGACAGCAGTGTCCTTACTGCGGGTAGTGTTGCAGGCGCAACTGGTTCAACAGGACCTGCAGGTGCAACTGGCGCTGAAGGAACCTTTGGTGCTACTGGTGCTACCGGTCCAGACGGTGCTACTGGTCCAGAAGGATCTACAGGTGCTACAGGTCCACAAGGTGCTACAGGTATCCAAGGTGCTACTGGAGAGCAGGGCGCAACAGGTGCAGGTGCTACTGGTGCTACTGGTATCCAAGGTGCAAGCGGATTGCCGGGTAGAAATGTTACAACTGCAACTATTACAAACACAAATCTAATCTTTACACTGAGTGATTCTAGTGAGATTAATGTTGGAAATGTTACTGGTGCAACAGGTGCAACAGGAGCTGGTGCAACAGGAGCTGAAGGCCCAATAGGTGCTACTGGTGGATTAGGTGCTACAGGTGCTACAGGTATTCAAGGACCGTTAGGCGGTAACGGAGGTACAGGTGCTACAGGTGCTACAGGCGGATTAGGCGCTACCGGCGCTACCGGATTACAAGGTCCGACAGGTGAAACTGGTGCTACAGGACCAGAAGCTCGTGCATTTATTCTGTATAGTACTTCTACAATGAGTTTATCGACCGGTTCGACTACCTTTGGTTTTGTAGATATCAACGGTAATCCAGAACGCGGCGGTTATATTCAAGGTATGCGTGTGCGTGTAGGGGGATTAAACTCTGTACCTTACGTATATATGGAAGGTCTTGTTACTAACATCAATGATCCTGCCGCAACAATGACCGTTCTAGTTGATCGAGTTTATGGTACTGGATCAACTTCAAGCTGGTTTATTAGCCCAACAGGTGATGTAGGTGCTACTGGCTTAGGTTATTATGCAACTTCTAACTCTTCTCAGAGTTATCCGTTTGCAAACACATTAAGTTTTACTGTAGTTGAATCCGATACTGCTTTTACTTCGGGTAACAGAATTCGTGCTATTGCTAAAGATAATGCATCGTACCTAACATACCTCGAAGGATCATTGACTAAAAATGGTACGTCGTACTCAGTTACTGTTGATGAACAGTTTAGAGAAGATGGAGAAACATTAACTACATTTAGCTCATGGACTTTTGCAATCGCAGGTAGTAGAACTACTAATAGTGCAACACAATTAATTTTATTGAGTACTTCATCTGCGGCAAATACTGCAACTGGTGCGTTGGTTGTTAAGGGTGGCGTAGGAATTGGTAAAAATATTTACTCAGGTAGTCTGCAAGGTTTAGGTACTAGATCTGTTTATTCTACGCAACAAGGTGAATTAACTAATACATCATCTGATGAAAATTTAAAGAAGAATATAACTTCTTTTGATATGGGGCTAACTGCTACTATTGCACTAAGCCCTGTCTATTACAATTGGAAAGATGAAGATAAATTCGGATCACAAAGAGAAGTAGGATTTATTGCACAACAAGTACAACAAATCCTACCAGAGGCTGTTGGAATTAATGCAGACGGAACACTAAGTTTAGATTATCCTAGATTAGTTCCAATGCTAGTTAATTCTATTAAAGACTTAAAAACTCAAATAGACGATCTAACTACAAGAGTTCAAAACTTAGAATCTAGGTAATTAAATGAGTGAGAGCAGGATCTGCTCTTGCTCATACAGTACCTTTAGCTGATCTAGCGCCTCTCCATAGTACTTGGTTACACGAACTGCAAGGCCGCCTGCCTCTTTCCAGCCTTGACAATTATCAAGTCGGTCATCAACTAAGATATCACCAGGTTTGGTATGATTGCGTTTGTCCTGACTATATGGACCAAAATGCACAGGAATATCTGGATAGCGCTCATGTGCCCACATTACTTTATCATAGTAGGCCCAATGGATATCATTATAGTGCGGAACCGCAGTTAGAAATATCAATTCCCAACCTAGTTCATCACGAAACTTTCGAGCAAGTTCGACCAGCTCGTCGGCACGTTTCATTTTTGGTAGGTTACGGAATATTCGTTGATGGCTACGAATTTTTGCCCAGTCACTAGGCGGATAAGGTTTTTCTGGGTACTCAGAAACATATCCGACTAATTCGGCTGCACCTGCTTCCCAATCGGCTACAACGCCGTCCATGTCTAAGTAAATTGTTCTCATAGTTTATTATAGCATAAACTAAGAAAAAATCAAATACTTAATTGCTCATCTTTTAAATTGCGAACGGCGTCTATTAGCTTTCCTACATATCCGTCATTGCGTAGGCTTTTAAATGCAAGGTTGGCGGGATTCATTTCTCCGCTTTTATCTAGTCCTGCCTGCCGGAACGATCTCAGTAGATCTTTTACAGAGATACAGACGGAAAGTTCTCTAGTTGCTATTGCTTTGTCGATAATCCTTTCCCAAAGCTCAACTAATCTCATTACTTCTTTTTTATCGTATCCTGCCTTAATTGGTACTGGCTTTTTAAGCCATTCGCCGCGTACTACAGAGTAAGTAGAACCAGTTACGGGCTCATCAACATCTTCTGCGTATAATTCTACAGGTACTCCGTGAATCGAAATATCGTGAGTTGAACGCCATAAATCTCTTTTAGTTTTAAACAGTTGATCTATTCCCATATCACACTGAACTTTATCATACGGAACGACCAGGTGTAGGTCTAGATCGGAATATTTGGTATAGTTAAAATTTGCTTGACTGCCCGTAATAATAACATCCATTAACGTTACATTGATGTCTAAAAATTTATAGTACTCTTTAGCAATCTTTAGTAACGCTACTCGAACATCAGATCGTAGGTGTTCCCCGTCCCAAATGTCTGGATTTAGTGTATCATGGATATCGATAGGATCAGTGAATTCAACGACGCTCATACCATTTATTTATTTTAGTAAATATCTGAATGAGTAATAGTAGTTTAGCAGGACATATTTTAGTATCGCAACCTAGGAGCGAGGATCCTTATTTTTCTAAAAGTGTTATATTAGTAGCCAAGCACGGCCCACAGGGTGCATGGGGTATTATGATTAATAAATCAACACCTAACTTAACATTAGGCACAATAATGCAGGCAGTAGGGATTGATTCAAATAAACAGGATAGAGTTTATGTTGGAGGGCCTGTAGATACACATAGAGTATTCATTGTTCATAGTATGGACTGGCAAAGTCACAATACTATACAGGTTACTAGAGATATAGGAATAACGAACGAGATGCAGGTGTTAGCCGCAATTAGCACCGGAGAAGGTCCTGCACTATATAGGACCTGCGTAGGAAGTGCAGGATGGGGACCGGGACAATTAGACGGTGAATATAGAGGAGAGCCACCCTGGAAAACGGCAAATAGATGGCTAGATGCTCCTGCTACCATAGAATCTGTGTTTAGCCTTAGTCAGGATGATCAATGGCAAAAGTGCATTGAATTAGTTGCACAACACAAAGTTTCTTCCTGGCTTTAATCCTTTTCCGGACTAAAACTACTTAAAATATCCCTAACACTTCTCATTGTAGGTTGTGCCTGTTTAGGTTTAGGCGCAGACAAACCTTTAGTCATATCAATTTCACCAGTTTCTGGATCTACATTAGTAGCAGTTACAACACTGGTCTTTTTCAATCCGTCGATTAGCGCATTACTGGCCGCACTACGCTGTTGGCTAAAACTATTTTCTTCTTCGTCTCCAAGATCTTTGATTCTAAGACTGTCGATATCAAATTCTAAGTCAAGTTTTTGTCCAACACCCGATGACGAACGTGTCTTCATAAACTGAATTTGATAACGTCCTCGCTCACGCATAGCACGACT
>JACCEC011451194.1_pt1 | contig 10223 bp, 7 predicted proteins | sample 7450121 | NCBI WGS metagenome assembly JACCEC01 (sample SAMN15323455, study PRJNA562643) | freshwater metagenome | isolation source: river surface water | place: USA:Blue River Watershed | collected 2017-08-18 | reverse complement strand
TTTTATGATAAATATCAAAAATCCGATAAGCAAGTGACTGCTATAAATACAAGTGATATCAAACCTGGATTATTTTATCACTTTCACTATATGGATGATTCTAATTGGATGAAATGGTCTCCAGTATTTGTAACTAATTTCAAAAAAATTGGAAAAGAAGTAATAATTTTTGCTGTTAATTTTAATTTTATACCACTTGAGGTCAGAGCTTATTTATTTGACAAGTTTATCATAGAGGATAATTTTGAGAAAAATTCACCACTTAAAGTAGACTATAACGGTATGTATTCAGAGTTAATTAAATATGGATTTGAGTATTCACTTGTAGAATACAATGCAATACAAATTAAAATGGTTCACAGAGTACATATGGATCTTGTTCCAAGATTCTTAATTGCTGGTCACCCTAAAAATAAATATGATCCAGGTAAATTATTTCAAATCTGGAAAGCTAAGATATCTGATAAAGATAAAAGAAATCAAGAAATTATGAAATCAACGATTGATGACTTTTATGATATTAGAGGTCAGATATCTGAAAAATATGTTTTACTTAAAAATCACATACAAAGAATACAGACAAGCCAGAGAAAATATGGTAATGGATAATAATATATAGTAATATAAAAATTATTTAATGTAATGAAACATTTAGCTAAATTTGAAGAACTTGACTACTCAACATATATGAGAGCTGCTGATAAAATATCTTCTTACGGACAAACTGCAAGAGCAAAAGAATTAAGAGATCACGCTAAAGATATGGCAAGAAAGGTTGTTGATAATATGACATTTAATATACTTGTTGGTGGTACTAGAACATTTCCAGATGCTAGAATAACTAAAATAGATGTTTTCAAAACTTCAGGTTCTTGGATTTTAAGCGCTGTCTTTGAATCACAAAGTAACACACATATGGTTACTTGTTATTTAGAGAATAGCGGTGAGATTCATTGGAAAGATAATAATAAGTTTGCTGATAGAAAATCAGCAATGACATTTCAAAATGCATTAATGTCTCTAAGTAATTCTAATGATGATTTTCAGAGATATTTATCAGAAAACTCACTTACTCCAGAAAATTTAAGAGTTGTTTTAAGAACATTCTATGTCTAATCTTAGACTGGAATAGACTTTGGAGGGACTTTCTTTTTTTAATATATAATATAAATTTTTTGGGTAAAATAAATGGCTTCTTATAATCAATTTAATAGTTCAAATAATACATCTAATTTTGCCTATAATAATACTGCTGTTGAAAATAAAGGACTTTTTAGTAGAATATTAAGAAGTTTATCATCATATGGAATGAACTATGATGATATGATTGTTAGAAATCAGGTTGGTATTGGTGTAAATGAGGATCCATATGCTGCTAGAGGAAATTCAATGTATGATTTCTTTTCACAAAGAGCGGTGGCCTCTGTATTGAACAGAAAATCAATTCCTTATTTAGATAAAGCTTATGCTGATAAGAGAAGAATTCTCAGAGAATACTCAATAAAAGATGAAATTAGAGAATTTGTAAGTTCTATAACAGATGAGTCTATCATTTATAATGATGATAGAGATTTTTGCTTTCCCAAAGCATTAAGTAATGACTACTCTCAAGAAATTAAAGATAAATACCAAGAGTATTTTGAGAAGATATATAATAAGTTTGGATTCTCAGATAACATTACTGCTTGGAATATGATGAAAGATTTTCTTATTGATGGTTATTTAGCACTTGAGATAATTTATGATGACAAAAAGAAAAACATAATAGGATTCAATAGATTGAGACCAGAAACGTTAGTTCCAGCTTATGAGCCAACAATTGGACATCTTTGGATTCAGTTTCCAGAAGATCCTCAATTAAGAAGAATTTTCTTAGATTCTCAGATAGTTTATATTTCATATTCAACTCAGAATGATTATTCAGAGACTTCTTATGTTGAAGGTTTAATCAAGCCATATAATCAGTTAAAAATTCTTGAACAAACAAGAATTATGTTTAACATTATAAATGCAACGGTTTATCAGAAATTTACCATTCCAATTAAAGGTCTTTCAAGACAAAGAGCTGAGGAACAGATTGGTCAGTTAATTAATGACTATTCTGAAGAAGTTGAATGGGATGATACTCTTGGTACTATGACTATTAATGGAGCTAAACATTTACCTTACAATAAACAAATATGGTTTCCAGAGGGAGATGCTGGTACTCCAGCTATGGAGTTGGTGTCACCAGAAGGTCATAATCTTAACGAGTCTGATATGTTGACTTGGTTTTATAATGCACTGAAAAGAGCATCAAAAATTCCATTTCAAAGATTTGATAAAGAAAATGGTGGTGGTAATTTATTCTCTGATGCATCTGAGATGACAAGAGATGAAATTAAATTTTACAATTTTATATCAAGATTAAGAGCGAACTTCAAAGAGATAATTGTTAAACCTCTGAAATTACAGATGTTAATAGAATTTCCTGAGTTAAAGGAAGATGAGATTATAATGAATCAAATGGATATCTCATTTAATTCTAACCAGGTATTTGAAGAGTGGAAGAAATTAAATAACTTGTCTAAAAAGGCAGAGATATTCGGTACACTTGTTGGTATTATGAATGGTGAGAAACCTTACTTCCATGTTGACTACTTAATTGATAATGTCTTCAAATTGACACCAGAAGAAAAAGCTGAGAATCAGAAATACTGGGCTAAGGATGCAGCCGCGACAGCAGCAGCTGCTGGGGCAGCACCAGGAGCCGAAGGAGCACCTGCTGAAGGAGCACCTGCTGAAGGTGGTGAAGCACCAGCCGAGGGTGGTGAGGCAGCAGCACCAGAAGCACAAGCAGCTCCAGAGACTCCACCAGCCGAGGGTGGTGGTGAAGCTGAAGGTGGCGGTGGCGAATTTGAATTCTAATAAAAAAATTAAAACCTCTCAAATTGAGAGGTTTTTTTATGCTGACATTCTTGGATATTCAAAGTAGAAAGACTTGACTTGATTATCTACTATGTGTTGTTTGAGTTCTAAATTAATATTTGATTCAATTAGTTCTTTTATTATTTTACCCCACTCAGTTGTAAGTGTAATTAAATTTATTCTGAGTTCTAAAATATTTGAATCTTTTATTATGAACTTTAATGATTCAATAGAACAAGAAGCTCTTCTAAGTAAGTCAAAATCATTATCACCATCCACCAATACATTTATGTATAATGCTCCTGATGTATGACTTGAGACATCTACCTTAAATTCTATTTTCTTATTATCAAGAAGAGAATTAAGTTTTATCTCTCTTTTGTAATGTTTCCAATCTTTAAAATTAGATAATAAACTCTCGTATTGCTCAAGAGTATTATTATCTAAATTAATATCAAATGATTTTTTGATTCTATTTTTTTCTAAATTAGACATTATAAAACTGTAAAGTCTATTTGTTTTCTTTCTAAGTCAACAGATTTAACAACAACTTTAAGTGGATCACCAAGTCTGATTTTATCTCCATATGCATTTGTTATTGTATAATTATTTGTATCAATAGACCATTTTCCTTCTAATGTTTGATATCTAACCATACCTTCGCACTTACTTTCTATTAGCTCAACATACATTCCCCAGTCAGTAACTCCTGAGACAATTCCATCAAATACTTTACCAATTTTATCTATTAGATATTCAGCTTGTTTATATTTAATTGAATCTCTTTGAGCTTTTGCTGCTACTAATTCTCTAGTTGAACACCATTGAGATTGTTCTTCAATTTTAGTAGGATTTCCTTGACTCTTTTTATTTAGAAAATCAAACAGTATTCTATGAGTTATTAAGTCGGGATATCTTCTTATTGGAGATGTAAAGTGTGAATAATGAGTAAAACCGAGACCATAATGTCCTATGTTTTTGATTGTATATTTAGCTTTAGACATACATCTTGTAACTAAAGTCTCAATCATATTTTCTTCTGGTGTATCTTTTATTTGTTTTAATAAGTCATTAATTGACTTTTTTAACTCACTTGATTCACAATCTACATTAAGTTCATATCCAAATGTATTACAAACTCCTACTAAAGAGTTTAACTTGTCAATATTTGGAGTATCGTGAACTCTATAAACATTTGCCCAACCAGCATCTGATAGAGTTTTAGCAACTGATTTATTCGCAAGAAGCATAAACTCTTCAATAAGTTTATTTGATTCTTTTTGTTCTTTGAAGTAAACTCCTATTGGTTTCTTATTATCTTCTGCCAATTTAAACTTTACTTCTATACCACCCATTTCAATTGAACCTTGTTTAATTCTTTTCTTTCTTATTTTTCTTGCGAGTTGGTCTAAAAGTCTTATTTCAGTAAAGAACGGACCATCAACACCTTCTATTATTTCTTGTGCCTCTTCATAAGTAAATCTTTTATCTGAATGGATTACCGTTTTACCTTGCCAAGTGTCTAATATATTACCATCTTTATCTAATGTAAATATTACAGAAAATGCAAGTCTATCTTCATTTGGTTTTAGTGAGCATATTCCATTACTTAATCTTTCTGGTAACATTGGCACACATCTATCTACAAGATATACAGAGGTAGCTCTTTTGAAAGCCTCTTCATCTAGTTTAGTTCCTATTTTAACATAGTGACTTACATCGGCTATGTGAACTCCAACTTCAACTCTATTTTCATTTATTATTTTAACAGATAAAGCATCATCAAAATCTTTTGCATCAACAGGGTCAATTGTTAAAGTTGTTATCTGTCTCATATCTTTTCTTGATGAGATTTCTTTTTCAGATATAATCTCTGGAACTAAATATGATTCATTTGTTACTTCTTGTGGAAATTCAACTGGTAGACCATATTCAATCATTATTGAATTCATCTCTGTGTTGTTATCTCCTGAATTTCCTAAAATTTTAACAATTTTACCTTGTGGTGACTTTGTATCATCCCACTTTGTTAATTCAACTACAACTTTTTGATTGTTTTCTGCTACTAGACCTCCTTTTATGTAGAAGTCTACTGGAATTTTATTACTGTCTGGTACGACAAATGTTGTTTTTTTACCTATTTGAACTTTACCTACAAATTCTTTTTTGAATCTTGATATTACCTCAATTACTTTTCCTTCTAATTTTTTTTCTGCCTTAAATATTTTGACTTTTACTTTATCTAAGTGAAGTGAGTTGAGAGTATTTTTTTTGTAAATAAATATTTCTTTATCTTCTATCGCTATGGATGCGTTACCGTTTGTTGAGAATTCTATTTGACCTTCAAACACATCCTCCTCTTTTAATTCTATCATATGATTATTCTATCTTAGAATTCTCACTTTGTTTATCTCTTTTTGAAATGTTGTCTACTCCATACTTTTCTATAAGAGTGTTTTTCATCTTTGACAGAACTTTTTTATTTTGAATTGGATAATCAACTCCAAAGTTTTTCCTTAGAGTTTCTTTTCTCTTAACTTCTGAGCATTTTCTGCAATAGTATTCACCCCAAGGATTATCATACTTGACGTAATTTTTGAATATAACTTCTTTTTCAATACCACAACTATCACACTTACACTTTATTTTATAGTGTGATCCTTTAGACATTAGTTCAATAGGAATCTCAATTGTCTCTCCTATTGAAACATCATAACCTAAGTCCTCATAGTACTGATAGTTAGATTCGCTTATCTTAATAATTATTTCCCTGGTTAAAATCATACAACATTGGAAATTTTTAAAATTTCTAGTATTTATTAAAAAATTATTCCTTCCTCCTGACCTTTTTACATGTTATATCCTACTTAAAATTCCGAGTGTCTGTAAAAAATCCACTATTGAAAAAAGGTGGTTTTTTAATGGTTATATATACTCTATATTTTAAAAAATAATAAATTTAAATGAAACCAGTTTTAATCGTAGAAAACTCAACCAACGCTCTCATAAGAGAAAACGCTGGTTCTGGTAAGAAGGATTATGTTCTTGGTGGTATTTTCACAGAATTTGGAGTAAAAAACCGTAATGAAAGAATTTATACTGCTGACAAATTTCTTCCTGCTTTAAATGAACTTAATGAGAGAATGACTTCTTTAGGAGTTGTTTATGGAGAGTTCGATCACCCAGATGTTTTTGATACATCTTTATCAAGAGCATCACACATAATCACAAAAGCAAATTATGTAAAAGAATCAAATCATGTTAATGGTGAAATTAAACTTCTTTCAACCTATTGGGGTAAAGAAGCTAAATCATTAGTTGATGATGGATGTCCAGTTTTCGTTTCTTCAAGAGCGGCTGGTATTACTGAGTCAGATGGTACTGTTTCTTTGAAAAAATTATTTACATATGATATCGTAGCTGACCCAGGATTTGCTTCAGCTAAAATGAGCGTTAAGAATATTAACGAGTCTTTAGGATACAATGAAAACACCAACTTTAGGATATATGAAATGTCCGATGAGTCAAAAATAAATCAACTATTTGATATGAACAAAAATGAATTTGTAACAAAGCAACAGTTGACTGAGTATTCTCAATACTTAGTTAAGGAATTAGCTTCTACTAAGAAAGAAGTTAAGAGTGCTCTTACTAAAGGTAATCTTTCTCCTAAAAAGATGGAACAACTTTTAGAGTACTACGAAGAGTTGAATGCTACAAATGCTCAAGTTGTTAAGTATTTAGATTACTTGGCTGAGAAAGTTCAAGTTATGGTTAATGAGAATAAGTCATTGAGAGAAACAACTGACAAACTTATTAAGCATAATGACTACTTAGCAGAGAATTTAGAAAAAGCTGTTAACTATACTGAGTATTTAGCTGAAAACTTAGACAAGAACATTGAATATTCTGAGTATTTAGCTGAGAACTTGGATAAGAACATCTCTTATTCTGAGTATATCGCTGAAAATCTTGATAAGAACATCTCTTATTCAGAATACTTAGCTGAAAATCTTGATAAAAATATAGAATACTCTGAGTATTTAGCAGAGAATTTAGATAAGAATATCGCTTATTCTGAATACATCGCTGAAAACTTAGACAAGAACATCGCTTACGCTGAATACATCGCTGAGCATGTTGATAACTCAATTGCTTACTCTGAATATTTAGCTGAACATGTTGAAGGTAACATCGCTTACTCTGAATACATCGCTGAACATTTAGATGACAATATTGCTTACTCTGAATACATCGCTGAAAATCTTGATAAATCAATTTCTTACCAAGGAATGATTGTTGAGAAATTAAATGGTGGTAAATTAAATGAGTCTAACGAAGAAGAAGCATTCCCTTCATTACACGCTGCAGGTTTTGAAAATGTAGAACAAGAAGAGAATGAAGAAGAAAATGTTCATAACAATGAAGATGAAGAAAATGAATACAATGGTATTCCTTCAGCTCATGAAGAAGAAGCATACAATAAAGAAGAAGATGAGGACTGTGGTCCATCAGCAACTGAAAATGAAAACGAAGAGAATGAAGAAGAAAATGCACATGACTATGAAGTTAGTGGTGTAAGTGATTCTGAATTATCTGAGTCAATCAATAAATTAATTGAAGAAGCTAAAAAACGTAAAGTTTCTGAAAACAGTGATTTGAATTTCTTAAAATTCTTAAACAAATCACAAGTAGATAGTTTCTACGCATTATCGGACGAAGAACAGGAATCTGTTAAACTTCACATAAACGAAAGAAGTTACTTCTCAACTAAAGAAGTATTAAGTTTGATATCTGAAGCACTATCTGTTAAAAATGAATCTCTTGAAGAAAGAGTAATCAGATTAATGCCTGAAAACACTAAGGCTATCTGGAATCAGTTAAACGAATCTGCTAAAAAATCTATCCTTTCACAAGCTAGATTATACCCAGAGGAAGTATTAATGACTGAATCACAAATTGAGCATTTCTGGTCAACTAGAAATCTTAAGAAAAATGAGTCTGTAACTAAAAAGTTAGTATCTCACGAAAGTTTAATACAAGAAGATAAACTTTCTGATAATGAGGTAACAGCAATTATGGAAAGATTCAAAAACATTTAATCTATAAAAAATCCACACTTGTAAAAATCAAGCAAACAAAGGGTTATATATAGATCACAAAAAAAAATTAAAAAAAATTATGTCACACATTAGAATAGACAAATCAAAAGCAGTTAAGAAGTGGTCTCCAGTATTGGAGAACATGGGTGTAACTGGTGAGAGAGTTGAATGGATGTCAGAAATGGCTGAGTATCACTCAATCAACGAAAACGCTTATGTTAACGCATCTAACGTAGCAGGTATGGGTGGAGTAACTTCTCCTCAACCTTCAGCATTAGCAGGTGCTTTACTTGGCACAAACTGGTCAAACACTGGTTCAGCTGGATCAGGTGATGTAGGTCAAAACTTACTTCCAGTAGCTATGAAAATCGCAGCTCAAACAATCGGTTTAGATTTAGTAGCTGTTAAACCTTCTCCAGGTCCAAAAATTGACTTACTTTACATTGACTTCCAATATGACGATACTCGTTCAGTAAACGGAGCTGATGAAAGACCACAAGTTTTCAAAGTAAGTGCAACAAACTTATCTACTCTTCAAACTATCATCAGAGCTAACTTAGCTACATTGAATATCAATGAAAACACTGGTGGTTTAGCAAATGGTAGAATATGGTACGCTACTAACTCAGCTGCTAACTCAGGTAACATCGCTGGTGGTACTAACGTAAGTTCTTCAGCTAAAATTTCATCTACTGAACCAACTGGTACTAAGTATGGTGTTTGTGAATTCTTAGGTTTCTCTCGTATTGATGGTTATCCTATTTTCAGAGCTTACAGACAAGCTAACACAGCTCACACTGCTACAGCTTTAGCTTCTGGAACTTCTACACTTTGGTCATTTGATCAAACTAGAAACACTTTCAATCCAACACAATCTATGATTGCTCAGTTTGACCAAATTGGTACTCAATCAGTTACTGGTGCTTCTATTGAATTAGTATCTGCTCTTGAAGATCATATCCCAGGATTCTCTTCAAACTGGACTTCAGGTTCAAATGGTGCAGCTGGTCAATACCCAATGGGTCGTCAGGCTGATGATGATTCTTACGCTGGAGTTATCGGACCAAAAATTTCTTCTAAATCAGTTGCAGTTGGTACTATTGAAGTATCTTCAGCTCTTAGAAGAACTGAAATTGAAGATATCAAAGCTAACACAGGTATGGATATCGTTCAAAAAATGGAATCAATTCTTGTTAATGAACTTTCTCAAACTATCTCTAAGCAAATTGTTGCTAAGATTTTTGAAATGGGTGACCTTAACAGAAGTACAGCTCCTGCAGCTGGTGCTGGTGCAGATTTCGGTAATATCACTGGTCAAACAATATTTGACTTAGATACTACTTACGCGACTACAACAGGTCAAGTTGGTGGTGAAACAACACACGCTGTTCAACGTAAGTTGATCACTAAGATTGTTCACGCTTCTAACTACATCGCAACTGAAGGTCGTGTTGGTCCTGCACAATACCTTATCACAAACGGAGGTCTTGCAGCATCTTTACAAGATATCGCTGGTTACACAATTAACCCAGTTAAATCTAAATTAAACGGTCAAGGTCAACTTTACCCTGTAGGTTCAATCGGAGATATTTCTATCTATGTAGATCCATATATGAAGTATAACGATAACAGAATCGTTTTAGGTAGAAAGAACAATCCTGATCAACCAGGTCTTATCTTCGTACCTTACTTAATGGCTCAGTCTATCTCTGTAATATCTGAAGCAACTTTTGCTCCAAGAATGTTATTACGTTCAAGATATGCTGTAACTGAAGTTGGTTGGTTCCCACAAAAGCAGTTCATGACTATCAAAGTTAAAGACTCTGCAAGTTACCTTAACTAATCTTAGTTTTAAGATAAAGAAAAAAGACCCTTATGGGTCTTTTTTCATTTTAAATAGTTTGATAATTAATATATACATTATGATAAAAAACTTTCAACTATTTACAGAGGGAAAAAAAGATAAATTTCCAAATATTCAGAAAATAGATATTGATGGATTTGTAGTTTATGTTGGAAAAGATGCTAAATCAAATGACTATCTAACATTTAATATGACTGACAAAGAGGATATTTGGATGCATGTTAAAGGAGTTCCAGGATCTCATGTTATAATAAGAGTGAGAGAGAATTTACCCACAGAATCTATTATTAAATATGCTGCTGAATTAGCAAAGAAGAATAGTAAAGCTTCAAAAGAACAATCAGCTACAG
>JACCEC011070529.1_pt1 | contig 10223 bp, 7 predicted proteins | sample 7450121 | NCBI WGS metagenome assembly JACCEC01 (sample SAMN15323455, study PRJNA562643) | freshwater metagenome | isolation source: river surface water | place: USA:Blue River Watershed | collected 2017-08-18 | reverse complement strand
TACGCATTGCCCGACTGCTGCGTCGTTGAAGGCACGGCGCTCGCCTGGCGGGAGGAAAGCAGCTGCACTGCCGACGCCAGCTGCAGACCGGACGAACTCAGTCTGCTATCGCTGTCGCTGATGGTCTTCATGGCGAAATCAATTGCATCATTCATCGATTTCGCCGCATCGACCGAGCCGATCCCACCGCGCCGGAGCACTGAAGTAAATGGCGTATCCGGCTGAACTTCCAGTGCAGCCAGCTGGCTGACCGTCCCGGGTGTCTTCCAGGTCAGCGTCAGATAACCGGGCCTGTCCTGAGAGATGGTGAAGGGTGCAGCGTCATAGCGGGGATTGGCCTTGAGTGCATCGCTTAATTGCGTGAGCGATGCGTTGGTGTCGAGTGTGCCGGAAAACAAAGCAAAGTCCCCAGCTCTGAGCAGTACATTTCGCCCTGCGATAGCGCTCCGACGCAACGCGATCTGCTGGACCTCGCGGGTGCCATCGCTAACGCTGGTGCTGCTGCCCGCGGTGGTTTCGGCAGCAGTCAGTGTGGAGGAGCTCACGTTATCGATTAACGACAAAGACGCTAGCTCGCTTACCGCCGCCGGCGAATCCCAGCTGAGCGTGATCCCTGAAGCCAGCCCATTGGTCGTCTGCAAGCCGAGCGTGAAGCCGGCATTCTGGTAACTGGCATCCGATTGCAGAGCAGTCACCAGATCGGCAAGCGTAGCGCTACTGCCCATGGCGCCGGATGACAGCGTGAGGTTGTTCGCGGTGAGCGTGACTGTCTTGCTGCTGATGTCAGCGTCGGCAAGTGCAATGCGCTGTTCCTCGCGCAGACCGGCGGCGGCACCGGCAGCAACTTGTGCAGCGCTGAATACGCTGGTTGAGAAACCTGTCTGCGCTGCATCGGGCGAAGAAACTGCCAGCGATGCCAGTCCCGACTGAGCACCTGTGGAAGCCCATCGCAGCCTGAGTCCATTGGACTCTGCGGTGACAGAAAATGGCATGCCGGACGCATAACTGCTGTTGAGTGCATCGGCGAGCCCGCTGATGGTGGTTCCCGCACTGAACGCCAGCCCGAAACTATTCTGCGAACCGCTGCCGTCATTCAGCATCACGGACACGGCGCTGGATAGATCGCTGTCGCTGATGCTGACGAACTGTTCTTCGCTGACCGCGGGCAGATCCGACGTCGATACGCCCGTCACATTGCGTGTCGCCGCCACCGTTTGCGCATTGGCCGTCAGCTGCAGCTGAGCCGTGTCGCTGACCTCGCCAGTGTTTTTCCAGTTGATGAGCAGCCCGTTAGCGCCGTTGTCAGCAAGCGTAAAGGCCGCATTCGCATAGCTGGCGTCGCCGGTCAGTCCGGCGACCAGATCGCCTGTAGATGCGCTGGCGCCGAGCGCGCCAGTATTCAGCGAAACATCGCCAACAGTTAGCGTGGCCGACGCATTGGCAAGCGCTGCGCCATCCAGACCGATGGTCTGCTGTTCCCGGGTGCCGGCACCAAGGCTGCCTTGCAGCGCGCGTACGCCCGAGGTGCGGATCGCGTCTGCCCGCAGGTTGGGCAGCGATATATCCACCTTGCCAGCACTGCCCGAACCCACATTGAAGCTCAAGACGCCATCGCGGCCACTTCCCGCCGAGCCATCGAACAGACGTGTGCCATTCCAGCTGGCGTTCTGGGCCGTCGACAGCAGGCTCTTGCGTATGCCCTCGAACTGCGACACTAGAAATGCACGCTCCGATTGCACGATCTTGTCGCTGGTGGCCTGCACCACCACCTTCTTCAAGTTCTGCAGCCGCCCCATGATCTGGGCGTTGTTCTTGCCCACCACCTCAAGCATCGCCTGCGCGGTGTAGGCACTGTCAAGCTGGCGCTGCAGATCCAGCTGCCGTGCTCCGGACTGGGTGAGGCTGATCGAGGATGTCGTGTTGGCCGCGTTGGCCGAGTAGGGATTTGCCGTACCCGTGGCGCCCAACACCGCATTTGTCGCTGGCACAGCAGTCGCCTGCCCCGCCGCACTGCTGGTGCCGAACTGGGCCAGCGCGAGCTTCAGAGAATTCAGACTGGATTCAAGGGATACGGTCATCGGTAACGCCGGCAATGCATGAGCGGCCGGACTGGCCGCGAGCTTCACAGAAAATACCTCTGGCGCACGATGCCCTCAAGAACTGCGTGTGTAAAGACGATTCACTTCTCAACGGCATGAGGCAAAGGTTACGCCAGATTGCCATTTTGAGAATGCGACGCTCCGTATCCGGCTTTGGGTCTGGCCTCAGCTCCTAAAGTTCCTCTACGGCACGTCGATTTATCTCTTACATTTTTCCGGGGCACTCGCCATGTTGATCGAGCGCGTTGAACTTAACAAAATCAAGCTACAGGACGATCTGGTCACGCTGGAGTTACTTCAGGTGGGCGAGAGCATCTTCTGCTCAGACTTCAAGAAGGCACAAAGTCTGCGCAGCCTCTCTTACTACCTGATCCGCTCCCGCAAACTGGAGCGGAAGTTCACCTTCCGCAAGATGGATCACGGCTGGCGGATTATCCGCATCAAGTGATCCGGCATTCCGCCACCCTGTCCCTGTAGCTTCCGATGAACGCCGCCTCCTGACGGAGGTGGCGCTTTGTCTTTCGCACGTCCCTGTCCACCCCTTCTCCGCCCGGGAAATCCCTCTTGCGCGCCAAAGGCTTTGGGCACGCGCATATTCATTTGGCAATCATCCTGCCAAAAATCATCGATCCCTCGCCATCTACCCGCGCCGCCCTTTAAACCCGCGCCCGCGCCGCCCGATAGGTTTTTCTTTAATAATAATTGTGGATATGCAACATTTTTAATGCCGGCAAGAAATTGCCGGTCTAGAATGTCGATCCCTGTTTGCATTTTTTGCTTAATTTGCTCTTGCCAGACTCAGCTGGCAGGGTTCGCCTGCGGTGCGCCGTCCAGAGCCGCTAAAGGAACAGCAATGCCATCATCAAAAAAACAAAGCTTGCCCAGCCGCCTGACCGCCAGCTACCTGCCCGCTCTAATGCTCGCTTTCGGACTGGGTAGCGCACAGGCTGCCACACTTTGCCCGATCAGTATCTTGTCGAATCTTGGCGAGCCGCTCTCAGCCGAAATTGAAATTTTTGATCTTTCTGCTGATGAAGCCGGCGAACTGGATGTCGCACTGGCCTCTGAGATGGAGTTTGAAAAATTTGGCGCGACGCGGTCAGCGCAAATGGAAAGTCTTAAGCTGCGCATCGTTCAGCAGGGACGACGACGCCTGGTACAGCTAAGCACCGACAAGCCACTGGAACAACCGATCTATGGATTGCTGCTCGAGCTTCGTACCGAGAATGAAACCACGCTGGGCGAATTTGCGGTGCTGCCTGAGGAAGCAATCAAACCTTCGGAAGCCGTAGCGAGCGCCCCTGCCCCGGCAGACAAGGAAAGCGCTGCAGCAAGCTCCGAGGCTTCAGCGAGCACAGCGTCTGCGCCCGCTGCCGTGGTCACTGAAGCACCCGTTGCCGGAGCATCCAATGCCGAACCACCTGTCACTGCAATCAACAACGCTGCGGGAGACACTGCTGAGATCGCTGGCAAAGGCGCGCTGAATCTTGCGCTATCTGATAGCTCATCGGTAAAGCAGTACACCGTTCAGCGCGGGGAGAATCTGACATTGATTGCTCGTCAACTGTCAGTATCTGACGCCGGGCTCGACAAATTCATCGCGGCTCTTTATCAGGAAAACCCGGAAGCATTTATTCAGCAGAACCTGCACTATCTGAAAGCAGGTGCCGTGCTCGCGCTCCCGTCCGAAGAAACTGTCAGTCAGATGGATGAGAAAGCCGCGCGCAAGACCATCACCACTCAATGGCAAACCTTCAAGAGCCTGCTGCCCTCCAAAGAGTCAGCTGCTGGCGATGAGACAGCGAACCGCTCCAGCACAAGAAAACTCAGCGCAGGCAATTCGACGACTGGCGCAAACTCAGGTGACCGGCTGACCCTCGCCGCGTTAAAACCTGCAGAGACAGGCGGCAGGACCGAAGAAGAAGCGATCGCTGCCAGAAAAGCGGCGGAAGAAGCCAGCGAGCGCGTTCGTCTGCTGGAAAAAAATATCCTCGATCTGAAGACCACGGTACAGCCCGGTCAAACTGCAGAACATGCCGGCGAGGACGAGGACAAGGATAGTAACCAGAACCTGTGGGGCATCATCGCCTCGCCCACGCGCGATCTGGCGATACAAATCGCCACGGTACTGCTGCTGGTAGCACTGGTCGTTATTAGCCTGGCGCGCCGTAACGCCAAATAAGAACCTATCTCGTCAAGCCGCTAGCGGCGTTCTGATCAAGCGACGGCATACACCGTCGCTTTTTGTTTCAACCTGGGAAAAGTTTTCGTCGACGTATCCCAACAAAGTTTGATTATCGATTCAATCGTTCGATATTTGAATCATTTCCGCTAATTCGTTACTCAACTTGCAGTTGGACAAGAATCTAAATGCAAGGAGGAAACGAATGCGTCGCCAACATTATGGTCGGGTCGTCCGTGAATGGTGCGCGGTGACTGGCATGCCGCTCTGGAACGAAGATGACGACAAACATATCGAGATTGATGGCACGGTCTGTGGTCTGATTCCTGGCGGCGAGGAAGAACCCGATGTCATGCATGTGCTGATTGACCTCGGGTCCGATGAAGACCCCGCACTCTATCGACACCTTCTGGAGCAAAACGCTCCTGTCGCCACGGTTGATCACGGCTGCTTTGGCCTTCACCCGATCACGGGATCGGTGATCTACCGAACCTCCTTCCATCTCGATGCAGGTACCGATGGAACAGAGCTCCCCGCGAAAATCAGTGAACTGATCGAAACTGCCAGAGATCGTCTGTCCGCACTCTACATCCAATAGTCAGGAGCGCCTCATGCATGTGAAACCGCAGACTCCACCTGTCCAGAACATACCCGCTGCCGCTGTCAACCCGGGCACTCAGCGCACAAACACCCGCGTACAGGTGAAAGACAGCCACGCCCAAACCTTCTCCGGCGATGCCATCAAGACTCCGCCGGCAACGGCTGCTCCCGGGACGACTACCTCACTGTCACGAGAGGCCTACTCTGCAGATTTTGCAGATGCCTATGACGCTGCCATGCGTGAACTTCAGTCTCTCGAATGCAAGTCGTACATCGGGTATCTCCAGTGGGTATCCCCGAGTGCGGAAGAAGCCATGCACCGGCTGGGAAAGCTCGTGATGCAGAAACGCGAAGCCTCCCGATCCGAAGACCTCGCCACGGATAGCACGAAGACACAGCCACTTTCACGCGAGGAGCAGCACACGTGGGAGACTATGTTGCACAAGCTTCCGTCTGCATACAGAAACTATCTGCAAAGCTCGCTGGCGGCAGAGGTTTCAGGGTCAGCCGCCAGCACCTATTCCCCGGAATTCAGGGAAGCCTATCAGGCAGCGCGACAGGCGCTCGAATCCAGAGAATGCAAATTTTATGAAGATCAGCTGGGATGGCTGTCTCCTGGCGCGGAGGCCGCCGTTGAACATCTCAGAGAGGTCGTGAACATCAAATACGATGCATCGCGATCCACCGATGCGGCAAAAGAAGCGTTCTCGATGAAGCCACTCACGCCTGACGAGCATCAGGCATGGGAAGCTTTAGTACATTCACTGCCGCCTGTCTATAAAACTTACCTGCCGAATTCCTCTAACTGGAAAGCGGCGGAGCCCGGCGAAGTATTCAGGGCGCTGACCCGAGACTCAGCCATGCACGCCCTGGCGATGGAGCAACCGGGAGAGTTCGCAAAGTTTTATAACGAACTCACCCGCGCCATCAACAGCAAGATGAGCGACATGCACGAGAGCGACAAAGGGATGGCGCTCACGTTTCGTTTTCCACAGTGTTACCAGACCACCGCCCACATCGCATTAGCCGGTGTCTGGCGCGACGAACATGGCGATCTACAAATCAGCATTTGCCATCAGGAGAGCGTGCCGCCGGACCCCAAAGCACCCAGAGGGTCACCTTTCACAGGCGTGGTTTACTCAGGATTTAATACATCGAGAGACTATCCCGGTGGAAGAGCCCCGGTGATGGAAGCCATGAGAATGGCTGGCCCCCCGGCAGTCAATGTATTCCCTTGCCCGCACCCCGAGGCGATCGTGAAGGCCACCGACGATATCGCAGGCGCTCAGCACGCGCGGCAATATGGCCCGTCTTACACATGGGTAGAGGCGTCGGGACACAAACCCCAACCGCTGCCTCCGGAGACCTGCTTTAACGTCACGCATAAGGTACTGGCTGCAATGTATCGTGCCGACACACACGATCAGCCGCTGCTGCCAGCGCTGCTGCCTAAAATGACGACATTCGCTAGCCTGAGGCGGAATGAATTCGATACGATCACCCTGCCTGACTCAGGCCGCGTGATCAGGCTGGAGGATATTCCTTCGTTGCCTTTCGAAGACCAGGTCAAGGCCTTCCTCCGAATCGGTCAGCAATGGGGAGAGGCGCTGCCCTGGGATGTGCCACTACAGACCGTGTCGAAAACGGGAAACATCACCCTGAAACCGGGACAAACTGGTGTTGCCCTTCCCCCGGGAGCGCGAGGCATCAAATTTCTCACTCCGAAACTTCCCTTGAAATTAGGAAGCCAGCCTGTCCAGTCAGGCGTTACTTACACGGCGGGTCAGGCGCAAGCAATGGAGGTCAGCGGCAAAGATGCCATGAACGTTCGATTTGTGTATTCAGTACACAAAGAGGCATCCGGGTACGTGGGCGCAAAATTGTGACGGGCACTGATGCCTGCAGGCGCATAAGGAAATACTCATTGATCACTGAGTATCTTTCCCTGTACCGGATCAGACGCCACTGCAAATAATCCTGCACCCAGATGATGGATTGTATGCAATGGACGATTGCTATCGTTCATATCCCAACGGCCATTGGCGAATACCCGCGTATCGGATAATGCGGATACGGCCTCGACAAAAAAGGTGTCATAGGTCGGCTCTGCATGCGGCTCGCTGATCACCCGGCATTCCATCCAGGCGATACAGTCCTCGACCAGCGGCAAGCCCAGCACAGCACCGGAAAATGACTTGATGCCATAGCGCTCGAACTTGTCCTCCTCAGGCATAGGATCATTGCGTCCGCTGATACTGCCCACAGTAAATGTCAGATCGGCCAGCGCGCGACAAGGGATGTTCAAAGCAAGCGTTCCAGTATGCGCGATCTGCTCGCGCGTATATGTGCTCTTGTCGATCACCACTGCAATACGAGGCGGTGTGAACTCGACAGGCATCGACCACGCGGCAGCCATCAGATTGCGCCGCCCCTCGTGAACGGTACTGACAATGACCGTGGGGCCGTGATTCAGCAGGCGGCTTGCGTGACTCAACTGGACAGGTGTTTTCATGATGGTTTGCACTTTTATTGCAAGGTGAATCAGATCACAAAGGGATCGAAGGTGAATCGATAACCGTCGAACGGCTATCAGAATTGACGCTGAAAATTCCACCCGCACGATGTCCTGCTCGAAAACGCTTTTCACATCCAAAACATCAGGACGATTGCCGGCGAATTATCAAACATTACATGCATATTGTGATACAAGCATGATCAGCTAAGTGCCAGATGATGCAGATAATAATTTTGTAATAAAAGCGTATTTTTAAAAAGCGACTGATGCCTCATGGCCCAGACACAAGCAATCAACCAGCTTTTCTTCCTGATCTTCGGTCTCATACTGACCAGCCTTTTCATCAGCACATTCAGGGTCGGCATCAATGCGGTCAGTGACGATACCCGTCGTTACTGGTTGCTGTCTCTGGGTGGTCGATCAGCCGCTTTTTTCTCCTGGGCTACCGTGCCCTTCCTGGGTACGAGCTTCACCGTCATCGCAAACGCCCTGTTCGTTTTCTCTGCAGGTTGTCTCGCCCTGCTGTTTCGCTCATGGAGAGCACCCGTACCGCTGCGCATCCCTCTCGCTGTCATTGTCTTCTCGCTCGCAGTCGCGGGAGGTATGGAGGCGATCCGGCAGTCGGGTCTGGGCTTCGAACTGAGGATGATTCTGATCGGATCGGCCAGTCTCGCAATCTCGAGCTGGGAACTGAGCGAGCTACACAACAAAATCAAGACCGAATCCGACACTTCACTGAAGCTGATCGCCGGCGTGGTCTTGCTGCAGATGGCCTTCTCTGCCGCCTCCATTATCAGCAGCGTGCTCAACGCTGATCGCAAAATCAATGTGGTCACCGACAACGGCACCATGTCGATGGTGGTGATCTGGCTGACACTGGCGGTTCATCTGGTGATTTATCTGTTCATTGGTGGTTATCTCTACCGCAGAGCTTTACTGGGTGAGCTAACCGCCGTACAGCAGAAAGATGAAGTCACTGCGCTGCTTCAGGAACGCGAGCGCTTGCTGGCTTCCCTGATTGCTTCCAACCGTGTCGCATCGACCGGTGCGCTGTCTGCGTCAGTTGCCCATGAAATGAGCCAGCCACTGACGGCAGCCATATTAAAATTGGCTTTGCTAAAGCGAACACTGGCCAAAGAGCCCAATAACGCATCAGAGTCTGCAGCGTTGCTGGCCGATGCGCTCGAAAATATCAGTCGCTCAAAAGATGTGCTCGATCACCTGCGTTCGCTGTTCAGGCAAGATCCGGTCAAAGTAAAACGCTGCAATATCCACGACCTGCTGATGCAAACGATCGCACTTGTCAGAAGCCGCCTCGATAAAGCACGCATCGATTTGCAATACTCACCAGTCCCTTCAGCTGACGCGGAGATAGTAGACCGCGAGATTCAGCAGGTGCTGATTAATCTGATCAATAATTCGATAGATTCGCTGGCTAATATTGAAGATGCGCGAAAGCTCATTACCATCGAAGTCACAGAGCTGGCCGAAGGTATCCGGATCATCGTTTCCGACAACGGTCCCGGCATTCAGCCTGATCTGGCGGATTCACTGTTCGAACTTGCACGCAGCAGCAAGCCCGATGGCATGGGCGTTGGCCTGTGGATCTCGCGATATATGATTGAAGATCATCATCGGGGAAGGCTGTATATTGAACAGGGACCCTTGCCGGGAGCAAGGTTTGTCATCGAACTGCCGGTCAGGCAGGCTGGATAGGCCGACCCGGGCTTCTCGGTAGCAAGCCTGCTGCCGCCGTCGAGAGGTCAATAATTTTCCGGCACAAGATCTTGATATCCCGCAAGCATTAAGTTAACTCATGAGCGTAACTTGAAACCCGGCACAAAACCAGATGCCTGCCAGCTCGCGCAAGAAAGGAATCATCGATGCCAGTTTTATCAACGGTAAATGAAAGTGTTCAGGCGCATTATGCTCGGCCCGATCTGGGAAATGCCATTCTGGCTGCATTGAAAAAGGCCGGCAAAGACATTGATTGCCTTGCGCCTGAAGATCTGGCGCCTGTAGATGCATTCCACATCCGAGGTCGGACGGCCACACTGGAACTTGCCCAGGCTGCAGGTATTAACTCCACAATGCGTGTGCTGGATGTGGGAAGCGGTATTGGCGGATCATCGCGATGTCTTGCCCGGGAATTTGGCTGCCATGTCACGGGTATTGATCTGACCGAGGAATACTGCCGTACCGCAGCCATGCTGTCCCATCGTGTGGGACTTGCCGATCTTGTCGACTACCAGCGGGGAGACGCAACGAATCTACCGTTTCCGGAGGCTTCGTTTGATGTGGTCTGGACCGAGCATGCCGCTATGAATATCCCGGATAAAGCCGCGTTGTACCGTGAGATGTACCGCGTCCTGAGACCAGGGGGAACACTGGCTATCTACGATATTCTTGCCGGCCCCTCCGGGCCAGTGATATTTCCGGTTCCCTGGGCTCTTACACAAGAGTCTAGCTTCCTGATATCACCTCAGGAGTTGCGAGATCTGCTTGAAAACACCGGTTTCCATATAACGAGCTGGATCGATACCACAGAGGTATCACGGACTTGGTTTATGTCGCTGGCAGAAAAAATCCGCAAGGAGGGATTCCCACCACTCGGTTTCCATATTCTGCTCGGATCGGAATTTCAAACAATGGCGCAGAACCAGCAGCGGAATTTGGTAGAGCAGCGGATTATGTTGGTACAAGTGGTGGCTAAGCGATAAAGCAAAATGCCCGCTTGCGCGGGCATTTTTGATATTACTTGCGGAGACCGAGGGATTCGAACCCTCGATACAGGTTTAAGCCCGTATGCTTCCTTAGCAGGGAAGTG
>JACCEC010662652.1_pt1 | contig 10225 bp, 9 predicted proteins | sample 7450121 | NCBI WGS metagenome assembly JACCEC01 (sample SAMN15323455, study PRJNA562643) | freshwater metagenome | isolation source: river surface water | place: USA:Blue River Watershed | collected 2017-08-18 | reverse complement strand
CTCACGCAACCCGCCCTTGGCACGCACACGCAACACCTGAATGACAGACACGCCCGCTCAACCGAAAAACCCATTGCACGGCATGACGCTTGAAAAAATCGTCACAACGTTGGCCGATACCTATGGTTGGGAAGGGTTGGGCCAACGCATCCCTATTCGCTGCTTCACGCATGACCCGAGCGTGGGCTCCAGCTTGAAGTTTTTGCGCAAAACACCTTGGGCTCGTGACAAGGTGGAGAGTTTGTATTTGTTCATGCTGCGCGACAAACGCCGCGCTGAACGAGAGATTTAATGCGGGTCTGAAGGCACACTTGGTTGAGGGGCGCGTGATGCTTTCCAAGATCCGTAAATCGCCAAGGCGCTAGGCACCAAAATCAAGGCCCAAATAATTTTTTCAAGATTGGCTTTCACCCAAGGGATATTGCCAAAGAAATAACCCGCAGTAACGATGCCGCCCACCCACAAGGCGCCGCCGGTGATGTCATAGAACGTGAACTTACGACGCGTCATTTGTGCCACGCCGGCCACAAATGGGGCAAAAGTGCGCACAAACGGCATGAAACGCGCAGCCACCAAGGTCACACCGCCGTAGCGCTCGTAAAACGCGTGCGCTTGGTCAAATGCACGGCGGTTAAAAAACCTGGAGTCTTCCCATGCGAACACCTTGGGACCAAAAAATCGCCCCATCGTGTAATTGGTTTGGTTGCCCGCAACGGCAGCAATGAACAGCAGCAACACGGACAAGCCGTAATCCATCAAGCCCACGCCACACATGGCACCGACCACAAACAGCAATGAATCCCCCGGCAAGAACGGCATGACCACCAACCCTGTTTCCACAAAAATAATGAGAAACAGCAAGGCATAGACCCACGCGCCATAGGTTTGCACAAAGCTTTCAATGTAGCGGTCGATGTGCAGGATGAAGTCGATGAGAAGTGTGATGAGTTCCATGGGGCCATTATCCCTGCCTCTAAAATGAGGCCGTGCATCCTGCTACCCAACCCCCACGCGCCATCCGCGAACTCCCCGACGAACTGATCAGCCAAATCGCGGCAGGCGAGGTGGTCGAGCGCCCAGCCTCTGTCGTGCGCGAATTGGTGGACAACGCCCTCGATGCAGGTGCCACACAAATCACCCTGCGACTGCTGGCTGGTGGTGTGCGCCTGATCAGTGTGGAAGACAACGGCGTGGGCATCCCCGCCAATGAATTACCGGTGGCTTTGAAACGCCATGCCACCAGCAAGATCACCAGTTTGACCGAGCTTGAATCCGTGGGCACGATGGGCTTTCGGGGCGAGGCATTGGCCGCCATTCAATCGGTCTCTGAGTTGTCAGTGCTGTCGCGCACAGCGACCCAAGACAGCGCCATGCTGCTCGACGGGCGCAGCGGCGAACTCCAACCCGCCGCACGCAGCCAAGGGACCACCGTCGAGGTGAAAGAACTTTTTTACAGCACCCCCGCGCGCCGCAAATTTTTAAAAACTGACAACACCGAGTTGGCCCATTGCGTAGAAGCTGTGCGTCGCCATGCCCTGACACGGCCCGAGGTGGGGTTTGCCATTTGGCATGAGGGCAAATTGGTGGAGCAATGGCGTGCGCAGCCAGTTGCCCCCGCCTCCGACGAAGACCGCCAGGCACAGCACCAACGGGCCCTGGATCGCCGTTTGGCCGATGTGTTGGGGGATGATTTTTTAGAGAACTCCGTCGCCGTGCATTACCAATCGGGCAACGTCACTGTTGTGGGGCGCGCGGGCATTCCAGATGCCGCACGCGCTCGGGCCGACCACCAGTTTGCCTACGTCAACGGTCGCTACGTGCGCGACAAAGTGATCACGCACGCCGCACGCAGTGCCTACGAAGATGTGTTGCATGGCCACCGCCAACCCATCTATGCACTCTACGTCGAGATCGAGCCCACGCGTGTGGATGTGAATGTGCATCCGACCAAAATTGAAGTGCGTTTCCGTGATGGCCGTGAAGTGCACCAAGCCGTGCGTCATGCGGTCGAAAACGCCTTGGCGGTTCCGCGTGCCAACATGCTCATGGCCAACGCGCTGCAAAAACACGAGCTGCCCATGATGGGCACGTGGGGCGGCTCTGACACAACCCATACACCTGCAACACCTGCAAGTGGTCAACCGCTCTGGCAACAAGCGCATATGCCACTGGCTGGTACGCCTGTGGCCGATTTAGGCGCCTTGTGGCAACCCACTGCGCGTTCGCTTGTGCCAGCCCAAGAGGCCGCGGCCACACCTTTCACCCTCGGCACAGCAGCCGAGAAGGGAAAAGCCCCCACACTGCAAGAAGCGGCGCCAGAAACATGGCCGCTCGGCAAAGCCATTGCCCAATTGCACGGGGTTTACATCTTGGCTGAGAACGCACAGGGCTTGGTGTTGGTCGACATGCATGCAGCCCATGAGCGCATCGTGTACGAGCAACTCAAAACACAAATCGATGCGCAACGCATCAGCAGTCAGCCGCTTTTGATTCCAGCCACTTTCCCCGCCACTGCGCAAGAAGTCGCCACAGCCGAGGCTTGCGCAGAGGCCTTGCAAGAGCTGGGACTAGAAATTTCATCGCTGTCCAGTAAAACACTGGCTGTACGCGCTGTGCCCAGCACTTTGGCACAGGGTGATGCCGTGGCATTGGCGCGCAGCGTGTTGGCAGAGCTGTCGCAACACGATGCCAGCACGGTCGTGCAACGCGCACGCAATGAACTGCTGGCCACCATGGCCTGTCATGGTGCGGTGCGTGCCAACCGAAAACTCACGGTGGACGAGATGAATGGTTTGCTGCGCCAAATGGAAGTCACCGAGCGCTCCGACCAATGCAACCACGGTCGACCCACTTGGCGACAGCTCACGATGCGTGAACTCGACGCGCTATTTTTGCGCGGTCGTTGATGTCACCCACGCTGATCATTCTTCTGCTGTCCATGCTGCTGGGCATCCAGCCCATCGCCACGGATTTGTACTTGCCCGCGCTGCCTGCCATCACGTCCGAATTCGGTGCAGCACTCTCGCAAGTGCAACTGACGCTGAGCGCGCTGCTGCTGGCCTTTGGCACGTCACAGTTGTTTTGGGGACCACTGTCAGACCGCTTTGGACGTCGTCCCATTTTGTTGTGGGGTCTCGGCACATTCACCTGCGCAGGGGTGGGATGCGTGATGTCCAGCAACATGCAAGAACTGATCATGTGGCGCGCCTTACAAGGTGCTGCCATGGGGGCAGTGGTGATGTGCGCGCGCGCCATCGTGCGCGATCTGTACACCCCCGATGCAGGTGCGCGCGTGATGTCAAAGGCCTTCAGTGGTTTAGGTCTGTTGGCTTGTGCCAGTGCCCCCTTAGGCGGCTTGTTGACAGACCTGTGGAGCTGGCACGCTGCCCTGATGCTGGTGGTGGGGTTTGGCACTTTGTCATGGGTGCTGGTGGCGTGGAAGTTTCAAGAAACCGTCCATCATAAAAATCCACATGCGTTGCAACTGCGGGTGTTGGCCCAAACGTGGTGGCACATCGTGCGCCACCCTACCTTTGTGGCTTTTTCTTGTGTCTCGATTGCTTCTTATGGAGGCTTGTTCACATTTCTTGCCGCATCGTCTTTCGTGTTCATTGATTTGCTGGAACTGGCGCGCTGGCAATACGGGTTGCTTCTTTTCAGCATGGCTTTCACTTATCTGTTGGGAACCGTGCTCTGTCGCCGTTTGCTGTTGCGCTTTGGGGTTCAGCAAACGGTAGCCATCGGGGGCGCTTTCACGCTGCTAGGGGGTGGCTTGATGGCCGTGAATTTAGCCTTAGGTTGGCTCAGCACCCTGAGTTTGATGGGACCGTTTTATTTGTTTGTGTTGGCACATGGCATTCACCAACCCTGCGGTCAAAGCGGTGCGGTGGGCCCCTTCCCCAAAGCTGCGGGTGCGGCATCTGCGCTCGGTGGTTTTTTGATGATGGTGATCGCGTTTTCGACAGGTTTGTGGTTGGGCACCGCCAAAGACGGCTCGGCCATCCCCATGGTGCAAAGCATCGCGTTTTGGGCAGTCCTCACGGCGCTGTCGGCCTGGTTGTTGGTATTGCGCCGCGGAGGCCCCCGTGTCTAAGCACGCGCCAGGTTGGGCGGTGGATGCCATTGCATTGGTCGGTCCTACGGCCAGTGGCAAAACAGCTGCTGCTTTGGCCATTGCACAGCAGTGGCCGGTGGAGATCATCAGCGTGGATTCGGCCTTGGTCTACCGTGACATGGACATTGGCACAGCCAAACCCTGTGCCGCGGAACTGGCCCAAGTACCGCATCACCTCATCGACATCCGGGACCCACTCCACGCGTACAGTGCTGCCGAGTTTGCGCGCGATACCCGCCTTTTGATCACCGACATTCGTGCACGCGGCAAACTGCCCTTGCTGGTAGGCGGCACCATGTTGTACCTCAAAGCCTTGCGCGATGGCATCGACGACTTACCCACCGCACAGCCCGAGCTGCGCGCTCAAATTGAACAACAAGCCCTCGCTTTGGGGTGGCCCGCCTTGCATGCTGAACTCGCCAAGGTGGATGCGGTCACCGCAGCACGCCTTGCCCCCAACGATGCGCAACGCATTTCACGCGCACTCGAAGTTTGGCGTGTGAGTGGCAAAGCCTTGTCGCAATGGTTTGCCGAGGCACAGGCCACCCGCGCACAACCCTCTGCACTGACCATGCCACTCGTCTCGTTGGAACCTGCCAACCGCGCCTGGTTACACGCACGCATTGCGCAACGCTTCGACATCATGCTCGCCAACGGATTCTTGAAGGAAGTTCAGGCTTTGCGTGCCCGCGGCGACTTGCATATCGACTTGCCCAGCATGCGCTGTGTAGGCTATCGCCAAGCATGGGAGTTGCTTGATCAGGCGGCAGCAACCGACGCATCGCCACACAGTGTTCTGCCCAAGTTACATGAATTGGGTGTGGCCGCCACGCGGCAGTTGGCCAAGCGGCAACTCACTTGGTTACGCGGCCTCGATTCACGCGTCGTCATTCCATGTGATGCGCCGGATGCTTTGACGCACACATTAACGGCCGTAGCCAGCTTTACTGCAACGGCTCTTTGAGTGCGTGGGGCAGCGGCAAGGGCATGACCGCAATGCCCTCTTCTATCAATGCTTCCGTTTCTTCGGGCGTCGCATGGCCTCGAATATTGCGATGCTCGGCTTCGCCATAGTGCATCTTGCGCGCCTCTTCTGGAAAGCTCTCACCCACATCTTCCGTGGTCGCCACCACATGGCGCACCATCTTAAGCAATGCCGCTTGCAGTTGGGCGGGCTCTAAATTGGCCACGTCTTGCAAACTGGGCAACGCGGGACTGGCGGACGTGTTCGGTGGTGTCGTTGCATCACTTACAGCGGCATTGACGTTTGTCGTTTCGTTGCCTGAAGCTTCTCGCTCTCCCCGTGAGGTGCTCAAATTCAAGCGTGGGGCACTGAGTTTTTTGGCCACCTGTGCATCGCCACACATGGGGCAAGCAACCAAGCCACGTGTGAGCTGACTTTGGAAATCCTCCTCAGAGGCAAACCAGCCTTCAAACACATGGTGTTGGCCGCATTGAAGGTCTAAAACTTTCATGACGCCATTATCCAACAGCAGCCGTCACACGTGCTGCCACGACAAAGGCCATGCACCACTGAGATGGTTTTGCAGCCACAACAACCCCGTCAGTGTTTTCGCATCGGTCAGCACGCCATCGCGCGACCATGCCAACAGCTCGTCCAAGCTGGCATCAAATACATCCAGAAACTCACCGGCGTCCAACTGGCGCTCGCCTTGGGTTAAACCACGCGCAAACCAAATGTCGATGAACTCGGTGGAATAGCTGATAACAGGATGCAACACACCCGCATGCGCCCATTCAGCGGCGCGGTAACCGGTTTCTTCCATGAGTTCACGTTGCGCGCAGGCCAGATGGTCTTCACCGGGATCTAGCTTGCCTGCAGGAAACTCGATCATGACTTGCTGCACAGGGTAGCGGTATTGCCGCTCCATGACCAAGCGGCCATCGTCTCGCATGGCAATGATCATCACCGCCCCAGGATGAATGACGAACTCACGCGTGGCGGTATCGCCACTGGGCAAGCGCACGGTGTCGCGAAAGGCATGCAGAAAGTGACCTTTGAACACTTCGGTATGGTCGAGCGTGCGCTCAACCAGGTGGTGATCGGATAAGGGTTTCTTCGTCATCATGAAAAAAGCCAGCGCGAGGGCTGGCTTGGTGAGGGTGAACTACGTTCAAGTACCCAAGGTTGTGACGATGGCGCTGGCACACAAAGCCATCAAGCCACCAGGCAACAAGCCCAGAATCAAAATCAGCGCACCGTTGATGGTCAATACAACACGGACATCGCGACCTGCAGACACCGTAGAGGCTGTGATGGGCGCATCAAAGTACATGACCTTGACGATACGCAAGTAATAGAACGCGCCGATCAAAGACATCATCACAGCAAAGATCGCCAAGGCAATCGCCCCGGCTTGACCAGATGCAATCAACGCTTGCAACACAGACAGCTTGGCGTAAAAACCTACCAACGGTGGCACGCCAGCCAGCGAGAACATACAAGCAGCCATCACACCTGCGTAAAGGGGACTGCGTTGGTTCAAACCTGCCAAATCAGCAATTTCTTCGCTCTCGAATCCTTCACGCGCCAGCAACAAGATGATGCCAAAAGTGGCCAAGGTGGTCAGCACGTAGGTGATGACGTAGAACATGGACGAACTGTAGGCATTGGCCGCAGAAGCCGTATTGCCATTGACAACGCCCGAGAGCAAACCGATCAACACAAAACCCATTTGAGAAATCGTCGAGAACGCCAACATACGCTTGAGGTTGGTTTGTGCCACCGCAGCCAAGTTACCAATCAACAAGGACGAAACAGCGAGCACCATCAACATTTGCTGCCAATCCACGGCCAAGGGCAACAAGCCCTCCACCAACAGGCGGATGGTCATGGCGAATGCCGCCAACTTGGGCGCACCGCCAATCATCAAAGTGATGGCGGTGGGCGCACCGTGATAAACATCAGGAATCCACATGTGGAAAGGCACAACACCGAACTTGAATGCCAAGCCGCACACCACAAACACCAGACCCAGCACCAGCACCTGATGCTTGATCTGACCGGATGCAACCGCCTTGAATACGGTGCTGATATCGAGCGAGCCCGTAGCGCCATACAACATGGACAAGCCATAGAGCAAGAAACCGCTGGCCATTGCGCCCAACACAAAGTACTTCATGGCAGCTTCGCTGGCCACAGCGCTGTCACGGCGTAGCGCAACCATGGCATAGCTGGAGAGCGTCAGCAATTCCAATCCGAGGTACAGCACGAGGAAGTTGTTGCCCGAGATCATGACGAACATGCCCAGCAAGGCAAACAGGCCCAAGGTGAACAACTCGCCGCCACGCAACATCTCGCGCTCTGCGGCATAAGGACGGCCATAGACCAAGGTGACCATCACGGCCAGCGAGGCAAAGCATTTGAGCCAGCTCCCCATGGGGTCAGAGACAACCATATTGCCAAAGCTATAAACCGTTTGACCAGCGGTAGCAGCCACGGCTTCCATGTACGCGACCACGCCGATGGTGACCAACGACAAGGCATAAGTGGTGGTGCGACGTGGGCACTTGACGAACAAGTCCACCATCGCAATCACGATGGCCATCACGGCCAACAGCATTTCGGGATAAACCGCAGCGATGCTCAGTTTTTCAAACATTTTTCAATCCCTCTTTATTGGGGCAACTTGGAGATGGCCACGTGCTTGAGCAGCTCAGCCACAGACACGTCCATCACGTCGGTGAATGGCTTGGGGAAGATACCCATGGCCAGCACAGCAATCGCCAGCAAAGCCAACATCACAAACTCGCGACCATTGATGTCTGTCAACTCTTTGACGTGGTCATTGGCCACGGGGCCAAGGTACACACGCTTGATCATCCACAAGGTGTACGCAGCACCAAAAATCAAAGCAGAAGCAGCGGCAAAGCCAACCCAAAAGTTGTATTTGATCGCACCCAAGATGACCATCCACTCGCCCACGAAGCCTGCGGTGCCGGGCAAACCACAATTGGCCATACCGAACAACAAGGCAAATGCGGCGAACTTGGGCATGGTATTGACCACACCGCCGTAGCTGGCGATTTCACGTGAGTGCACACGGTCGTACAAGACACCGATGGACAAGAACATGGCGGCAGACACAAAACCGTGGGCAATCATTTGCACCAAGGCGCCAGACACACCGATGTCGTTGAAGATGAAGAAGCCCAAAGAAACAAAGCCCATGTGCGCCACCGATGAGTAAGCCACCAGCTTTTTCATGTCTTCTTGCACCATGGCCACCAAGCCCACGTAGACCACCGCCACAAGTGACAAAGCAATCATGAGCCAAGCGTATTCGTGTGCAGCATCAGGTGCGATGGGCATGGAGAAACGCAAGAAACCATAAGCACCGAGTTTCAACATGATGGCGGCCAGCACAGCAGAGCCGCCAGTCGGCGCTTCCACGTGCACGTCAGGCAACCACGTGTGCACAGGCCACATGGGCACCTTCACGGCGAACGCCGCAAAGAACGCAAAGAACAGCAAAGTTTGTGCAGACATGGGCAACGGCAATTTGTGCCAAGTGGCCAAGTCAAAGCTACCACCCGATTGGGTGTACAGATAGATCAAGGCGATCAACATCAACAAAGAGCCCAACAACGTGTACAAGAAGAACTTGAACGCTGCGTAGATTTTGTTGGGACCACCCCAAACACCGATGATCAAGTACATCGGGATCAGCGTGGCTTCAAAGAACACGTAGAACAGCATGCCGTCGACAGCACTGAACACGCCGATCATCAAACCGCTCAAGATCAAGAATGCGCCCATGTATTGGTTGACGCGCTCAGTGATCACTTCCCAACCTGCGATCACGACGATCACAGTGATGAAAGCAGTCAGCAAAACGAACCACAAAGACAAGCCATCTACACCGAGGTGATAGAACACATTGAAGCGCTCGATCCACATCGATTTTTCAACAAACTGAAGGGCTGATGTGCTGACATCGAAGCCGTTGTACAAAGGCAAAGTGACAGCCAAGCTAACGACGGAACCGATCAACGCAATCCAACGCACCACCTTTGCATGCTCATCACGCCCGAAAGCGAGCAAGATGACACCAAACAAGATAGGTGTCCAAATGGCAAGGCTCAATAAACTCATTTCTTATTCTCCTTATTTGAGCCAGACGAACCACGTCATCAGCACGAACACGCCCAAGATCATCACCAAGGCATAGTGGTACAAGTAACCCGACTGCAACTGACGCGTCACAGCAGAAACCCAACCCACCAATTTCCAAGAAGCATTGACCACGCCGCCTTCGATGATGGCTTGATCGCCCCCCTTCCACAAACCCGTACCCAAAGCACGTGCACCACGGGCCAAGACGTTTTCGTTGAACCAATCCAAGAAGTACTTGTTCTCGAACAACACATAGATGGGGTGGAACACGCGCTTGATCGCCGCAGGCACTGCTGGGTTAACCATGTACATGTAGTAAGACGTTGCGACACCCGCCACAGCCAACCAGAACGGTGCCGTGCTGAGCGCGTGCATGGCCATGGCCACAGCACCGTGGTACTCGTGTGCCAACTCGTGCATCACAGGATGCTTGTCAGCGTTGATGAAGATGGCATCGCTGAAAAACTCACCGTACAACAGTGGATCAATTGTGTAGAAACCAATCAACACCGAGGGAATGGCCAACAAGACCAAAGGCACAGTCACCACCCATGGGGACTCGTGAGGGCCATGGTCGTGGCCGTGATCGTCATGAGCATGGTGATCATCGTGGCCGTGGTGTGCGTCAGGGTTTTGGTCGTAACGCTCTTCGCCGTGGAACACGAGGAAGTACATGCGGAACGAATAGAACGCCGTCACAAACACGCCAGCCAATACTGCGAAGTGGGCAAAACCAGCACCGGGCAAGGTGCTTTCAGCCACTGCTTCGATGATGCTGTCTTTGGAATAGAAGCCTGAGAAGAACGGTGTGCCGATCAAGGCCAACGAACCCAAGAGCGAGGTGATCCAAGTGATAGGCATGTACTTGCGCACGCCACCCATCCAACGGATGTCTTGGTTGTGATGCATGCCCATGATGACGGAACCGGCACCCAAGAACAACAAGGCCTTGAAGAACGCGTGTGTCATTAAGT
>JACCEC010806163.1_pt1 | contig 10227 bp, 6 predicted proteins | sample 7450121 | NCBI WGS metagenome assembly JACCEC01 (sample SAMN15323455, study PRJNA562643) | freshwater metagenome | isolation source: river surface water | place: USA:Blue River Watershed | collected 2017-08-18 | reverse complement strand
CAGGCGCGCGGCGGCGAGCGCCCGCCCTCTCTGCGCCGGCGCATCACCCAGCAGCTGGTGGGCATCATGCGCACCTACGTCATCCTGACCACCGTGTTGGTCATGGTGATCATGATGACGGCGGGCTGGTTCTACTGGCGCACCACCATCAACCACCAGCGCGATCTGGTGCTCACCAAGATCAGCACGGAACTGGCCAACACCGCCGCCGAGATGCGGGCCTTGGCCACCGCTCCGGTGGTCTGGACCGGCCTGACCGACAGCTTCGGGCGCGAGGCCTATCTGGAGCCTCTGCTGGCCCGCTTCAATCGTGGCGATGAGCGCCGCCTCATCCTGCTTGACTACCGGGGCCGGCTTTTCATGGCGCCTGGGGGCGTAGATGCGCAGACGCTGTTGGACCTGCCCGAGGTCAAGTCTGCGGTACTCGAGGGCCGGGACGGTGCGGCAGTCCATAAGGACCCGGATGGGTCGACCCACCTGATGCTGGTTCGCCAGGTGGTTTCCCCCGTGGCCCAGTCGCCGGTGGGCTTTCTGGTGGTGTCCATGGACGTCCTGGTCCTTCTGCGCGACCTGCGGCTCGACCCGGACCTGCTCCTGTCGTTTTCCCTGGGCAACGGCGCTTACCTGCCCGAAGTACGCCCCGCCGGGCGTATGACGGCCAGCGGCGAGGGACTGGTTAACGCCGCTGGCTTGAAGCTGCCACTGCGCGTCTGGATCGGCCAGGATATTTACCAGGCGCTGGTTGTTCTGATTGGAACCACCGCCGCCATCGCCGCCTTGGGCTGGTGGTCGATCCGCAGTGTGGTGGCTTGGTCGCGGCGCTTTGCCTCTAGCACTACCCGCCGTTACGAGCAGCTGCTGTTCGACTGTCAGCGCCTGCTGGCGGGCGAACCAGTGACCTCGATCGGGGTCCCAGAAGACGGACTGCGGGACGAGTTGTCCGAGGTCACCGACGCCCTGACCGCGATGCTCGGCCAGCAGAAGGAGCTCAATGACGAGCTTCGCAAGACCTCGGTCGTGTTCTCGACCTCGGCAGAGGGCATCGTGGTGACCGACAACCAGGGCCGAATCGTCGATGTGAACCCCGCGCTGACCGCGATGACCGGCTACCTGCGCGGTGAGCTGATCGGGCGCCAGGCGGGCACGCTTTATCGAAGCGTGGGCCGCGACGACACCAGCCGGGTGATGGTGAGCTCACTTGAGGAGTATGGCAGGTGGAGCGGCGAGACCAGCTTCCTGGCCCGCAACGGCAGGGTCATTCCGACCACGGTGTCCATCTCGCGCATTCGCGACGCCGCCGGCCAGAGCCAGGGCAATGTCACCGTCATCACTGACGTGAGCCGGCTCAAGGAGGCCGAGAATCAGTTGCGCGACCTGGCCTACCGGGACAGCCTCACCGGCCTGCCAAACTTCCGCCGCATGTCCGACGAGGTGCGCAGCTTGCTTGCCCGCGCAGAGGGCGGCAATCAGCGCTTCGCGATCCTGTTCTTCGACATGGACCAGCTCAAGTTCGTCAACGACAACTATGGCCACGAGGTGGGCGACCTGGTGATCAAGAGCTTGGCCGCCCATCTGCGCAGCACCTTGCCACGCGGGCATCTGCTGTGCCGGCGCTCGGGCGACGAATTCATCGCGGTGGTTGATCTGCCGGGGCCGGAGAGCGCTGCTTACCTCTCGCGAACCCTGGAGCGGCTCAACCCGCTCAATGTCCCCGTGCCAAATGGCAATGTCGCGGTGAGCGCGACGGTCGGCCTGAGCCGCTATCCGGAGGACGGCCAGGACTGGCAGAGCCTCATGATCTGCGCCGACGTCGCGATGAACGCAGCCAAGCAGCGCCAGCGCGGCACCCTCGCCTGGTTCGACGCCGCCCTCGGCGAGCGGGTCTACCGGCGTCGCCTGATCCAGGCGCGCCTCGCCCAAGCCATTCAGGACCGGGCGATTGACATCCATTACCAGCCGGAGGTCGACCTTCGCACCGGCGCGGTGATCGGCTTTGAGGCCTTGGCGCGCTGGAATGACCCGGAGTTGGGCGCGGTCTCCCCCGCGGAGTTTGTACCGGTTGCCGAGGAGGCATACCTCCTCGATGCCCTCAGCTTGCTGGTGCTCGAAACCGTACTGCGCGACAAGCCGCGGCTGCTGGCTCGCTTCCCTCAGGCCCGGGTGGCGCTCAATATCGCGCCACAGGTGTTCCTGGGCTCGCGCCTGCTCGACTACCTTCAGGGCCGCAGGCTCCGGGAGCCGACGGTGATGGAGGGCTTGGAGATCGAACTCACCGAGAGCCAGATCGCCTCGGGCGAGGCCCGCTTGCTGGGGCAGTTGCAGGCACTGATCGAGATGGGCATTCACTTGGTGATTGATGATTTCGGCACCGGGTACTCCTCGCTGGGCCGCTTGACCCAGTTTCCAATCAGCCGTCTCAAGATCGACCGTTCTTTCGTCGCCGGGCTGGAGGTGGATCGACAGGCCAAGATTGCCCGCCTGGTGATCAACCTGGCGCGCACCCTGGAGTTCGAGGTGACCGCCGAGGGTGTGGAGACCGAGTCGCAGCGCGACGCTCTGCTCGCCATGGGTTGCAGCCGGGCCCAGGGCTGGCTGTATGCCCGAGCGATGCCCTTGGCCCAGATCGAGGAATTGCCCGAGCGGCTTGAAGCCGTGCCCAGCCCGGCGCTCCCGGCTGGTTGACCGAGGCTGGCCCTTGGCGACGCGTTGAGGCTTCGTTGCCTCAATGCCTCAATGCCTCAATGTCGCAGGCCTCAGGCGATCGAGACCCCGTCGATCAGGTGCTGCTGCAGAAACCCCAGGGTCTGTGCCTGCACCCGCAGGGCCAGCGAAGCGTCGTAGCCGGTGTGCTGGGGCTGCATGAAGCCGTAGCGCCCCGCGTGCAACCGGATCTCGACCGCTCGCGCGCTGGCACGCTCCGAGCCATGGGCCGACCGATGGGCCGACCGATGGGCGGCCTGAAAGGCCTCAATACCAGCGGGTGCCATCCAGCGAGGGTCTGAGGGGAAATGCGCCAGCACCGGGCACAGGGGCTGGCGCTCGCGCGGCGCTGCGCTCTCCATGCCGCCACCATAGTGACAGACCGCAGCGCTCACGTAGCCCAGTGAGCAGGCGGCCTCCCAGGCCAGCAGCCCTCCCCAGCAGTAGCCAACCAACCCTATCTGTGCGTAGGGCGCGAGCTTGCGGCCATGGGCGATCGCAGCCTCGATGTCGAGCATGATCGCGGTCGAGGGCAGGGGCTCCATCGGACGGATCAGGCGCTGGCCCCAGCGACCCTGTTCGAAGCGGTAGCCGTAGTGGGTGCCGGAGCGCCCCCGGCTGAAGGTGGATGGCGCAATGGCCAGGTAACCCTGGGCGGCGAAGGCCTCGGCCATCTGCCGCACATGCGGATTGACGCCGGGTCGGGTGTCGGCCAAGGCCGGTGGCCGGTTCGCGGCGCCCTCCCAGCCGGGCATGCGCTGGTCCATGTGCTGCAGCACCACCAGCAGGGCGCGGGGCGCTGATGTGGGCCGAACCACATAAGAGCGGACGACACCGCCGTCGCTGGCGGTCAGGTCGATGTAGTGGCCCAGGGGCGTGGCGTCTGGCATGCCGGTCTTGTGCTGCTGTTTCCTTGCGAGGCGACCATCTCGGAGATGGCAGAGGCCGGCCCGAGTTTCAAATTCATTATCACGCTGAGCAGGATCACGGGATGATCGTCCGCTTGGTGGCGTCGGGATTGCCGCCCCCCGGTTGGCGGCCCTCCCTGGTGCTTCCTGGACGCGGAGTGCCACCCCCAGGCCGAGGCACTTCTGGGTTCGGCGCGTTTTTTTACTGCTATACTGGGCGGCTCAGCGGCTGTAGCTCAGTTGGATAGAGTACTTGGCTACGAACCAAGGGGTCGTGGGTTCGAATCCTGCCAGCCGCACCATCAGTACGAAGTGAAAAGGACTTGGAGAAGTTTCTCCAAGTCCTTTTTTTTGGCCCCCGGGTGGACTGTCCACGCTTCAGTCGGGTGCAGTGCGGGGCCCCACTGTTTAGCGCTGGGGCATGTCCTTGTACGAGTAACCCAGGCTCACGCCCGCATCCTCGGGGATGGCCGGCACGGTGGCCTCCCAGGCCAGCCAGTCCTCACGCATCCGGGACAGGCGTTCGGGCTCCCGCACCGCCAGGTTGGCGCGCTCGCGCGCGTCTGCGCTGATGTTGAACAGGTACTCGTGGGCGTCGACCTTCAGGTACTTCCAATCCCCTTGGCGCAGGGCGCGCTGGCTGCGGTGGTTCATGCGCCAGTACAGGGGCCGCTCGAGGCGGGCCTGTGGGTTGCGTAGCACCGCCTCGAGTGAGACGCCGTCGATGGGGTAGTCCACGTGCGGCTGCCCGCCGCCCAGAGCCAGCATCGTCGCTGACCAGTCCATGGACATGCAGTGCTGCTGGCTCACACCGCCGGCTGCAATTGCTGCGGGCCAGTGCGCGATCCAGGGCACGCGAATGCCGCCCTCGGTGAGGTCCATCTTGCCGCCTACCAGGGGCCAGTTGTCGGAGAAGCGCTCGCCGCCGTTGTCGCTGGTGAAGACGATGAGCGTGTTCTCCAGCTGCCCGGTGCGGCGCAGCGCGTCGACCACCCAGCCGATGCCCTCGTCCATGTGGTGGATCATGCGTCGGTAGGTTTCCACGTCGCCGCCATCGAGGTGGAACAGGTTGTCTTTCACCTGCTCGGCCAAGTGGGCGTCGTCGCGCGTCTCCCAGGGCCAGTGCGGGGCGGTGTAGTGGAGGCTGAGGAAGAAGGGCTTGTCCTCGCCATCTGCCTGTGCGTGCCGCTCGACATAGTCGACCGCGCGCCGTGAGAGTAAGTCAGTGAGGTAGCCCACGTCGTGGTGCGACTCCTCGCCCTGGTACAGATCGTGGTCGCCCTTGCCCGAGACATGGCTGAAGTAGTCGACCCCGCCGGCCATGATGCCGAAGAAGTCGCCATAGCCCGAGCGCAGCGGGCCGCAGGCGGGCGGATAACCCAGGTGCCACTTGCCAATGAGCGCGGTGGCATAGCCGACCTCTCGCAGCAGCGAGGGCAAGGTCGGGATTTCCGGTGGCAGCCCCAGCTTGGGGTTGCCCTTGCTCTTGCTGCTGATGGGTTCTTCCAGTCCGCCGCGCAGGCGGTACTGGTAGCGCATCGTCATCAGGGCGAAGCGGGTCGGCGAGCACACCGGAGAATTGGCATAGCCCTCGGTGAAGCGAAGCCCGCCGGCTGCCAGCGCGTCGATGTTCGGCGACACCGGCCCGAAGCCGGCCTCGCGGCCGCCGTAGCAGCCCAGGTCGGCATAGCCCAGGTCGTCGGCGACGATGAAAAGGAGGTTCGGGCGGCGCGCCATCAGCGGCTCCGGTGGCTCAGTCGGCCTTGAAGCCGGACTTGCGCACCACCGGGCCCCAGCGACGGGTGTCGTCGGCCATGGTCTTTTGCAGGTCGGCGGCGCTGCCACCTCCGGCCTCCAGGCCCAGCGCGGCGAAGCGCTCACGCACTTCAGGCGAGGCCAGGGCTTTGTTGAGGGCGCGGTTGATTTCGTCAACCTGTGCGGCAGGCGTCTTGGCGGGCGCGTACATCGCGAACCAGCCTTGGCCCACCAGGTCGGGGTAGCCTTGCTCGCGGAAGGTGGGCACCTCGGGCATGACCTTGCTGCGCTGGGCGCCGGAGGTGGCCAGCACCTGCACCTTGCCGGCCTTGGCGTTCTGCTGCCACTCCATCACCACATCGATGCCAGCAGGCGCATGGCCCCCGAGCACTGCGGTCTGCAGCGCCGCGCCGCCGTTGAAGGGGACATGGACCATGTCCACACCCACGGCGTTGCCAAACATGATGCCGAAGAAGTGCGGCAGGCTGCCCGCCGCTGGCGAGCCGAAGTTGGCCTGTTGCGGATTGGCCTTGAGCCAGGCGGCGTAGTCCTTGACGCTCTTGATGGGCGAGTTCGCTGGCACCGCCAGGGCGAAGCCGAAGTCGCAGACCCGGCCGACCGGGGTGAAGTCGGTCTCGGGGTTGTAACTGAGCTTGCTAAAGACCATGGGCGCAAGCACCGGCACCACGATGGGCGTCACCATCACCGTGTTGCCGTCCGGGGCCGCAGCCTTGAGCAGGTCTGCGGCAAGCCTGCCTCCCGCACCGCCACGATTTTCGATGATGACCGGACGCTTCAATTCGTCCTTCATCTTCTCGCTGATGATGCGCGTGACCACGTCGATGGACACGCCGGCTGGGAAGCCCACCAGGATGCGCAAGGTGCGGTCGGCCTGGGCCGAGGCGGTGCCGGCAGTGGCCAGTGCCGCCGCGGCGGCGATGGAGGCGATGAGATGGCGTCTTTTCATGGTTGTCTCCTGGGTCTGATTGGAACAGGGTGGAAAGGGGGGCGTGGGCGCCCCCTGCGGGTGAAGGGTTCTCAGGCGAAGTAATGGGTGAACTTGGTCTCGAGGAAGGCCTCCATGCCCTCCACGCCGGACTCGCTGCCGTAGCCGCTGTCCTTAAGTCCGCCAAAGGGCGCCTCGGGCACGGACACACCCATGCCGTTGATGGCCAGACTGCCCACTTCGAGGCGGGCAGACACCCGCTCAATGGCACGGGCGGAGTCAGTGAAGAGGTAGCCTGCGAGGCCGAAGCGGGACTGGTTGGCCAGCGCGATGGCTTGGTCGACGCTCTCGACAGGCATCACCGCGGCGACCGGGCCGAAGGGCTCTTCATGGAGCACAGGGCTGTCGGGCGCGACGTCGGTGAGCACCGTGGCAGGCGCGAAGAAGCCGCTCTCGGGCGCCAGCCCGCGCAGCGCTTTCGCGCCGTGGCTCACGCTGTTTTGCACCAGTTCTTCCACCGCAGCCAGGCGCCTGGCGTTGGCCAGCGGCCCCATCTGGGTCGATGCCGCCAGGCCCGGGCCGAGCTTGAGGCTGAAGGCCGCCGCAGTGAAGGCGTCGAGGAAATTACCGTAGACCGACTGGTCCACGTAAAACCGAGTGGGCGCCAGGCAGGCCTGGCCGGCATTGCGGAACTTGTGCGTCACCATCATCTGCACAGTCCGATCGATGTCGGCGTCGCGGCAGACGATGACGGGCGCATGCCCGCCCAGTTCCAGCGTGATGCGTTTGAGGTGCCGCGCCGCCAGTTCCGCCAGGTGCCGGCCCACTGGCACCGAGCCGGTGAAGGTGACCTTGCGGATGACGGGCGCGCTGAGTAACTGCTGCGACAGCTCCGAAGGCACACCGAACAGAAGTTGCAGCGTGCCGGGCGGTAATTCCTGCTGCAGGCAGTCGACCATCGCGGCCACCGAGGCGGGGGTCTCTTCCGCTCCCTTGAGGACGATGCTGCAGCCGGCCGCCAGCGCGCCACCGATCTTGCGGGCCGACAGCACCAGGGGAAAGTTCCAGGGCGAGAAGGCAGCCACCGGGCCCACCGGTTGCTTGAGAACGGTCATGCGGCTGTTGGCCTGACGCGCCGGAATCACCCGGCCGTGCACGCGGCGGGCTTCCTCGGCGTACCACTTGATCAGGTCGGCCGCCATCGCGCACTCGGCGCGTGCCTCGGCCAAGGGCTTGCCCTGCTCCTGGGTGAGGGCCAGTGCAATGGCGTCCTGGCGCTCGCGCATACGGGCAACGCCCCGTTCGAGGCGGGTGCAGCGCTCGTGGGCGGGTACATCCCGCCACCGCAGAAAGGCGCGTTCGGTGGCGGCCAGTGCGTCGGCGATGTCGTCGGCGCTGGCGAGGCCGAGTCGGTCAAGCGTCTGACCGTCGGCAGGGTCGACGATGGGGTTTGTCAGCGTGTGCCGGCCCGCGCGCCACTGGCCGTCGATCAGGAGCTTGGGCGCGGCGTAAGGGCTGCTCATATATTTCGCCCTCCGTCCACGTCGAGGCAAACACCGGTGAGGTAGCTGGCTTCATCGCTGGCCAGGAAGGTGACTGCCGAGGCCACGTCCTGCGGTCGGGTGAAGCGGCCCAAGGGAATGCGCTGGAGGAAGCGTTCCCGGTTGGCGGGGGTGTCTTCCATGCCCATGAAGTCGCCGAGCATGGCGGTCTCGCCGATCATCGGATTTACCGCGTTGATGCGAACGCCCGAGCGGGCGAACTCCAAGGCCAGGCCCTTGGTCAGGTTGATCATCGCGGCCTTGCTCCCGCTGTACCAGCACAGGCCCGGGCCGGGGCGCACGCCGGTGGTCGAGGCCACGTTGACGATGCAGCCGGCGCCTTGTTTGACGAAGTGGGGCAACACGCTCTGCGCAGCCCAATACAGGCTTTTGACGTTGACCCGATAGACGCGGTCGAACTCTTCTTCTGTCACCTCCAGCGCCGGCTTGTTGCGGTGGGTGGTGCCGGCGTTGTTCACGAGGATGTCCAGGCCGCCGAAGGCCTGCAGGGTTTTTTCGACCAGGCGTTTGAAATCGGCCTGGGAGGCGACGTCGACCGCACAGCTGATTGCCTGCGCGCCCTGGTCGCGCAGTTCGCTCGCCATTCGCTCGGCGCCTTCTGCCTGCAGGTCCGCCACCACCACGCGGGCGCCGGCCTGTGCCATTCGCCGGGCGGTGGCGGCGCCAAAGCCGGAGGCGCCGCCGGTGACGATGACGGTTTTCGATTCGAGGTTCATGGGTCAGAGGTCCAAGGTGAGGCGCTCGCCGCGGGCGCGGGAGACGCAGGGAAGAAAGCGCCGGCCCTCGGCGCGCGCGGCGGCGTTCAGAAACTGGTCGCGGTGATCGGGCTCGCCGTCAATGCAGGCGCATTCGCAGGCGCCGCACAAGCCCTCGCGGCAAGAAAACGGGTGGTCGACGCCCAGACGCTCCATCGCATCCAGCACCGGCTCGCCGGGCTCAACTCTCGTACGCAGGCCGCTGCGCGCCAGCACCAGCTCGAAGGCCTGGTCGAGCGCGCTGTCAATCGCCTCGGCCTTGAACTTCTCGCAGCGAAAGCGCCCGGCGGGCCAGGCGGCGGTGCGCTGCGTGAGATCGTCCAGCATCGGCTGTGGGCCGCAGGCGTAGACGCCGTCCCAGGGCTGGGCGTTCAGAAAGCGGGAGAAGTCGATGCGCGCGCCGGCTTCAGCGTCGCCGTGCAGGTGCACCCGGCCCGGGGCCAGAGCGAGCAGTTCCTCGGCATAGGCGATGCGGCCCAGCGAGCGGGCGCAGGCCACCAGTTGCCAGTCCAGCCCCAGTCGCTGGGCGGTCTGCGCCATCGCGTAGACCGGGGTGATGCCGATCCCGCCGGCCAGCAGCAGCACCCGGTGGTGGGCCAGATCGAGCGGGAAGTGGTTGCGGGGCTCGCTGACCTGGAGCGCGGCACCGACGCGCAGCTGCTCGTGGATCCAGGTCGAGCCGCCGCGGCTCGCCGCATCCAGGCCGATGGCGACCTCATAGGCCGCCATCTGCGGCTCGCCCAGTGCATTGGTCAGGGAGTACTGGCGCACCAAGCCCGAGGGCAGGTGCAGGTCAATGTGAGCGCCAGCCTGTGCGCCGGGCAGCGCGCGACCATCGGGCGCCTGCAGCTGCAAGTGCAGGATGTCGCGCGCGATCGCGCGCAGCCGGGTGACGCGCAGCTGCATCACACCGCCCCGACTGGAGTGACCGGGACGACCGGGATCACAGGGTGGGCGCCCGCAGCGGCGCTGGCCTGCGCCTGTTCGGCCTTGAGCTGGCGATCGATCAGCCAGCGGGCCTGGTTCATGCCACTGTCCGAGCCGATGGGAATCATCGGCCGATTGGGCACCTGGCTCATGATCTTTTGCTGCCCCTCGATCATGGTGCGGTCTTCCTCGAAGGCCTCGACCACGCCTTGGTAGATCTGCTCCGTCATCTGCGCGTCGTCCAGCGCGAAGTTGCGCGCTTGGCAGAACCAGTAGTGGCTGGTGGTCTCGGTCTCCGGCGTCTGGATGGAGGTGTGCCGGAACTGCACCGCCTCGGGTACCCGTTGACCTTCTGGCGCGCCGGTGCCCACCGGGGCCGAGCCCGCGTCCATGCGCAAGAGGGCGGGGGGCGACCATTGGTAGATCTGCCAACGATCCACCTTGCCCTCGAAGCTCGCGACTCGCTTGTGCAAGTTGGGCATGTCGTCGTTGTGGTACCAGCGCGAGATCGTGAGCGTGCCCAGGCCCTTCGTGTCACGCTCGATGACCGGCTTGATGGCGGCGGCGCTGTCGGTCCCCAGCGTAGTGGGGTGAACCCACGACAGGTGTGTGAAGTCCAGCTGGTTGTCGACGATCAGTTGGTAAGGGGGCTGGTAGTGGATGGAGTCGGGCTT
>JACCEC012210142.1_pt1 | contig 10228 bp, 22 predicted proteins | sample 7450121 | NCBI WGS metagenome assembly JACCEC01 (sample SAMN15323455, study PRJNA562643) | freshwater metagenome | isolation source: river surface water | place: USA:Blue River Watershed | collected 2017-08-18 | reverse complement strand
GCGGAATCAACGCAAGCTTAAGAAACTGAGGAGTTTTTTGTCGTAACTTAGTAAACATAAAAAGAGGAAATATGGCTCACGAAATTGAAGGTAACAAAGCATTTTTTGTAAGCGAACCCGCATGGCACGGGCTCGGAGTGGTATTGCAAGCCGCGCCGAATGCGGCTGAAGCTGCGAAACTAGCCTATCCGCATTTGTTGAGAGAAGAGCCGATCTATTACGGCTTTAATCTGAACATAGCCAGCCACAAGGCAATCGTGCGTGACGATAACCTGTTGCTTGGCATCGTCGGCAAAGGCTACGAACTGTTCCAGCCGCACGAATCATTTACATTCTTTCAGCCTTGGCTGGATACGGGACGGGTTAAGCTCGAAGCGGGTGGCAGTCTCAAGGGCGGCAAAAGAATGTGGGCTCTAGCCTCGCTCGATACTGCGGACGCCGAAGTTGCACCGGGCGATCGCGTGCGCGGATATTTTCTCGTCTATACGTCCTTCGACGGGTCGCTTGCGCACGGGCTCAAATTCGTTTCGGAACGTGTCGTTTGCGCTAACACGTTGGCGGTTGCGTTGCGCGAAAGCGGGCCAGAATGCACTGTGCGCCACACTACAGGGATGCACGCCAAGATCGAACGCATTCAAGCTAGTTTAGACATGGCTAGCCAGAAGTTCGGCGATTCAACGAAAGCCTATGCTGCGATGGCAAAGAAGAAGATCACGAAAGCGAAGGCTGAAGAGTTCATCCGCTACGTGATACTGCCAAACGGCAAGGTGGGCACGGAAATCAGCACGCGTTCGGAGAACAAGGTCGACGAATTGATGGCGATGCTCGATAAACAACGCGGCTCCGAATTAGTGCCAACTGTTCGCGGGACGGTTTGGGAAGCTTACAACGCTGTCACCGAATATCTAACCCACGAGCACGGGCGAAATCAGGACACGCGATTAAATGCGCAATGGTTCGGCGGCACTGCAGATATGAACGTTTCGGCGTTTCAAGCCGCGATGGCGATGACTCAATAAACTAATCACGCGGGTCGAGTCAGACGGCCCGCAACATCAACATTTTAATTTTAAAGGATCAAACCATGAAGCCAGTACTGTTGACTCGCGACACCAAAAAAGTGGCCGCTTCGCTTGTGAGAGCGCTTGAGTCTGAAAAAAAATCACGTATCCGCATGGGCGAAAGTTACAACGATCATGCTCGGCGGCGCGTGTTGGAAGATGAACTGATTAGAGTTTTAAAGGTGGCAAAATGACTCATATAATAAATTTGCAGGTTGAGAACATCGGCGGCGCTGAGAACATTCAGCTAAGCCCAAAGGGCAAAAGCGTGACGATAGGCGGCCCTAATCGGGCAGGCAAAACGTCCGCCATTCGAGGGCTGATAGCTGCATTGGGCGGCAAAGAACTGTTGCCCAGCGACCCGGTGCGACACGGAGCCGAGGGTGGGCGGGTAGTTGTAGAGCTGCCTGAATTCATTGTGCGGCTAGATGTAGCGCCCGACCGTAGCACGCGGCTTAGAGTTGAAACGACGGACGGCGCTCGATTCACTAGCCCGCAAAAGATGCTCGATAAATTGTTTGGCAATCTGTCGTTTGATCCGGGCGTGTTTCGTTCGATGGAAGATCGGAAACGGAAAGCTATATTGATGCAACTAACGGGCCTCGACTTCGCGGACTTGGACCGACTTGAGAAGGACGGCGAAACAGATCGGGCGTACAAGAAAAAGCGTGCTGCGGATTTGGAATCAGTCGGCAAGAGTTTGCCCGCTGACCCCGAAGCACCTGCGGAACGGCTCGATATATCGGCGATACTGAAAGAGATTGGCGAACTTCAGCAATACAACGCATCAATTGAAAAGGCAGTGTTTCGTAAATCTCAGCTCTTAAGTCAAATCAAAAATAAGAACGAACAGATCGCGGAGCTTGAGCAACAAATTGCTGATTTGAAGGATTGGATCTGTGACGCGCAAGAACAGATCAAAAACGATTCTCATATCAGCGATGCTGTGGGTGTTGATGTTTCTGAGCTTCAAAACAAATTGAGCCGGGCCGAGACGCTCAATCAAAAGTTCGACAGGCAAGAGAAGCGGAAACAAGTGATTACCGAATGGAAAGCGATGCGCGACGAAGTTGAGAATGCGGAGAACTACATCAAATCGGTACGCAAACAACGCGCTGACAGGCTGGCGGCGGCGAAATTTCCGATTGAAGGGTTAGCATTCGCCGAAGGAGATGTGAGCTACAACGGCATACCGTTCGCGCAATTGAGCGAATCAGAACAATGGGAGGTCAGCACGGCGATCAGTTTCGCGCTGAACCCACGCGGGATCGTGTTTATGGGTAACTGCGGCGGGCTTGATAAAGCTTCAAGGGAACGCGTGCGGCAAAGAGCTTCAGCGGCAGGTGTTCAGCTGTTTCTGGAAGTTGTCGACGATGCTCAAGACGTTCAGGTGCTGATCGAAGAAGGCAAGGTAACGGCTAATAGATTGGAGACTTAACATGCATCGATTCCAAGAGTATTTGCAAATCGCGTGGGAACACCAAGGCACTGTGATTCAAAGCGAACTCAATATGACTTTCGAACGCTGGCAGCACAAGGCTTTGGTTAACACGATTCTGCTTTACAACGAACAAGCCAAGCGATGCATTTTGCTCGTGGGCGAACGTTGCACGATCGATGCGATCGATACTCTTGCGCTTCACAACCCGGAATATATTAAAGAACTGTCTGCAATACTTGGGAAATGGGTATGAAAATTCAACGGTTTAGAATTTGGTCAATCGAGCACAATAAGTGGTGGGCACCACATAGCATGGGTTACGTGTCGGATATTGTAATGGCAGGCATTTATTCGCTTGAAGAGGCGATCGTGCTGTGCAACTTCGCCAACGTATACCCGAAGGATGCTTCTGGCGAGATGCGGGTGCCGTTCGAAGCTATGGTGCCCGTGCGCGATGAATTTGGTGAGTGATGTTTAATTGTAAAAGGAGAAAAGAGTGGCAAAGAAAAAGGATACCGAAACAGAAACGGACTACATCAGCGCAAGCAGCGTGGACAATCCACCGAAGGAGGAAAAGGAAGAATCGGACAATGAAGGCAAGCAGTTTTTGTATCGCGGCGAACGCAAATTTGCTGTGAGTTTGATTTTAAAACTCAAGCCGATTGGCGGGCAGCCTGTGACCATACCCGTGATCGTGGACACTATACGCGGCACGATGGTCGACGAAATGATCCGGCTTGCATTTGAAGACCCTCGAAATTCGAAAGTGATCGCAAGCGTACTAGATAATCCGCGTGGAAATCTCGTGTTGTCTGAAATTCCCGTGGACGATGAAAAGGACGCGCAAGGCAATTTATTTGGAGATAATTTTTAACATGAAACTTTCCGACGTGAAGCTCAATAGTAGTGGTAGGCCCTTCCCGATTGATGCGCTAGCGGGTGCAAGTTGGTACTGCAAACAGTCCAATGGGCTTGTCTATAAGTCGATACAGCTCAAGGAGCCCGTGTGCCTTAAAGCTGCTAACGGCAATCTGGATGTGGTCTACCCGTCGGGATACTGGCTCACTGTATCGATCGGCTTAGAAGTGAACGTGTACTCTCAAAAGAAATTCGAAATCTATTTTAAATTGGTGAAGTAATGGCAAAGGTAATTCTGGCAGATATTAAAGCGAATCACGACGCGTGGGTGGCGCAAAAGGCTTGCGCGGAGCATCCGACGATCGGCAGCGGCGACATAGCATCAATATGCGGCGCGGATGATTATCGGAGCGCATTGCGCACGTGGGCAATCAAGAAGGGACGCGAGGCACCCGACCCGGCAAACGATCATATGCTGTTCGGGCAAGCTATGGAGCCCGTTATAGCTGGGATCACAGAGCGAAAGCTCGGCGTTAAGTTGCGCTACGGCAACACGCTCTATGCTCACGATGATTACGATTGGGCACGCGCAACGCCCGATTACTTCGCGGAATCTCCCGATTGGGATTCAACATCAATGCTCATGAGCGAATTAAACGCCGACCATCAAACGGTATACAGCGGAGTAGTTCCTGAGATGATTTGCGAAATTAAGAACGTGGGCTTCCGTAGCAGAGACAAATGGATTGGCGGCACGCCGTTGGCTCCACAGTTTCAAACGATGTGGCAAATGGGAGTGACGGGTCACAGGTCGGCAATCATTGCGCCGTTGATTGGCGGCGACATTGGCGAGGGATTCATTCCGCGCTTTATGACGTTTGATGAAAAGATCTTTGCTCAGATTTTTGAGCTGGCATCGAAGTTCATGTGGCACTTGGAGAAGGACATTCCACCCGCGCCCGGCAAAGCTGATTTAAAGCTTGTGGAACGGTTGATTGGCTCGATCGAAGACTCGGAACTTGTTGTTATTCCTGAGGAACACGTTGAACTGATTGCAGAGTGGAAAATGCTAAAGGAACGCAAGTCGTTGATCGATAGTACCTCTAGGGAGCTTGAAAAGGAGGAGAAATTCTTGCGCGCCAAAATTCGAGCCATGATGGGCAAGGCTGCGCAGGCTAGATGCGGTAAGTTCGGGCTCAAAGCGAAACTTTGCACGCGGGTAGGCTACGTTGCAAAGCCGACGGAGTGGGTGGAATTAAAGGTGACGGAGGCAGAAAGTGACTAATGACGAAATTCGATTTGCTGTTGGGCTGTTTATTTTTCTTTGCGTGGTGCTTCTTAGTGGGTGCAGTTTGGCAAAGGAAGTAGGCGACGAAGAACTGGGAGGCTTAGATATTTATGAAACATATGGAGGAGAAATTGAGATTCGAGAACGATCAGGAAATCCCGGTGCTCGTGCGGCGCGCGGGAGCTTACGAAATTAGGCAGCACGGGTTGAAGCTCGGATTCTGTGATTACCTCGCAGCGTTCGGAGCCGGAAGCTTGGTGTGCATGCTCGTATGGGTAGTACTTACTTGGTGAAATATGGACTTAGAAAGCAAACTTAATGCAGCAGACATTGACAGATTGACGGGAACTTTTTTCTTTCGAGCGATGGCTTGTGCGTTGGCGGCTAGCGGTTCGTGCGCCACGCATTCGCAAGATCAGATTGCACGTAGAGCATTGGAAATCGTGTGCTCTGTATTGGAGCTTGAAGACAAACTTTACCCGGAATTGAAGAAGAAAAAGACTTAAGCCGGATGTGATTCGTGTCGATGTTACTCTGTGAAAGGTGAAACGTTTAACAAACAAAAAAGGAAGGTTATGAATAAGGTTCTTGCAATGTTGGTTTTGATTCTCGGCTTGTCTGCGTGCTCGTACCGCACGGAAATCGGGTGGCACGGGATGACGGGCCGAGACGACCGGACGCAAACAGAATTAGTTAGTGATCGTGAAGTACGAAAGGCGAAATACTAGGCAACATATGCGTGGTGGCTTTATCCACGCGATAAACAAAGCCGATTCGCGGCGCTGCGAGTCATGAGAAACAATGGCGCAAGGCCGGTATGTCCGGCACTTTTCGAAATGAGGGACTTCATATGCTAACGGAACTCGAAACGCTTTTGCTGATGTTGGTCGCAATTCTGCTGCTGAACGGTTGTCAGGCTCGGCTAGAGGTCGGCGAATGCAAAGCTTCTGAGTCAGTCAAAGAGTGCCAAACGCTCGAAGCGAATCTTTAATTGGTGAGGGTAATACTATGGACGGCATTGTTGAATTGGACAACGTGGTGCACGAATCTATCGGCTTCAAACGCGCTGCTCGGCGGATCGTTGTGCGCGGCGCGATAGCATCGGGGCTAGTAGGCTGCTGCTACCTCGGGGCGGTTGAAGCGTCGAAACAGGCGGCGAATTGGTGGGAGGCAGGCAAGCAGTACGCGCTATCACAAGTGACTCGGATCGAAGTCGTGAAGGAATACATTGAAATCCGGCCAGAGTCTTTACCTCTTGATCAACTTGTCGACCGTGCGGCGCGAAAGCACGGCGTGCCCTCACTGTTGATGCGTGCGCTTATCGTTCAAGAGTCAGGGCGAGGGCTACGAACCGACCGCGTGCGCTACGAGCCGCATCTGCAAAAGCGATTCAAACGCGAAGCATGGCAGACTGATATGGAATACCAGGCGCTAGCTTCATCGTGGGGCCTCGGGCAAATCATATACGGATTTTGGAAAGACTTTTGCAAGCTGGACAGCTATGCCGATCTACTCGACCCGGCGCGGAATCTCGACTGTAGCGCGTCGATCATTCGCGATTGTTTGCAGCGTCGAAAGGGAGTCAGCAGCAAGGCCGCAAGGTTTCGGCAATGTTTGAAAGAATACAATGGCGGCGATGAATACGCGGGGCAAGTGGAAGCGCATCTTGTTGAATTAGTTTTGAGCGAGACGTTATGAAGATTAAGCGACTAACAAAAATCAAATTGACCAGAGTGGATGCAGGCTACAAGGTGAAAATTCGCAATCATGAATTCAGAGTGAAAGAAATTGAGTTCGAAAAGTATCGGGTATTTGTGGATGCGTCGAAAACAAACGATTACGAAATCAGAGACCAGCCAGAATGCGGCGGGAGCTGTACGATTGAACTCACTACGCGGCAATTTCTCGATCTGGAGCGGCAAAGCGTGATCTTCGAATCGTGGGATTGTGTTGCAACCGCCAGTGATGCCGATTCAAGGTTTTGGGCGAAGTTTCGCTTTCATCGTGCTGAGTGGAATTAGTTTTATCGGAGACCTTATGAGCAAATGCAGATCGTGCGGCGCTGAAATTGTGTGGCGGCTATCGGAGGAAACGGGAGCAATGCTGCCGTGCGATCCGACCGAGATATTGATCACCGAAGGCGACACGCGAAAGTTAATTGATCGGCGCGGTAAGGTGATCACGAAGGCGAGTAGCTACGATCTTGAATTCGGGCCATTGCTGGGGTCGCATTTTTCAACGTGCCCGCAGGCTAACAAGTGGAGGAAGAAAAAGTGAGCTACTGGGACGGCATTGTGATCATGTTTTGCGCGTGGGCTATAAGCCATTGGAGGTTCAAGTGAGCATTAAAAGTGAAAAGATTTTGCATGATGTGGGTGAATTCTCGATCGAAATTGAGAATTATGCTTTGCAGGACGAGGGCCAACATCGGGATGAGTTGACGATACGCGACGACACTTATCAATACATTTGCATGAGCCGAGAGGAGTGGCGCGAGCTTAGAAAGTTCGTCGACGAGATGTGGCCAGAGCCGATCATCATCTCGCAGGAATACGAGATCGTGGAGCGCAAGCCAGAATCACCGCAAGATGCACGTTACAAGGAAATCTTGCGGCATACGCTCGGGCTCAACTACGAGACCAAGCCTTTTCGGAATCGCTACATAACGCACGAACGGGCAGATTCTTGGGCCGATTTGATCGAGATGGAAAAGGTGGGGCTAGTGGAACGTGTAAGAACCCCGATGTTTCTCAACAAGGACGATGTGGTTTTTTACGCTACCGCCAAGGGCTATGCGTTCGTCGGCGCATTCGAGGGGGAAGAATGAGCTGCTCAACATTGCTAAAGGTTTACCGGACTAAGTGCAGATGGGATCTTGAGCTTCCCAATTCACATGGGACGTTTCCCGCCGCAGAGGATTATCTTTGCAATAAATATGTTCCGGGCTCCCAACCTTGGATGTTCGATCGTGCTGCGCTCGAACAAATCGATCAGCTTTTCCTAGACGGCAAGTTGGATCTAAGCGATGCCGTGGCGCATTTTTTTATCTGGGATCGTGCGCTGATACGGCGTGAGCATGTTTCTCTCTGCGTCGAACCCTTGAGGATATTCGCAAATCGAATATCCGAGTTCAGGGAGCCAAAGTACGTGAACCATTGGCCAGCGATTGCCACGTGGTTTGCTAGCGTCAAGCTCGATCGGAGATGCCTGGGCGTAGCACTTAACACGACATCATGCGCCGATGTTTGGGATGACTACCCGAAGCTTTACAGCACTGGCGAGCCGATACAGTACACGAGCGATTTACTTTTTGGGGAGGTTTAAGTGGGCGAATTTTACAAAAGCGACAGCGACGAGTTCACGACGCCGGATCATATTTTCTTGAAGCTACACCAAGAATTTCACTTCACGCTGGACGCGGCGGCGACCTCGGGCAATGCAAAGCTACCGCATTATTTCACCAAGGAGCAAGACGCGCTAAAGCAAAGCTGGAGCGCACACCGCGTATTCTGCAACCCACCTTATTCTCGCGGGCACGTGAAGGACTTTGTTTTAAAGGCATTGTGCGAGTGTCACTCGTGGGGCTTGCGTGACGATGCCGAGCCTTGCGAGCTTGCGGTGCTATTGATTCCCACGTACACGGAGCGGGCCTGGTACGCTGCAAACAGGAAGTACTTCGAGACGCGATTCATCACGAATCGGATCAAATTCGGCGGCGGCGCTACTACTGCGCGGGGCAACCATATGCTTTTAATTGTTAGAAGCATCAATTTAATGTCGTACTGGACGAGGTGAACATGCAAGACAAAATCAAGCTTAAGATTTACAGGGAACTACCGATCATTCTTAAGGAAACATGCGATCGCTGCGTTACAAAGGCGGTCGACTTAGAGGACCACTATCGGCGCATGGGACCCGTGGGCGCACGCCGCGAGGACATGGAAGCGTGGGACTTTATTCGGCTAGTCGCTCTTACGTGCGAGTTACTTGGAGACAATTTGAGACTGAAGGAGCAAGAGAAACTATGAAAGAGACTCACGAACAACGCAAACAACGGCTATTTGAGCTGTACGCGCCGCATTATTTCACTTCGCCGGATCAAGACATTGCGCATTGTTTGAACCTTGCGCAGTACGTAGCGGCTAAGGTGATTGCGCGAATGCCGAATGAAGGCGCGGATATGCCTGACGAACGCGAAAGACTTCTAGACGATCTGGCCGAGCTTTGCATGGTAGCGGCGCGTGAATTCGAAGCGCACAAAGATGAATTCAGTAGCACCGCAATCGAACAATGGAAAATGAAGTGGGCAGATGCGGCAGTGACTTTTAGAGTTTTAACACGAGAGGTCAAATGACAATTCAAATCGACCTGACGCCTGAGCAGATCCTCGGGCTAGTTCTGATGTGTAGCGGTTTTTTTATCTGGGGGTATGTCGTGGGGTATCTTAATTCGAGGAGAAAATGAACAACGAAGATCGAGAAATGGAAATATTGCGGATTAAGGCGAGAGGCTTTGAATATTTTTCATGCGCATTGTATCGCGCTCTAGGGGATTCTGAGGACTTTGAGCGGTTTATGTTGAACCCAGTGTTTAAGGAATTCTTAAGAGGTGGTTGCACTCTTGAGCATTTGGCGCATCAAATTAGAGATCTTGAGGCAATGCGGAACGCGCTATTGAATTCGGGACTACGACGCCAAAGACTTGATGAAATATGAATTCACACCAACGAAGAATCGAGCGCAGGCGTAGATTCCGGGAATTTGGACCGTATGACTTCCGCTTGTACGCTGAAGCCTATCGGCACGCAGGTCGAAGAGTTATGGCGATACTTCAGGAAGAATTCAAGGTTTCGCAATTCGCGGAATGCGACTTTCATTTTAATCCTGACGAAGCAGCGAAATTTGAGGCAATGTCTTTCACAGACCCGCAACTTGTACCGTATACGCAACGAACGGGGCTGTACTATGAGAGTTTTTTTAACACTGAAAAGGTAAAACTATGAATAAAACTATGCAAACAAACAACGCGCAAATTGCTGATCATTTGAATCGGCAGGGCGCCACGCCTAACAAGGTGACGGCGTTCGAGAATAACTTGCGAACTTGGTTCATGACCAACCGACACAGATTGAAAAGTTTGTTGGGAAGTGAGGACGAAGCACGACGGCTGATGGCTGCGGCTATGAATTCGATTCACCGAATCCCGTCACTTGTCGAATGCGAGCCGAGCACGTTCTTTTCTTGTCTGCTTAAGAGTGCCGAGCTTGGCTTGTACCCAGGAGCTACTCAGGAATGCTGCTATATACCGTTTAACAATTCGAAACGCGGTATACGGGAGGCAGTTTTCATCGTGCAGTACCAGGGGCTTTGCCAATTGCTGTATAGAAGCGGGCAAATCAAGGATATTGAATGCGAAATTGTTTGTGAGCGCGATATTTTCGAGGTCGAACGCGGCATGAATCGAAAATTGCTATTTCAGCCAGCGGACGGCGATTTAGACTCACGCGGCGATTGGCTTTTCGTGTATTGTCTGATTCGTAACATATACGGCGGGACTCACATGGAAATTCTGACGGCAAAG
>JACCEC011108540.1_pt1 | contig 10228 bp, 8 predicted proteins | sample 7450121 | NCBI WGS metagenome assembly JACCEC01 (sample SAMN15323455, study PRJNA562643) | freshwater metagenome | isolation source: river surface water | place: USA:Blue River Watershed | collected 2017-08-18 | reverse complement strand
GCCGGGCTCACCGCGGCCGGGCGCGACCGCTTCGAGGCGCTCAAGGCCTGGCGGGCCGAGGTGGCGCGCGAGCACAACCTGCCGGCCTACGTCATCTTCCACGACGCCACGCTGGCGGCCATCGCCGCGCGCGACCCGCGCAGCCTGGGCGACCTCGAGGGCATCAGCGGCATCGGCGCCAAGAAGCTCGAGGCCTACGGCGACGAGGTGCTGCGGGTGGTGGGCTCGGCGGCCTGAGGCCGGCCAAGTCAGCCGGCCGTGATGCGGTCCCACACCTGGGCGACGGCGCGCCGGGTGTTGCTGCGGGCCCGCCAGGCCACCACCGCCACCTCGATGTCCCAGCCGCCGTCGCCCACCGGCACCAGGCCGGGCAGGCGGCCGGTCTCCAGCGCGCTGGCCGGCAGCCACGCCACGCCCAGGCCCTGCTGCGCGAGGTCGCCCAGCACGTCGGACATGGCCACCTCCATCACCCGCGTGCCCTGCAGGCGCTGGGGGGCGCTGTCGATCGCGGTGTCCACCACCCGGGCGAAGTAGACGGTGGGCGTGTACATCAAGAGCGGCACGGGCCGTTCGGCGGTGCCCGGCCAGGCCACGCGGTCCCGCAGTGCAGGCGAAGCGTAGGGGCGCACCACCTCGGTGCCGATCTCGTGGCGCTCGAAACGCGCCGGGTCCAGCTGCACCGGATGCGAGGCCTGCTGGTAGCAGACCAGCAGGTCGACCGCGCCGGCGGCAAAGGCGCTCACCGTGTCGTGCACATGGCCGATCTCGACGCTGCAGCTGAGTGCACCGTCGCGGGCCCAGTCCTTCCACCATGCGGGCAGACGGGTGGTGGCCATCACGTAGGGCATGGCGATGCGCAGGTGGTTGCGGCCCGGCTCCCCGCCGACCTCGGCCTTCACGTCGGCGATCTGGTCCAGCAGCCCCACCGCGACCCCGCGGAAATGCTCGCCCGCGTCGGTCAGGCGCAGCGGGAAGGCGGTGCGGTCGATCAGGCTGGCGCCCAGCCACTGCTCCAGCGCCTGGATGCGGCGGCTGAAGGCGGCCTGCGAGACATGGCGGATTTCGGCCGCGCGGGTGAAATTGCGCACCTCGGCGAGCGTGACGAAGTCCTGTATCCAGCGGGTATCCATCGATTCAGACCTGCGGGTTCACCCTTGCAAGAGCCAGGCCGGACTCCGGCCGGCGGCCGGCCCATTGTCACCCAGCCGTCATGCAGAAATCGCAAAACCGATGCGAACGCGACATTGGACGGCGGCCGGACCCGGCGCAACCATGGGCCACTTCCTCCAACCCACCCGACCCGACGATGGACCCCCGACTCCGCCAGGCCGCCAAGGACTTCATGGTCCGCTACGGCGGCGACACCTTCCCCAACCTGTTCCGCAGCGCCCGCGGCAGCATCGTCATCGACGACACCGGCCGCGAGATCCTGGACTTCACCTCCGGGCAGATGTGCGCCACGATCGGCCACAACCATCCCGCCATCGTGAAAGCGGTGCACGAGGCCGGCGAGAAGGCCTTCCACATGTTCAGCGGGATGATCCCCGAGGTGGTGGCCGAGCTGGCCGCCGTGATGGCGCGCGACTGGATGCCCCAGGGCCTGACCAAGTCGCTGTTCGTCAACACCGGCTCGGAGAGCAACGAGGTGGCCATCCGCATGGCCAAGATGTACACCGGCGGCTTCGAGATCCTGGCCGTCGGCGGCTCCTGGCATGGCGTGACCGGCGGCGCCAGCTCGGTCTCCTTCGCCAGCGACCGCAAGGGCTACGGCGTGCCGGTGCCCGGCGTCTTCGTGATGCCGGAGCCCAACAGCTACCGCCCCTATCTCAAAGGCATGTCGGCCGAGGACTCGGCGATGGCCTGCCTGGAGCTGGGCCTGAAGATGTACGACATGGCCAGCACCGGTCGGCGCGCGGCCATCATCATCGAGCCGATCATCAGCGCCGGCGGCGTGCTGGTGCCGCCCAAGGCCTACATGCAGGCCCTGCGCAAGGCGGCCGACGAGCGCGGCATGCTGCTGATCTTCGACGAGGCGCAGACCGCCTTCGGCCGCATCGGCCACCGCCATGCGAGCGACTTCTTCGGCGTGGTACCCGACATCCTGTCCGTCTCCAAGACCATGGGCGGCGGCCTGCCGCTGGCGGCCACCGTCACGACGCCCGAGATCGAGGCCGACGTCCACGCCAAGGGCTTCACCTTCTACACGAGCCATGTGTCCGACCCGCTGCCCGCCACCGTGGGCCTGGCGGTGCTCGAGACCCTCCGCAAGGAGGCGCTGATCGAGCGGGCTCGCACCACCGGCACCTACCTGCGCAGCCAGCTGCTGGCGCTGCAGGAGCGCTACGAGGCCATCGGCGACGTGCGCGGCGAAGGCATGCTGCTGGGGGTGGAGCTGGTGCAGGACCGCGGCACCCGCCAGCCGTATCACGAGCTCGGTGCGCTCACCACCCAACGCTGCTTCGAGCTGGGCCTGAGCATGAACATCCGCCGCCGGCCCGAGCGCGGTTCGGTCTGGCGCATTGCGCCGCCGCTGACCGTCTCGCATGACGAGATCGACCGCGCCATCGCCATCCTGGACCAGGCCCTGCGCGAGAGCCTGGACGCGATCGCCCGCCGCAGCCCGGCGCGCGTGCCGGCGTGAACGCCTGAATGCCCGAACGTACCGACCCCATTCCCACTCCGAAGGACCTCCTGATGAAACGCAAGCTGTTCGCCCTCACCCTTCTTGCCGGCGCTGCGCTCGGCGCCCATGCCCAGGACAACGACACGCTGGCCAAGGCCCGCGCCGCCGGCGCGGTGACCATGGGCGTGCGCGAGGCCTCCGCGCCGCTGTCCTATACCGTGGGCGCGGGCAGGTACACCGGCTACCACGTGGAGCTGTGCGAGCGGGTGCTCGCCGCGGCGCTGCCGGGGGTGCCGATCAAATACGCGCTGGTGACCTCGCAGAACCGCATCCCGCTGCTGCAGAACGGCACGGTGGACATCGAGTGCGGATCGACCACCAACAACAACGCCCGCAAGCAGCAGGTGGCCTTTGCGGTGACGACCTACATCACCGAGGCGCGCATCGCCGTGCGCACCAGCTCGGGCATCAACAGCCTGGAGCAGCTCAAAGGCAAGACGGTGGTGACCACCACCGGTACGACGCTGGTGCAGCGGCTGCGCGCGCTGGAGCGCAAGGGAATCTCGGTCAACATCGTCTACGGCAAGGACCATGCGGAGAGCTTCCTCGTGCTGGAAAGCGGGCGCGCCGAGGCCTTCGCGATGGATGACAACACCCTGGCCGGCAACATCGCCTCGGCCAAGAACCCGCGGGACTTCAAGATCACCGGCGAGCCCCTGGGCATCGAGCCGATCGCCATCATGTTCCGCAAGGACGACCCGAAGATGAAGGCTGCGGTCGACGGCGAGATCAAGCGCCTGATGGCCAACGGCGAACTCGAGCGCATGTACAACAAGTGGTTCATGCAGCCGATCCCGCCGACCAACGCCGTCATCGGCATCCCGCTGGCCGACTCGCTGAAGGCGGCGTTCCGCGCGCCCAACGACGATCCGGCCGAGGCCTACGAGGCCAAGTGAGCCCCGGGCGGGGCGGGGGCGGCTGATGCGGGACAATCCGCGCCATGACCGATTCCGCCACGCCCGACTCCTCGTCCCGCCCGCCCCTGCCTGACCGCCTGTCCATCGACCCGCGCAGCCCGCACTACCTGCCGGCGGTGTTCGAGCACCCGGTGGGCATCCGCTTCAACGGCAAGGAGCGCACCGACGTCGAGGAGTACTGCCTGAGCGAGGGCTGGATCCGCGTGCCCGCCGGCAAGACGCTGGACCGCAAGGGCAATCCCCTGCTGATCAAGCTGAAGGGCCAGGTCGAGGCGTTCTACCGCTGACGACCCGTGCCGACCCGCGCCTCGCGGCGCCCCCCTTCGCCCCCTGCGCGCCCTTCAGCGGGCCAGCAGCTGCGGCGGCACCAGCAGCGCCACGGTGAGGGTGAATGACACGAAGGCGATGGCGGTGCTGACCAGCACGACCATCGCGATGCGCCCCGAGTCGGCGCCGAAACGCTCGGCCAGGATCGGCACGTTGCTCGCTGCCGGCAGGGCCGACGCCAGCACCAGCACCATCAGCGTGAACGGGTCCAGCGGCACGCCCAGGGCGCGCGCGGCGTGGCCCGCGGCGTAGACCAGGGCCGGCTGCACCAGCAGCTTGAACATGACCATCGCGCCGACGCTGGCGCCCCAGCCGACCTGCCGCGGCACTGCGGCGCCGGTCGCTGCGGCCGACGCGCGCGCGTTGATCGTCCCGCGCGCCAGCACGCAACCCAGGGTGAACAGGGCCACCGGCGAGGCCGCATCGGCCAGCAGCCGCACCGGGCTCATGACCAGCGAGGGCAGCTGCACCGCGGTGGCCGAGGCCAGTCCGCCCAGGACGATGGACCAGGCCAGCGGGTTGGACACCATGCCGCGCAGCGCCTGGCCCACCGCCTGCCCTGCGCCCTGCCCGCCCAGGCGGGACAGCGCGATTGCCACCGAGGCGGTGATCACCATGTCCACCGACAGGACGACGATGGTCGGGCCCGCGGCCGCCGGGCCGAGCATGGCCACCAGCAGCGGCACACCCATGAAGCCCGAATTTGGAAAGGCCGAGACCAGCGCGCCGTAGGCGGTGTTGTTCCAGTCCAGCCCGGCGCGCTTGTTGGCGAGCCCCGACAGGGTCAGCATCGCCATCGCGCAGAACAGGTAGGTGAAGGTGGCGCCGGGGTCCAGCAGCTGCGCGATCGGGGTGGCCGCCGCGAAGCGGAACTGCATGCAGGGCAGGGCCAGGTACATCACGAAGATGTTCAGGCCCGGGATGCCCTCCAGCGGCACCAGCCGCGCGCGCGCGGCGACGAACCCGCACAGCACCAGCGCGAAGAAGGGGAACGTGATGCCCGTGATCTGGGCCAGGATGTCCATGGTGCTCTGTCTGCCTCGGTTTCAGGCCTTGCCTTAGCCCTCGCGCCAGCGGCGCTCGGCCTCGTCCCAGGCGCCCAGCGCCTGCAGGTCCGGCACCCAGGCCAGGCCCGACTTCGCGTCGGACGAGGCGGCCTCGGGCGTGACGATCACGTCCAGCAGCGCCGGCCGGTTCGCCATCGCACGGGCGATGGCCGCCGGCAGGTCCTCGGCGCGCTCGACGCGTTCGGCGTGCAGGCCGAAGGCACGCGCCATCGCCGCATGGTCGGCGTACTGCAGGCGGGTGCCCACCACCTTGCCGTGCGTCTCCTGCTGGTCACGCACCTCGATCGCCCAGGAGCCGTTGTTGGCCACCACGATCAGCACCGGCGCCTGGTGGCGCGCGGCGGTGTCGATCTCCATCGCATTGAAGCCGAAGGCGCCGTCGCCGGTGGCCACCACCACGGTGCGGTCGGGGCAGGCCAGGCTGGCCGCCACGCCGAAGGGCGTGCCGATGCCGATGCAGCCCAGGGGGCCCGGGTCGAGGTAGGTGGAGGCCGGCAGGCCGACACGGGCGAAGCTGAGGAAGTCGCCGCCGTCGGCCACCACGACCGCATCCTCCGGCAGCGCATCGCGCAGCGCGGCGAGCACGCGGTTCGGGTGCATGCGGCCGTCGCTGCCCGCCGGCGCGCTCGCCATCGACTGCACCAGCTTGGCCGCGCGGGCCTCGTGCTTGGCGCGGGTGTCGCGCGCCCAGTCGCGGTCGACGGCCGGCGCGCGGTCGCCGGCCTGCGCCAGCAACGCCTGCAGCGCGTCGGCGGGGCTGGCCAGGATTTCGGCGGCACCGCGGCGGTTGTCACGCAGCTCGCTGGCGCAGTCGGCGATGCGCACGAAGCGCGCGTCCGGGAACACCGCGGGTGAGCCGTAGGCCAGCTGGAAGTCCAGCCGGCGGCCGAGGGTCAGGATGACATCGGCCTCGCCCATGACGGAGCCGCGCATGGCCGCCACCACCGACGGGTGCGACTCGGGCACCAGGCCGCGGCTCTCGCCGGTGTCCAGGTACAGCGCGCCCAGGCGATCCAGCAGTTCGCGCAGCGGGCCTTCAGCGCCCTTGGCGCCGCGGCCGGTGATCACCAGCGGGCGGCGGGCAGTCCACAGCAGGTCCACCGCCTCGGCCACCGACTGCGGGTCGGGCAGCAGGCGCGGGGCGCGGCGCGGCGCGAAGAACTCGGGCAGCTGCGTGGCGGCCGAGACGCGGGCGCGCTGGGTGTCCACCGGGAAGTCGAGGTAGGCCGGGCCGGGCTCGCCGGCGTGGCCCTGGGCGCGCGCCACCGCCTCGTCGAGCTCCTGCAGCACCAGGTTCGGGTCGCGCACGGTGCGGGCGTAGCGGGTGAGGGGCCGCACGAACTCCACATGCGCCATGTCCTGCAATGCGCCGCGGTTTTCCTGCGGCTGCGGCGGGGTGCCGGACAGCACCAGCACCGAGGCCCGCGCCACATGGGCGTTGGCGATGCCGGTCATGGCGTTGGTCACGCCCGGGCCGGCGGTCACCAGGGCCACGCCCAGGCCGCCGGTGAGTTCCGAATGGGCGTGGGCCATGTAGACCGCGGCCCGCTCGTCGCGCACGTCGACGATGCGGATGCCCTCGGCGTCCAGCCGCATCCACATCGGCATGATGTGCCCGCCGCACAGGGCGAACACGCGGTCCACGCCCCGGGCCTTCAGGAAGCGGGCGATCAGCGCCGCGGCGCTGTCGGGGTGGACGGCGGCGGCGGCCGGCGCAGTGGCCGGGCGGACGGCAGCGGAATTCGGGCTGGACATGGCGGGTCTCCTCGTTCTCCTGATGAGCCGCAGGGCGCGGCCGGGCGCGGGCGGTCTCCCGAAAGACACAGCCCAGTATTCTGAATACAAAGTGGAGTATAACCCGGGCATTCCCGGATGCATTCTGAATTCAGAGTTCTATGATCCGGGCCTTGCACGCGGGCCGGAGGGCCTGCCGGAGCCTGCCCATGAACCAGCTGCTGACCCTGTCCGACGCCGTCGCCACCCATGCCCGCCTGAGCCCGGGCAAGCTCGCCGCCCGTGATTCACGCCGGCGCCTGAACTTTGCTGAATGGAGCGAGCGCGCCAGCCGCCTGGCCAACGGCCTGCTGGGCCTGGGCCTGGCCAAGGGCGACCGGGTGGCCCTGCTGGCCTACAACTGCGTGGAATGGATGGAGATGTACGCGGCCCTGGCCCGCGCCGGGCTGGTGGCGGTGCCGATCAACTTCCGCCTGACCCCGCCCGAGATCGCCTACATCGCCCAGCACAGCGAGGCCCGCGCGGTCATCGCCCAGGACGAACTGGCCGACCGGGTCGACGCGATCCGCGGCGAGCTGTCCCTGGACCCCGCCTGCTACGTGGCCTTCGGCGACGCGGTGCCGGCGGGCTGGACCGCGTACGAGGCGCTGATCGCCGGCGCCGCCGCCACGCCGCCGGCGGTGGAGGTCAAGCCGCAGGACATGAGCGCGCTGATGTACACCTCCGGCACCACCGGCCGGCCCAAGGGCGCGGTGCGCAGCCACGAGGGCAGCACGCTGATCGCGCTGGCCACCGCGCTGGAGATGGGCTTTTCCAGCCGCGACACCGCGCTGCTGGTGATGCCGATGTGCCATGCGAACTCGCTGTACTTCAGCCACACCTTCGTGCACCTGGGCGCCACCTGCGTGATCGACGATCGCAAGAGCTTCGACCCCGAGGCCCTGCTGGCCACGCTGGCCCGCGACAGCGTGACCTTCACCTCCCTGGTGCCCACCCACTTCATCATGATGCTGGGCCTGCCCGAGGCCACCCAGGCGAAGTACGACGTGAGCGCGGTGGAAAAGCTCATGATTTCCTCCGCCCCCGCGCGGCGCGACACCAAGCTGGCCATCATGGAGTTCTTCCGCAACAGCCAGCTGTACGAGCTGTACGGCTCCACCGAGGCGGGCTGGGTGACGCTGCTGCGCCCGCACGAGCAGTTCGACCACCTGGGCTCGGTGGGCCGCGAATGGGCCGGCTCGGGAGCCATCCGCCTGCTGGACGCCGACGGCCGCGAGGTGCCCGACGGCGAGGTGGGCGAGCTGTTCTCCCGCTCGCCCTACGCCTTCGACGGCTACTGGAAGAACCCCGAGAAGACCGCCGAGGCCTTCCGCGGCGACTGGTGCTCGGTGGGCGACATGGCCCGGCGCGACGAGAAGGGCTACATCCACCTCGTCGACCGCAAGAGCAACATGATCATCAGCGGCGGCGAGAACGTGTACCCCTCCGAGGTCGAGGCGGTGATCGGCGCGCACCCCAAGGTCAAGGACGTGGCGGTGGTCGGCCTGCCGCACGAGAAGTGGGGCGAGGCGGTGCACGCCATCGTGGTGCTGCATGCGGGCCAGCAGGCCGACGAGGCCGAGCTGCAGGACTGGTGCCGCGGCCGCATGGCCGGCTTCAAGCGGCCGCAGTCCTTCCGCTTCGTGCAGGACGACGGCATGCCGCGCACCGCCACCGGCAAGATCCTGCACCGCGTGCTGCGCGACCGTCTGGCCGCCGCCGCGCGATAGACTGCCCCGCATGAAAGCCCTGACCGTCCAGCCCAACCTCGTCGATCAGGTGCGCGACGCGCTGCTGGACGAGATCGCCTCCGGCCGCATGCCCCCCGGCGAGCGGGTGATCCAGGAGCAGATCGCGCAGGCGCTCGGCGTCTCGCGCCAGCCGGTGCAGCAGGCGCTGCTGCTGCTGCGCAACCAGGGCCTGCTGCGCGACGCGCCGGGCCGCGGCCTCATCGTCGCGCCGCTCGACCCGGAGCATGTGGCGCACATCTACGACATCCGCGCCGCGATCGAGGGCCTGGCCTGCCGCCGCGCGGCCTCGCAACCCGCCGATGCCGGGCGTGAACAGGCCTGCCGCCAGGGCGCCGCCCTGATCGACGCCGGCCGCCAGGCGGTGGCCAGCGGCTCGGTCGCCCGCATGATCGCGGCGGACATCCACTTCCACGAGTTCCTCTACTCGCTCTCGGGCAACCCGCTCATTGCCCAGGCGATGGACGCGCACCTCACCTACACCCAGCGGGTGATGGGCGAGGTGCTCACGCAGGACCAGACCCCGGTGGACATCTGGGACCAGCATGCGGCCATCCTCGACGCGATCTGCGCCGGCGATGCCGACCGGGCCGAGGCGCTGGCCCGCGCCCACATGACGCAGGCGTCCGACTTCATGGTGGCGCGGCTGCGCGCCGGCCCGATCACTGCATGAAGCCCATGCCGCGCGATTCGCGTACCTCGGGCTTGATGCGGTGCTCCGCCTCCAGCTGCTCGAGGAACTCCTGCGGCGACAGCTGCGCGTCGAGGATCGCCACCTGCCGCTTCACTGCGGCGTAGTCGCCCGGACACAGTTGGTCGAGCCGCAACAGCCGCTCGCGCAGCGCCGTATCCAGGCGTGAGGCATCACCGCCCAGCGCCTCCACCACGAACATGCGTTCGCGCTGCGCCTGCGTGAGCGGCTTGAAGCGGATCTTGAAGGTGAAGCGCCGCAGCGCCGCTTGGTCGATGCGGTCCATCAGGTTGGTGGTGCAGATGAACACGCCGTCGAAACGCTCCATCTGCTGCAGCATCTCGTTGACCTCGGTCACCTCGTAATTGCGCTGCGCGCCGCGGCGGTCCTGCAGGAAGCTGTCCGCCTCGTCGAGCAGCAGCACCGCCTGCTCGCCCTCGGCCTCGCGGAACATCGCCGCCATGCGCTGCTCGGTCTCGCCGACGAATTTGCTCATGAGATCGCTGGCCTGCCGGATCATGAGCGGTCGCTCCAGATGGCTCGCGATGTGGTGGGCCAGCGCGGTCTTGCCGGTGCCGGGCGGGCCGTGGAAGCACAGCGTGCCATGACCACTCGCCCTCAATGCCTCGACGATGCGCGGCACCGGAAAGCGCGACTCCACATGCAGCATGTCGAGGTCATAGCAGGTGACCGATGCCGGCGGCAGGCGGCTGCCCGCGACCTGGCCCAGGGCCTGGTCGGCGTTGCGCAGCTGGCGCTCGATCAGCACCTCGGCCTCGGTGCCCTCTTCCTGCGCGAGAGCGGCAAAGCGCACTGCCGTGCGGATCTGCGCCGGCGTGAGCGCGCGCCGTTGCGTGAGCCGCGCCACCAGCGCCTCCGACACGGCCACACCCTCCAGCGAGCGGCGCACCAGCTGCTCGCGCGCGCCGGGCGGCGGCGACTTGAGCTCGAGGTGGTAGGCGAAGCGCCGGCGAAAGGCCGGGTCGATCTGCTCGATCCGGTTGGTGACCCACAGCGTCGGC
>JACCEC010287956.1_pt1 | contig 10230 bp, 10 predicted proteins | sample 7450121 | NCBI WGS metagenome assembly JACCEC01 (sample SAMN15323455, study PRJNA562643) | freshwater metagenome | isolation source: river surface water | place: USA:Blue River Watershed | collected 2017-08-18 | reverse complement strand
CTGCGGCAGGCCGAGCCGGTCACGGCCTTTGATACGCCCGAGCTGCACGCGCTGATTGCCGACATGTTCGACACCATGCACGCGGCCAATGGCGCAGGATTGGCCGCGCCGCAGATCGGCGTGAACCTGCAACTGGTGATCTTCGGCTTCAGCAACAACGAGCGCTATCCCGATGCGCCGCCCGTGCCGCAGACGGTGCTGCTCAATCCGGTGATCACACCACTGTCTGAACAGCGGGAAGAGGGCTGGGAGGGCTGCCTGTCCGTACCCGGTCTGCGCGGCATGGTGCCGCGCCATACGCGCCTGCGCTATCAGGGCGTCGATCAGTACGGTCAGTCCATCGATCGCGAGGTGGACGGCTTTCACGCGAGGGTCGTCCAGCATGAATGCGATCATCTGATCGGCGTGCTCTACCCGATGAGAGTGAAGGACTTCAGCCGGTTTGGCTTTACCGAGGTGTTGTTTCCGGGGATGGATGTCGCGGACGACTAGGCGAGTGCTTTTTTAAATGAACAACAAGGGCCTTGACTTGCCTTTGGTCTCGGTATCACGGTCAATAAGTCAGTAATGCCTGGAGACTCCCATGAGGACAACTGTGAACGTGAAAGGCCAGGTGACAATTCCCAAACAGATGCGAGATGCACTGGGGTTGACGCCGGGTAGCCAGCTGGATTTTTCAGTGAACCACGAAGGGCAGGTGGTGCTGCGAAGAGCAGGTTCTGACGTGTGCGGATCACATGACCGTTTTGCTGCGGTGCGTGGAAAAGCGGATGTCCACTGGAAAACGGACAACTTGATGGCTTTGCTCCGTGCCGACTGATGCTGGTGGACACGAATGTGCTGATCGATGTGCTTCAGGACGAGCCTGAGTGGGCAGACGGTCGTTGCAACAGCTGCAGATACAATCCAGAATTCAGCGCGTCGCCGTGAATCCTATCCCAGAGCACTAAACGTCTGATCAGAATTGCTCATCCTCGCCCAGATACCTCCACTGTCCGGTCGGCAGGTTACCGAGCTTCACGCGACCGATGCGCACGCGTTTCAGGCCCAGCACCTTCAGTCCGACCAGCTCGCACATCCGGCGTATCTGCCGCTTTTTCCCTTCGCGCAGTACGAAACATAACTGATCATCATTTTGCCAGTGCACGTTCGCCGGCCGCAGTGGCTGCCCGTCCAGCGAGAGCCCGTGGTTCAGCCGTTTCAGGTCCTGATCGGGCAGGCGTCCGGGGTGCGTGTATTTCACCCGCACCAGATATTCTTTTTCAATGCTGGTGTCTTCGCCAATCAGATGCTTGGCAATGCGTCCGTCTTGCGTCAGCACCAGCAGGCCCACGGAATCAATGTCCAGCCGCCCGGCCGGTACCAGGCTCTTGAGCTGGGCGGGTGAGAACTGCAGCGCAGAAGGATCCTGCGACCAGCGGTTCTCCGGGCGCACCAGCGTGACCGCGGGCTTGTAACCATCCTCCGCCTGCCCGCTGACAAAGCCCATCGGCTTGTTGATCAATACCGTCACCCGGCGTGCCTGCTGTGCCTGTGCCTGTTTTTCGATCGTGATTTTCTGGTGTGGCAGCACCTTGCTGCCCAGCTCGGCGATCACCTGACCATCGACACGCACCCAGCCTTTGGCGATCCATTCATCGGCTTCACGGCGGGAGCACAGGCCCAGTTCGGACATGCGCTTGGACAGGCGTAGGGGTTCAGTCATCGTGGGCAAACAGAGAGGAGGTCAGACGCGCAGCGCGTCCAGCAGGTCGGATTCCAGCGCGATCTGGCTGCGCGCGTGCGACAGCACCGGGCCATCGACGAGGAACACATCCTCGACCCGCTCGCCCAGCGTGGTGATCTTTGCCGTATGAAGATTGACCTTGTAGCGCGCGAGCACGCTCGCAATCGCGAACAGCAGGCCGGTGCGGTCGCTGGCAGAGACCGACAGCAAGTGATACTGGCCGCGTTCATCCGGTTGCAGGTGCACCGTCGGCGTGATCGGGAAGGTGCGCGACAGCCGAGACAGCCGCGCCTTGGCCGGCGGGGGCAGCGCATCGTCCGAGGCCAGCCAGTGTTTCAGCTCATGCTCGATCAGCGTGATCAGCTCGCGGTAATTGTCGGCGAAGGTCGGCTCGCTGACGAGGAAGGTATCGAGCGCATAGCCGCTGCGCGTGGTCTGCACTTTCGCATCGAGGATGCTGAAGTTCTTGCGATCGAAATAGCTGCAGATGCGCGCGAACAGGTCGGGCCGGTCGCGCAGATAGACGACCACCTGCAGACCCTCGCCGATCGGCCCGAGCCGGCAACGGACGATGGGCGTCTCGCTCGTCACATGCTCGCACAGCACGCGCGTCTGCCACGCGATCTCGGACGCATCATGACGAAGGAAGTAGCCGACATCGAGGGTCTTCCAGAGCGCCTCGTGCGCATCGGCCGGCAGGCCGTACAGCCGCAGACTGGCGATCGCTTCCTGCTGGCGCTTCTGCAGTTCGCGGTCGGGCGAGGGCGCTTCGCCGCCCAGCACGCGCAGGCTCATCCGGTACAGGTCTTCGAGCAGCTTGCCCTTCCAGGCGTTCCAGACCTTGGGGCTGGTGCCGCGTATGTCGGCGACCGTCAGCAGATACAGCGCCGTCAGGTGACGCTCATCCCTGACCACCCTGACAAATGCGCGGATGACCTCGGGATCGGACAGGTCCTGCTTTTGTGCGACATGCGACATCAGCAGATGATGCTCAACCAGAAAAACGACCAGCGCGGCGTCTTCCTTCGACAAGCCGTGCTCGCGACAGAAACGGCGTGCATCGACCTTGCCGAGTTCCGAGTGATCCCCGCCTCGGCCTTTGGCAATATCGTGGAACAGCGCAGCGATGTAGATCAGCCAGGGCTGCGGAAAGTTGGCCATCAGCTGGCTGCAGAATGGGTATTCATGCGCATGTTCGGGAATCGCGAACCGACGCACATTGCGCAGCACCATCAGGATGTGCTGGTCGACCGTGTACACATGGAACAGGTCATGCTGCATCTGCCCGATGATGCGGCGAAAGGCCGGCAGATAGCGGCCCAGAATCGACAGCTGGTTCATGTTGCGCATCGCATGCGTGACGCCCTTGGGCGACTGCAGGATGCGCAGGAACAGTTCGCGGTTCTCCGGTGCGCGCCGAAACCGCGCATCGATGCCGAAGCGCGCATGCCAGAGCGCGCGCTGCGTGCGGGCCGTCATTCCCTTGAGCTCGCCATGCTGCTCGAGCAGCAGGAAGATCTCCAGCATCGCCGACGGCGACTCCTCGAACACACGATCATGCGCGATGTCGATCATGCCGTTGACTTCATTGAAGCGCTCATTGACCGGACGCGACACGCTGGGCTGAGGAAAGAGTCTCGCCTCGATGTTCTGCAGCAGGATGCTGTTCAGCTGGGTGACGGCTTTTGCGGCCCAGTAGTAGCGCTGCATCAGCACTTCACTGGCGCGGCGTGCTTCAGTGGTCTGGAAGCCAAACGTGTCCGCCACCGGGCTCTGTACATCGAACACCAGCCTGTCCTCGCGGCGGTTGGTGTGCAGGTGCAGGCGGATACGGATGTCCTTGAACGCGCGCTCCTTTTGCGCGAGCTGCCGCGCCTCGGTCGGCGTGATCATGTCGTTCGCGGCCAGTTCCCGCCACGAGTGGCCCAGACCCGCGGCTTTCGCAACCCAGAGGATCACCTGCAGGTCGCGCAGGCCACCGGGGCTTTCCTTGCAATTGGGTTCGAGGCTGTACGGCGTGTTTTCGTATTTCACGTGCCGCTGGCGCAGCTCGAGCACTTTGGCCTGAAAGAAGGCGCGTGCATCCATCGCAGCGGCGTAGCGCTGCTGCAGCGAGGCGAACAGGGTCTTGTCGCCGCAGATCAGCCGCGCTTCCAGCAGGCTGGTCTGCACCGTGATGTCTGCGGCCGATTCGGTCAGGCACTCGTCCACGGTGCGTATGCTGTGCCCGATCTCGAGGCCGAGGTCCCAGAGCATCTGCACCAGCTGCTCGAGCTGCTCGCGCAGCAGGCCTTCCGGCGCGCGCGGCAGCAGGATCAGCAGGTCGACATCGGAATGAGGGAAGAGCTCGCCGCGGCCATAGCCGCCGACCGCGACCAGCGCCGTGTCGGAGGGCATGCCGAAGCTTCTCCAGGCGCGCACCATGACCTGATCGGTCAGCTGGCGAAGCCGGCGGAGCAGTTGCTCGGGCTTGTGGTCCTGCAGGTAGTCCTGAACGATCAGCTTGCGGCCGTCGCGCAACTGCTCGCGCAGCGACGCGGCCAGCGTCACCGGATCAGGCGAGGGCCGCGATGCTGCCGGCATGATTCTCCCGGATGAAAGCGGGCGGCGCAGGCATGGCGGGCGAGACCGTCAGCACTTCGAAGCCGGTCTCGGTGACCAGCACGGTGTGTTCCCATTGCGCGGACAGGCTGCGGTCGCGGGTCTTGATGGTCCAGCCATCGCCCATCTCGCGGATTTCGCGGCGGCCGGCGTTGATCATGGGCTCGACGGTAAAGATCATGCCCGCCTCCAGCCTCGCCAGCGTGCCCGGACGGCCATAGTGCAGCACCTGCGGTTCCTCATGAAAGACTGTGCCGATGCCGTGGCCGCAGAATTCGCGCACGACAGAGAAGCCGGCGTTTTCCGCATGCTGCTGGATCACATGCCCGATGTCGCCGAGGTGAGCGCCGGGCCGGATCTTCGCAATACCCAGCCACATGCATTCATAGGTGATGTCGGTCAGGCGGCGGGCGAGGATCGAGGGTTCGCCGACGAAGAACATCCGGCTGGTGTCGCCGTGGTACCCGTCCTTGATGACGGTGATGTCAATATTGATCACATCGCCGTTCTTGAGCACCTTGTCGCCCGGGATCCCATGGCAGACCACATCATTGACCGACGTGCAGATCGATTTCGGGTACGGAATGTAACCGGGCGGGCAGTAGTTCAGTGGCGCGGGGATGCTGCCCTGAACATTCACCATGTAATCATGGCAAAGCTGGTCCAGTTCGCTGGTGCTGATGCCCGCCTTCACATGGGGGGCGATGAAATCGAGGACTTCGGCGGCCAGCCGGCCGGCAATGCGCATGCGCTCGATGTCTTCGGGAGTCTTGATGGAAATGGAACCCATGGGGGAGATTCTCTGCGGCCGCGCGGCGGACGCGGGTGATTCGGAAAGCCCAGATTATAGTCGAGCCTGTGATCGGGGTCGGGAAGGCTTGCCGGGTTTGTAAAAAAGCCCGGATCTGGGGTAGAATCGTGGGTTGACCCGGAACGTATTTGCGCCGTGTGCACGATTCATGCGGAAATCGGCGATCCCGGGTCAGACGTTTCTTTTTTTGTAAATCGCGAGCCTGTGCCTCCAAGGGTGCCCTCTGCCAGTAGCCATGATGCTGCGGGCGGGGTCGCTGGCCAGGCTCCAGACCCAACCCTGGAGAGCTTTACATGTCCGTTACCATGCGTGAAATGCTGGAAGCCGGTGTCCATTTCGGTCACCAGACCCGCTTCTGGAACCCCAAGATGGCCCAGTACATTTTCGGCCATCGCAACAAGATCCATATCGTCAACCTGGAAAAGACCATGGTCATGTTCCAGGAAGCGACCAAATACATTCGTCAGCTGTCCGCGAACCGCGGCACCATCCTGATGGTGGGCACCAAGCGTCAGGCGCGCGACATCATCGCGGCCGAGGCGCAGCGCGCCGGTGTGCCTTTCGTTGACCAGCGCTGGCTGGGCGGCACGCTGACCAACTTCAAGACCATCAAGACCTCGATCAAGCGCCTGAAGGAAATGGAGGCTTCAGTCGCCGATGGCTCCGTCGAAAAAATGACGAAGAAAGAGGCGCTGATGTTCCACCGCGAGCTCGACAAGCTGCAAAAGTCGATCGGCGGCATCAAGGACATGAACGGCGTGCCGGACGCGATTTTCGTGATCGACGTCGGTTATCACAAAGGCGCGATCACCGAGGCTGCCAAACTGGGCATTCCCGTCATCGGCGTGGTCGATACCAACCATTCCCCGAACGGCGTGACCTATGTCATTCCGGGCAATGACGATTCGTCGAAAGCGATCACCCTGTACGCACGCGGCGTGGCTGACGCGATCCTCGAAGGTCGCTCCAACTCTGTCAACGACATCATCGAGTCCGTCAAGGGCGGCGCCGATGAGTTCGTCGAGGTCAGCGACCAGGCCTGAGTCGCCTTCATGCCAGCCCCGGTGCGCCGGGGCGGAAAAACGGGGGCAACAGCGGTTCGCCCCTTTTTTTCGGGATAAGAATTCCGGATGACGCACTGGCGGCATCCTTTGTTTAGGAGAGAAGAATGGCAGCAATTACCGCAGCAATGGTGGGCGAGCTTCGCGCAAAGACCGATGCGCCCATGATGGAGTGCAAAAAAGCTCTGACCGAGGCCGATGGCGACATGGCCCGCGCGGAAGAGATCCTGCGCGTCAAGCTGGGCAGCAAGGCATCCAAGGCCGCGTCGCGCATCACCGCCGAGGGCGTGGTCGCCGCGCACATCGCCGGTGGCGTGGGCGCACTGGTCGAGATCAACTGCGAGACCGACTTCGTCTCGAAGAATGATGATTTCCTGAAGTTCTCGTCCGATATCGCCAGACTGGTCGCCGAGAAGAACCCGGCCGACGTCGCCGCTGTGTCTGGCCTGCCACTGGATGGCAAGACGGTCGAAGAGATCCGCACCGCACTGGTCGGCAAGATCGGCGAGAACATGTCGATCCGTCGCTTCCAGCGTTTCGAGACCGCTGCCAAGCTGACCTCGTACCTGCACGGCACCCGCATCGGCGTGATGGTCGAGTTCGACGGCGCCGACGAGCAGGTGGGCAAGGACGTGGCCATGCACATTGCGGCGATGAAGCCGGTCGCACTGTCGTCGGACCAGGTGCCGGCTGAGCTGATCGAGAAAGAGCGCTCGGTCGCCAAGCTCAAGGCCGAGGAATCGGGCAAGCCTGCCGACATCGCCGCGAAGATGGTCGAAGGCTCCGTGCAGAAATATCTGAAGGAAGTCTCGCTGTTCGATCAGGCTTTCGTGAAGAACGACAAGCAGACCGTCCAGCAGATGCTCAAGGCCATGAACACCACGGTCAAGGCATTCACCATGTATGTGGTGGGTGAGGGCATCGAGAAGAAACAGGATGACTTTGCCGCAGAAGTGGCGGCGCAGGTAGCCGCCGCCAAGCAGGGCTGATCTACTTGACAACGGGCCGAAAGGCCCGTTTTTTTAAGGTGGCGCGGCGGGCCGCGCGGCCGAATTGCGCGGGGCAGCAGGATGTACCCGGTGGCAGCCGTTAAAATAACGTCTGTTTTCCGGAAGCTTTATCGAAAAACAGTATCACCAGGGAGCAATGCACATGACGTCACCGGCTTACAAGCGCGTCCTTCTGAAACTCTCCGGCGAGGCCCTGATGGGCGACGATGCTTATGGCATCAACCGTGCGACGATCGAGCGCATGGTGGCCGATGTTTCCGACGTGGCGAGTCTGGGCGTCGAAGTGGCCATCGTGATCGGCGGCGGGAATATTTTCCGGGGGGTCGCTCCCGGCGCGCAGGGCATGGACCGAGCGACCGCCGACTACATGGGCATGCTGGCCACGGTGATGAACTCGCTGGCGCTGGCCGATGCAATGCGTCAGGCGGGCATGACCGCGCGCGTGATGTCGGCGATCGGCATCGAGCAGGTCGTGGAGCCCTATGTGCGGCCGAAAGCCCTGCAATATCTGGAAGAGGGCAAGATCGTGGTCTTTGCCGCCGGTACCGGCAACCCGTTCTTCACGACCGATACCGCAGCCGCGCTGCGTGGCGCGGAAATCGGTGCCGAGGTCGTGCTGAAGGCGACCAAGGTCGATGGTGTGTACAGCTCCGATCCGAAGAAGGATGCCTCGGCCACCCGCTATGCAAGCATCAGCTTCGACGAAGCGATTTCCAAGCATTTGCAGGTGATGGACGCCACCGCGTTTGCGCTTTGCCGCGACCAGAAGCTGCCGATCCGCGTATTCTCCATCGTCAAGCCCGGCGCGCTCAGGCGCGTGGTGCTCGGCGAGGATGAAGGCACACTGGTGCATGTGTGAGGCGGACGCATGACCGGTACGACGCACGAATTCACGAATGGCTGACAGAGCACCACTAAAGCCCCACCAAAGCCGCAGTCAAGCGCCCGCAGGGCGCAGAAGCATCGCAGAAGCATCGCAGAAGCATCGCTGAAACATCGCAGAAATACAGGAGAGCAGCATGACCGTCGCTGACGTCAAAAAGAACACTGAGCAGAAAATGCAGAAGTCGATCGAGACCCTGAAAGCCAATCTGGCGAAGGTGCGCACCGGCCGCGCGCATCCCGGCATGCTCGATCATGTGCAGGTCGATTACTACGGTACGCCGACCCAGATCAGCCAGGTGGCCAATGTCACGCTGGTCGATGCGCGCACGCTGGGTGTGCAGCCCTGGGAAAAAAAGATGCTGGCCGTCGTCGAAAAGGCGATCCGCGAGTCTGATCTGGGACTGAATCCCTCGACGCAGGGCGACATGATCCGCGTGCCCACGCCGCCGCTGACCGAGGAGCGCCGCAAGGAGATGGTCAAGCTGGTCAAGAGCGAGGCTGAAGACGGCAAGATTGCGATCCGCAACATTCGCCGCGACTCGAACGAGGCGCTGAAAAAACTCCTGAAGGACAAGACCATCTCGGAAGACGATGAGCGCCGTGCGCAGGACGATGTGCAAAAGCTCACCGACAAGTTCGTCGCCGAAGTCGACAAGCTGGTCGCGGAAAAAGAAAAAGAAATCCTGACGGTCTGAGCCACTCCCCGGCGCGACATCGCCGGGGCTGTTTCCTGCGGTTTCCTGCCGCTTCTTTTTTATTCGCGCGCGCCCATGACCTCAACCAGCTCCACACAGGACATTCCTGACGCCTCGCGGGTTCCGACCCATGTGGCCATCATCATGGATGGTAACGGGCGCTGGGCCACGTCACGCTACCTGCCGCGCGTAGCCGGTCACGCCAAAGGGGTCGAGGCGGTGCGGGGCATCGTGCGTGCCTGTGTCGAGCGCGGCATTGGCTACCTGACGCTGTTCGCGTTCAGTTCCGAGAACTGGCGTCGTCCGGCCGAGGAGGTATCGCTGCTGATGCGCTTGTTCTCGACGGCGCTGGAGCGCGAAGTGAGCAAGATGCACGCGAATGGCATCCGTCTCCGTATCGTCGGTGACCTCAGCCGTTTTGATGCGCATCTGCGTCAGCAGATCGTCGAGGCGGAACAGCGGACCGCCGGCAACGACCGGCTGACCCTGACGATCTGCGCGAATTACGGCGGCCGCTGGGACATGCTGCAGGCGATGAGCAAGGCGGCTGTGGCGCAGCCGGGCATCACCGAGTTCACCGAACAGGACATCGCGCCTCATCTCGCGATGGCGCATGCGCCGGAACCGGATCTGTTCATCCGCACGGGCGGCGAGCAGCGCGTGTCGAATTTCCTGCTCTGGCAGCTCGCGTACACCGAGCTGTACTTTACCGATACCTACTGGCCTGACTTCAATGCCGCGTCACTGGACGAGGCGATCCTCTCTTACCAGCAGCGCGAGCGCCGCTTCGGTCGCACCAGCGCGCAGCTGGTCGAGGTCAGGAAGGCGTCCTGATGCTGCGGCAGCGCGTGCTGACGGCCGTGGTGCTGCTGGCCTTGCTGGCAGTCGTGCTGGGTTCCGGGTCCGTGATCGCCTTCCGTGTCACTCTCGCGGTGTTCTTTGCCGCGGCGTGCTGGGAGAGCTTCCGTCTGCTGCAGGTGCCGCGTGCGCTGCCGCTGGGCGTGCTCGCCGGCGTGCTGCTGCTGTTCCTGCTGGCCAGTCCCGATGCCGACTGGCGTTCGCTGGCGCTGCTGTGCGTGCTGATCTGGGTGTTGCGGTTTGTGCCGGCGCTGAGGCTGGGCCTGCCTGCAGCCGACGGTGTGCGCGGGCTGCTGTTCGGACTCGTGTTCTTCCTGACACTGCTTGGATGTTTCATCTCGATCGCCGTGCTGTTGCAGCGCTCGCCGCTCTATCTGGTGTCGGCGATGGCGATTGTATGGGTCGCGGATATCGGCGCGTACTTTGCCGGCCGCGCATTCGGCCGTCGCAAGCTCGCACCCACGATCTCGCCCGGCAAGAGCTGGGAAGGCGTGGTCGGTGGCTGGCTGGCCGTGCTCTTGCTGGCAGCGGCTTCGACGCTCAGTCCTGCGCTGGACAACAGCTTTGCGCCTTCCCTGCTGCG
>JACCEC011435162.1_pt1 | contig 10231 bp, 15 predicted proteins | sample 7450121 | NCBI WGS metagenome assembly JACCEC01 (sample SAMN15323455, study PRJNA562643) | freshwater metagenome | isolation source: river surface water | place: USA:Blue River Watershed | collected 2017-08-18 | reverse complement strand
GTAAGTTTGTGCTGGTCATTGTGTTTCCTCTCTATCGTAATCTAATAGGACTTCGCTACACTCTACGCACTCTATCGCTATGTTTGCACCTTCGCCGTACATGGCAATCTCTACGTCATGTCCATAGTGGTCGGCTAGTTCATTGTAATTCTGTACGCTCATTTGCTGGTGTCCTCTAGGTAGAATAAGTAATCTAGGGCAGAGTTGCACGCATTGACTCCGTACTCATCTCCCTCGACTTCCTCATGGGCTTTTAGTTTAGTTAGTGTTTCTCTTAGTAGTTCTTTGTAGTCTAGTTCCATATTTAGTTTCCCTACTTCCGTATTTAAGTCGGTCGCCCTACCCTGTTACGGGTAGGGCTTCCGAACGCTTGTTCGTACGTTGTTCAATTAGTGCCGAGCGCTCATAGTCGCTTTGACGATATCCTTAGCGACTAGCACCATTTGATTAGGTTCCTCGACCTCGCGGAAGTGCTTTGCACCATGGCGATAGCGTGCTATCTGTTCCTCATGGTACTGGCGGTCGTATTCTCCCCAACCCTTGAGGCTACCGAGATAGACTACTGCGGTCTGCACGCCGTCCTTGGTAAGGTCGGCGATAATCTTATCATTGTCCTCGGTCATATCCCATTGACCGTCGGTGACGATAAATAGCATACGCACTCCACGACGGCTACTTTGTAGTTGGCGACGTGCTTCTAATAGGGCTTTGTAAGGGTTAGTACCGCCCGAGGAATTGACGTAGCGATACTCGGTTGGCATAGCCTTATCAGTTGCGGAGTAAATAAGCCTACTATCGTGGTTAAACTTATAGACGGATACGCGACCGTTGATACGCTCGATACCGCGCTTGATCACCCACGCGCTTTCCATGGTGCGTTGAATCTGCCACGACATACTGCCCGAGGTATCTACTAGGACTACTGCGTCGATATCATTGTTGGAGTTACCTTCACTCCAACGGTCAAACACTTTGTCCATGTCGTTGATATCGGCTCTCATGGCACGTCCTATATTTAAACGCCCCATAGGTTGCTCTAGTTCCCATGCAGGGTCGTTATCTATACGGACACGCTCTAGGGCTACGCCGAAGGCTCGGGCGCTCGCAGATACCTGTGGAGATACCTGTTGGTTGGAGTAAGCGCCTTGCTTAATAGCACTACGACGTTCATTGTTATCGCTAATAGCCTTACGGACTTCGCGTGTAGTGCGTTGCACGTCGTCGTCTTTATTAAGGTTATCTAAACGCTCTTGGATATCTTTGCGTAGCACGTTGTCGTCGGCTTCGTCCTTACCCTTGCGACCAAAACTGGTGCTATCGCCGTTGTTCTCTGTATCTGTATCGGCAGGGTCGTCTAGTTGCTCGTTGCCCGAGCCGTCACTAGCCTCGTTGTTGGTAGCCTTATCTTGTTGGGCTTCCTGTTCTTTGACTCCCTTCATGCGACCCTTATCCTGCACGTCGCGGTCGGTATGACCGCCGTTACCCTTAGGGATAATAGTCTTACCATTAACTTCGTTAATATCGTTGCGACCGACGATATCTGCCATGGCGCGGATAAGTTCGAGTCCTCGGTCGTAGTCGCGTGGATAGACGAGAGTGCGGTACTCATGCACGATAGACGCTACGAGTATTGCGTAGTCCTTGCCGAAGTCTTTAATAAACCTATCTGCAATTTCCTGTCGCAATTCTATATCTAAATACTTACGACCCGTAAATAGTGGGAAGTAACTACCAAACTCCGACGAGTCACCCTTGAGTAGATACTCCAAGCATGAGGCTTCCATGAAGGGTGCAACGGCAGGATACTTTGCGATTAGTAGTCTTTCTATACGCGGGTCCTCGAGTACGTTGAAGGCTATCTCTAGTCCTTCGCTCTTAACTGTCTTACCAAACTCGCTACCGCCTCTAGGTGTGTAAAGGATATGACCGACCTCATGGTAGTTGAATCCATTGAGAGAGATAATAGTCTTATCATCTATGTCCTCGATAAGGTGAGCATTGAATACGATAGTCTTACCGTCATTGTAGGCGGTGGTATCCATGTCCTTGTTATCCTCGACCCGTACCTCTACTGGCTCGGCGGTGAGGATACGGTCGGTGCGACCATAGACCGCACCCACCGCCTGTAACTTGTTGATATGTTCCTCTAGGCGCTCTGCCTCGGCTTCCTTATCGTAAGTTTCGTCGTCATGGTAGTTGGCATAACGAGTCTGTTCGATAAGGTTATCGAGTAGCGAGTCTTGGTAGTCGTACTTAGGCATTTGTAGCCTCGATAGTGTGACCGTCACCCTTGAGGATATCGACGAGTGTGTTAAACGCCTTCTGTGTGTCGTTGAGTTCGGGGGTCGCAAACTCTGTTGCTACTTCCATAGCCTCGAGTTGAGCGCCTACTTCTGTATTTAATAGGGCTTGTTCGGTATTTGAATTGCCAAAGGTAGCCTTATTAGTAAGGGTTGGTAGCCCGAAGTCACTAGCGATATTGTCGCGGTGCGTGGTGAGTAATAGTCTTACTGCACTACGTTCCTCATCTCCCTCGAAGGAGTTGATATAGCAATAGGTGGCGAAGTCCATGCCGAGCGCCTTAGCGTTATCTGCAAAGGCTACTAGATTACGGGTGGAGATAGGGGTGGCGATAGTACCCTTATCAAACTCGGTACGGAGTTGGTTAGCCATATCTAATAGGGCTTTGCTACCGAGTAACTTCTGTTCGATAGCATTATCGTATGGGAATACTAGGCGCTCGGGGAATCGGTCGGCGAGTGCTTGGTTGAGTGGGCGAGTACCACGATAGTCGGGGTTCATGTCTGCCACGATAAGTAGGTCGGGGTGAGCCTTGATAACCTCGCCACCGTTCTCCATGAGTTGAATCTCACGACGGTAATCTAATAGGCTAAAGATAAAGGTGAGAAAACGCTCGGGTGCGAAGTTAATCTCGTTAAATAGGAGTACGCCACCGTTACGGACAATCTCGGTAACTGCGCCGTCCTGCCAACGGAAGTGTCCGTCGGGAGTTGGAATCCAACGACCGATTAGGTGGGAAGCCTCTAATCCAATATGGCAAGCGACATTAAAATACCGATATCCGCGTGCCGAAGCGTACGCCTGTACCATAGCCGTCTTACCGCTACCTGCGTGACCTTCGATAAGTACGTTCTTGCTTGACTTCATGGCGAAGTCCATAATCTCAAAGTCGGTAAGACCGCCTACGACCTTGCGGTTGATATAAGCCTTACTAAACGCCTTGTCGGGTACGCTTACCATGGCATTGACGAGTGAGTCACTTATAGTCCTATTAGCCTCGATAGTAATAGGCTTGTTAGGCACGACGGGCGCGGTCGCGTTCGCCGAAATTGGTAATACACCCTTCTTGATAGGGTTAATATCTACTGCCTGTGTGCGTCGCTTATCTGCAATAAACTCGGCAAGGGTGGAGTCGCCTTCCTCTAGGCGCTTGATAAGGTTATCTACTGCCTCATTGTGTGGGAAGGACGCGGAAGCCGTTGGTGCGGTTTCTAGGGCATATAGGGCTTTGATACCGATATTGGTAATCTGCCCTAGTTGAAGCATTACTAGGTCGCGGTCGCTTAATACGACGGCAACGGGAGAGTGTGAGATAGGGCTAGTAGGAAGGTCGGACATGACCTGCCATGCCTGTCCTCGACCCTTAGCGCCATTTGATACGCGGTGATACCCTAAGACCTCGGTATCTGTTCCAATAAGGAGAGTCTGCGCCTGTGCAGGAATCCCCTCTAGTTCGGTGTTACTCACTACGAGTAACCCAAGATGAGTAGTCATATCGACCCCTTCGGTAAAGTGTGTGGCGCGTTGCCACCCCCCTAATCTAATTGAATCTCCCGTATATTAGAGTACGACACGCCCATAACCTCTAAAACTCACAGAGTTACCCATGAGTAACTTACTGGCTCTCTCTGCCTCTTTCCTGCCTCTCTCTCGCAATAAGCCTATTATCCGCATACTCCTTGCAGATAGGGCTATTAAATCTGGCTGTGAGCGCGGTCACACCCCTAGCCGAGAGGGCAGTAGCCAAAACTCTCTAGCCTAGTGCTCTCTCTCTGCTCTCTCAAGCCGACACGCCGTATTCACAGGAATCTCTCATGTGAGTTGCGTCACAGTTTGTGTTGGGCTATATGGCTCCGCCAATAGCCCAATGAGCAGAATGAGCCTTTTTATATTAAAAAGGCTCATAAAGGGTGGGTTAGTGAGGCAGTATAATATTAAACTGCCGAACGATGGGTGGGCCAACACAAACTCTGCGGCCGCCGCCGCCAGGGCTTCCAGGTGAAAAGCAAATAGCCCTATTAGGAATGGAGGTAACTAATAGGGCTACTGCGTTGGTGGATTCTACGAAGGGGGTTATCCCTAGCAGATTTCAAATCCACCACTTTCTGCTAGGAACTCTGCGAACTCTTCTACATTGTCCCTTGAGAATGGGTAGTGGGTAGCCCAATGGGGCTTCCAGCCGTTGCCGTCGCAACCATTACACCATCCTGTAGTCCTACCTAGTATGCTTGCTAGGTCATCTGATAGGACTTTTGTATCCATACCTTGTTCCTTGCCTATATTGTCGGTACGAATGCCAGTCTTATTACATAGATTACAGTCCTCGTTAGGAAGTTCCGACAGTTCTTGGCGGTACTTCTTCTCATAAGCCTCGCAGGTTCCATCTGATAGGCTTATCTTGAGGACTTGGGAGAGGCGCTCTGCGCCTTCGGCACCTAGCCCATCTCCGTCGTTGTAGTGACCACTCACATCTTTAGTAAGGTCAGGGGCTACTGTTGAGCAGTAATCCCACAACGGGCGCCACCACCACACATTATTACGGAAGTACTCACCGCGCTCGCTCTTGGGAGCCTTTCCATACACATCCATACCCATTACGCCACCTCAATCATCATGGTTGTCCAGTTCTCATTAGCGTTATCTAGCGTAGGCTTGATTACATCTAATAGGGTTTCCTTACCAGCCTGCGCCATAGCACCTACCTCAATACCTGAAGTTACATACATCAGGTACTCATGCTCCTCTACGAGGACATTGAAGGTAACTGTGAAGGGCACTTCGACCAACTTCACTCCATCTATAACCTTAGTCGTCATCACCCAACTCCTTTGCCATGTACTTGATAAGGTCAGCCTTATCCATGTCTAATAGGGCTACTGGGTCGAACTTACCTGCCTTGTCTTTCATCATGCCGTTTGGACGGAAAATGAGAGGCAAATCCTCAGGCACATCTACATCTAGGACGGATAACATCTTACCCATGCCACCTAATAGCATTAGCATAGGGGCGAGTGCGCCACTTGCCCACGCTACATGGATTGCTAGTGTGATAGCGGAGAGGTCGTCGTCGCTAGGCAGTTCATCTACATCATGCTTGGCATGGCAGGACTCGAAGCCTGTATTTGCTAGGGCGTTGATAAGATTACCTCGGAAGTCATCATCATTACGCATAGCCTGTGCCATGATAGCGGTCTTTAGGTTGCCGTCTGATAAGCCTAGTGTTCCCTTTGGAAACTTAGGGTCATAACTTTCATCATCTACATCAGGTAGCAACTCTATCGTTGCCATTAACTCAGTAAAACGCTCCTTGCGTTCAATACTGTTCATCTTTACCCCCTTCTATTTGGGTATTTAAATAGTAGTTTGGTTGCCCCACGAATACAAGCCGACACGCCCGAACTCACAGGATTGGTGGTGAGCCTTTTTAACTCATGCTCAGGAGTAATAGCCTTATCTTATAGCCATTGTGATACAGACTTATAGACGCTCGTAGGAACGCTTGGGTCTGCCGTCATACCTAGCAACTTGATAGTCTTACGGAGTTCCTCGTAATCGTGTGACCCTAGATACCCGTCAGGTGTCTGTGGTCGCTCAGGCTCAGCAGGTATAATAGCCTTATCTACCTTGATAGTGATTTCTAGTTCATCACGCCAAGTGCGGTAGTTAGTTCCCTCTACCGACAACTTACCTGACTTAACTAGAGCGATAACCTTATTAGCAAAGGTTTCGGTTTCCTTCTTGTATTTTTCCTCAGCCTTCGCATGGTCGGCGCGGAACTTGTCTTGCTCGGCTAACTTAGCCTTGAGTGCTTCTAATAGGACTAGCCTATCTACTTTTATGGTGGTAGCCATAACCTTTCCCTTCGTGTAGTGAGCCTTTTATACACTTGCTCAGGTGTTATCTCACGGGGGGTGAGAAACCCTGCCTACTTGATGTTTAGTAGGGCTTTCAGTTGAGCGCGTAGTTTGCGGTTCTCGGCTTCTGCCTTGTGCGCTTGCGCCTTCCAAAACGCTAGTTCCCTGTCGGTTAGCGTTTCAGATGTAGAGGTGCGTGTAGCACCAATGTTCCCGCCATTTTCCCAATAAGCGGTGTCCTTCTTGGTATAAGGACGAGTTTTCTTAACCTTGACTGCCTTGAACTTAATAGTCTTAGCAGGCTTTGGATTGTGTGCCTTGCCCACATGGATAGATAGTTGTGGTCGGCTTGATAGTTGCTCACCACAGATGAGGCAACCGAATGTAATAGCACCATCAGACCAAAGGATTTCGGTCATGTTGGTAAAGAACTGTCCCTGAACCATTGGGTTAGGAACTTGCTGTTGCTCAATGACTTGAGCGTTGTTGCGTGTAAAGATAGTATCACCCCCCTTCTTCATTAGAGTATGTCCCTAGTATCTCTAGGCATTGGATTTCTCCTTGCTCTCTAATAGTGAGTATTTCCCACTACGAGTATCTAACCATTGACCCCCCTCATCTCTTTCACGACACGCCCATAATTCTCAAAACTCACAGGAAAGGCGACACGCCGTACTCTCCGACACGCCCGACTCTAAGGTTTGTGTTGGGGCTTGCTGTATAGGTGCTGTTTTCGAACACTACCTATACATATATAGCTACTGTTCAGCAAGCCCCAACACAAACAGACTTATCCACAGGCCAGCTTGACCTGTGGATAAGTGGGAGCCCCCGCCTTTCGGCGGGGGCTTGAGACTTACACGCCTGCGAATTCGCGGACGGCGCGAAGGATGCGAGCCTTCTCGGCATTGACAACTGGGTCAAAGCCACTGGCTGCTCCGATGAGCGCCTCGCCATTGGCGGTGCGACCAGTGCGGAAGTAGTCGATGCGCTCGGTAAGAGCGTTGAGACCGCCCCAGTAATTACCCTTGATGGTAGTCTGGGTAGGTGACTGGAAGTAAATGTCATCCAGTAGGTCACGCTTAGCCTGCCACTTGGTGCTCACTTGTGGCGCTTGGTTAGCATCAGGCTTAGGATAGATTGCGTTAATCAACTTATCCCATTCAGCATTGGACATTGGTGTCTCAAAGAGAGACTTAGCGATGGATTCGAATTCATCCATGTAATTGAAGGTGAGACCAAGAGCCATGCGAGCCTCAGCAACGCGACCCTCTACCTTGAGCGTATGGCGCAACTTGAAAGATTGCTTGCATGAGCCTAGCGCCATGTTGAGCGTGTTTTGGCAGACCACGCGAACTGGGGTAATGGATGCCTGAACGGATGCAGAGCCATCGTGTGATGTATGAACGAGAAGATAAGTAGTAGTCTTATCATTCGCGCCTTGTGGGTCGAGCGTGAATTCACGCGGTACGACTAGGGAGCCAAAGACTACCTTGCCGTTTTTAATGGAGCCAGCAGACTCCCATGATGCGCCACCATCTAGGATGTTATCACCGAAGGTGAATAAATCCTCGTTTTGGAATACGCGATAGCGCTTACCGACGATAGCGAGCACGTCAGTGCCCTTATCGAATGGATTAGTGCGGGTGACCATGAATAGGTCGGAATTGGTGCGATATCCTTCAGGATAAATCGCATCCTCTAGACGGACATTCCATCCATCTAGTTTTGCAGCAGCGAGCATGTCTGATGTTGAGACATGCTCGTCCTGAGTGAAGGTACGATTGGCGAGCCCATGCCACGCGGGAGCCCCGCGTAGCGCGAACGCTACCTCGCCGTCCTTCATCTCTAGGTCGTGTGCCATGTGGCACCCCCCTTCAATATGCGAGACCCTCTCGCATGCCCTAACTCTAGACCCTCATCTCTCAGTCTTATCAGCGACACGCCGATAGTCTTATTATTCACAGGATTGCTATTCTGTGAGTTTCTCTCATGTCGGGCGTGTCTCGGCGTGTCGGCTTGACAGCGGGGGGATGTTTGTGCTGGCTATAACTTCGTTATAGCCAGCTATGGAGAAGGCGGGGATGGTGGGTCGGTCAACACAAACATTCTCCGCGGGTATACAAAAGAGCCCGAGGGGAAAGGTCCTCGGGCTCTTCTGCAGGGGGTTTCTATGCAGCTATGACGGTAACTGCACGTCGCACATAAGTCTGTGTTTTGCTAGTAGTGACACTGAATTTCTGTTCCACTACGTACCAACCGTTGGCCCCATACCATGCAATTGGTGTGTTATATGATAAGACTACGTAAGCGCCTGGTTTAAAGTCCGCCACTAGTTTTTCATATTCAGCGCCTAGGCGCCCAGCGCCTGGCGTGTAGTTGTAATACTTACCGCTTAATGAGGATGCCTCAAACGGTTGACGATTGGCGATGCGGTCCATGGCCTCACGCTGGTTGCAGTGTAGTTTCATGCGTTTTCCTTGTGTGATTGATAGTAGTACTCGCCAGCACGTTCCCATTGTTCGACGGTATCCGCCTCACCGTGACCGTAACCTTGGATGTAACCTTTACGAATTCCCGCCTTGTAGGCAAAGAATCCGACGACACTCGCGAGTATGATATCCACGAGTAAGTTGAAACCGTTGTAGAAGATGATTTCCACAATTTAACCCCTTTTCTAGTGGCCCCCTTGGCCACTGATAGAACAATATTAGAACCGTATCCCGCATGCAATGCGACACGCCGAAGCTTTAAAAACTCACAGGAATCTCTTTTCCCTAACTCCCTATATAAATATAGAACGGGGTGGGCGGGCCAACACAAACAGGCGAGCCCCGCGGGAACGGCCGCGGGGCCTCCTTGCCTACTTGGCGAGCGCCAAATACTTCATGCAGATTTGGAATGCATCGGCTGGGCCGTTGCAATTGTTCACCTCGTCAGTGAACTTGTCGGTTAATTCAGCTTTACCGCGTAAAGCCTTGTAAACCTGAGCCATCGCATAGCGTGGGTCTACCTCCATGATTTCCCCCCCTTCTTGGTCTTGGTGACCACCACCCCCCACCCTTTCGGGTGAGGGGCAGAAACCATCAAGCGTATTGTTCCTCAAACTTGCCACTGCAGATTACCCACTCGCTTCTGCCCTTGTCTGGCTCTGGCGCGTTTAGCATCATGCCTAGTACCTGATGCAGGCTTTCTGCCTGCTCGCGGGTCATGTTGATAGTTGTATTGACCCAGTGGGTGTCGCCCTCGGCATCCTTGAACTTGCGCTCGTACTTGAGGCAGAATTGAAGATAGCCAGTGATTGACTGATAGACGCTAGCATCCTCAAGGTGAGCGGAGGCGCTTAGGGTAATGTCGGTGTTGCTAAATGATGGGTGTGACATGGTGTCCTTTCCGTGTGGTATTTCCACTGGCTTAAAGGTATTCGATAGGGCTGACAGATACAATGCGACACGCCCAAACTCTCTAAAACTCACAAGATTGGCGACACGCCCGAGCGCGGGGGGTGTCAAGGCGACACGCCCGACTCACAGAAATCTCTTTATTATTCCTGGGGTTCCTTTGCCAGTCCCTAAGCCGTTCTATTGTTTGTGTTGGCCCACCCTCCCCATACCCCTACGGGGAATCGAGAGAGGCGCGGGGGGAAGTCCGCGCCTCGTCCTATTACCAGCAACAATTGCCAGTGCAATGTGCTTGGTGTCCTCGTGTGAATGGCTCGTGGCTTGGTCCATGTGCGCTCGCCTCGCAACGGTCACACCCTGGAACTGCCTGCCATGTATGCTCGGTGCCGTCGCACATAGAGCAAGCTTTGGTAAGTGTTACGTATTCTAGTGTCATGTCTTCCCCTTCTAGTTAGCCCCTTGCTAACTACCACCCCGCCCCTATTGCTAGGGGCGGGATAGTAATCGTCAAGCCAGCGCTTTTGCTACTGTGTCGATAGATGACTTGATGGCGTCGCGGGCTCCCGCTTGATACTGAGCAACGCATACGCTTGAGAGTATCCCTTGGATAGCGTCGCGCTTATCTGCGGGAACATGAGAGAGCACTACTGCAATAGCCTCGGCTACTACTTCATT
>JACCEC011945435.1_pt1 | contig 10233 bp, 5 predicted proteins | sample 7450121 | NCBI WGS metagenome assembly JACCEC01 (sample SAMN15323455, study PRJNA562643) | freshwater metagenome | isolation source: river surface water | place: USA:Blue River Watershed | collected 2017-08-18 | reverse complement strand
TCTAGCCCCACTACCCTCCCAACGCTCTGCGGTGCTCATGGTAAACGACTCCCTACTAGCGCCACTACGCTACCAACACCCAGAGGTGCTCATGGTAAACGACTCCCTACTAGCACCACTACGCTACCAACATCCACAGGTGTTGATAGTGAAGAATTCACAACGATTGGTATGCCATCAACTACTAGCACTACGCTACCAACACCCAGAGGTGTTGATAGTGAAGAATTCACAACGATTGGTATGCCATCAACTACTAGCACTACGCTACCAACATCCACAGATGTTGATAGTGAAGAATTCACAACGATTGGTATGCCATCAGCTACTAGGACTACCCTACCAACATCCACAGGTGTTGATAGTGAAGAATTCACAACGATTGGTATGCCATCAACTACTAGCACTACGCTATCAACACCCAGGGGTGTTTATAGTGGAAAATCTACGACTATCGGTATCCCATCAGCTACTAGCACTACCCTACCAACATCCACAGGTGTTGATAGTGAAGAATTCACAACGGTCGGTATGCCATCAACTACTAGCACTACGCTATCAACACCCAGAGGTGTTCACAGCGCAGAATCCACGACTAGCAACAGCACGCTATCAACACATAGCGGTTCAGAGGTTGGGGATCAAAATACATTACAAATCCTAGAAGAGGTTATAGGAACTATTTCTGGATTGCCCATTAGGTCCTGGAATACCTGTCCAATTGGTAGTACCGGAGGTTTAGATGTTGAGCATCAAAATACAATACAACTGCTAGAACAGATTGTAGGAACTATTGCTCAGTTGCGCATTAGGTCCTGGAATACCTGTCCAGTTGATGGTAAAGGATCCACAACTAGCTGTACGCCATCAACACCCGAAAGTGTTCATAGCGGAGAATCGACGACTAGGACTACGCCATCAACACCCCAAAGTGTTCATAGCGGAGAATCGACAACTAGGACTACGCCATCAACACCCGAAAGTGTTCATAGTGGAGAATCGACGACTAGGACTATGCCATCAACACCCGAAAGTGTTCATAGCGGAGAATCGACGACTAGGACTATGCCATCAACACCCGAAAGTATTCATAGCGGAGAATCCACGACTAAGACTACGCCATCAACACCCGAAAGTGTTCATAGCGGAGAATCTGCCTCTAAATCCAAAGGTGGTGATATTGTGGGGAACGTGCGTGGAGGAAGTAACCCATCACAATCCAATGGTGTTGATAGTGGAAAATCGCTTCCCAAAGGTGAACCATCTTCTAAACCCGAAAGTGTTCATAGCGGAGAATCGACGACTAGGACTACGCCATCAACACCCGAAAGTGTTCATAGGGGAGAATCGACGACTAGCGCTACGCCATCAACACCCGAAAGTGTTCATAGCGGAGAATCTCCCTCTAAATCCAAAGGTGGTGATATTGTGGGGAACGTGCGTGGAGGCAGTAACCCATCACAATCCAATGGTGTTGATATTGGAAAATCGCTTCCCAAAGATGAACCATCTTCTAATTCAGGCCCATCGAAAGAGGGAACAAATGTTAATGTATCGGAAAAGGGAGGAAGTGTTAATGTATTCGTTGGACAAGATCAATCACAAGAACAAGGACAATTCCAACTCCAAGGACAACTCCAAGGACAACTCCAAGGACAGTTCCAAGCACAAGGACAAGCGTTAGCAGATATAAAAGCGAGTATGGATGTACAGGCTTCAATCCAATTCCAGGCTCAATTCCAGGCTCAAGTCCAGGCTCAAGCACAGCTTCAAGCAATGGCTAAATTAGAAGCCAAGTTACAAGCGCAGGTTGATGCACAGGTTCAAATGCAGGGTCAGTTGCAAGCGCAGGGTCAAGCACAGGCTGAAGTAGAAGCTAGCTTGCAAGCACAGGTTACCGCACAGGGTCAAATACAGGGTCAGTTGCAAGGACAGGGTCAAATACAGGCTCAAATACAGGGTCAGTTGCAAGGACAGGGTCAAATACAGGCTCAAATACAGGGTCAGTTGCAAGCACAGGGTCAAATACAGGCTCAAATACAGGCTCAGTTACAGGCTCAGGCTCAGTTACAGGCTCAGTTACAGGCTCAGTTACAGGCTCAGTTACAGGCCCAGGCTCAATTACAGGCTCAATTACAGGCTTCGATATCTTTGGGAATAGGGGGCCTGGTAGCTGCAGCTGCAGCCGCTGCTAGTAGCATATGCAGCTTGTGCAAGCAATCCTGCTGTAAAAATTCGGGTCAAAAAAAGAAGAATTTACCTGAAGATGAAGAATCAGTGCCATTAAAAGAATCAGTGCGATTAAGACCCATCCGACAAAGGGCTTAATGCCCCTTGAAAGGTCATCTTAGCGAAGGGTATTTCTGCACCCTTCGCTTTGATCACTTCATAGACGATAATTAGGATCTCCTGCTTAACGGCAAGATAATGGTCATACTTGGTCGCTAACGTATAGACATCAACGACGATGTCTAGGGTGAATTGATTGTAGGAGCTAAAGGTGACGAGAACTGGCAAATGCCTGTCAACCGCTAAATGCTCCATAATCGCCTTTCTAATCTCATCGCATAAACTCCTGATCTTAGGAAAATCTTCATAACGCACCCCGATTTTTTCTAAGATTCGGCGATGGGTCATTCGAGAAGAATTAACAACCAACACACTCGAGAAAATGGCATTCGGCAAATAGACAGGTCTTTTCTCCTTATCTCGGATTGAGGTCAGGTACCAACCAATCTCTTCGACATGCCCTTCCAATTGACGATCTGGCAGCACAACATAATCACCGTTCATAAAGGGGCGTGTGATGTAAAGCATGAGCCCGCCAAAGAAATTGGCAATAACATCTTTTGCTGCAAAGCCAATTGCAGCAGCGCCAATGCCGCCAAACGCAATCAGAGGCCCAAGATTAACTCCCCACACTTGTAAAATGATCATCGCTGTGATCAGAAAGATGACGATTGTCGCAAATCTTGCTACCACATGGATAAAAGAAGTGTCGATTTTCCTTATATGACGCTCTTTATCTAAGATGGCAATCTGCAGCTGATGCTTCCAGCGCATAATCACCCAGGTAGTACACCCGACAATGCATGAAGTGCGAAATGCATCGAGGTACTCCTCAAAAAAAATAAAGTCAAACCGTTTGCTAAAAACTTCAAGAACTAAAATCCCTCCCAAAACCCATAGCAAGATCGTGATCGGCAAGAAAGTGATCTCTCCGATTTTCTCTTTCCAATCATGTGCCATCGATAACGAGCGGTAACGGAAATGCTTAACGACCCGTTTAAAAATAAAGTTGATGGCAATCAAGGTCAGCAAACCAATGACGATTTCCATAAACCAGAAATTATTATTCGAAATCGATGTCAGGTTCACAACAGGATTTTCCGTTTCCATGTTCACACTCCTCAAATTTCAATCTTGAACTTATTCACCTGAATAATGGGTTTATTTCATAGAACTTTGCCGCATCTTGCGAGCACTTTTCGAAGATTTTCGTACGTCCATAGGTGCTTTCGGCTATTGAACCTGCCAAAATCTCCGGAAAATTGCCTCGCAACCTACAACAACTCCCTATAAACTAAACACATTATTCAGACTATTCTAGTCATCGTTTGCGGCGATTTTCTGGATAAGTTGTCAGAGCCAGTTGTAAAATTCTGAAGCTTACTTGTCCACAGTTTTTATCTCGAGTATACCGAAATCACTTGAAGAATCGGAAATTTGGCAAGGAGCCGCCATGAATTTGATTCAGGCCAAACCCGACGCCGAAGCAGCTCAACTTGAATAAGTTGAGTGATGCAGGCGGATCTCAAATTCATTGGCAGGCAACGCTGGCAAAAACCGATTCTTCAAGTGATTTCGGTATAATCGTACGTGAGGAGAAATCGTAGTCAGAATTGCCAAATTCTGAGTTTTTGAATTTACTTGTGTATAAAAAAAATGAAAACCCTTTAGTATAAGGATAGGTTGTCCACAAGATAGAACAGAGGATTGTATGCAGTTCACCAAAGAATCGATTTTTGTCGCTAGCATTCGCAGTTTTTGTACTTCTTTTGCAACAATCTTAGGGTCATTGATCGGCCTCACCCTTATTTTCATCGGACTGGTGATGATATCGGGTCCGAACATTTTGCCAGAAAAAAGCGATCTCATGATTGCTGCTGATGCAAATGGAAACCGCAATCTTCTCCCTCACACTACGCCTGTTGTGTTGAAATTGGACATTTCAGGAGTGATCGGCCAAGGAGAGCTGATCTCCACAAAATTCAGCACTATGCTCCTCGATTCGCGCGATGGGATGCTAGCCAATAACCGCGTTAAAGCGATCCTATTGTACATTGATTCTCCAGGCGGCACAGTCACAGATTCCGTTGCGATCTATCAAGAACTAAAGGCTTACAAAGAAAGGCACAAAGTTCCCATTTATGCGTTCGTTAATGGGATGTGCGCATCCGGCGGGATGTACATCGCCTGTTCTGCCGATAGGATTTATGCATCTTCTTCAAGTGTCATTGGATCAGTCGGAGTTATTTTAGGGCCAACCTTCAACTTTTCTGGTCTGATGGAACGCTACGGCGTCCAGTCTTTAACGATCACACAAGGTAAAGATAAAGACATGCTGAACCCATTTCGTCCTTGGATGCCAGGCGAAGACGCCTCTTTGCGCAATGTGACCTCAGTTCTCTATAGTGAATTTATAGATACCGTCATTTCAGCTCGTCCACGCATTGACAAACAAAAGCTCATTCAAGATTATGGCGCCCAGATCTATGTTTCGCCAGAAGCTCAAGAGCTTGGCTATATTGATGTCGCAAATTCTGATTATAACACCGCTTTGAAGGATTTGGCTAAAGCCGCTCAAATTCCCGAAGACCATATTTACCAAGTGGTCCATCTGTCGCCTCCTCATCCTTTTTTGTCTGACTTAACTGGCAGCTGCCAAGCTCTTTTCAAAGGTAAAGTGACTCATGAATTTAATATGGGGCCTTATATGAACTCAGAGCTTAGTGGAAAATTCCTCTATTTGTACCAGCCTTATGGAGAGATCCATTAATTAATCCTTCCCCGTATACCGAAATAACTTGAAAAATCGGGAATTTGACAAGGAAGCGTGCTAAATCTGAACTAAGCTCCGCTTTTAAGACCAGTTCGCACCCAAGGACGCTTCACCAGCTCAACTTGAATAAGTTGAGCGATGCAGGCGGATCTCAAATTCATTGGCAGGTAACGCTGGCAACAACCGATTTTTGAAGTAGTTTCGGTATAACCAGAGGAAGATTTCTAATCTACAGAGCCTTCATGCAATCCCTTTACATTGTTGACGCCGTCAACTTTCTTTTTCGCTCCTACTACGCAATTGGCCCTATGGCAAATCCAAAAGGGCTTTCAACAAATGCGCTATATGGATTTATCCGATCAGTCTACAAAATCATTAACGATTTTTCTCCCGACTACTTCATCTCTGTTTTTGATGGACCCGATAATAAACAATCACGTACAGCGATTTACAAAGAGTATAAGGGCCACCGCACGGGAATGCCTGAAGACCTTTTCCCCCAATTGGACCAAGCCCAATATTTCTGTGAAATTGCAGGGATTCCCTCTTTGACCCTTTCCGGAGTCGAAGCCGATGACACGATGGGGGCCATTGCTAAATGGGCGGCAAAAAAAGGGATTAAGGTTTTTTTATGCTCAAGCGATAAAGACTTATGCCAATTGGTCGATGATCATATCAAACTGATCCAACCGCATAAAGACAACATGGTGATCGATCGAAAGAAAGTGAAAGAACTCTTTGGTGTTTGGCCAGAGCAAATGATCGACTATTTCGCTATGGTAGGAGATGCGTCAGATAATATCCCTGGATTGGAAGGTTTCGGTCCTAAAACGGCGGCAAGCCTATTAGAAGAGTTTGGAACGCTGGAAAAGATCCTTGCTAATCCAGACCGACTATCTGGAAAGAAACGGGAAGTGGTCATCAACGGCCAAGAGATCGCTCTGCTCAGCAAACAGCTCGCTACGATACAGACCGATCTGAATATCCCCACAGAAGAACTTTTTTACCATCTTAAAACTCCCGATCTTCCGCGAGTCCAAGCTTTTTACCATGAAATGCATTTCCTCTCCCTGTTGCGCGAGCTCAATGTTCCGCAAGCGCCCTCTCCCGCAACAACCAAGCGTGCAGCAGCAGTCGATAAACAGGCCTCTTACCAACTCATTAACGATGAATCTTCCCTTGCAGATCTCATCGATTCTCTCACTTCGGAAAAAGAGATCTGTGTCGATACGGAAACGACCAGTGTAAAACCGATGTCGGCCCAGCTCGTCGGCTTAGGGCTTGGCGTCCGCCAAGGAGAAGCTTATTATATCCCTTTCAATGGGAGCATAAAAAGGGATAGGGTGATCGATCTGATCAAGCCACTGCTAGAAAATCCTGTGATCTCCTTTATCGGACATAATATCAAGTACGACATGCATATCTTGGCAAATGTTGGGATCGATCTTTCTTCTGTGGGATTTGACACGTTATTAGCTTCCTATCTGATCAATCCCCACGTCCAACGGCACAATCTCGATGAACTGACATTAGAGCACTTTGGCAAGGTAAAAATTCCGATCGATGATCTGCTTGGCAAAGGGAAAAAGCAGATCACAATGCACGAGGTTTCCATCGAAAAAGTGTGCAGCTATTGCTGTGAAGATGTCGACTACACGCTCCGTTTAAAAACGCTGTTCCAAAAAAAGCTCGAAGAGATGGAACTGACCCCTGTATTTGCGACGATCGAAATCCCCTTAATCTCCGTCCTTTTTAGAATGGAAAGGGCAGGGATCTATGTCGATGTGCACAGATTAGAAAAAATGTCCCATGAATTGAGCCGCGAGCTGCACCACCTCGAAAAACAGATCTATGAGGCAGCAGGAGAGATATTTAATATCAATTCGCCCAAACAACTCAGCCTCATTTTATTTGAGAAAATGAGAATTAAGCCTCCTAAAAAAACAGCAACGGGATATTCGACAGCAGCCCATGTCCTTGAGTCGCTGCAAAAATCCGATCCCATTGTGAAAAAAATTCTCGAGTACCGCACGCTAGAAAAGCTCCGCTCTACGTACGTCGACGCATTGCCGGAACAGATCCTTCCCCGAACACATCGGATCCACTGTACCTTTAATCAATCGATCGCTGCAACGGGACGATTATCTTGCCAAGATCCCAACTTGCAGAACATCCCTGTACGCACAGAAGCAGGAAAAAAAATCCGCAAGGCGTTTAAACCTCAAAAGCTCCACCACAGCTTTGTTTCTGCCGATTACTCGCAGATCGAACTCCGCTTGCTTGCCCACTTGTCTCAAGATCCTGGCTTGATCACAGCGTTCGAAGCGGGAGAAGATATCCATGCCTATACGGCCTCTTTGGTTTTCGATGTACCTCTGGATAAAGTGACTCCTCAAATGCGCTACCAGTCCAAAGCTGTCAATTTTGGGATCATTTACGGACAGCAAGCATATGGCCTCTCCCAAGATCTCGGCATCGAACTCAAGGAAGCGGCCGCATTTATTGAGACCTACTTTCAACGGTACAAAAAAATCAAAGAATTCCTTAATTTTTGCAAAGACAGCGTTCGGAAAACAGGCCATGCAATCACACTCACCGGAAGACAGCGCCCTATTCCCGACATCCACAGTAAAAATCCGATGATCCGCGCGCAAGCCGAACGCCTGGCAGTCAACACTCCTCTTCAAGGAACTGCTGCCGACCTGATCAAATTAGCGATGCTTGCCGTTGATGCTTTTTTAAAAAAAGAATTTAACCCCGAAACCATGATCCTTCAGATCCATGATGAACTTCTTTTTGAAGTTCCTGATGATCAGGTGGATAAATTAGCTAAAAAGGTGAAACACATCATGGAAAATGTGATGACTCTGTCGGTCCCTCTTGTCGTTGACATTTCCATTGGAAAAAATTGGGGAGAATGTTAACTTTAAAGAAAGTTGCTGTAACGGGTGGACTATCCTCTGGCAAAAGCACAGTATGCCGTCTTTTTGAAGAGCTCGGCAGCTATGTTGTAAGTGCCGATGCAATTGTTCATCAGCTGTTATCTCGAGATACTGCTGTTGCTCAGCAGGTCATTAAGCTGTTAGGTTCAGATATCGTTCACGATTGTCAATTCGATCGCAAAAAGATAGCTGACAAAGTCTTTTCTGATCCGGATTCTCTGAGAGCTCTTGAAAAAATTCTGCACCCAGCTGTATTTGATGAGATTAAAGCAAAGTATCTACAGATCCTAAATGAGCAAAAATACTCTCTGTTTGTCGCTGAAATTCCACTACTTTATGAAAGCGAATCGGAAGATTTTTACGATGTTGTTATCGCTGTCATGGCCGATCCAAATATCTGCCGACAACGATTTAAAGAGCACCGGCAACAAGAAGACCTTGAGTTTGATAGACGCATGAACAGACAGCTATCCCCCATACACAAAGCAACCAAAGCGCAGATTCTAATTGAGAACAATGGCTCTATCGATGAGCTTAAACACAATGTTGCAGTTATCTATTCACAATTAACAAAACCCTCATCAGATCCCTATCTTCCTAAGTAGGAGAAGGCTCGTTCAATCTGTTGCAAGGTTTCCAACAAGGAGTCTCTTTCTAAATGAATCGAGAAGACACCACACAAGAAACGCAAGAACCGGAACATGAAAAATCCCCTTTGCCCCCTCCTGAAGCAAAACAATCGCATCCACCTGAAACAATTACTAAAATCGCTGACCTGCAAAGGATGAACATCGACCAGCTCGCCCACTTCGCGCGCAATCTCGGTCTGAAAAATCTCGGCGCTCTTACAAAATCGCAAATCGTTTTTGAAACGGTCAAGTATTTATCGGAAAGACCTGATCAAGTTCTCGTCGGCGAAGGCGTCCTCGAAGTTTTGCCTGATGGATTTGGATTCTTGCGGTCTCCTAACTACAACTATCTCCCTTCTGCCGAAGACATTTATGTCTCTCCTGCTCAAATCCGCCGGTTCGACCTAAAAAAGGGGGACACCGTTTACGGAACAATCCGTTCTCCTAAAGATAAAGAAAAATATTTTGCGCTTCTGAAAGTCGATAAAATTAACAATAAGCCGCCAGAAAGAGCTCGCGAACGGGTCCTGTTTGAAAACCTCACACCGCTCTATCCAAGCTCTCGCCTTGTCATGGAAACGACAAAAGAGCGTATGACAACACGAGTCCTCGACCTCACAGCGCCAATCGGTAAAGGACAACGCGCTCTGATCGTTGCTCCTCCCCGCTCGGGGAAAACGATCATCATGCAGAACATCGCTAATGCGATCTCAACGAACCACCCTGAAGTGGTCCTGATCGTTCTTCTGATCGATGAGCGTCCGGAAGAAGTGACTGACATGGTCCGCAGTGTTAATGGAGAAGTTGTCTCCTCGACGTTTGATGAACCGCCAGAGCGCCACGTCCAAGTTGCCGAAATGGCGATTGAAAAAGCTAGGCGCCTTGTCGAATATGGCCACGACGTTGTCATTCTCTTGGACAACCTAACCCGCCTTGCCAGAGCTTATAACACTGTCCAACCACACTCTGGAAAAATCCTTAGCGGTGGTGTCGACGCGAATGCCATGCACAAACCAAAACGCTTCTTTGGTGCTGCGCGCAACATCGAAGAGGGCGGCTCGCTGACCATCATCGCTACTGCGTTGATCGACACAGGCTCTCGTATGGACGAGGTGATCTTTGAAGAGTTTAAAGGAACGGGCAACATGGAGCTCGTCCTCGACCGCAGATTAGCAGACCGAAGAGTCTTCCCTGCGATCGACATCATTAAGAGCGGTACGCGTAAAGAAGAGTTGCTTTTCCATCCTGATGAGCTCGAAAAGATCTACCTCATGCGTCAAGCGCTTGCTGACCTAGCTCCTCTTGATGCGATGAACTTACTCGTAGGCCGTCTCAAGAAGACCAACAGCAACGTTGAGTTCTTATTGACGATGAAGGACTAATTATAATTATTTTAACTCGACTTTGTCACTTTTTAGGGTCAAATTGAGCTGCTTCGGCTGCGGATACACGAGAAGGTCCGGTGGACCTTCGTAACCTGAATAATGGGTTTAGTTTATAGGGAATTGTTGCAGGTTGCGAGGCAATTTTCCGGAGATTTTGGCACGTTCAATAGCTGAAAGCACCTATGGACGTGCCAAAATCTTCGAAAAGTGCTTGC
>JACCEC010798777.1_pt1 | contig 10234 bp, 27 predicted proteins | sample 7450121 | NCBI WGS metagenome assembly JACCEC01 (sample SAMN15323455, study PRJNA562643) | freshwater metagenome | isolation source: river surface water | place: USA:Blue River Watershed | collected 2017-08-18 | reverse complement strand
TTGGAGTTGATTTTTACAACATTTGAAGGTGTGATACTAATCACAGGAGGCATTTGCTCAGGTTCCACGGCGGTACGGGTAACAAAAGTGTCCAGGGAGCAAACACAAGCGGGATCATGATTAGGAGCCTTATTAGTAATAACTTCCATTAAGGCATCACAATCAGTACAAACATAACTATACTTAGTCCACATTAGTCAAAGTACCCTTCTGCCCATAGGCCTTGCATAAAACTAATTGCTTTTAATAATCCCTCAACCATAGGGTCCTTGTCCACATAAGTAACATTAGAGTTTCTAATATAAAATAATTTAGCATCATGAACAGAATTGATCATTTCATCTAAGTCGTCTACTGTATAGCCCAACATTATTCTACCTCTATTCCTGCATACTTAGCAATAGTATTTAGTGTAGTATGTATATAGCAGTCGCAGTCTTCTCCACCCATATTGGCTTCAAATTCTAGATGAGAATAATTATCCTCATAGATTTCATTAATTAGGTCATTTACTGTGTTTGGATATGTTGTTTGGGTCATGTATTAATTCTACAGCCCCAGGAAATTAATGTCAAGTACGTAATAAGATTTGGGGAAAAATCTCATGTGATCTTAATCACAAGCCCGAGAAAATCTCAACTCGGGGCCCCATTTACGCTTGCGATCACGAAGGGACTCGAACCCTCGACCTCCACCGTGACAGGGTGGCGTTCTAACCAACTGAACTACGTGACCAAGTGAGCAGTTTTACATCATGCTCAGGATTTTTTATTATGCTAGTTGCATAACATTCTGAACTACTTTTAGCAAACGATTTTTTTCTGCATTGATAGCAGGGTCAAATCCGCTTGCGCTTGCAAGAATTGATTCGTTAGAACCACCACGTGCAGAGCGATACCAATCTAAACGCTCAGTAAGTGCATTAAATGCGCCCCAAGCATTACCAGCAATCATACCATTAAATTCACCTGTGTAGATGTCGTTAATTGTATCAATTTTATTTTCCCACTTCTTTAGCGCACCCTTTGAATCCTTCTCAGGCTTTGCATAAGCAGCAAGAATAATATCATTAAATTGCTTAGCGGTGACTTCCTTCTCGAACATAGCCTTAGCCATGATGTCGAATTCGTCCATGTAAGCATTAGCAAGACCAAGAGTTTCACGTGCGATTTGAATCTTGCCTTCTGCGGTTTGTGTGTGGCGAATCTTGAATGATTGCTTGATACCCTTATTTTTCTTACGACCTACACCACCAAGTGCAAGATTAAGAGTGTTAGCGCACACTACACGAACAGGTGTAATGCTTGCTTGAATAGCGATTGAGCCATCGTGTGATGTATTGATGAGCAAATATGTTTTTACTTTATCTGCAACACCAGTAGGGTCTAGTACAGTTTCACGCTCTAATGCAAGAGAGCCGAACACTACACGACCACCCTTGATTGAGCCAGCGGTTTCCCAACGACCTCCGCCATCAAGAATGTTATCACCGAATGAGAATAAATCTTCATTCTGCAAAACATGATAGCGCTCACCGACAACACCGAGAATGTCGGTTTGTGATGAATCGGTGGGGTTAGTACGAACAACATATTGATAATTCTTATCAGATGTTAGGTGAGATGGAATTGGCATATCTTCAAGACGAACATTCCAATTAGATAGGTTAGCAGCAGCCAACATTTCCGATGTGGTTTTTTCTTCTGTGAATACAGTACCCAATCCATGCCATGCGGGTTCACGGAAAGAAGCAAAAGATGTTTTTCCGTTTTGTGTTTCTAGGTCATGTGCCATGAGTTTTTCCTTTTCTGTAGTTTGTTTATACAATCATAACACAAGGGGCTGACAAATGCAAATTGGGATAGTTAAACATGGGGCAATTCGGACATTTCGTAACTGTGTCGTAATTCACATGGCGTGTCGCTTGACAAGATCAACTTTTGCGGGACGTGCAATTTTATGAGCAGTTTAGTGTCATACTCAGGACAATCTCTCCAGGAATAACTGCAAGGATTTTTTAGATCACTTCATTTGTTAGCAGTGCTTATCAGGAGAGAAAACTTAGAGCAGTTTTATCTCATGCTCAGGAGAGTAATTTTACAAGTATCTAGCGATAGCGTTGTAAGTAGAAGTAGAAACTACTTCCTCATCTGTCATCTTGAGAATACGAATTGCGTTCTCAATTTCCTCTTTCTGCTCACGATACTGCCACTCATGGATAGAGTTGTAGTCCTTTTCAGGTTGAGCAGGTAGTTCAATAGAGCCTTTAGGTAGTGAGAAAGATACTTGGATTTCGCCATTGTATCTCTGATGAGCAGACAAGTCCTCTGCCTTTGCGATAGCAGATGTAGCAAGTTTGGCAACTTCTTTATTCCATGCCTTTACTGCCTTATCGTGCTTAGCCTCGTTTGCCTCTTGTGAAGCAAAGTCTTTATTTAGTTTATCAAGTGCGCTTTCTAGTGCCTTGATTACTTTAGTTGTAGCGATTTTTACATTTATCGCTTTTCCGTTTCTAGCCATTGGGTCTTTCCTTTCGTTAGTGGGGGTGGGTATCTAGTCTAGCATTTTGTTGCTAAAAAATCAAGTGAGCAGTTTTAGTAGTCATGCTCAGGACTTTTCCTGTATTAGGAATTACTTTGCTGTCCAAGTGGTATAGCGTGACTTACCATTGACATCAAGTTTTACACGGACATTACCATTAGCCTGTGGTGTAATCTCTGTGATTACTCCTGTGACCTTTGACTTCTGTGTGGTGTAGGTGTCGCCTACCTTGTATGTTGCTGTTGCTACTGACATTGTGTTGCCTTTCTGTTAGGGGGTTATTACTTGTTATTATTATGACATTTTTGTGAAATAATGTCAAGTCTAAACCTGATATTTCTCACATTTTGAGATTATTTAGATGTCTTGACCATAGCAAGGCGTTGTGCGCCATTTGCCAAGATTAGACTAACTCTGGTAACATTATTAGACATTGGTGTGAAACCTGCGATACGACCTGTAACGCCTGTCTTGCTTGTGGTGAATAGGTCACCGATTTGGTATGTGTATCCATGTAGAGTCATTTCGGGTCTTGCCTTTCTGTTGTGGGGTTTTGCTTATAGTATAATTCTAGCATAAAAATGTCAAAAATACAATTTTGCGGGGGATCTAGCGTGTGTGTTTAATCACATCTTAAACTAATAGTATAACTTGACAAATCAAAGTTTTGCGCCACGTGCCGCCCTTCACTGATACAAAAAGAAAATAAATAAAAACAACAATAAAATTACAACTTGTTTAGTATCCATTTATCTCATTTCTTACTCGCAGAGAAAACTATATCGCTCTTAGAGTATACACAAAGTGAGCAAGAAACGCAAGCCGAACCATTTGTGGATATTAACGGAATTTGTTTGTTATTTTCAGGACACTTAGCAGCAGGTCTACCAATCATCTCTTTTACATCAGCCTGGCCTATTGCAAAATTCTGTGCAAGGTATGCCATGCGTACACCGTGATTAAGTTTTAAATCTACAGCGGTTTTTACATTCTCGCTATCTGCAGAGAAATAAAGACTTAGATTATCAACACCCTTGAGAATTAGGGCAGCAGACTTAACTCGTGTATATACCCAGAATTGAACATCTGGATTATTTTGGATTACTGCTTTCCATGCATATGCGTATTCATCGGAAAAGAAATCGCCATCCCAGTGGATACGAAATAATTTAGGGGCATTGCGTTTTTCACAATCTACAATAAACTCTGCAATCATATCGCTAAGCAATAGAGACATGGTTTCCATATCTGCATTGCGTAGCAATTCCCAGTTATGCAGCAGGGTATCTCTTACTCCCTTGTATATTCTTTCAAGTTTTCCTGCGTAGCATACTTTAGAGCATACAGCGGTTTCACCAGGGCAGGAGTAAGCCTTGCCACTAGGCAATCCAAAAGTGTTGGCAATTGTTGGGGTCTTTCCATTTTTTGATACGGCATTAGCCACTTTCCTATCGTTAGAGCGTTTTAGTTTATTCATGGGGTCCTCTTTCTTTCTTTAATTCTAGCATGAGGGACTGACATTTTTTTCTATTATATTTCTTTTTTGACGGAATACTTGAGGCAGCATTAGATCTACGCAACTCCATTAGTTTGCGTAATTCCTCTGCGCTTTTCTTTCTCATATAATAATATTATCATAAACAGCAAAAAATGTCAAAATCTTAAGTGTGATCAATCTCACATGACGCACGTGCTGAGTGGAGCAGTTTTAGGACATGCTCAGGTCCTTGATAGCCCACCTATCAACTATTAATTTTCATACACACGGTCAACATCAAAATCATTTATTTCCATTGTGTGAGTGTGACTGTCAATTGACATATTTTCATACACATATGAATCTAAATCAAAATCAACTGCATCAGAAATTGGAATTTCGATAGTTCCATGGACGGTGAGACTTGCAGTAAACTCAACAGTCTTTACTGGATTAAAATCTAGAATTTCACAAAGTTCGTTTAGAACTGTTTCTTTGTCAGTGTTTGGGTTATACCAGTATTCTTCAGTCATGTTATCAATAATTTGATTAATATTAGACTGCAGGCTATTAATTGTTTTAGACTTGCGGCGAGATTCATCCAATGCATACTCAATCTGAGTTACTTTTTCAGTTGGGTATTGAATGGTTTGGTCAGGTGCATCCAAATCAATTACCTTATAGGTAACCAATTGATTAGGATTATAGTGGAGCGGGGCCTCTGTTGTATTAGTTGTTTCCATTGTCAATGTCCTTTCCCATTTGTTCCATTTCTTTAATAGTATTCATCATCTCATCTAATTGACTTTCTGTCAAGCAGGCGGAAGTGACTAATGTAGCGGTAAGTGCTGAAAGATGAGCAGAATACATAAACATTGCTTTAGCAAATTCATCTGAGGTCATTTCATCTTTATTGTGATACATGGCAGAAGCCATTAGCATAACACTTTCATCCATTACTGCTTCTTGTGTTGCGTCTTGTATTGCTAGGGCGGTGGCTATCATTTCTTTCCTTTGTTAGTGGGTATAAATAATCTTATCATAACCAACTGACAAATACAAATCTGGGAGCCAAACTGAGGGGCTTTTTAATGTGATCTTAAACACACGCAGACAATTAGTACAAATCGGACACACGTCCGCATTTTGTGCGGGGAAGTGCACAAAATACTTTTTATTTATTCTTCTGATTCAATAAACACATACAAAGGAATAGAATCAGTGTAAAAGAAATCATATGTTTCTGTTTCACCAAATTCATCTTTTGTTTCTATGTACCAGTTATCTGCTTTACCATCGCTGCTTATAGAAACTACCTCAACGATATCATCATTTACTTTAATTAAATCTCCAACCATTAATTGATCTGGTTTAAGTAAATCTGCTTCGATTAATCGCATGCTGTTTATTGTATCAGACATTTAACGCACCGATACCTCTCCATTACGATAAAAAGTTTTAGTATACATTTTACCTGTTGGGTCAGATAGATTATAGGTTGCGTATTCTTTAGCATCTCCAAAATCTACGCATTTAGTCCAAGCATCAACGGCTTCCATCATGTCTGAAACTCGCATGGTATTTACAAGTTTCCCGTCATAGGAAGTAGTAAGCGCATAAGTGTATTCCATTTTAGTATTCCCTTTCAATAAGCCAAGCATTTAAGTGGTGTTGTTCAATAATAGCCCATGCTGGGGCAGTAGTCAAGCCTTTATATGATACGCCTTCAGGCATAGGTATTTCTAAATCCCATAGCCCTAAATCATTAACCGCATCTATGGCTTCAATACAAGGTTGAACCATAATAGACGGAACGGGCGGGTAGTGATTAGACTTCAGGTGTATTTCAACCTGAGCCTCAATAGTTAGATTATCAGCAAGAGCCAAATCATTAGCAAAATTACTTCCCATATTAGTTAGCCTCCGCAGTAGCAAAGATAGATAATTCTGACTCACTTAGCAAGCCATTATCCCAAATAACTTCTCCGTCATGGTCTAGGATAATTCCATAAGGATTACAAACACAATCCTCAAAGTCATAGTCCTCGCCATTACCAAAGTAATCAACGCCCTTGCCTCCGCATAGGTGGCAGTTAGCAATTTGTCGTAGTGCGTATTCTAGTTTTTCCATTTTTCATTTCCTTTCTTTCAATACCCTGAGCCTATCATAGTGGGCTGACAAAATCAAATCAGCCACACCATGTCCAATATGTCCGTTTTGTCCTACCATGATGACTGATAATAGAACGATAGGTCATCAAACTCGCTTAGATTAACAAGTTTGTCTAATTGCTTAATTGTGTTCTTTATATCTTCCCAATACCAGCCATCAATATCAGTATTGCCAAAGAAAAAGCCAGACTGAGGCGGTAGCAAGTTAGGGTCTTTATAGAACAAGGCTTGACGACAAGTAGTTAGCAATTCTTTCAATTGCTCACGAGATACATAGTACTCTCCGCAGTCATCTTCACCTTTTTGTACATTAGTAACAAACCATCTATGGATCTGATTAGCCTTGCGCCAGTAAGCACAATTAACGCTAACGCTAACTCCATAAATATCTTTCTTGTTAGCAACATCAGATAACTCGGCAGCCTCAACAATATTTGTCCATTGTGGGAAAGTGGCAGCGGCATAGTCTAATTCATCTTGTTTATCAAGAATAGACCAGTCGATTTTATTTACATACTTACGAGCAGATAGATACATATCTAATCCCATTAGTTTATTCCTTTCTTAGTAATCTTCAACTCTAACGGCAACTGTAGCCCACTCATCTTTAAGTGAACCAGTAGGGCGATAACGAATAGCAAAAGCCTCGTATCCTTGTGGTGGATAAACATCATCTCGCTTTTCAGCAAAGTTTATAATTCCGCCATTGAAACGACGACGAAGTGAGGTAGGAGCATAATATTGGTCAATTAATAAATCAACAATAGAATATGAGCGCATAGTTTTTCCTTTCTTTATTTTCAGGCTTCCAGCCTATCATTTTTAACTGACAAAATCAAATCTAAAATAGTAATAAATCGGACATTTTTAAAAATATTTTTGTGAGAAAAATCACAAGTCCCGTAAAGTGTGTCGTAACTCACACCTGTGGATAAACCTGTGGAAAACGCCACGTGCATTTTGTTGAAAGTTAAACTATTTTTTAGCAGCGCATAAAAAACATTTGAGATCTGCGACATATATTCTACCGCAGACCTCGCATGTTTTGAATTTAGTTTTCTTTTGTCGCAAGTTTTATAGTGTAATAAATAGAAGCGATAAGAAAAATTTGAACAAGTGTAGTTAAAATTCTCATACTGGAATTAATCCTATCTCGTCAATTCCGCAAGCCTTTTCAAATCTTGCTTTATCAAATCTGTCATTATCACTCATGAAATATTGAGCAAATTCCTCAACCAAATCCTCGAAAACTTGGGGATGAATTTCATCCCTAAAGCCTGCGAGAATGTTTGAAGTTTTAACATAGTCTTTTCGTGTCATCATTAGTTAGCACCTAACAAAATGAAAGCATGAGTTCCGCCTTCATTTAGTCTTTCTAGTTCTGTTAATAGTTCTGTAGTAGATAAGTTAGAGACATTCCCAATAAGTTCAGTTATGGCACTTTCATTCATTGATGCGAACATGCCTTCTGGCAGGCGTGAAACTGTAGGGGCAAATGGAGAGTTGTCAAAAACTCGTGAAATAAAATTAATTCCTTGAGCGGTAAATGGGTAGTCTGTGTATGTTTCGTTTGTCATATTAGTTCTTTTCCTTTTTGTTAGTAGTTGAAACAATTGTAGCGATTTTCTCTAAGTTTGTCAATTGGATTTCTCGGCGTTGCGCCTCGATTAGTTTCTTGAATTCGTCAAGTTTCATTTTTACTCCTCGCAGTTATGGATTTCTGTGTAGTCAAATTCGCAGAAGTAGCAACCCATGAACTCGTCACACTCTACGCAATAATAGCGGAACATGAACTCTCCGCAACAATAGTGAGGCTCGTCTATAACACGATAACCTTCTTTAGTTATTTCTAAAACTTTAGTCATTTAGTTTTACCTTTCTTTTTCTTACTCTGTAAGTCTAGCAGAGGGGTCTGACAAAATCAAATCCTGCGCTGGCGTGTTGCCTGTGAGATACCTCACAAATCGATCACCGCTTAAATCGGTTAGCCAGTATGGCTTCCTGTTCAGCAGGTGAGAGGGCTTCCCACATAGCGAGATACTCTCTAGCCTTAGACACATCTAGGCGAGAGCCATAACCTGCAGACTCTAAACCAAAATCTTTAGCAATATCGGAACGGATTTCGTTATAGTAGTTATTTAGTGTAGTCATTTTTGACCTACCTTTCATTTAAGTTAATACAAGTATTCTAGCAGAGGGGTCTGACATTTTAGGTGCGACAATTAGGAAAAATCGGACATTTGGGATTGTGAGAAAAATCACATTTTACTTAACATAGTTTTCCACAGCCTGTGGATAACCCCACGTGCAATGTGGTGTAAATCACACAATAAATGTCCGATTTGTCCGTGTCTAAACTTGACTTTTTGACATTTATCTGCTAAACTAACAATAGTTAGAAAATAAGAAAGGAGCAAAAAATGCTCACTCAAAACACATTAGATAAAATCGTTTATGAATATCAACACGGCGGTGTTAAGAATTATCACCCTGAAATCTCACTATCTGAGAGAAAGGCTCTCTTGAAGTACCTATTCTCCCTACCTAGCCAGTGTGCTCCAGAGTGTGAGGCAAATCACACCGCATAGACGGCGTGTCGCCTTGACTTTTGGCGGGGTATCTGATAGGATACTCAGTATCAAAACTAAATAAAGGACATTAGGGCTAATGAGCCTAAGCAAATAAGTGTGACCCAAATCACAATGAGCCTTAGCAAATAAGTAGCCAAAATGTCAGACCCACCTGATAGACTTACATTATTAGAAACAAAGAAAGAAGGTTGCTCATGTCAGCAAATCTATACTCAGTTGAAAGCCTCCTAGTTGGAAAGGCTTACCGCTCTCGCACACTAGAGGGCATTATCCAAGACGCAGAAAAATCTGATGTCTTTTATCAAGACGCAGACGCTTATCGTGTCCGTGTCCGTCCTACTCATGGTTTCAATGACACCTATCGCATTGTTGCGGTAAAGGTAGGTGAGTAAATGATAAACTCAGTTTATTCAGTAGATTGCTCAACATGTCACGGCAAAGGTATGGTTTTCTTTGGTGATAACGAAGATTATCACATTGAGCCATGCGAGTGTGTAGCATGAATTATTCAGTAGAACAATTACGCAGAAAGGCTCACCTTGCTAATGGTGGGACACTTGCTAACTATGATAGAAGTCATTACGAAAATGAAAGGGTAGAAAATGATACCAATCAAACTAACAACGACTAATGGAACAGTAAAAGAAATGCGTTTCAATACAAAAGAAAATGTCTTTGAATTCATTGACAACATGTCGGCAGCACTGCCTATCGGTGTTGTTGTGAATGTGGACGCACCACTAGCAGGAATCCATAGTGGATGGATACATGGTCAAGGTCAAAAATAAAAGTAGATGCGCCTAGAAATGGGCGCACTATTTTTTTGATCTTTTTTTTATTTATATATGTATCATACATCTTTGCAAAATATTCAGATTTTTGGGATATTGGGTTTTTAAAAAAATATTCAGAATTGTGCTATAATTGATCCTATGACAGAAGACGCCACTAAGTTAAAATTGTGCTGTGACACATGCACATGCACCACATCTCACAGTTCTAAGCCACCAGTAGAAGAAACAGAGTAGTTCCATGGGAATAGGGTTTTTAGATAACCTAGAAAATGCCTGGGATGAAAATCTATCTCTGGAATCAAAACCTATACCTGAAACAGATGCTATGGGCAGAGAAAAGTTTTGGGAAGATCTGGGAAGACCAGAAAATCTGGCTGTAAAAATATTTTCAGAAACATGCTGCAAGGATTGTTTGTGCAAAAATGAATGAAGAACAAAAGTTAAATCCAGAACAACTGCAAGCGGTATTATTATTTCAGATTGAACAAAAACTAAGGCTTGCTATTGCAAAACAGGTAGAGGCAAAATTTCACGGTAAGTATCATAATGAATCACATGAAATAGCACAGTTTATAAGAAATCCTTTTTAAATATAAACATGTCCATCTGACTGTTCAATATCGCCAAATAAATCTTTGTTTAATATAACTGGTTTTTCT
>JACCEC012801282.1_pt1 | contig 10236 bp, 18 predicted proteins | sample 7450121 | NCBI WGS metagenome assembly JACCEC01 (sample SAMN15323455, study PRJNA562643) | freshwater metagenome | isolation source: river surface water | place: USA:Blue River Watershed | collected 2017-08-18 | reverse complement strand
TGTACAGTTCTCTGAAGTTATCGTTTACTTTACGGAACGAATCTCTTATACTGTCGCCGGTACCATCATTACCGACAACGCCAATATCTATGATTTTTCTTGCCATGGTAGACCCTAAAGAATAGTTTCAACTTATATTTACCAATAAATTTTATAAGCCGAATGTAAATAAGTTATGTTCTTAAAGAAAAAAACTATTAAGAATCAATATTCTAGAATCAGTAAATTAGGCATAGCTCACGAATACTTTAGAAAAAAAATCGTAGCTATCTTTCGTTGCGATAATTGCGACGAGATATTTGAAAGAGATTTAAAAAAGATAGATCACAGGAGATTAAGTAACAATTATTTTCATTGTTGCTCTAATTGTGACAGTAAAAGATTCGCTCAACGCAAAGGTGTTGAACGTAAAAAGATATGGGATATGCCTGCTAGTTTAGACTGGCCCGTAAGCAAACATTAAACTCTGAAACTTTCACCACAGCCGCAGCGATCTCGTTCGTTAGGATTTATAAAATCAAATCCTTCATTGAGCCCTTGTTTTTTCCAGTCTACTATCAATCCTTTGAGATAGGGTTCAGCTTTTAGATCTATTAAAACAACGAAATCGTCGTGAGCATAGTTTGTAACTCCGTGCTCTGCTTCATAGCGGTCTACATATTCTAAAGTGTATGCGAGACCGCTACAGCCGGTAGTTTTAACTCCGATCCTAATTCCTACTCCTTTGCCTCGTTTCTCAAGCAGTTGCTTGATCTTCTTTTTGGCTGTGTCGCTTACGGTAATCATTTACAGCGGCCTTGATAGCATCTTCAGCTAGAATAGAGCAGTGAATCTTTACGGGTGGAAGGGCAAGTTCTTCAGCGATTTGGCTGTTTTTAATAGTAGAAGCTTCATCCAACGTTTTGCCTTTGACCCATTCTGTAACGAGGCTGGAACTGGCGATTGCCGAGCCGCAGCCATACGTTTTAAATTTCGCATCTGTAATAATACCTGTAGCATTGTCCACCTTTATCTGTAGCTTCATTACATCACCGCAGGCAGGGGCGCCAACCATGCCCGTGCCTACGTCAGCATCATTCTTATCGAAGCTACCTACATTGCGAGGATTCTCGTAGTGATCAATAACCTTGTCCGAATATGCCATTTTTCTTCCTTTTATTTTTTAGCGATCATAGCTCGGATCTTTTCCTGTACGATCTTTGCCCAGAAAGGCTGCGGAAAGTTCCAACCGACAAAAGCACCTACTGCTACCCAAAATAGTGTATCTAACATTTTACGCTCCTTGTAGTCGAATATCAACAACTTCCCAGTTGATGATACGCCAAATATTGTTAAGGTATTTGGCTTTGTCCTGCTGATAGTCAAGGGCCCATGCATGTTCCCAAGCATCTATCAACAGTGCAATCTTCATAGTCTTTTTATATTCGTGATTATGAATTGTGTGCAGTGCGCCGCTGGTATCCATATAGATCCAATTGGATCCTTGAGCGGCCATGAACTCTTTTTCAACTGCTTCTTTAAACTTGTCAAAACTGCCATACTTTTCGTCTATGATAGATTTACTGATCCCCTCTGGTTTGTTAGCTGCTTTGGGAGGGGTAAGATTAGCGAAGAAGATATTATGCAACATAGCACCACCGTAGTTGAATTTTGGATCTCCTTCTCCTTTATTATATCTTTCAAAATATTTAGAAGCAAGCCCGTCATAGTGGTATTTGATCGTAGCTTCGCTCATCACAGGATCTAGCTCATCTTTGGAAAATTTGAGTTTATCTTGTTTAATTTCTCTATCGTCTTTGTTTTCTTTAATAAATTTAATGAATTCTAGTGCCATATAAATATTTACCGCTAAATAAACCACAAGGAGATTTAACCATGGAAATCATACTTATTGCTATCGCAGCCGTAGTCATCGGTGCTTTCATTTATTACAACCGTTCCGCCAAAGGATTGGATGTAAACAATGATGGCAAAGTTGACAATGCTGACGTAAAAGCTGCCGTCCAAAATGTTGTTTGCGGAGTTCAGGAAACTGCTGATGCAAATAAAGACGGTAAAGTTGACGCTGCTGATGTAGTAGTTGTAAAAGAAAAAGCCAAAGCAGTTGCTAAAAAGACTACAGCCAAGGCCAAAGAAACTGTTAAGAAAGTAACAACTCGCAAACCAAAAGCGAAATGAAATCTTTTCTTAAATTCTTAAAAGCATTTTTCGTATTCGATCACGAATATTACAAGAATGGATACTGGACAGCAGGTGCTGATTTTCCAGTATTCATTCCTAACAAACATCCTGCGAATACAATAGCTCTTGAGAAGAAGGAAGAAGAGACTGCTCATAAAGAGCAAAAGAAGCTAAATTTTTAGCCTTGCTTTCGCACATAATATCAAAATCATCTCTAAAACTTAACGCCCATTGATTAGCAGCTTTATTCCAATAAAAGTCTGAATGGGCACGTAGTTTTCCTTTTTTATGCCCACTCTCCATTAACGCATTAAGGGAGGGTAAGGTGTCTGTGGGATGGCCAACAAGATGCTCTTCCCGTGATACACTATAATGTATAACAGGCCGCACACCGCGCCAGCTATCAATAATCCTTTTAACACGGTCGTCAGATGTTTCAATATATTCTCCAGTTTTAATCCAATGATGATGAATGTCAAGTACTAGAGCGCAGTCATTAACTAATTCTAGACTGTGTTCGATTCCCCAGGTGATTTCGTCGTTTTCGATTGTAAGGGTGTTTCTTGCTTCGGGGGACAATGACCCAAGGACTCTACGTATACCCGCAGGACCTCGTCGTCCGGCGATATGGACATTGATTTTAAAATCTTGGAAAGTTTGTCCGAAACCCATCCAGCGAGCCATATCTGCATGATATTCAAATTCCTCAATACTGCGCCTTACAATGTCATCGTTATCAGATGCCAACACGCAAAACTGGCCAGGATGAAAAGACAACCGAACACCGTTCGAGCGAGCCACATCTCCGATCTGCTTAAATCCTCTTTCGCAATATTCTCTAGTATCGGGAAGCCGCCAAAACCAGCTCCAAGTTGGTTCAGTGTAGACAGGTAGTATATCACTAGACAGTCGTACCATTCTAATATTTTCATCTAATTCCCCTACTCGTTGAACGAGCAAACGAGACGCTTCGATATTCTGTTGCATCAGCGACCAGAGCTTTTCTACAGCTACATCTCTGGATTGTCTATTTAACCAAGCCACAGTGGTGGCGCCTGTATTATATTTTTTACAGTCGTCTTTAGGTTTGATGCCTTCGACCTGGCTAGGGTGGTCGATCCATTTACAAGCGAAGCCGATACGTTTAATCATACTGTATTATAACAGATTTAATGCCAGTTGTCAAGAACATAAGGGTCTTGCACTTCATGAGGATTTGGTTCACCGTGGAATACGCACACCGAACATTCTCGAGGAATAGGAGCATTCCTAACGGTTTTAAAGTATCTCTTGTTCCCGCTATACATTATTTCACTTCGATCCCGGATTTCCCATTTATAACTCTGTATCCATTTTTCGGGCCAAAAGGTTATCCTAGATTTGGCTACTTGCCATATCCAATCTTGATCTCCGTGCAATCTTTGAGCTTTCTTTGGATCATTTTTAAAAACCGTAAAAATATCGGGATTCAACCCTGCTGGCCAACTCATCACAGAACTGTTTAACATATTCCATGTAGGATGAAATTTTCTATTGAAATCTCTAATGCCCATGAATCTGTTCTGATGATTAATGGCAAGTTTATTAATATTGTTGTGGATTATAACATCTAGATCGAAATAAAGAATACGTCCCTTAAGGCCGAGGCTGGGATCAAACATATGAACCTTATGCCACCAACCCTTGGCATAGCCTTCGTTGGGCCGTATTAAAGAAGTTACACCATCTATGGGATGCTGATCGTCTGTGAGACAGACAAATTCATAGGGTATGGTTAAGTGCCTACTAACCATATTCCTTAATTTTTCTACATATTCGGGGCCGTATTTGTTTCCGAACCGCACACATAGTACTGTGATAAAATCTGTAGGTATAGTTGGAATAGGTTCCGGCTCTGGATATACGAATCCTGCAGGAAGTTCACCGGTGCTTTTGTAATGTTTCCATTGCTCCTTGTTCATTATTTCTTTAAGGAGACTTCTATCGTAATTCATTTAAAGTTTAACTATCTTGTCAATTTCTATTAACTTTTTTAGGATATTCTTAAGATTGTCTATCTTAATCATATTAGGTCCATCGCTAGGAGCACGATCCGGATCTTCATGTACTTCCATGAATATCCCTGCAACACAACCTGTAGCTACAGCCGATTGCGCCAAGTATGGGACCATAGTTCGATCACCTCCGGATCTTTCTCCCAGGCCTCCAGGCTGTTGAACAGAATGTGTAGCATCAAATACCACTGGATACCCGGTGCCTGCCATAATAGGTAGGCTACGCATATCCACAACAAGATTGTTATATCCATGAGTGTATCCTCTTTCGCATAACATTATACGATGATTGCCAGTGCTGGCAATTTTTTCTGCTACATTTTTCATATCCTGTGGTGCAAGAAATTGACCTTTTTTGACATTAATTGCACATCCTGTAGCACCTGCTGCTAATAAAAGATCGGTTTGCCTGCAGAGAAATGCAGGAATTTGTATAACATCTACTCCGGCATCAGCAACGATCTCTGCTTGGTATGATTCGTGAATATCTGTTAGAACAGGAATACCAAATTCGTGTTTGATGGAATTTAATATTTTTAATCCTTCATCGATACCAATTCCTCTTTTGGTATTAACACTAGATCTATTAGCTTTATCAAAGCTGCTTTTATAGATTAGATCTATATCGAGTTGGTTGCAAACTTCTTTTATACTACCTGCAAGTTGTTCCGCATGAGATTGACTTTCGATTTGACACGGGCCTGCAATTAAAAAAATTTTATTTTCATTACTGGCTACAACTCTGTTAATAGAAAATCTACGCATATTTCTATTTACCAATGGCGAATAACGTTTGCAATGATGAAGAAGCAGGTTACTACATGAATAATAACCCAAAAAGTTTTTAAGAACAACGCTATTCGAGCTTCTTTTAATGTGAGGACAGGTACATCCGGCCGATCTTCGTCAGTCTCCCCCATTAAGTGCCCAGTCGCCCGGGCCCATATCTTTTCGAAACTATTCATCCTTCGTAGGTAGCAGAATTGCCTGCATGCTCAAATACTTCTACACTTCTAATACGAACTGTTGGATTAAGAGGATAACGATGGTTACCGTTCTTCAGCAGCCAGTCCATTTTGTCGTAACACATTTTAGCAAATAGTTCGCAGCCGACGCCTTCCACGATACGAAGATCACAAACTCCGCTGCGTCGGTACGGTTCTGTCTGTACACGTTCCGGGTTACCGTCATGCTCGGGGATTGAACTCCATCCGGACATTTCTTTGAATCTAGGTAGTAGAGGGTCGTCTTGTGCGATCACTGTGGTATGATCAAACATATAGTCTGCCCATTCTTTGAATTCTTTTAAACCACCGAAGTCCATGCCCCAATTCTTTTCATCGAGCGTATCGCATTCGAACACAAGTCTAATACCAATTGAGTATCCGTGTAGTAACGAGCAGTGGCTATGTGTGGCACGCCACTGTCTAAAACAGCATGACAGGCCTCTGTCGTTACCGTATGTTTTTGTTGAAAGATATTTTGCCATCTCTAGTCTCCTTTTAAAAGTAGCAAGTTTGATGACATGCAGAGTATTTAGAGTGGGATGAACGTCCTAGGCCACTGTTGAAATATTATAAGACATATTTAACTTTATGTCAACATTAATAGGAGATAACTGGATATTTTCTTTTCGCCATTCTTGAGGTATCTTCCATTCTCTGAAATTGTGTATAATAAATTTTGTGTTTGGAAAATAGTGAAATACTTGTCCAATTTGGTAGATCCAATATGCAGGATCCACTGGAGAAGATTCTATCTTGGCATAATTATCAGTGCCTTTATACATGTTGTTAACTCTATTTTCTTTGGCATACAAATCAAAACCGATTAGAGAAACTTCTTCATGCTCTAATAAAGCTGCCAACAATACAGCATAACAGCCACTACCCCAATGTATAGGTTGATCATGCCTACGATCTCCTTTGTAGGGAAGATCGGGTACGAGTTTGATGTTTTTATTTTTACGTATTTTTCGGAAATAATGGTACCAAAGATCTCGAACATAGATAGTGGTATCGGCTGTTAACGGATTTTCTACAGCTTCTCTGATCATTCGTTGATCGCAACAGATCAAATGGTTGACAACAATATCTCGATGTATAGCGTTACATCCGATCAGAATATGATCTTGAAATTTGTTGATATCGATATTGCGACGGCTTTCACCGTTCCCTATCACTAGGGCTCGCATATTAACCTCTTTCTTTAACTTCGCCGAATGGATACCAAGCGCCTGGGCTACCAGCTCGTAGGCATACCCATCCAATACCTGCGCCTACTCTCGGAGCACTGTTCCATACGATGTCGCCGACGGCGTGGGTGCCTTCTCTTGGAGGTTCTGCACCGTAGGTCTGTAAATGGTTAGCGAAACGAACAGCGCCTGCTACATGCAGATCTACAGTAGGATCTGGATTTTTAACGCCTACAGAAAGTTTTCCGTTGATAGCAACTTGTATAGGATTCCTATTAAGATTTCCTAGCTGTATATTGCCGTTAGATGAAATGCTAATTCTAGAAGTATTGTCTGTGACAATATCAAAGTCTATGGACGCATAAGTTCCAACCATGCCGTGGAAATCATCATTGGTTCCGAGCATGACTTCTATAGCATTTTCGGCTACTGACAATGCGGCGTTAGGGGCTTCTGTTCCTAGTCCCAAACGATCTACAGATGAGTTATAAAATAGATATTGATTGATGCTAACAGCGCCGTCGACTATCAACCCTTTTAGTCTACCCACTGTTTGCAGATTACTTTTTGTGATATTAGAACCTAATTCTTTTTCATCTAATACCTTAACACCACCGATACTCAACGATTTGTTTTTATCTAAATCAATGCTTTCGGAAGAGAAAAATCTATCAGGACTAGCATTGTAAACAAATTGTTTAGTATAACCGTGTCCGCTCCAGATAATACCTTTTCCGTAATTATCTTCACCTTTTTTGGCTCTGAATTCTAGGAACTGCGTGACTTCTTGAGCCACAGGCTGATGGGCAGCTTCTGCTAGATCTTTAATTATTTTATTAAGATCTGCTAGAGATTGATCGAGATTGGTATTGTTCATACCAGTATTTATCAATCTCTAGCACAAACATTATTGTACTTTTAGCAGTACTGTTTCTTCGTTAATACGACCGTTGAGCTTAATATCTACTGCTTTAATGTCCTCTAGGAATTTGCGTAGAGCTACCTTGCCCGCAGCCTTAAACTCTTTGAGCTGTTCTTCGGGCTTACGCAGGGTCTTTTGAAGACTCTTGTGTTCGTCAAATCCTGTAATAGAAGTGCCCTTAACTCCTAGATCGCTGAACTCGGCGGCAATGTATTTGCCTAGTTTACGGCTTTTTGTATTGAAAACCCATAGCTCTTTGGCGCCTACGATATCCGTAGGAGCGATAGAAACTAATTTCAGTTTAGGATCTTGCTTCATGTATTTTAGTTTTGCCACGATCTTTTCTGCAGGCACTGCCTTACGAGCACGTGGTTTTTTATTAACTTTGGCCTCTTGCATTAGCATTTCGCAAGCACCGATGATGTCGTGATAGAATCCCGTGATCTTTTTAATCTGTGCCTTACTCAAATGACTGTAGCCTTCTTTAAGTTGATCGCATTTGCCTTCTTGAAGCTCTACATATTCGTCGTGTTGACTCTGATAGATATCACGAATAACACGAGCATGAGCAGCCTTGGCCTGCTGACTTTTTAACAGATTAAGGATCTTAAATGTTTTTGGATCAAATGCTTCTGGATCTTGACTAAAAGATTCGATTGCGTTTTCAATTTCTTCAGTCATACGGAACGCAGTTTCACGCAAACGTTCTTGAATTGAAGGCACATATACGTCTGCTTTAGCGGCTTCCTTTTCAGCGGCCGCAACTTCCGGATCTACATCATCTTTACCGTCTGCGATAACCTTAACAATCTCTGCTCGCAACCAGGCTGCGGTATCTCGGCCATTGTTAAAATCTGCTCTTTGAGCTTGCATTCCTCGAGTCAAACAATGAGCGATAGCACCCATAGTTGTGCTGATACGATTATCCTTGACTTTTTTGATCGCAGAGATGTCTTCTTTGGCACAACCGATATCGGTCATCCACTTAATGACGATAGGCTTGTAGGTTTTAATTTCACTTTCAAGGCGATAGTAATCCATGGCATTTCGGAAAAACTTATGAAAAGCGTCTCCGTCCCAAGACTCACAACCTTCCCAATTTGGGCTCAAATCTTTAGATGCACGGTTGCGATGTGCTTGAACTTGCTTTTTAGTTACCCGAGTTTTGGTTGCCGTTTTGGCCATGAGTTGCTCCTATGAATTAACTGTATGTATCTATTATAACACCAAACGGTCATGCTGTCAACCGTTCAACTTCTTCATAGTCACCGTCGCCGGTTTCTCTGCAGATCCAAACTTCGTCTGCGCCCTCGTTTAGGGTTTTTTTGGCTAGGCTTTGCGCCTCTTTCTTACTTTTGGTAGTATCTACCAATTCTTCGTGTCCGTCAGTGTCGGACCAGACCTCATAGAGTTCCCAGGTCATTTTGGTTCACTTATCTCCTATATTAAACAAACTTTTCCCAATCTCCACCGGGCGCCACTGCCCAGCCAAGACGTTGGAGATCATTACGGATCTCGTCGGTTATACAGCCTTCCGGCACATATTTTTCCACTACCGCCATTTGAGCTTTCTGCTCGTCGGTAAATTCTTCGTCCTCTTTTGCAGGAGCATACACCCCAATGTCTCGAATACCAGAACAGTACCAATCGATGTAATCGCCCTTTTGTTGCATATCTGCGATTATACCGCCGGCACTGCGCCAAGAAGCACCCCATTCTTCATTTTTAAGAATAGGGATCACAGCCAATCTAATAAAACCATTATTGCATATGGCCGCATACAAGTTTTGGGCATAGTCATCTCTGGTACGAACTTTCTCCAAAATCCAATCAGTGGTTAGGAGATCATACTCCATGTTGTTCTTACGGCTTTCGGGATTGTCGAACTTATGATCGTGTTCGTCGATGATCTTTTCAAACCAATCGAGATAATCTTCGTTGACGGCCTCGCCTTTTTCCGCCTGACGCTTGACATACCCTTCCTTTTGGAAAGAATGTCGTTCAGGGCTTTTTGAAATCTTTGACATCTTGTATTGCGGATTTAAGGGTTTCTGCGTAGTTAAGAGCCTGTTGTTCACTCATAGCAATAGTAGTTTCGCATTGAACATAACCTTTGGTCCATACAGTCCAGGTAAGTTTAATGCGAGTAACGAAGCCATTCCAGATATCTTTTAAGGCCCAATCTAGTTCTTGTAGATAGGGAGTGTCGATATCATAACGCTTTTTGATAGATTCAGACCAGTAATCAGTTTTGGCTGTGACATAGGTGTTTACATTTACACCGCATTCGTCAGCTTCAACTTCGACAGTTAACGAATGATTAGGTTGGCCGCAACCACAGACAACTTGGTACCATTTCGAATCACCAAAGTCGTTAGTTTTTAAAATGCCTTCAGCTGGTATTTGTGCCTTCATCTTTTCGCCTTGAGTCTATGTTTGTATTCTCGTTTAATCCACCACTTATACTTATTCCAGTACTCCTGCATTTTATACGGTTGTTCTCCGTATGTCAAGTGTTCTTCGGAGTTTTGGATCCAAAGTCTCTGAACCCAGAGTCTAAAACGTGATGGGTCTTTTAAGTCCATAGGCTTTCACGGATTTTGATTAGACGAATCATCATCGCTTCATCCTCGTCATTGTAGGCTTTTTCGATCTCGTTAGATTTATCTAGGGCAGTACGGCACTGTTCTGCTTCTTCGGGAGTCTTATCTTCCATGTCAAAGAACTTGTAGCCTTTTTCTCTGCGCATTTCACAGTAGGCAGTCCAGCCACTAGCATCGTGAGGATCTGGACGATTTGGATAGACTTCCTTCCACCAAGTATAAAGCTCGAGTATTTCTTGAGCAGCCTTGGCCTGATAGGTAGGTTCTGCTAAATGCTTTTCG
>JACCEC011166145.1_pt1 | contig 10236 bp, 9 predicted proteins | sample 7450121 | NCBI WGS metagenome assembly JACCEC01 (sample SAMN15323455, study PRJNA562643) | freshwater metagenome | isolation source: river surface water | place: USA:Blue River Watershed | collected 2017-08-18 | reverse complement strand
GTCGGCGTGTTGTGATCGGCGGTGGCGACGATGGAGCTGGTGCGCCAAATCTGACGCTTGGCCACGCGGATGCCTTCAAAGGCTTGGGGGCTGGTGACTTCATGCACCAAATGCCGGTCGATGTACAAAACGGCGGTGCCGTCTTCTTCGAGGTGGACGACGTGTTCGTCCCAAATTTTGTCGTAGAGGGTGCGTCCCATGAGGGGTCCTGGTCAGGGTGGCTGAAGTGAGCCCGTCATTTTAAGTGTCTGGGGCTTGGCGGGGATTCCAACGGTTACAGTCTTGTTTTGGAAGCCGCAGTTCATGCGGTTTGATGATGAGCAAAGCATGACAACATGAAAATTTCGGTCTTTGGAACGGGCTACGTGGGATTGGTGCAAGGCGCGGTGTTGGCCGACGCGGGGCACCAGGTGATATGTGTGGATATTGACGAGGGCAAGCTGGCGCGGCTGAGAAAGGGCGAGATCCCGATTTTTGAGCCAGGCTTGGAGCCGATCGTCAAGGCCAACCATGCCGAGGGTCGTTTGCAGTTCACCTCCAACGCCGCCGAGGCTGTGGCGCAGTCCGAGCTGCAGTTCATTGCGGTGGGCACCCCGCCCAACGAGGACGGCAGTGCCGATTTGAAACACGTGCTGGCAGTGGCCCAGACGATTGCCACGCACATGAGCGGCTACACGGTGATCGTGGACAAGTCCACGGTGCCCGTGGGCACGGCCGACCAGGTGAGCGCGATGGTGCGCCAGACCTTGCAAGCGCGCGGGGTGGACTTTGAGTTTGACGTGGTCTCCAACCCCGAGTTCTTGAAAGAAGGCGCAGCGGTGGCCGACTGCCAAAAGCCGGACCGCATCGTCATTGGCACGAGCAGCGCACGGGCGGAGAAGGTGCTGCGCGAGTTGTACGAACCGTTCAACCGCAACCACGACAAGATCATCGTGATGGGGGTGCGAAGCGCCGAGCTGACCAAGTACGCGGCCAACTGCATGTTGGCCACCAAGATCAGTTTCATGAACGAGATGGCCAACTTGGCCGAGCGCGTGGGGGCGGACATCGAGTCGGTGCGCCAGGGGATAGGCTCGGACCAGCGCATTGGCTACCACTTCATTTATCCCGGTGCGGGCTATGGCGGCAGTTGCTTTCCCAAGGACGTGAGCGCGTTGGTGAAGACGGCGCAGGGTTTGGGCTTTGAGCCGCTCATCTTGAACGCGGTGGAGGCGCGCAACCAGGCGCAAAAGCAGGTGGTGTTCGAGAAGATCAAGGCTTACTTCAAGGGCGACTTGAAGGGCAAGACGATCGCGTTGTGGGGCTTGTCCTTCAAGCCCAACACGGACGACATGCGCGAAGCGCCGGCACGGGTGTTGATGCAAGCCTTGTGGGAAGCGGGTGCGCAGGTGCAGGCGTTTGACCCGGCGGCGATGGAAGAGGCGCAGCACCTTTACGGCAACCGGCCTGATTTGCGTTTGTGCGGCACCAAGGAAGCGGCGATGGCGGGTGCAGATGCGCTGGTGATCATGACCGAATGGCGGCAGTTCAAGGCACCGGACTTTGACGCGATCAAGCGCGCCTTGAAAACCCCGGTCATCTTCGATGGCCGCAACCTGTACGAGCCCAAGCGCATGCAAGAGCGGGGGATTGATTACTTCGGGATTGGCCGATGAATGTCTTGGCCAGCAAGCAGCTGGAACAACGCTTTCGTGGCTTGTCGGTCAAAGCCACGAGTGCGGGCTTCTCTTCAATGTGTCAGGTGCTCATTCCAGTGATGCCCTTGATCATGTCTGTTTTGCTGTTGGACATGAAATACATCAAGCAGTACAAAACCTACACGGCCAAGTTTCAACGCCATTTCAATGCTTTGAAACAAGGCCCCGTGCAGCATTACCTGTCCGATGTCTTGATGAAATACCAAGACATCCCAGTGACCATCGAAGGTGAATGCATTCAGTGCGGCAATTGCTGTTTGAACAAGCAATGTGCATTTTTAGAGCCAGTGGGTGACGACAAATACCAATGTGGCATTTACACCTCCACGCTCAGGCGTTATTCCAACTGCAATTCATTCCCGCTGCATGCGCAAGACATCGAGCGCTATGCGTGTCCCAGCTACAAAGTTGTGAACACAGCTTCCACCGTTTGGTTGAAGCAAGTGCCATGAGAGCCCGTCAGTATTTTTCGGGCACGTACATGTCCGCAGGCACGGGGTGTCGGATGTAATCGGGGTTGCGAACCCGGGCAGGCAGGCGGATGTCGGGTTGGTTCACCTCTTCATAGGGCACCAGTGACAACAGGTGGTGGATGCAATTGAGTCGCGCTTTTTTCTTGTCCACAGCCTGCACCACCCACCAAGGGGCTTCGGGGATGTGGGTGCGTTCAATCATGGTCTCTTTGGCGCGGGTGTAAGCCTCCCAGCGACGACGACTTTCCAAATCCATGGGACTGAGTTTCCACTGCTTCAAGGGATCATGAATGCGACCCAAGAAACGGGTGTGCTGTTCGTCATCGGTGATCGAGAACCAGTATTTCACCAACTGGATGCCACTGCGCACCAACATTTTTTCAAACTCGGGCACGGTACGGAAAAACTCTTCGTACTCATCGTCCGAGCAAAATCCCATCACACGCTCCACACCTGCCCTGTTGTACCAACTGCGGTCGAACAACACGATTTCGCCCGCTGCAGGCAGATGGGCCACATAGCGTTGAAAGTACCACTGGGTTCTTTCGCGGTCGTTGGGTGCAGGCAAGGCCGCCACGCGGCAAATACGCGGGTTGAGGCGTTGGGTGATGCGTTTGATGGCACCACCTTTGCCGGCCGCATCGCGGCCTTCAAAAATGATGACGATGCGCGACTTGCTGCTCACCACCCAATCTTGCAATTTCACCAATTCACCTTGGAGATGAAGCAAGTTTTTGAAGTACTGGAGCCGTTCGGACTTGGCCAATAAAGGGTCGCGATCACTTTCCAAAGAATGCTCGTCAACCTCCATCTCCAATTCTTCGTCCAGACTGTCCAGCATGTCTTCACGGATGCGCAGCATTTGCGCTTCATCGATGTTGTGTATTGGGTTGGGCGTATTCATATCAGCCTCGGCTTGCGCGGGGGTGTTGAGGGTCGATTTAAAGGGCCACATGGGGAGCCACCATGGTCAAAGTTGTCTGTTGGGTATTCAAGTGTGCAGCCAGGATGTGATGAAAAATGGTTTCTGTTTTTTCAACGATTTGCTGCCAACTCAATTGCTGGGCCGTTTGGTGGGCGTTGTGAGCAATCGAGCGCATGAGATCGCGGCTGTTAAGCAGGGTGTGTACCGCCAGTTCGAAATCCAAATCACTCAATGTCGGGGCCAGCATTCCATTGACACCGCTTTGAATCAATTGACCAGCCGCGGCGTGATCAAAGGCGGCAACCGCCAACCCTGAAGCCATGGCTTCCAAGGTCACATTGCCAAACGTTTCTGTTTGGCTTGCAAACATGAAAACATCGGCACTGGCGTAATGCGCGGCCAAAGCAGCACCTGTTTGAAAACCAGCAAAGATGGCCTCGGGGTGTTGCGCTTGCAGTTGACTGCGCAAAGGGCCACCGCCTACCAGCACCAATTTCAGATCGGGGTGTTGAGCCAACAAGCGGCGGTAGGTTTGAAAAATCAAATGCAAATTTTTCTCTGCAGCCAATCGACCCACATAGAGCAAGACGCGGTCTTCGCTGCCCACACCCCAGGAAGCCCGCAAGGCGTCGCTGCGGTGCTCCGGTGAAAAAAACCGGGTGTCCACACCACGCGGGACCACAGACAAACGCTTGAATCCCGCTTGGTGGAGTTCCTCGCGAAGTTCTGCAGTGGGCACCATGGTCGAGTGCGCGGTGTTGTGGAATTTTTTCAGGTACGCCATGACCGTGCCACTGAGCCAGCCGATGCCGTAGTGCTGGCTGTAAGCGTGGAAATTGGTTCTGAAATCGGTGCTGATGGGCAATTTGAGTTTTTTCGCCGCCTGCAAAGCAGACCAACCCAATGGGCCTTCAGTGGCGATGTGCACGATGTCGGGCCGTTGTTTGGTCCACAAACGGCTCAGCTCACCTTTGGCTGGCAAGCCCATGCGCAGTTGTTTGTAAAAAGGGATGGGCAATCCTTTGACCAACACCTCCTGGTAGCGCTGTCCCTCGACAGCCTCATCCGTCTTTTCTTGGCGTGGTCGGATGAGCCAAATCACATGGCCTTTGTCCCTCAAACCTTGGACCATCTTGGACAGCGTGTGCGCCACACCGTTGATGTCTGGTGGGTAGGTCTCGGTGACCACCGCAATGTGAAGGGGCGAGTTGGCAGCACTGATGCGCTCGACTTGGATGTGTGCAACTGAATTCATGCGAACACTGTGAACCTCAATTGCAACAGTTTGATGACATATATGTGTCGGAGATATTTATTTGTCGATGTCATTAAATTTTCATGCACAAGCGTGACATTTCAGTGGCATTTCTCACCAACTGGAGTCTTCATGAACCACTTTCTCGAAACCCTCAAAGTTCAACGCTGGGATGACCATCGCTTTTATCACCAGAGTCGCATCAACCAAACCCTGCACCTGATCAGCGCCATTTCGTTTTTGGTGGCCTATGTTTATTTGTTCATCGATCCTGTGGTCTCTGGCTTGGTGGCATGGCTGATCTCCATGACCACTCGCCAACTGGGTCACTTTGTGTTCGAGCCACAAGGTTTTGACGAAGTGAACCAAGTGACCAATGAATACAAAGAAGAAGTGAAAGTGGGCTACAACCTGAGCCGCAAAGTGGTGTTGCTGTCCATTTGCGCACTCATTCCTGTGTTGGCCTACTGGATGCCAGAGGTGCTGACCTGGTTGGTGCCTGAAGCCTACGAGGACACGCCCATTCGCATCACCGCCATGGTGTGGTTGTTCTTGGGTTTTGCGGGCATGATGTTTCGCGTGTTGCAACTCTGGAAGCAAGACAGCTTGACGGCAGGCGTGGCCTGGGCTTTCAAAATCATCACAGACCCCTTCCACGACATCAAGCTCTACTACAAAGCACCTTTTTTCTTGCTACGCGGTCAATTGATCGACCCCATGGAGCATGTGCAACAAGCGCAAGCTCACTGATTGAATGACAACCTGGACCGCAACATTTCTCGCAGCACCTGCCGACGAATGTTGCGGTTTGTTTGATTTTCAGGCGTCCAACACCATCCATCTTCTTTCATGCGTTGGGCCGCTTGCACAAACTTCTTGCAAAACAATTGGAATGCTTCATCGTCAAAATTCAGACTGAAGATCATTCGCCCTGAACCGACCCAACTGAGTGCAATGCCTTGTTCACGCAAATAATATTGAAGCATCCAGTTGTAGCGTCCAGGTGTTTCAAACAACACAGACCACACGGTTTCCATGCCAGCCACACGCACCGGGCAATGCGCGGCCTGCAACAGTTCATTGAGTTGTGCTTGACGGGCGGTCCAAGTGTCGCTGGCGTTTTGGTACATCTGCACCACCTCTGCCGATTGCAATCGGTGCAAAAAAGCGTTCATGGTGGTCATGACATAAGGGTGGGCGTTGAAAGTGCCTCTGGCGAAGCAGATGTCGCCCGGTTTGTCTTCTTGGAAGCGTTTCATCCAATGGCTTTTGCCGCACACCACACCCACTGGCAAGCCACCACCCAATGTTTTGCCATAGGTCACCATGTCGGCTTGCACATTAAAGTAGGCCTGAGCGCCACCGGGTGCCAGTCGAAAGCCCATGAACACCTCGTCCATGATCAGTGCGATGCCTTTGTCAGTGCAAACCTGACGCAACTCGGCCAACCAAGCGGTGTAAGCCGCTTTGTCAAAGTGCACTTGGCGACCACCATCGACCAAGGTCGAATCGGTGGGCGCGGCCTTGTTGACATGCATGGCTTGCAAGGGGTTGATCAAAACGCAGGCGATGTCACGGCGGTGGCGCAGCACCCGCAAGGTGTTGGGGTGCATTTCGTTGAGCGTCAATGTGTCCGAGGAGGGCGGCATCGGGTTGCCAGGGCCCGGCTGCACATCGTCCCACCAACCGTGGTACGCACCTGTGAAACGCACAATTTTTCGTTTGCCACTGCGGTAACGCGCCATGCGAACAGCTTGCATCACCGCCTCTGTGCCAGACATGTGAAAAGAAACTTCTTCCTGTCCCGAAATGGCGCAAAGCTGCTTGACGTTGTCCAGCACGCAGGGATGGTAGGCCCCCAGCACAGGCCCCAATTGCGCAGCTTGCTCGACACCTTGTTGGATGCAGGATTTGTAAAAGTCCATGCCAAACAAATTGACGCCATAAGAACCGGTGACGTCCATGAAGCGGTTGCCGTCCAAGTCGGTCAACCAAACACCTTGGCTCTCCCTCCAAAAACTGCCGAGTTGAATGTACTTGGACAGGACTTCGCGAAATTGGAAGGGCACCCTGTATTGGCTGATCAATTGCATGTCCGAGATCATGGGTTTGGTCTGCTCGGTATTGGCCAAAGTTTGGGGGCTTCTGGTGCGCAGTGTTTGACCGAGTTTTTCCAGTGCGGTTTTTCGTTGCTGGGCGACCTCGGCAGGTGCTTCATCCACGGCGAACCATTGCGCATCGTTGTAGTGATAGCCCGGAATCCATTTGGCCACGCGTTTGGCCATGCGCAAATGACCGCCCAGCGAGGGATGCTTGGCCAGCGACAGCTCCAAGCGTTGCTTGATCTTTCGCGCCAGGCTCCAAGCCAGAAGAGCAGCCAAGCCCCAAGTACTGATTGTCAAGATTGTTTCAAAACCATCCATGGCGATTCACCCTTTGTCGAAAACTCCTTTGTATGACGTTCGGATGAAAAAATGATGACTATTCGTGAAATCTTCAAAAAAATAGGTGCGCAAGAGGACGTCAACTTTCTGTTGACGAATCGCATTCCGCGCATCACCTTGACCCATTTCATGGGCTGGTTGAGTCAGCAAAAAAACCCTTTGATTCGAGATGTGTCCATTGCCATCTGGAAGTTCTTCGCCGATCTGGATTTGAGCGAAGCGCGCAAAACATCGTTTGACAGTTTGCATGACTGCTTCATCCGTGAGCTCAAGCCAGGTGCCCGGGTGGTCAATCAAGAGGCTGACGCTTTCACCAGCCCGTGTGATGGCATTGTGGGTGCCATGGGCACTGTCCAAGATGGACTGGTCTACCAAGCCAAAGGCTTTCCCTACACCTTGCAAGATTTGTTGGGTGATCAGGTCGACCATGCGCCCTGGCAGGATGGCGTATACATGACGATTCGCATCACCTCTTCCATGTACCACCGATTTCATGCGCCTTTTGATGGTCGCATGACGCATGTGCGGTATTTTTCAGGTGACACCTGGAACGTCAATCCGATTGCATTGAAGCGTGTGGAAAAACTGTTTTGCAAAAACGAGCGCGCATTTTTGAAGTTGGACATCGGACCCCAGAAACACCCTGTGGCCTTGGTGCCAGTGGCAGCGGTCTTGGTGGCCAGTATCCGTTTACACGCCTTGGACACGGTGCTTCACACCCGTTATGCCGGTCCTTGGGACATGGCTTGCGATGCCGGTTTTGTCAAAGGCGAGGAGTTGGGCTGGTTTCAACATGGCTCCACCATCTTGGTGTTCGCCCCCAAAGGATTCAGCATTGATCCCACGATTCAAGAGGGCAGTGTGCTTCGAATGGGGCAGGTGTTGATGCGTTTACCGCATGAGCCCCAAGCGCAATAGTCGCTGGTAACGCCACCGCACGAGGCCCATGCCCACAGTCACCAAGCCTCCCAAAAGACAGGCCAAGGTGTTGACATCGAGTTGGGCATGAATCAGGCTGCTGTAAATCCCCATCATGACCAAGATGCTCGCGTTTTCATTCACGTTCTGCACCGAAATCGATCGTCCAGCGCTCAACAATTGAACCCCTCGGTGTTGCAGCATGGCGTTCATGGGCACCACGAAAAAACCGCCTGCTGCGCCCAACGCCACTGACAACAGCACGGCCCAGCCCCAATCATTCACCAGGGCCATCAAGGGGAGCAACAAGCCCAACAACAAACCGACGTTGAGCACCTTGAACCAGTGCTTGAGTGGCACCACTTGCGCGGCCCATGCCGCACCGGTTATCACACCGATGGCCGTGGCACCTTGAAGATAGGCCGCCCGGTCCAAGCTGAGTTGCAAATTGGTTTGCGCCCAGGCCAAGACCAACAACTGCATGGTGGCCCCTACCCCCCAAAACAAGGTGGTGACTGACAAGCTGATCGAAGCCATGGGGTCTTTCCACATGGTTGTTTGGTCCAATTTGAATTTGTTCCAGATGGCCCGCCAGTGCCAACCGTGTTGTTGGTAAACCTTGCCGCTGCCAGGGATGAAGGTGTTGAGCAAAGCTGCCAGCCCATAAAGCGCCAACAGCAAAGCCAATGAACCAGCGTACTGCGTCGATGCCCATCCCATCGTCGGCACTGACAAAGAGGTGCTGATGGTCAGCCAGTGAGCAGACACCAAATAGCCCCCCAGCATCACACCGAACAACGCAGCACACACGGTGCTGACTTCAATCCAACCATTGGCTTTGACCAAGCGCTCTGCAGGTTCTATTTCAGTGATCAAGCCGTACTTGGCTGGGGCGTATATGGCTGCGCCCAAACCCGCCATCGCAAATGAAAGCAGGGGATGAAGCCCCCACAGCATGGCCAAGCAAGCCACCACTTTGATGCCATTGGCCCACATCATCACCTTGTGTTTGGGCCATGCATCTGCCCAAGCGCCCACCCATGGCCCCAGCACCACATAGGACAGTGTGAACATCAGCTTGAGCAGGGGAATCCAAAAGGGGGCTTGACCTTGTTCAATCAACAAGGCCATGGCCAACAGCAACAAGGCGTTGTCTGCCAGCGCAGAAAAAAATTGGGCGGCAATCAGCGTGTGAAAGCCGGGCGCGGCCTTGCTCAACGGGCTGGTGTGCGCATGGTGGTGCTGACTTTGGCTGCAATGGGCATGGGCATCGGGACAGGCATGGCCGGAGCCACGGGTTGTGGCTTGGCCTCGATGACAGCTGGTTGAAAGTCCACCACCTGATCCCAGAAAACCAATTCCAAACGACCGTCCATGTGTTCGACCAAGGCGGAGCGACTCTCCACCCAGTCGCCGTCGTTGCAGTAAATCACCCCTTCTATCTCGCGAATCTCAGCGCGGTGGATGTGTCCGCAGACCACGCCTTGGTAGCCACGCTTGTGTGCTTCATGTGCCACGGCTTTTTCAAAGTCCGCCACGAAATTCAAGGCTTTTTTCACCTTGCCTTTCAAGAAGGCGGACAAAGACCAATAAGGCAAACCCATTCGGGCACGCAGTCGGTTGAAGTGGCGATTGAGTCGCAAGGTGAACTCGTACAAGCTGTCACCGACATAGGCCAACCATTTGGCGTATTGGACGACAGGGTCAAAGTAGTCCCCATGGATCAACCAAAGTCGGCGACCATCGAGCATGGTGTGTGTGGCTTCTTCCATCACTTGCACGCCACCGAAATGGTGATCGACAAAATCTCTGGCGAATTCGTCGTGGTTGCCTGGGATGTAAACCACATGGCAGCCTTTACGAACACGACGCAATATTTTTTGCACCACGTCGTTGTGTGCTTGGGGCCAGAACCATTTGCGGCGCAGTTGCCAGCCATCGACAATGTCACCCACCAAATAGAGGTATTCACTCTCGTGCGACTTCAAAAAATCCAGCAATGCTTCGGCTTGGCAGCCTGGCGTCCCCAGGTGAATGTCGGAGATGAATACAGCTCGGTAGTGCATAGGGCCCCTCAGTGCGTTCGCAGGATCGATTGAATTTGGACGCCTGCTGATGAGTCGTCTGACAAAGCTTAAAGAGCGAATGTGACTTTCTGATGAAACTATGATGAAGCACACCCGCTCTAAGGATCAGCATGATCGTGAAACAAATCTGGACCGCCAACCCCTATCGCAACTTCAACTACCTGATTGCATGTACCGAAACAGGGGAGGCGCTCGCCATCGACCCTTTGGACAGCGAGAAGTGTTTGAAGACAGCGAAAGACGCGGGCTGGGACATCACCCAAATCCTCAACACCCACGAGCACCACGACCACACAGGCGGCAACGATGCGGTGGTGGCGGCCACCGGTGCCAAAGTGTTGGCACATGCCAAAGCCAAGGACAGCATCCGAGGTTTGTTTCGTGGATTGGTGGCGGGTGATGTGATCAAGGTGGGCAAGACGGTGGAGTTGGAAGTC
>JACCEC011517081.1_pt1 | contig 10238 bp, 8 predicted proteins | sample 7450121 | NCBI WGS metagenome assembly JACCEC01 (sample SAMN15323455, study PRJNA562643) | freshwater metagenome | isolation source: river surface water | place: USA:Blue River Watershed | collected 2017-08-18 | reverse complement strand
GTCGTGGGGTGCCACCGGCAATTGCCAGGCATCGGCCATGGCAGCGATCTTGCGGGCTTCGGTCAGGCCGCCGCACCAGCTCAAGTCGAGCATGGCCACACCCGCCACCCCGGTTTGCAAATAATCCTTGAAGCCCCATTTGTAGCTGAGCGTTTCGCTGGCACAAATCAGGGCTTTGCAGTCCACTGCGTACTGCTTGAGCAGGTCCAGGCTGTCCATGCGGATCGCGTCTTCGTGCCAGAAGGTGTCGAACTCTTGCAAGGCGCGTGAAATCTTTTGCGCCATGGGCAAGCGCCACAGGCTGTGGAACTCGACCATGATGTCCATCTTGTCGCCCACCGCCTTGCGGATCTTGCGGAAGGGCTCCAGCGCGGTGTCCAGGTCTTGCGGACTGATGTACTGGCCGTGCGACTTTTCTGCGGCCACATCAAAAGGCCAAATCTTCATGCCGGTGATGCCTTCGCTCAAAAGCGACTCGGCCACCTCGTCGGCGCGGTGCAAAAAGCCTTGCAGGTCTTCATAAGGCCCTGCGCCCTGCCCCAAGCCCCAATTGCTGCTGGTCTGGTTCACGTTGCTGCGGATGTACTGGTAACCCGCGCAGGTGTTGTACACGCGGATCTCGTCACGGCTCTTGCCGCCAAGGGCCGTGTACACCGGCATGCCCGCGGCTTTGCCAAAGATGTCCCACAACGCGATGTCCACCGCCGAATTGCCACGCGTCTCCACACCAGACCCACGCCAGCCCAAATAACCGCTGATGTCGCGCTGGCGCGACTCGATGGCCAGCGGGTCTTGGCCCACCAGTTTGGGGGCCACCCATTCGTGCAAATAGGCCTCGACCGCTTGCGCGCCCATGAAGGTTTCGCCCAGCCCCACCAAGCCCTCGTCGGTGTGCAGGCGCACCCAGATGATGTTGGGGAACTCGCCCAAGCGGATGGTTTCGAGTTGCGTGATTTTCATGAGAACACCCATCGAGACGTTAAAAAAGCCCCACAGCTTCTGGCTGTGGAGCTCTGGGGTCAGCGCATTGCAACAGCGCCTAGGACAAGCGGTTGAAGATCAACCGCCGCGCGCCTTGCGCAGCTCGTCTTGCACCACCTTGATGGCGTCAGGCCCAATCGAGTCCTTGTGCTTGTCATACACCGAAGCCACACGTGCGCGGATGCGGTTTTGCTCGGCAGCGCTGACTTCGTTGACCTGCATGCCCTTGGTTTTGAGCGAAGCCAGGGATCTTTCGTTCAGAGCACGGTTGGCAGCGCGCTGAACCTTTTGGCCCTCCAGGGCGGCTTCACGCAACACGGCTTGCTCTTGGGGGTTCAATTGATCCCACAGCTTCTTGCTGTAGAGGATCAGGAAAGGCGTGTAGGCATGGCGCGTGACGCTCAAGAACCGCTGCACTTCGTTGAACTTGGAGGTCTCGATCGTCACGAAGGGGTTTTCCTGCCCGTCAATGGTCTTGGTTTCCAGTGCGGTGAACACCTCGCCAAAAGCCATGGGCACGGCATTGGTGCCCAGTGTCCGGAAGGTGTCCAGGAAGATGTTGTTCTGCATCACGCGAACTTTGACACCTTCAAAATCTTCCAGCTTGGTGACGGGGCGCTTGCTGTTGGTGAGGTTGCGGAAACCATTTTCCCAATACGCCAGGTTCACCAGGCCAGCCGCTTCCAGGCGAGCATTGAAATACCGGCCTGCAGGACCATCGAGCACCGCATCGGCTTCTTTTTCGTTGGCAAACAGGAATGGCAGGTCAAACACGCCCAACTCTTTGACAATGCCCACCAAGGGCGAGCTGGAGGTGCACACCATCTCTTGGGTGCCCGCGCGCAAGGCCTGGGTAGCGGGCAAGTCACCACCGGCCGAGCCACCCCAGAACGCCGTGATCTTCATCTTGCCGCCGGTTTTGGCCGCCAGCACTTCCTGCATCTTCTTCACGCCCACGCCCACCGGGTGGTCTTCGTTCACACCGTTGGTGAACTTGATGTTGCGCTCGGCAAACTGCGCCATAGCACTCGATGCCACCAGGAAGGTACCCGCAATCAGGGTGACCAAATTTCTGCGTTTCAACATGGTTGTCTCCTTTATAAAAAACACAGGGTTAAAAAATCAACGCAACATCCACTTCATCGGTTCGATGACGATGGCCGGAAAAGCAATCAACAAGGCCAACACGCCCAATTGGGCCAACAGGAAAGGCAGCACGCCCCTGAAGGCCGTGTCCATGTTGATTTTGGCCACACCACAGACCACATTGAGCACGGTGCCCACAGGCGGCGTGATCAAGCCAATGGCATTGTTCATGATGAACAAGACGCCAAAGTAAACAGGGTCGATGCCCGCTTGCTTGACCAAGGGCATCAGCACGGGCGTGAGGATCAGCACCGTGGGGGTGAAGTCCAGCGCCGTGCCGACCACAATGACCAAGAGCATCAACACCACCATCAACAACATCTTGTTGTCCATGAGGGGCTCCATCATCTTGGCCACCTCTGCAGGGATGTTGGCCACGGTGATGAGCCAGGCGCTGACCATGGCCGCTGCCACCAAAAACATGATGACCGAGGTGGTCTTGCCCGCCGTCAGTATCAGGCTGTAGAGCTTGGACCATTGCAGTTCACGGTAAATGAACGCGCCCACCACAAAGCTGTAGACCGCCGCCACCACCGCTGCCTCGGTCGGGGTGAACACCCCAAACTTCATGCCACCGATGATGAAGATCGGCAAACCAAGGGCCAAAATGCCTTCGCGGGTCGCTTTGATTCTTTCGCCCATGGGCATGCGCGGTGCGGGTTGGACGTTTTCGCGCTTGGCCACCCACCACCACGTCAGACCTATGGCCACACCCATCAGCAGGCCCGGGACAATGCCGGCCAAAAAAAGTTTGGTGATGGACACGTTGGCCGCCACGCCAAAGATGATGAACCCAATGGAAGGGGGAATCACCGGCGCAATGATGCCGCCCGATGCGATCAATCCGGCAGAGCGGCCGACGTTGTAACCGGCGCGTTTCATCATCGGAATCAACAAGGCCGCCAGCGCCGCCGTGTCGGCCACCGCCGAGCCCGACAAAGACGCCATGATCACCGCCGCCATCACGGCCACATACCCCAGACCGCCCCTGAAATGCCCCACCCAGGCCATGGCCAAGTTCACAATGCGGCGGCTCAGTCCTCCCGCGTTCATGAACTCGCCCGCCAAAAGGAAGAAGGGCACCGCCAGCAAAGGGAAATTGTCGGCCCCGTCCACAAAGCGTTGCGCGAGGATCTGGCTGTCGAAGGCATTGATCATGCCGTTGCTGGCCATGTAAGCCATCAAGCTCAAGCCACACACCAACAAGGCGTAGGCAATGGGCATCCCCAGGGCCATGGCGCCCAGCAAGCTGAAAATAAAAACTGCGACGGTCATGTGCGCCCCCGCACTTCAGGTGTGGTTTCTGTCAGCGCCACTTGATCCTCCGACTCGACCACCATCACCAGATCCGACTCGGCCAGACGGCCCGTCAACAAGAGGACCAGTTTGTGCACATTCATGGCGCCCATGACGGCGGCTGTGATGTAGCCAATGCCGTAGATCCAGATCATGGAAATGCCCACCACCACCGAGACGTTGGTGACCTGCAAGTCGTGCATTTTCCAGGTGCCCCAGAAAAACAGGGCATTGCAACCCAGCATCATGATTTCGCTCAGAAAAAAGCACATTTTCTTGCCCCCCAGGGGCAAGCGCCGCACCAGTGTGTCCACGCCCAGGTGGCCTTTCTCGCGCATGGCCACCATGGCCCCAATGTAGGTCAACCAGATGAAACAGTAGCGCGACATCTCGTCCGACACCGAGATGCCCGAATTGAAACCATAGCGCAACACCACATTGCCAAACACCATGATGACCATGGCGACCAAGCAGACCACCACCAGGAACTCCAGCAATTTGAAAAAAGCGTCTATGGTTTTTTGCATGTGGGTCTCCCGCTTCAGGTCAGCGCCTTGGCGGCTTTTCTTGGAGGCCGGGTGTGCGATTTGATGGGTGTGGCCTGACCGAAGACCACCGGTAACTTTTTCCGCGAAGACAACACCTGTTCGATGTCTTGCCGGGCCCCTTCGATCAGGACCATGACGGCCCGCTCGGCCTTGGCCGGGTTGCGGGCAATCACAGCGTTGAGCACGGCCCGATGCAAAGGCAAGGATGTCTTGGTGCCATCCTCAATGCGGGTGGAAATTTCGAAACTGGTGCGCAGCAAAGCATTGAGCGCCTTGCTCATTTGCACCAGCATGCGGTTGTGCGAGGCCTGCAGCAAACCTTGGTGAAAACGCAGGTCGTGCGTGACGTAATCACCGCCTTGCTCCACCGCTTGTTTCATGCCCGCGTAAGCGGCTTCGATGTAGGCAATGTCTTCGGGCGTGGCCCGCTCGGCAGCCAAACGGACAGCAGCAGGCTCGACCACGCGGCGCAGCTCTTGCAAGTCTTTCAAAAAATCGGGCGTCAAACCGCAGGCCGACTGCCAAGCCACCACATCGGGGTCAAACCAGTTCCAGTGCGCATCGGGCATGACCCTTGTGCCCACCTTGGGCCCGGTGACCAGCAAGCCTTTGGCCACCAAAGACTTGATGGCCTCGCGCACCACGGTGCGACTCACGCCCAATTCTTCACACAAAGATGGCTCGGGTGGCAGGCTTGCGCCCACCGCATAGCGGCCAGACAAAATGGCCTGACCCAATAAATCAAGAGAATTTTTGTGGAAATTGTGCGTCATGAGGTCTGCGTTCGAGCACCTATCATATGATGATTGAAGGCCCGAGACAGACTCTGGTAAACCCTAGGCACCGTCATATTGGCGTCTAGGGTTTGCCCGGATGTCTCTGGCTTTACAAACACCCCTTGTTTTTCTATCGTCATACGATAGGATTTTTCGCACCCTCAACCGCCTTAGCAACGGAAGCACCCCATGAGCGATACCCCCCGTAAAAAACCCGAAGAACTGCGCAGCCAACAATGGTTTGGCCGACAAGACCGCGACGGCTTCGCCTACCGCAGCTGGGTCAAAGGCAAGGGCATCCCGCACGACCAGTTCGATGGCCGTCCCGTCATTGGCATTTGCAACACCTTCAGCGAGCTGACCCCCTGCAATTCGCACTTCCGCGCCTTGGCCGAGCAGGTCAAGATTGGGGTTTACGAGGCTGGTGGTTTTCCGCTGGAATTCCCCGTGATGTCGCTGGGCGAAACCCTGCTGCGCCCCACCGCCATGCTCTACCGCAATTTGGCTTCGATGGACGTGGAAGAAAGCATCCGAGGCAACCCGATCGATGGCGTGGTGCTGCTCATGGGTTGTGACAAAACCACGCCATCCTTGCTGATGGGCGCGTCCAGCGTCGGTCTGCCCACCATCGGCATCAGCGGTGGCCCCATGCTCAACGGCAAGTGGCGCGGGCAAGAGTTGGGCTCCGGCACAGGCGTGTGGAGCATGAGCGAGCAAGTGCGCGCAGGCACCCTCAAACTGGCCGATTTCTTCGATGCCGAAAGTTGCATGCACCGCAGCCATGGCCACTGCATGACCATGGGCACCGCCAGCACCATGGCCTGCATGGTCGAGGCCTTGGGCATTGGTCTGCCGGGCAATGCCACTTTCCCTGCCGTCGATGGCCGCCGCAATGTTCTGGCGCGTGACTCGGGCCGTCGCATCGTGGAGATGGTGCACACCGACCAGACCATCAGCAAAGTGCTGACCCGCGAGGCTTTTGAAAACGCCATCCGCACTTTGGCGGCCATTGGCGGCTCGACCAACGCCGTCATTCACCTGATCGCCATCGCCGGTCGTTTGGGCCTGAAGCTCACCCTGGACGACTTTGAGCGTCTGGGCAGTGAGATGTCCTGCATCCTGAACATGCAGCCCTCAGGCGAACACCTGATGGAAGACTTTTGCTACGCAGGCGGTTTGCCGGTTGTGATGAAAGAAATCGAAAGCCTGCTGCACAACAACATCATCACCGTCAGCGGCAAGACCGTGCGCGAGAACAATGCAGCGGCCGTGAACTACAACCCCAAAGTGATCAAGACACTGGACGCGCCTTTCAAGGAAAAAGCCGGCATCGCCATCCTGCGCGGCAACCTGGCGCCTCGCGGTGCGGTCATCAAGCCCAGCGCAGCCACCCCCGCACTGATGGTGCACACGGGCCGCGCCGTGGTGTTTGAAGACAGCGACGACTTCCACAAACGCATCGACGATGAAAGCCTGGATGTCGATGAAACCTGCATTTTGGTCTTGAAGAATTGCGGCCCCAAGGGCTACCCCGGCATGGCCGAGGTGGGCAATATGCCGCTGCCCCCCAAGGTGCTGCGCAAAGGCATCACCGACATGGTCCGCATCTCGGACGCCCGCATGAGCGGCACGGCCTACGGCACCGTGGTGCTGCACACCAGCCCCGAAGCTGCCGCCGGTGGGCCGCTGGCCGTGGTGAAAAACGGTGACATGATCTCGCTCAACGTTCCTGAGCGCACCTTGCAACTGCTGATCAGCGAGGAAGAACTGGCCCAGCGCCTGGCCGCATGGACCAAACCTGAACCGGCCATGCACTCAGGCTACTGGAAACTCTACATCGACCATGTGCTGCAAGCCGACGAAGGCGCCGACATGGACTTCCTGGTCGGCCAACGGGGCTCCGCCGTGCCCAAAGACAACCACTGAACAAGGAAAGCCATGCGTATTTTGATCACCGGCGGTGCCGGCTTTTTGGGCGCTCGTCTGGCCCGCGAAATTTTGAAACGTGGCCAGCTCAACGGCCAGACCGTGAAGCAATTGGTCATTGCCGACCTGTTTCCAGCACCCGCCGACCTGCTGGCCGACCCCCGCGTCCAGGGCCATGCAGGCCCCATGCTGGAACAAGGCGACTTGTTCAAGAGCGGCTTTGATGGTGTGTTCCATTTGGCATCGGCGGTCTCGGGCGAGTGCGAACTCGACTTTGACCTGGGCTTGCGCTCCAACGTGGACAGCTCGCGCTTGCTGCTCGACAGCATCCGCGCCTCGGGCAAAGTGTCACGCCTGGTGTTCGCCAGCTCGGTGGCCGTGTTCGGCCCGGACGCCGCCAACCCCATGCCTGCCCTGGTGGCCGACACCACCTTGCCCACGCCGCAAACTTCTTATGGCACACACAAGCTGATGATCGAGTACATGGTGGCCGACTACACCCGCAAGGGCTACATCGACGGCCGCGCTGCCCGCCTGATGACGGTGGCCGTGCGCCCCGGCAAACCCAATGGCGCAGCGTCTTCGTTTTTCAGCGGCATCATCCGCGAGCCTTTGGCGGGCACGCCCACCACCTACCCGGTGGATGCCAGCGTGTCGCACCCCATCTCTTCGCCCGGCAACACCGTGCATGGCTTGATCACCGTGTTCGAGGCCAGCCGCGAAGCCTTTGGCGGCCGCATGGCACTGAACCTGCCGGGCTTGAATGTGAAGGTCAGCGAGATGCTGGCCGCATTGGAAAAGGTGGCGGGTCCCGCTGTGCGCGCCCGCGTGACCTTCCAGAAGGACGAACGCATCGCAGGCATTGTGGACAACTGGGCCAAGGGCTGCACCTTCGAGCGTGCGCACGCGCTGGGCCTCAAGGCCGATGCCAGCTACGAGGCGATCATTGAGCAGTACATCGAGGACTGCAAGTCCCGCCCGGGCTACCCGGCCGAGGCCTTGAACGGTTTGAAGTGAGCTTTGAAAAAGGCCGCCACGCTCATGCTGCGTGGCGGCCTTTTCTTTTTCACGCGGTTTCGCCCCTTAAAAATGTGTGCTGATCGCCCCACTGATGCGGCCATCGTCTTCGATGATGGCCATCCAGCGCCACTTGTCGAAGGTGGTGCAAGGGTGCGAGATGCCCAAGGCGACCCGGTCGCCCACCTGTGGCCAAACACCCTCGGCATCAAACACCATGTGCGCATGCTGGTCGCTCAGCGCCTTGACTTTCCAGGACTCGGGCGTGGCCTGCATGGCCCCCTCGCCGCTGTGCCCACGCGCTGCCCAGCGCACCGGCATGGGCATGCACTGGTCAAAGGACAGGTCACGCCGACCCGCCGTCAAAATGGCCAGTCCCGGCTCGGGCACGGACTGCACCTGGGTCCAGATCTCCAGCGCAGGCTGCAGCGATTCGCTCAAACCCTCGCGTGCTTCCACCAGTTTCAGGTAACGCGCGTAATTCCAGTGGTCGTGCGTGACATAACAACCCGAGCGCAAAACACCTTGCACCGGGCGACTTTTGACCTGGGTTTTGAGCATCGGGATCACGAGATCGAACACCGCAGAGCCACCGGCGGACAACAAGACCTCATCACCGCCCCACAGGTTCTGCGCATCGATTTGCTGCACCAGCGCCTGCACGCTGCGCACCAGGCCACTCACGGCTTCGATGTCGTGGGCGCTGTCGCACTTGCCCAGCCCACCCTCGTAACACTCCACCCCGCCCAGGCGCACCACGCCCGACTCGGCCATGGCCTGCGCCAGCAGCAAGGCTTGTTCATGGCTTCGGCAGCCGGTGCGGTAGCCCGCGATACCCAGCTCCAGCAACACGTCCCAGCAACGCGGCTGGCCGCGCCGTGCCCCCCAGTCGACCAAGGTCTGCAACTGCGCCAGCGAATCAACCAGAAACCAGACGCGCACTTGCGGGTGCTGCCGCAACAAGAAATCGAGGCCATCCAGATCGGCATCGGACACCAGCTGGTTGGCGATGATGGCGCGCTGCACCCCCGCCGCCAGACCCACGCGCAATTGGTGCACATTGGCAAAAGTCAGCCCCCAAGCGCCCGCTTGCAATTGCATGCGAAACAGCTCGGGCGACAAGGTGGTCTTGCCGTGCGGTGCCAGGGCCACGCCTTTGCGCTGCACAAAATCCTGCATCCAGGCCAGGTTGTGGGTGAGCGCCGGGCGGCGCAACACCGCCACCGGGTAAGCCAGCGCATCGTCCAGCAAATGCCATCCGCGTGCGCCCAATTGCGACACCGCGCAGGGCTCGGCCACCAAGGGAAAACCTTTGCAGGTTGCATTCAGTACAAAATCATGTTCCATGTCGCTTTGCTTTCTTCACCGCGTGGACTTGTGCTTGCCGATTCTCCCACCTTGCTCGGCGCCATGAGCGGTTGATGTCACATGAGCCACCCCTCCAAAACCCTCGACATCGTGGCCCTGGGCGAAGCCATGGTCGAGTTCAACCAAACCCAAGGACCAGGGGCCAACGAAGCGCCCATGTACCTGCAAGGCTTTGGGGGCGACACCAGCAACGCCGCCATTGCCGCAGCCCGTGCCGGTGCACGGGTCGCTTACCTGACGCGCCTGGGCACCGACCGCTGGGGTGACCGCCTCATGGACCTCTGGCACCGCGAAGGCGTGTGCACCACCACCGTGTTGCGCGACACCCAAGCGCCCACCGGCCTGTACTTTGTCAGCCACGACGCACAAGGCCACCACTTCAGCTACGCCCGCGCCGGATCGGCCGCCAGCCGCATGCAAGTGCAAGACCTGGCGCACTGGCAAGACGCCATCGCCAGCAGCCAATGGCTGCACCTGTCGGGCATCTCTTTGGCGATTTCGGCTTCGGCTTGCGACACGGCGTTTGCCGCCATGGCGCATGCCCGCCAATCAGGCACACGGGTGGCGCTCGACTCGAATTTGCGCTTGTCCTTGTGGCCACTGGCGCGTGCACAAGCCTGCATCCGCCATGCGGTGAGTTGCTGCGATGTGTTTTTGCCCAGTCTGGAGGACATGACCGCGCTCACGGGCCTGACGCATGCGCAAGACATCATCCAATGGAGCCACGCGCAGGGCGCAACCCAGGTGGTGCTGAAGCTGGGCGCTGAGGGCGCCATCGCCAGCGATGGCTCAACACAACGCACGGTGCCCGGGCACACGGTTCAAGCCATCGACGCCACGGGTGCGGGCGACTGTTTTGCGGGCAACCTGCTGGCCCGTTTGTCGGCGGGTGACAGCCTGTGGGACGCCACCGCCTATGCCAATGCGGCCGCGTCCTTGTCGGTACAAGGCTATGGCGCCGTCACACCCTTGCCTCGCCAAGAAGCGGTGCTGAGTTTTTTGAACCAAGGCGCAAGCGCATGACCGCCTCCAACCCTGCTTCCCCAAGGCCCGTGATCGCCATCGACTGGGGCACCTCCTCGCTGCGCGGCGCACGGCTCGGTGCCAGCGGCCAGGTGCTGGCATCACGCGCATTTCCACGCGGCATCCTCACCGTGCCACCTGGCCAATTTGAAGCCGT
>JACCEC012288451.1_pt1 | contig 10239 bp, 7 predicted proteins | sample 7450121 | NCBI WGS metagenome assembly JACCEC01 (sample SAMN15323455, study PRJNA562643) | freshwater metagenome | isolation source: river surface water | place: USA:Blue River Watershed | collected 2017-08-18 | reverse complement strand
GCCTGTATCGTTGACTCACCTCTTGCTGCCCGGAAGATTTTCAATCTGTAGAGGCTGTCGGGGCTTTTCGAGACCCTTATCCTGACTGTATTCAGAATGAGACTATCGTTATTTGGAGAAACGGCCGGCGCATCATCATCATCATCAAACCAGTCGATGGTTTCGAAGCGCCCCGGATATTTACCAAGTCTGATATCCAGGGATCCAGAAGTCGGTTGATTTATTGAAACAATCTTTTCTGTTTCAGATCTTTTGGTAAAATGTCTGCCCATCAAACTAAAAAAGGCAAAAACGGACACCCATCCCAACGCCCAGAGGGTTCCAAAAGCGTAGCCCAGGAATGTGTTCTTTGTGCGTACACCGATGATTCTTCTGATCAACCAGACAACCAATGCAATGATGGGCAGGCCGAGGAAAAGCAGCACTGTTCCGGCAGCCGTGGCTTGTTCCCAGACGCCATCCAGTATGAAAGATTGAAATGGCCATACCAGGCTGATTCCGAACAATATGCCCATGAATGCCATCAGCAATCCGAATGCAATGACCGAGGCGATGAACAGGAAAAAGATCTTAAACATCATCCCAATGGCATGCCCAAGCCCGCCTCGTTTTGCCGGTTGTGATAGAGACGCGGTCAATTGGTTGGCCGTTTCTGATGCTTCTTTCCCCCAATCTTTGGCTTTATTGCTGAGATTTTCGCCTGTTTTGATTGATTTTGATTTCAGCTCGTGCAGTTCTTCCCGCACAGTGTCTCTGATGCTTTCGAGGTCAACTTTTTCTCCCCTCATTTCCAGTTTTTCTGAGGCCGTACTTGCGATCGGCAACACGATCCAGAGGATCAGATAAGTCAGGAAGAGCATACCACCGAATGGTATGGTGAGGAATATGGCCGGACCCCAGAACAGTTTATTCAGGAAGCCCAGAAGTATTGGAGAGAGGAAAATCAGCCTGGGAATCCAAGCGGCGATGTTGAAGTAGCTGGACAGTCCGGAACAAACACCACCTAATATTTTTTCGTCAGGATTTCTGAACAATCTTCGCTTGACATTGGAGCTCAAGACGCGCTCGGGTAATACGATCCACAATACTATATATATGAGTATGCCCGTGCCAAAGCCGCCAAACGTGATGATGGCGAACAACAGTCTTACGATGGTTGGGTCTATCTTAAGATAGTGAGCCACGCCACTACAGACACCTGCGATCACCGTATCATTTGAGTTGCGATAGAAAGAGCCTCGGGGTTCCTTATCTGACGCAGGTTTTGACTTTGTTTCTGTATTATTTCCTCCATCATCCTGCCGCACTTCATTTTCCGCCCTTTCGAAATCCTCTGGTCTTCCGATACTGGAAATGATACTTTCAAGATCTGATTCCGTAATGCAACTGTTGTTTTCCTTTGCAAGCCGGTTGGTGAATAGTTCTGCGATCCTGTTTTCTATATCATTTATGATCTCGTCTCTTCCTTCTTCATTTCTGAAGTAATCTCTCAGGCTTTCCGTGTATTTCCTGAGTTCTTCATAGGCTGGTTCCTCGATGGGAATTACCCTGCCCTGGAAATTGATATTTATGACCTTTTTCATGAGTGCAGCAGTTTAAGATTGGTTCGTGATGTTTTCCGGTTCGCCCTCTTGAATTTCAGAATCGGTGATCTGTTTCACCGCATTGACCAGTTCTTGCCAGGTCGTTTCCAGTTCCTTGTAAAAGAGGTTCCCTTTTTCTGTCAGGCTGAAATACTTTCTGGGTGGGCCGGCCAGGCTTTCCACCCATCTGTAAGAAAGCAGATCGGCGTTCTTAAGTCTTGTCAGCAGCGGGTAGAGTGTTCCCTCGAGGATGTTCAGGTTAGCTTTTTTCATTTCCTCGATGATGTCGCTGGGATAGGCTTCCGCTCTTTTGATGATGGAGAGGATGCAGAACTCCAGCACTCCTTTTCTCATCTGGCTTTGGGTGTTGTCGATGTTCATAGCATCTTGGTATTGTGTTTCGTTGAAGGATCTGAACAGATATCAGCCTTGGCTTTTCCCGTGATCCAAGACTGTTCAGCATGCATCAGTCTTTAAATTCCGGCTTTCTGTTCCTTTGACAACACGAAGCTAGGGCAATATTTGGTACTATGCAAAACAAAGTACATAACAATTCAAGGTACCAATCTTAAAATAGTATTGTATAAAATACAACTAAATGATTATCAATAAATTTTGGGTAATAAAAATTTTCTGAGTTTCGAGGAAAATCATAATGATTGTCTTTAGGAATGCTTAGAAATTGATGCGTTTGTCGTAAAAGAATGCTGTAAGGGTCGTGTTTTTCCTCTTTTTCATTTGTAAAATGCATAACATCTGTCTTTTTATTCATAAAATGAATATTTTTCTGCCTGAAAAGATTGTAGACCCTTTGAACAGTTTAGAAAAAAGGATATTTTGTCGCCCAATGTTTGAATAATAGATGCGAAAAAGGAAGTATCCATACCCTTACAAGGCCTGGTTGACCATATCCAATGATCCGGACAATACGGACATGAAGATTTGGAAAGAGCTCGATGATGTGATTTTCAATAGGTTGCGTCTTCCGTGGGCCAATTCTATTTTTTTGACATCCCATAATTTGAATATTCCGGGTCAGGTGAATCTGACAGATCATCCTGAAATTGCCAGACAGCCGGCAGACACCATTCATACCTGGGGTGATTTTGTGCATGCCGGCGCCAAAGGCTTTTCCAGGGAAGACGCCTTGGCAGGGATGGCATTGCTTGAACATCATGGGATTCGTCCGCTTGTATGGGTGGATCATTCCAGGTTCACCGGTAATTTATTACATGGCAACTCCTGGGGAAGCAAGCCTGTGCACAAGGATAGTTCCGGCATCACCTACACCGTACATGAGTATACGTTGGATCTGATCGATCAGACGGGAATCAGGTATGTTTGGGACGGAGGACTGACGGAAGTAATTGGTCAGGATCGAAAGCCCTCCATTTGGGACAGGAGACCGGGAAGTTCGATGACGAAATCTCTTTTAGCCGGCATCAGACAAAGGATTAAAGAGAAGATAAATTCGTTCAGAAAACGGGATGCTCAAAAGGGCAACGATTTATATTTCACACATTTATTTCCAGATGGCCGCACGTTGTATTGTTTCCAACGATATGGCAAATGGAGAAATGCGGATATCGTTGGATTATCCCGTCAGATATCCCGGAAGACAGTGGATACACTGATCAGGAATCAAGGGGTGATGGTTGCCTACACGCATCTGGGAAAAAAGAATCCAGAGTTGAAGGGTGACCGACATATACCCGATGAGACGCTCGGTTGTTTGGAATACGTGAAGAAGCGAATGGATGACGGTGCGTTGAACTTCAGCTCATTATCAGATTTATTGGATTACTTGGTGATACGCGATCATATGGTGATCCAGGGTTCTGTGGTGGATTTCAGGACGGATGGAATTCGATTCACTCAAATGTCTCCCGACGATCTACTCCGACATAGTTTTTCTTTAGAAGGTGTGGTAGATCATTTGGATGTTGAGGTTCGCCTGGATGGTAAGCCTTTGCCACAGGCCATCGTTCAGCCAAACGCAGATGGGGTGTGTACCATAACATTCCGATCATGAGGTTGGCCATCATGACTCCGCAACGACCTCAGTCGGAGATGTTGATTCGTCGTCTGGTTCAGCTTGGCATGCCTCCTGCCTTGGTTCTCTATCATCAAAAAGCGGAAGTTGCAGCAAGAGACCGCATCCTCAAAGGTGTGAAAGCATCGATCAAGTCGATCTTGTTTCGTGGCAGTATTTCGGAACGAATCCGCAGGGTTCGTTTGTCTTATGAACGTGATGCAAGGTTTCTGTTGGACGATTATGCACAAAGACATGGATTATCCGGGGATATGTCCGGGTTGAATGCGGTACATCATATCTCTCAGGTCAACCACGCCGACACGGCAGGATTGTTGAAATCTCACGATATCGATGTGTTGTTCATCTGGGGCGTACCTATTATTCGATCGAACATCATCGGATCCGTCAGGACCATGGTTATCAATGCCCATTCATCCATTCTACCTGAATATCGGGGAGCTAAGTCGGAGTTCTGGCAATGTTTTCATCAGGATTTCAAACATGCCGGCATCACGTTGCATCAAGTAGATGTTGGGGTGGATACCGGAGATATTCTGATGCAGTTGAGGGCTAATCCGGCTGATTGCGTTAATCCGGAGCGACTTCGGGTGTCAAATGCCATTCGAGTCATCGAAGGGCTGCCTATTTTGCTTGAGACGGTGAAGTCCGGCTCATATAGACGCATATTGCAATCTGATCTTTCGAAACCGAAAACGCCTACTTACCGTGTAAAGGATGTTGGTATTGAACATCTTAGCAAGGTCTATCTTGGTATTGACAGCCAAACAACATCTTGAACCATCCACCGAGTCCGATTGTAATTGGAGCATGAGAACCGTATTTCATTTGACGCAGTGTGGTACCTGCCAGCGTATCATCAAGGATCTGAAACTGGTGGAAAAAGGCTTTACCCTCAGGGACATCAAACTACAGCCAATACAACCTGATGAATTGGACAGTTTGCGGGAACAGACCGGGAGTTATTTGTCATTGTTCAGCAAACGGGCCATCAAATACAAGACCATGGGATTGAAGGACCGTCAACTTTCTGAGGATGATCTTCGTTCCCTCATCCTTGAGGATTATACCTTCCTCAAACGCCCGGTGATCGTTATCGGAGATGAGGTTTTCGCCGGAAACGAGCAAAAAACCCTGGATCGTGTGGCTGTGCAGTTGGATCAGCTCTGATTATTCTACTATTCTGATTTTGGCGTAGTTGAGCATGATTTTTTTCTCTCCGTTCAGTTCGAAATGTATGGTGGCGATGGGGTTGTGGGCAGCACCTTCCATTTTGACGACTTTTCCGAATCCGAATTTCTGGTGTTCCACGCGTTGACCTACGGACAACCCGCTGGTGTCACTTGCCTTGAAATCGGCGCTGGGTGTGTGTTCTACAGGTTTTGCGGGAAGTGGTTTCGCCGGAACATAGGATGGTTTGGCCGGGGGTTCCGGATATCTTGCATTACCTGTGTTTGGTCGTTGACTTTTTTGTCCGAAATCCTGGCTTCCGCCCCCCCATCCGCCTCTCATTCTATCGGCGGCGGGTCGTTGCGCGAAACCGGATCCCATATTCCTAAGTCCCCCACCGGCATAGGACCGGTCGAGGTGTTCTGTGGGTAGTTCGTCTATGAACCGGCTGGGTTCATTCTGAACGACCTGTCCGAATTTGTATCGGGTATTTGCGTAGCTGATCCAAAGTTTCTTTTTCGCTCTGGTGATGACCACGTAGAATAATCTTCTTTCTTCCTCCAGTTCTTCCCGTGTGTTGATGCTCATGGCATTCGGGAAGAGCATTTCCTCGAGACCAGCCGCAAAAACGCAGGAGAACTCCAGTCCTTTGGCGGCGTGGATGGTCATAAGTTTGACGGTATCTGCGTCTTCATCTTTCTCATCAGCATCCGTGAGCAGGGTGATCTGCTGAAGATATGCGGCGAGTGTGGCATTTTGAATACCTCTTTCCTTTGGAACAGGTTCTTTGGGCAGGTCGCTGAACAAGTTGGGCGCTTCATTGCTGTTGATGGGTTCATCGTTGAACACATCGTTATCTAGCACCACTCCATCAATATCTATTTGTGCACGGTTTTCCTGGTCGTCAACCCATTCTTTGATGGAGTTCAGCAGTTCCTGTATGTTTTCGTAGCGCTGAACACCTTCGGTACTTTTATCGTTGAATAGTTCGCGCACGATGTTGGTTTGTTTGCCGATATGTACGGCGACATCATAGGCGTTGCGGGTATCCAACATACTGGCGAAGCTGCGGATCATGGTCACGAAGTTTTCGATAACCTCGAGTGTTGAAGCCCTGAATCCGAATTTAGAGGCCTGTGCGATGACATCCCACATGGAGATGTTTTGCTCATTTGCCATCAGGATGATCTTATCGACCGTGGTTTTGCCGATACCTCTGGCGGGATAGTTGATGATCCTTTTCAGCGCTTCTTCATCTTTTGGATTGATCAGCACGCGCAGGTATGCTACGAAATCCTTGATTTCCTTGCGTTGATAGAAGCTGATGCCCCCATACATGGTGTACGGGATACCCATGCGCCGAAGTGCTTCTTCGAAGGCCCGGCTTTGGGCGTTGGTTCGGTATAGGATGGCAAAGTCCCGATTGAAGTAGTGGTTTCTGAGTTTTTGTTCCTGTATGGTGTCTGCCACGAATTTCCCTTCGTCGTTGTCTGTGAGCGTACGAACGACCTGGATTTTATCGCCTCCCTGATTTTCCGTCCATAATTCTTTCGGGATTTGATTTTTGTTGTTGCTGATGACCTGATTGGCTACTTCGAGAATCTGTTTGGTACTGCGATAGTTTTGTTCGAGTTTGACAACGTGGACTTCGCCGTAGTCTTTCTGGAATTGGAGGATGTTTTCGATCGTCGCTCCCCGGAATGAGTAGATGGATTGTGCATCATCACCTACCACGCATACGTTTTCATGTGCGGCTCCCAGTAGTTTGATGATTTCGTACTGTGCCGGATTGGTATCCTGATACTCATCAATGAGGATGTATCTGAACTTATGCTGGTATTTATGGAGACTGTCCGGGAAGTTTTTCAGCAGTTCATAGAATTTCAGGAGCAGGTCGTCAAAATCCATGGCTCCATTCTTGAAGCATCGCTTTACGTATGCCGCATATATCTGGCCGATGGCGGGTCTGTTGGCCCGGGTGTCTTCCTGTTGGAGGTAATGGTCGGTGGCGTATTCTTCGGGTCCGATGAGTGCGTTTTTCGCGGATGATATCCTGTTATAGACGGCTGCGGGTTTGTAGTGTTTATCGTCGAGGTTCAGTTCGTTAATGACGGTTTTCATGACGCTTTTGGCGTCATCGGTATCATAGATGGTGAAGCTTTGCGGGTATCCGAGTCGTTGAGCCTCACTTCTGAGGATTCGGGCGAAAACGGAGTGGAAGGTTCCGATGTAAAGGTTTCTGGCTTCGTTGTTCCCGAGTATATGTTCAACCCGCTCTTTCATTTCGCGGGCGGCCTTATTCGTGAAGGTCAGTGCCAGGATCCTGAATGAGTCGACTCCGTTAGCCATGAGGTGGGCGATGCGTGTGGTCAGCACCTTGGTTTTCCCGCTGCCGGCACCGGCAATGATCATCAGTGGGCCGTCCAGATGAAGGACAGCTTCCCTTTGTTTGTCGTTCAAACCCTTCAGATAGTCTTGCATGACCGCAAGTTAGTATGATTGCCTTGCATGCGGGGAGATGTGAAAAACAAAAGCTTATTTGAGTCATCTTCGATGGGAAACGAACGCAAATTGTGTGGTTTTCAACGGATCGAATCCGCGAAAACACTCGGTTTGGAGGGTATAGGTCCACGCGTACAATTACGAATAAAATCGAGTACTTGTCTTCTTGACCCGCCCCCTGCATCAGGACTACTTTTGTTACAAATCCAACCCCATGAATCTCCTGATGTACGTCGGAGACGAGCTAGTCGAATCCGTCCCATTGGAAAAAGAAATGATTTCCAAGCCTGGTTATCTGGGCAATTTCAAGCGCAGGCTTCAGAACAAGTACCGCGAAGTGTTTCCGAATGCCCCCAAACCGCAGTTTTTTGTGGCCAATCCCACCACACATATCAAGCCTGCGGAGATGTTGATCCGTGCCATTCCACATCATTAACAATTCTTTGCCATCAAGAAACCAGATCTCCTCGTCTGATGAATGTACTGCTCTGATTTAGAAAAGATTGGGCCTTGACTGACAAGGTATGTTTAGTCACAGATCTCATCAATTCAAAAGATTACTTTTGCTACATCCAAAACGAGGTACCATGATTCGTTCCCAACTATTCGGGTTGTTATTATTTATCCCCCTGGCTTTCTGCACGTCAACATTGAAAGCGCAGGTTAGGAATCCGGTCAAGTGGACACATACGGTAAAGGCTGCCGGTTCGGGCAAGTACGTTGTCAGCATGAAGGCTGTACTGGACAAGGGCTGGCATATTTATTCCCAGCATACGCCTGATGGCGGTCCTATTCCAACGGCCGTCCTGTTCACCAAGAATCCACTCGTAACCTTGACGGGCCCCATCAAGGAGGTTGGCAAGCTTGAAAACCATTACGAGAAGTTGTTCGGTGTCAATGTCAAGCAATTTTCCAACGAGGTGACCTTTGTCCAGGAGTTGACGGTCAAGGGAAAAGTCAAGACCAACATCAGCGGTACGATCGAGTACATGATGTGCAACGATACGGAGTGTCTTCCGCCCGCAACTCAACGTTTCACGTTGGCGCTGCAGTGAATCCATAATTAATCAATTATGATCGACAGAGTTTTATCCCTGCTGCTGTTTGCAGTGGGGATTTCTGCACATAGCCTGGCACAGGAACCTCCTGTTGTCAAATTTGAGAAGGAGCGATTGAACGATTCTACGGTTCGGCTCTTCTTTGATGTGAAAGCGTCTTCCGGCACCCGGATTTATCGATTGCCAGCCGGTCAGGATGTTTTGTACTCAGAGATCGAGTTTGACAGCACCTCACGTGGATATTTGAAGGGTAAACCTTCATCCGTATTAAATCCTGTGGAGGAGCGCGATGAAGCCTTGGGTGAAATGACTGCTTTTCATCAGGATTCTGTAAGATGGCAGCAGGATATGCGTATCAATTCATCAGACAGTGTTGTTTTGAAAGGTGAGCTTCGATACATGTACAAACGGGGTGACGAGTTTTTAAACGGATCGGAAAGTTTCCGTTTTGAAATTGCGCCTATACCCGGTTCCGAAGATGCTTCTCCCATGGGTGGAAGATCTTTGTGGTGGATCTTCATCGCTGCATTTGGTGGTGGTCTGTTGGCATTGCTTACGCCTTGTGTCTATTCGATGATACCGGTGACCGTGAGTTTCTTTACGAAACGCAGTATGAACCGGGCTCAGGGTATCCGGAATGCCATGTATTATGCCGCTTCGATCATCATCATATTCACACTGCTGGGCTTTTTGATCACGCTGGTATTTGGTCCGGCGGCATTGAACAATCTGGCAACGAATTGGATCGCGAATCTGGTGTTTTTTGCGCTGTTCCTGATTTTCGGTATTTCCTTTCTGGGAGCTTTCGAGATCAATCTTCCATCATCCTGGATGAACCGCTCTGATTCCAGGGCAGGTACGACCAGTTTTGTCGGCATATTTTTCATGGCTTTGACCCTGGTGTTGGTTTCTTTTTCCTGCACCGGTCCAATTATTGGCAATCTTTTGGTGTTAGCCGCCAAGGGCAGTTATTTAGGGCCCTTGGTGGGGATGCTGGGCTTTTCTGTGGCACTGGCCCTTCCTTTTGCGTTATTCGCCTTTTTCCCGAGCAAGTTGAACATCCTGGGTAAAGCCGGTGGGTGGTTGAATGCCGTGAAAGTGACGCTGGGTTTTCTCGAACTCGCACTGGCATTGAAGTTTTTGTCGAACGCCGATCTCGTGAAAGGCTGGAGAATCCTCGACCGCGAAGTTTTCCTGAGTTTATGGATCGTAATATTCGGGTTGCTGGGTTTGTATCTTTTGGGTAAGATCAAACTCCATCATGATGACGAATTGCCGAAAAATGATTTCGGTCTTCCTTATCTGACGGTGACGCGTTTATTTTTTGCCATCATCACACTCTCCTTTGCGGTTTACATGGTGCCTGGCCTTTGGGGGGCTCCCCTGAAAGGAATCGGGGCCTTCGTACCTCCGTTGGGCACGCAGGATTTCATTGCAACCGCCGGTGGTCAGCGATCCGGTAGCAATGAAGGCCATTCGGAGACCCGAAGTTCCGGATTGCCGAAGCCTGAAAAATATCATGACCTCATGCGTATGTATGAGCCGGAGGTAGTAACGACCTACGGTATGACCACCTATTTCGATTATGAGGAGGCTTTGGCTGTGGCCAGAAAAGTTGGCAAGCCGTTGATGATAGATTTTACCGGCATCAACTGTGTGAATTGCCGTAAAATGGAGGCTGAAGTCTGGAGTGATCCGGAGGTGATGAAAAGATTGAAGGAGGATTTCGTAATCGTATCCCTCTATGTCGACGTTCAGAATATCGACTTACCAGAACGTGAACATTATTATTCTGACGCTTTGGGTAAAAAAGTGACCACGTTAGGGGATAAGAATGCAGACATGCAGGTGACCCGATTCCAGGCGAACAGTC
>JACCEC010422792.1_pt1 | contig 10239 bp, 6 predicted proteins | sample 7450121 | NCBI WGS metagenome assembly JACCEC01 (sample SAMN15323455, study PRJNA562643) | freshwater metagenome | isolation source: river surface water | place: USA:Blue River Watershed | collected 2017-08-18 | reverse complement strand
CCTCGTTACGATTACGAAGTCGGTTGTAGAGTCAATCAAAGACGAGGGGGTTACTGACCCGATGTCGGTAGATGGCGTCCTGCAGAGCACGCGCGGTGATCGTCAGCTCAGCGGATGAGGCTCCACCAAGCGCCTTGTCCCATGCCTTTTCTATCTCGCTCTTTATCGTAATCAGGGTCTCGATAGAGTCGCCTTGCTTGCGATGCTCACGCAGCACAAAGGCTGCCAATGGCAATGCCGGAAGATAAATCGTTAGGATGAGTTCGTTTACCTTCAGGTCTTGGTGCAGACCAACCGCTGTAAGCACCACAACGAGAACAACGACGGCGCCCAGCAGGATGCCGGAATACGTCTTGCGTACCCGCATGTCGTATGCGATGTTCGTGCGTTGGCAAAGAAGCCGCCCCAGGCGCAGTGGGAGCTTGGAGAAGATTGGCTCATACCAGTTCTCCAAGCGATTCTTTTCGGCGTCCGTCATCGGGCTGGATGCAATTTCGCGCACGTCCTCAGCATCTACTCGGCTACCTGCCACCAAGCGGTTCCAGTCCAACTGCAGCACCTCGGTGTCGAATTGCTCCTGTACCTTGGCCCCCCGCCTGCAGTCCTCACGTTGCTTGCGTGAAATGACTCCCACCTCAAGAAGAAGGATAAGAATCGAACCGAATCCCAGGAACGGCCGAATGACCGGCACACTTCCCCCAAAGAGCACACCGACGGCGGGCAGTAGAAGCGCCATGATGGCGAACAGGTTCTGGTACAGCTTGGCGCGTGCATAGAAAAGCCGTTGCGCACGCAACAGCTCAAGCCGTTCAGGTTTGTTCTGTTCAACGTCAATGCTGTGCTGGTTGTCTATGACACTACTCCCTTGTTTTTGAGTTGTATAGTATTAATGTACCAACATTCAATCAATGTCTCGTTGGCGCACTGACTCAACAGTGACTTGGTTGGCACGTCGAAGTGCCCTCGAGCATAAAACGTTGTCATTGATGCCATACAGCTTACCCAGGCGGTTTGATCAGCGGCTTTGCAGACTTAGGCATTCAGCCTTTGAGCAATCGTAGGTGACCTCAATGTGACCGACACCGTGCATTCAAGACTTCATCACTAACGGCAGCAATCGCTGCAGTGCCGACAACCATTTATAAACCGCAAGACTGGGAGCGGACGAATTGGGCAGACTTGACATCGTAGACGGCGTCAGAAATAGTTCCGTCTTTGAAACGCTGAACAGCTTCATCAATCACATGGAGGGGGACCAAGAACCACTCGCGAGGTTTGACAGGGTTGCCGAATCGGTCGTCAATGGTGATGTCAATCTGGGCGCTGCTGAAAATTTTGTGGAACAGGTTTTCCATTCGCACCCGGTTAATGTTGTGCAATTTGTAGGTGGCAACCACTTCAACACCTGCGAGCAAGTAGGTGGCTTCCTTGTCGGCACCTGAGAGTCGTGTTTCTACTTTGCCGCCTGTCACACCAATCTTGTGAATGAGTTCACGGTGCTCAGCCACATAGGGGTGGTTGGACTGACTGCGCAGGACATAAATAATGCCAGTCTCAATGTCATCTTGCTCTTGGCTGTCCGAAAACAAGGGGCCCATATCGACGGCTGTGAGCCTGCGACCTGTCTCATCCTTCCAGAGTGCCTTTTGAAGTGAGCGCAAAAGCAGGTTGCTTTCAGTCCCGTTGCCGAAGACCACTCTCAAGCGGGCGTCATCGTGGCCAGTGTCCATTTTGATGGTTGCACCCACCTCAGCGACATAGACAAATTGGCCATCAAGAATAAAGAAGTCGTGCAACTGAATGCTGGCATCGCGTCCAAAGCGCAAGGCGGTTCGGTCGCCTGACTTCAACTCTCGCTCTGCCTGCTCAAACAGAGGCTTGAAGTCCTTGAAGTCCTTGCAGGGTGTCCTGTTGGCAATCTCTTCTGCTTCGCGCCGTTCAGCCGTAGAACGAACATGGCGCAACACCGTGATGTCGTCCTCAGTGGCACTGGTTTCAACTTCCACACCCAGTTCAGCCAACAGCGCATCTTCGCTGAGGCTGTCAATGTTGGCGACAGCCGCGCCTGCTTTGAGCAAGCCGTGAGTGTCATGAGGTGCCAGAACGGCCATCGCCTCTGGTAACTTGCGCAATTGCTCAAGTCTCACGGCATACAGCCGTTCAAAGATGTCCAGACCTTCGGCATTGCAAGGCAAGCGCTTGTGTTCTTCAAAAAAGCGCAGGACGTCCTCAAACCCAGCAATCACCCGTTCCTCAAATGGAGTGAGCGATGAGGTTTTAACTGGTGTGACTTCTACACCCAGTGCGTCAAGCAGTTCGTCTGCGGATAGGTCAGCCATTACTTTCCTTTGCTTTGGCGGCGGCACGGTAGTTGGCGAGTGCTTTGACACCCAATGCCATACGCTTTTCCCAAGGGTCAGCCGATTCCACATCAGGCAAACGCCCCCGTTCATTCTTGAACTGCAAGGCACGCTTGGCCAAGTCCAGCGCTTCTTCTTCTGAGATGGTGGCTTTCTTCGCCTCAATCGCCGTTTGGACTTGGCGCAACAGCTTTTCGTCCATTGACTTCGCCAACACCGAGTAGGCAGCTTCAAACGGGTTGATTTGGTCAATCAGTTCAATGTCAAGGTCGCGGACATTGACGAACTTGCGGACACCATCCAGCAAAGCCGTGTTGGCTTGAGCGGTTTCGTCATCGCTTGTGGCACCTTTGGACAGTTCCAGCTTGGCTTGCTGTGTCAGGTTCATCGCCGCAATCGCGTGCTGACGAATGGCTTCTTGGTCTTGTTCACTCAAATCGGGGTAGCGATCTCGCACAATCTTGCCCATCCGAACCTGGGTCAGGTCTTGCGCAACGATGTTCTCCTTGTCAAACAGACCTTGTTCCAAGGTGGTTTTGTCTTGAAGGAAGTCAGTCACCACCTCGTTCAGATCTTCTTTGCAAATTCGGGATGCTTCTGGGCTTTGTGGTGTCACCAGTCCGTTGATTTCCACATGGTATTGGCCGGTTGCCTCGTTCACGCCCAAGTTGGTCTTGCCTTCTTGGTAGCCCTCGGGGCCATAGTCAAATCCCTCTTTGGGGCCAGCGTCTTTCGGTGTGAACTCGTAGCGAGGTGCCAGCACCTGTTCCATCAGCAAACTGGCTGAAATCGCTTTGAGCATGTCGTTGACTGCTTCAGTGACCAGCTCTTGGGTGGCCGCCGGTTCAGCAATCAGGTTGGTGAATCGTGCTGTGGACTTGCCTTGTGCGTCTCGTGTGGCGCGGCCAATGATTTGGACAATTTCAGTGAGGCTGCTGCGGTAGCCCACGGTCAAAGCGTGCTCACACCATATCCAGTCAAAGCCTTCCTTGGCCATGCCCAGAGCGATGATGATGTCCACATGGTCACGGTTGTTCTTCTGAGCAGGGTCCTTCAATGCGGTCAGCACTTTGGTCCGCCTTGCTGGGTCGCTGTCATCCACTAAGTCAGCCACTTTCAGGACACGGCCTTCAGGGGTTTTGATGAGGTGGAAACCTGTACTGTCGTCCATGCGGTCCCACTCACCCAGACCGTTAAGGATTTCATCAACCTCTCGTTGCTTGTCTTTCAGGCTCTCACGGGCGTTCACATTGGGAATGTGAACGATGGTTTTGAGAGCAGGGTTGAGCACTTTGTGGATGGCTTCCACATATGGGCCGGTGTAGAAGAAATAGCCGATGTCCAGCGACTTCAGCCACGTGTAGCCGTTCAGTTGCTCGTAGTAGGTGTAAGTCACCGTCTCAAATTTGGCTTCATCAGCGGGAGACAAAACGGCTTCACTGTCACCCCTGAAATAGGAACCGGTCATGGCCACCACATGTACTTTGTCCCTAGCAATCAGCGCCGTGAGTTGTGTACCCAGAATGCTGTCGGGGTTGCTGGAGACGTGGTGGAACTCGTCAATTGCAATTAGTCTGTCGTCAAACGCCTGAATGCCCAGCTCTTCAACCGCAAACCGGAAGGTCGCATGGGTGCAGACCAGAACCTTGTCGTCAGAGGTCAAGAATTTCTTGACCGACTCCACTTTGGATTTGGCCACCTTGGCTTCGTCAGCGCCGGGTGCGTTGCACAGGTTCCACTGGGGTGCAACCTGCCAGTCCCAATAGAAGCCAAATTGTGTGAGTGGCTCGTCAGCAAAACTGCTCCCGATGGAGCGCTCAGGAACCACGATGATTGCTTGTTTGATGCCTTGGTTGTGGAGTTTGTCAAGTGCCACAAACATCAGGGCTCTTGACTTGCCAGAGGCCGGTGGCGACTTGATGAGAAGGTATTGCTCACCCCGTTTGGCATAGGCGCGCTCCTGCATCGTGCGCATACCCAGCGCATTGGCTTTGTTGGTCGCGCCGGTGTGTGCCGTCTTGATGGATACGGAAGGGACCGTGTAGGCGTTCAGTGGACTGCCAGTCTGCGCGTTCATGCTTTCTTGCCTTTCTTCTTGACGCCAGTGTCAGCAGTCATCTTGGTGTACATCTCAAACAGTTTTTCCAGTCGCTCGGTATCGTTCTTGAAGCGGCGACCAATGTAGATGCGCTCAATCACCTCGTCATTGCGCTCGTGTGCGATCTGCAGGTTTTCAGGCATCGTGTCAGGGTTGTATAGATCGGCAATGGTTGCTGGGAAGTGTGCTTCACGCGCAAGCAAGATGGCTTCAGCACAAGAGGACAAGTCAGCCTTATTTTGCTCAGTTAACACGGGTACCGGAAAAGTGTTCCAGCCTAGAGTGTTTGAATAACGAAAGTCAGTTTTGAGCTTGCCGCAAACAGTCCCAACCCAAACGAGATGGAGTCTTGAGGCAATCAAAGATATGCTCCAAACAGGAGAGTCAAACATAGCAAAGGCAGCGTTTGAGACAACTGTTTGTTTCGGTAGTAATCCGACTGGGAGGTATGGCCTAGATTCTGAGGAGACACTCGGCACAATGATGGTATTGAGCAGACCGATGTTGGTTCTTTGAAATTGGTGTGGCTTGTCAGAAATGTCATTGGCGGTCTTGCCGCCATTGATCCGCAGTAATTTGACACTTTCAATGCGGCTACGAATTGAAGAAATCGCGAGCGCTTCTTCAAGATGTTCATCCTCAATCCACAAGCAAAATCTTGATAGTCCGCGTATAAATTCTGCAGAGCCAAGGAACTTTCGAATAAAGACAGCTTCTTGTTGCGGGCTCAGACCAAGTGAACGTACTTCATCACTAGTCAAAAGAAGATGCCCCCCATCTATGGGGGTGTTGCCGAAAGTCATTTCTGCTTGTTCGCATATTGGTTTAGCAACCTTCTCAACTTCAATGTTTGCTCCAGGCACCAAATAAGCATTGATGTTCGCAACCTCCTTGATTGCAGTTGTATCTGCATCATTCAAGCTGTATAGGCGGCGATTTTTCGGCGGGTTTCTAGAAATCCCAACAATCACGACAGTGACGCCAGCGTTGTGACTGGCGAGGTTAGTCCACTTAAACGATGTATGCGCAAAGGCAATGTGGTTTCCTGTTGAATAAATCAGTGGCCACAAAATTGGAACTTGCATTCCTTGACATATTGAGTTCGTAGACACAAAGGCTGCAGCACAAGTGGCTTGCTTGCTGTAGTCAGCAGCTTTCATGAACCAGCAAGCCACATAGTCAAGTGACTTCCAATTCTTCACTCGGTGATCAAAGATGTCCTTCATTTCATCTTTTTGATCTTCTGTTTGTCCTCTGCTGCCCAAATATGGTGGATTCCCACATATGTAGGTTTCACCACCTTCGTTTTCAAAGTCAATTTCTTTCTGGTCTAGCGGTGTGTTGAACAAGTCATCACTTACAACCCTCACGCCTGTTCCAGTCGGTGGGCATATGCTGAGCCAGTCCAAGCTAAGTGCATTGCCGCGAACGATCCAGTTTTCGGTGTTCAGTGGCAAAAACTCTGCCAGTGCGTCTTGTTGTCCACGGTAGAGAACATCACACTGAAACTCGGCAATGATGAGTGCCAGTCGTGCGATTTCAGCTGGGAAATCGCGCAACTCAATGCCCCTGAAATTGGTCAGGGGGATTTCACTGCGCAGATGCTCTTCACCTCGGCGGCGATTGATTTCAGCCTCAATCTCTCGCATTTGCTTGTAAGCAATGACGAGGAAGTTGCCAGAGCCGCAAGCAGGGTCAAATACTCGAATGCGAGCCATTCGTTTGCGCAGGTTGAGCAACTTGACTTTGTTGTCGCCAATGCTTTCCAGCTGTGCCTGTATGTCATCAAGGAACAGTGGGTTGAGGACCTTCAAGATGTTGGGGACACTGGTGTAGTGCATCCCCAATTCGCCCCGTTCCTCGTCATCGGCAACAGCCTGAATCATGCTGCCGAAAATGTCGGGGTTGATTTCTTTCCAGTTCAGGTTGCTGGCGTGTGTGAGGTAAGTACGCGCAATCCGTGTGAACTTGGGAGCCTCAGTGCTTCCAGAGAACAGTCCACCGTTCACATAGGGGAAGACATTGGCCCAGCTGGGCAACCTTGGCTCAGCGCTCTCTCTCGCGTTGGCTTTGATGTTCATTGCCCTGAAGACAGTTTCCAGCACCTCATGGGTGTTGGAGCCATCTCGCTCGCTCATCTGCTCAACGGTCTTGCTGAAAAGTCCTGTGCTGTTAAAGATGCCAGTGTCTTCTGCGAAGAAGCAAAAAATCAGTCGCGCCATGAAGTGGTTCATGTCAGCCCGGCGCTGGTCTTTTGCCCAGTCTGGGTTTTCACGAAGCAACTCCACATAGAGCTTGTTCAAGCGCCCTGTGGCCCTGACATCAATCGGGTTGTCCTTAATCTCCTTGATGGTGGAGATACCTGCAAGAGGCAGGAAAAAACCGAAGTGGTTGGGGAAGTCTACGAAGTCTGTTGAAATCGTTTCCCCTGAGATGAGTTCTTCGGCTTCCAGCGATTGACCATCTGTGGCCAAGATGAACTTGGCTTTGGCCTTGGTAGTGGCTGGACTAGCTTTGAGGGCTGGGAGCGTTGCACTTACCGAGCCCGTTTCACAGGTGGCCAAGTGGATGTTGTTGCGCAGCAGGACACCACCGGTCAGGTCCGAGGTATTACTGTGGCCAGTGCGAAGTTTTTTGAGGGCAACCTCTTTGTTGCCAAAGGCGGCCAGAAACTGGTACGGAAACTCGGCGGCGTCAAACTCTGCTTCGGCTAAATCCGAGAGTGCGGCTTCAATTTCTACTGCGTTCATGCTTTGTTCTTTTTATTCGCAGGCACAACGCTTTGATTAGGAAAAATGCCATTTTTTTGTGCATAGTCCATAACAAGGACTTCAATCATTGAAGCTACAGAGCGGTGCTCTTTCTCGGCGGCAGCTCTCAGCATGGATTTGATACCCGCTGATGTTCGGATTGACAGGGTTTCGTCTTTGGGTTGCTTCATGCTGTTTTTTGCTACGTCGTCTGACAATGTACTGCGTTTTGCGTAGTCTAAATCATGCCGCGGGCAACCTCAATGACTTTCTGTGCAACATGCTGAAATTGCAGACGAAAAAAAGCCCACCAAGAGCGTGGGCTGCTTAGTGGGCTGATTTGTAGTTTTAAACTACATTTGCAGTGAGGTGGTAAGTCGGCTTCGTTACTGCTTCCGTGCGATCAAGGATGATGCGCTTCGCTGCTTCAATCACTGTGCGACCACTGCCATTGCACATGTCGATTTGCTCCAGCATTTCCGCTTCACTGATGTCGGTGATGCCGTGATCGCTAAGGATGCGATTAAACAGTGGAAGCCACCCAGTCGATGGCGCATGGTTGAGAAAGTAGGTGTGGCAGCGATTAACGACAGGCGCCGAAATTCGGCCATAGTCGTTTGTTGTCATGATCCAGATACAGGACTTGTAAGCGATGTTCATCACGCTCTTAAGTTTGTCCATGGCTGTCGTAGAGAGCAAATCCACCTCATCAAGAACGATGTAGTGAAACTTCTGCCCGAGCAAAACTAGCTTTACCCGATTCTCAATCTGTTCCAAAAGCGTAACTCCGCCGTTTGAGGAGGTGATTTGGTGATAGATAGGGTAAGCCTCATCTCCACCACGAGCCACTTCGATCCAGTCTGGTAGTAGATTTGCAAGAGTGCTTTTGCCAGAACCTGTGTCGCCTACAAGCAAGATGCCGTTCTTGCCGCTGTCCGGAAACGGGTTCCGACCGCTTACAACATCACGCAAGTGATTGCGCTGCTGGTTTTGCGTGAACACGATGTCATTCAGTGTCTTCGGTGAGTATGTTGAGCTAAAGTTTGGATTCAGTTTCATGCTGTTTCTCCTAGATAATTAAGCTGCTTCTAGTTCTGCTTGATCTGCCGTGGTTGTGGCGTCGTCGGTGCTTTCAGCTTCCTGCGCCTTTTCCTTCGTTTTCTTGGGCTTAGCAGCAGCAAGAATGGCAGACTTGATGACGGTTGCGTCGCTAGTGGCTGCTTGGATGACGAACTTGCGTTCGGCATTGATCATTGCGATAAGCAGCACTTGCTCTCCAGACTTGATGTCACTGACCGCTCCAATTGCGTTGGGAATGTCCACGATCCCCATCGAACTCTTGCCGACCTTCGTTTGTGCCTGCTGCAAGTTATCTTCGACCTTGGCTTTGGTCTTGGCTGCGACATCCTTGAAGCTGGCTTCCTTGATCTTCTGAATTCCACCCATGCGCTTGATCTCGGCAGCAAGTGAACCGCTAGCAACGCTGTTCTTGATCCCGTACTTGATCACGTAGCTATAAGTTGAGATCTTGCTGCGATCAAGTCCTTTGAACACGCTGTTCATGAACTTGCTCAGCAACTTAATGTCTTTGCCACCCGTGATCCCATGCTTTGTGCAGTACTTGTCAAGTTGCTCGCAGGCAACTGAAGCGATGTTGCTGCTGGGATTGCTGATCACTACAAAGGTGTCGTAACAGTCTTGCAGAAGGTCGTACAGAAAAGCGTCAGTACGAGCAGCAAGTTCGTTGAACTGTGCGACCTTGGTCACCAAGTCCTTGATGAACATGTCGCTGCGGAACTTAAGCTCCGCAGCCTCGATGACCTCAGTCTGTTGCTTGCCAACGACGTTGGCGGTGAAGCTCATTGCTTGTGCTGCTTGAGTGTCGATAGTTGTGTTGTCAGTCATATAAACCTCCTGTGGTGTGACTGGTTGCTTTCGAGCGGGATTGCTCTAGGCGATCGGTTGAAAAATAGTTGTTAAAGAAGTGTGCTAACGTGAATAGTTAGCGACCGCTCACAATATGTGCAATTGATACACATGCGAAGGGGGCATAAAACGAGCTTTTAAGCAGGTTTTAAGACTTTTGCTTGCGAATTGTTAAAGAGCGGGTATAGCTTGTTGCTATGACTTGGATTGTCCGGATTTGGCATATGCTTGAAAAAGTCTATAATCTAAATTCAGTTAGTTGTTAATTAATAAAGTATGGGAATTGACAATATCAACCTGACTTCTGTGCGCGAGCGCAGGCCAGATGACCGTCGCTATGACTTGTGGCCCGAGTTCTTGCGGCTAAGTCCTAGCTACAACTTCGCTTGTCGAGTTATGCAAGGACAGGCAAGCAGGGAGCAGTTTTTTGCAGAAGTGGCTGAACCGGAATTGGTTTGGGAGACGAGACAGAACTTCGGGGACGTATGGACGCAAAGCCTGAGCGAGTGGCGAGATCAAAATAATTTGCGCCTTTTTGGACAGTCCTTGTCTGACCTAAAGCTCAAGGTTCTGCACGTGATGCAGTCGGGTGAATATGCTCAACAGCGCGACATGGCTGAAGCACTTGACACTTACTTTGATAGAACAAGACCAGAGATGGGAAATCCACTGTCTGTTGTGATCAGTGTGCCGCTGGATGCGGATAGATCAGTTCTGGTGCAGACGTTCAGTGAAATGATCACGTACTACAAAGCAAGGCGAGAGGACAGTGACGAAGCGCCACCGGCAGATCCACTTTATGCGCTTACTGGAGTAAAGGCTCGCTATGCGGTAATGCAGCAAACATTGACCGTAGCTAAAGCAAGAGCCTATGAGCCAACAATGCCGTTATGGGAAATTGGCATGAATGTGGGCGTCAATGAAACCTACGCCAGCGAAATGCGCTCGAAAACATTTAGAAAGAAAGAAGCAGTAATTCCCAAAAACGTTCTTGCTGCCACAACAGGTCGATTTTTGAGGCAAGCAGCGTGTTTGGCTGAGAACGCTGCACGTGGGAAATTTCCCTGCTATGACCAAAACCTGATGCATGCCAAGTCACTTGACT
>JACCEC012263789.1_pt1 | contig 10240 bp, 8 predicted proteins | sample 7450121 | NCBI WGS metagenome assembly JACCEC01 (sample SAMN15323455, study PRJNA562643) | freshwater metagenome | isolation source: river surface water | place: USA:Blue River Watershed | collected 2017-08-18 | reverse complement strand
GAATGTCTGGGAGTTTTTCGGGGGTATTAACTTGTTGCGTTTTTTCTTGAATATCACCTTTATTATCACCTTTATTATCATTATTAATACCTATCGCTTTATTAGAATCTGAACCTGGATTAACATCTGGCTTTGACGGATTATTACCCAATGACGACGCAACACTTTGTGACGAAACCGGTCCATTATTACTATTAACATTTGATGCGGCGTCGTTAGATGGTTCACCTGAGTTTGCTAATTCAGTTTCTAATGCGGTTATTACATTGAGTTGAATTGGTAATACATCAATTTCAGAATTTTCAATATCAGTTTCAGTTCCAGTTCCATCATCCCCGCCACCCAACTGTTTTTGTAATTTTAAAAGGCGTTTTCTAATCCTCTCTTTTTTATGTTTCTCAATAAATTTTTTATCTACATAATGCTTCACCGTTTTAAAGAGTTGTTCTATTGCCCGGTTATTTTTTCTAAATGTCGTCGTGGTTACATCAGTATTCTTTTTCCGATGAAATCGGCGATAACTTTGATTTTTAACACGCCGTAATTTAGATATTTTATCACGTGTTAGTTTCATATTACTATTACTATTATATATCAGCAAAATAATATTGTAATATAATAGTAATGTCTCGTCCAAATGCGCCAATAAATATAGATTCAAGCATCATCAGTGTAACAGATAAAAACTGCGCCTCCACATGTGCATATAGTTTTAATTATAATACCAGTGCTTGTAATGTGTATAATAAAAGAACCCATTTAGAAATTCCTTATGACGCGCCGTCTGGAACCTACCCCGCAAAATACAACGGGGTGAATTATAAAGTAGACCGCATCCATATTATTCAGCCGTCGCTTCACAAGTATGACGGGCAAAAAGCCGACGCAGAATTGCTGGCGTACCATAGCAGTTCCGACGGTAAAAATTTGATTGTAGCCATCCCGATTGTCATTGGAAGCAATGTTGGCAAAACCAGTTCTGAAATCATACACGCCATCCTGCAAAACATACCCAATAATACGGATACGGCTGGTAAGACGGTGAATACAATCACAAATTTTAATTTAGGAAATTTGGTTCCATCGGAACCGTTTTTTATGTACACCGGCCGGCATTTATACACGCCATATACCGGGTTTTACAATTATATTGTGTACCATAAATCTCACGGCATTCAAGTATCATCCGCACTACTAAATAACTTGACGCAGGCGTCTACCACGAAAATAGACACCACCACCGCACCGGTTCCATATCCCACGAACCAGACGCTGTTTTATAACAAGCGGGGGGCAAATAAAACGGCGGGGCAGGGCGAAATCTACATTAAATGCCGTCCAACCGGGGAAGACGGCACGGTGCTGTATCAACAGAATTCCAGTTTTTTTGGAGGAACGCCAGATACTACAATGCCAAACAAAGGCATAGATTTCACTGATTTACAGAACAATGAAACCTTTCAAAAGGTCATTCAAATTATGATTGCTATGGCATTTGTGCTGGTTGTGTTTTTTATTGGGTATTTCGTAATTGTGAAAATAATGAATCGCAATAATGGCGCTGGCGCTGGCGCTGGCACTACTACGGGATAATGGAATAAAGGAATAAAGGAATAAAGGAATAAAATCCCCATAATAAAATATACACGATACATATAATATCGTGTATATCATATAACATTTTGTCAATAATGACAGAAAACCCAAAACCGGATAATGTATATAAAAATTTAATTATATCAAGTGGCGCAACCGGAATTGCCGAATTCGCAACGCTGCCAATATGCACCGTAAAAACAAACTTCCAAAATATAAAAGATATGAAAGCCCGGCCTTCAATCCTACAAGTAGCCAAAACAATATATACGCACCGTGGTATATCTGGATTTTATGCGGCAAGTTATCCCGCAATCACCGGCCAAATGTTTTCTACCGCAAGCAAATACACAATGTATCGCTATTTTGACACAAATCCGGTATATCCAATCAAAAATAAATTTGTCAATGGTTTTACGGCGGGAGTTATCAGCAGTTTATTTACGCATCCAATGGATGTGATAAAAGTCCATAAACAAATGACACAATGGTCGCAATTTGTGGAGGATTTTCGCGTAAGCCTATTGTATCGCGGATATAGTAAAACATTTGCTAAAATTGCGGTGAGTAGCACGATATTTTTCCCATTGTATGACACCGTGAAGATGAAGATGATAAAAATGGAAGGGAATGCGGCGTCCACAATTACGGCGTCGGCAATTAGCGGGAGTATTGCGTGCGTAATAATGCACCCGATTGACTATTTGAAGACACGCCATATGGCTGGATTACAATTGTATAGCGGCATGAATCCACGGACATACTACCGTGGGTTAATGTTGAACATGATGCGAATTATACCACACTTTGTCATTACAATGCAGTGTATTGAATTTATGAAAAATGCGTAATTCAGGATTTCAGGTTTTTGGTTTTATAATTTACAGCAATGCGCGTTGCTCTAAATGACGCCGTCAAAGTCGGGGGCAACCGCGCCGTGAAGGTCGTTCAAAACGGGTTGAAAACTGCCTTCATCGTTGAGACCAACCACCTTGTTGGGAGAGATGGGGGCCAACTTTTCAACAAGTTCTTCTTCCAGGGTAAGAACGGGTTCGGGGTTCATTGCCTTCATGACTTCCGCCTTTTTCTCTTCCGTGGGAGTGAAACTCTCAATGCCGTATATGCCGGTCGCCGCACTGGAACGACGAATGAACTCGTATGCGGCGAAGAATGCTAAAACGCCGACAATGGGATTGGTGCTAACAAAAACAGTGAATGCGAGAAGAACAACCACAATTTGACCATAGATGTTGTCAATGTATTTGGCAATGCATTCGGGTGTCTTTTTATTAAAAAGGATATATACAACAAGCACCACAAACAAGAGAAGTTCGTGCTTCTTTTCTTGTTTCATTAACATCTTTAAAGAGTCCATATTTTTCTGATTGATATTGATATATGATAATATAATATTTTATTGTTTTGTGTAAAGTAATATAAGAGAATGTAAAGTATGAATATACCCGAAAATAAATAATCTACAAAATAATCTACAAAATAATCTACAAAATAATCTACAAAATAATTACAAAATAAAATGAAAGTCCCTACAAACGCCCGATTTAAAAATCAAAAGACAATTATTTTGGAAGCAGAAAAGAAATTACAACAACAAAAACTAGAACAGACCCAGTCCAAGACACAGCCCCAGTCCAAGACCCAGGAACCACAAAATCAAACATCACCGCCAATACCAATACCGGAAACCCTAAAACACATTGAAATTCAAATCCCATCCCAACCAATTAAGTCGGTCGGGTCGTCATACCTTGGTCCGCGCGGATACACCATCTTAAAAGACTGTATTGACGCCGAAGAAGAAGCAACGCTGAGAGATGATTTAACGCTGGGGCCGTATGTTCCAAAAGCGCCGGTTCAGCCACCTAAATTTCCGATATATCGGGAATGTTCGTCTAAAATATACATCCCCCGATATTACGGGATGAAAGTGTATGGCCCGCCGGACGAGTCCCGTATAAAAGACGGCGACGATGTTTCAGACGCGCTGGTATTTAATGGCGACATGCGTGATTATCAAATCGCCATCGTAGATAAATATGTATCCGCCGCGACTAAATCGCCGGAATTGGGCGGCGGCGGGTTGTTGGATGTGGACCCCGGTAAAGGAAAAACGGTGATGGCGCTGAACATCATCTCTCGCCTTCGCAAAAAAACCCTGGTTATCGTGCATAAAAGTTTCTTGTTGAATCAGTGGATTGAACGCATCACGCAGTTTCTTCCCAATGCCCGGGTTGGAACCATTCAAGGTCCGGTAATGGACATTGAAAACAAAGATATTGTCATTGGAATGCTGCAATCTCTCTCCATGAAGGAATACCCTAAAAGCACGTTTGATAGTTTTGGATTGTCGGTGTATGACGAGTGCTTCCCATATTATACCTTAATTCACACGTCATGCGGGGTCATGCCAATCGGAGAATTGGCGGAAAGTTGGTTATTTTCCTCCACGACCAGTGCGCCAAAAATCCTGAGTTTCAACAGAGATACCAACGAATTTGAATATAAATCTATGACACATTCCTGGAAAAAAACAACAACTGAATTAATCTCTCTGACATTGACGCATTCTCTCATTTCTTGCACCCCCAACCATAAAATATTGACAAACACGGGCTATGTCGCCGCTCAGGATTTGGAAGAAGGGGATTTCATTGTGTGCATGCGCGAAAATACCAGCACAGGAGAACGGGTACAAGTGTATGACTGGATTGTGGCAATAAAATGGAACCGGTGTCGTGGACCAAATGAAAGCATAGACGTGTATGACATTGAAGTGGCAGACAACCATAATTTTGTATTGGCAAAACCGGACTACGGCGGCTTGCATGATTTGGCATATACGCTGTCGCCAGTTGTAAGCAACTGCCACCATATGTCCGCGGAAGTGTTTTGTCGCTGTATGATGAAGGTGGTTACAAAATACACGCTGGGATTATCGGGGACGATGCAACGCAAAGACGGGCTTTCCAAAATATTCAAGTATTTCTTGGGCGACGTCATTCATAAAGAAAAGTCAGAATCAACACATTGCGTGCTCGTGAAAGGCATACAATACAAAGTGGATGACGACGAATTCAACGAAACCGAATATGATTTTCGCGGGAATCCCAAATTCAGCACAATGATTACCAAAATAAGCGATTACAGCGCCCGAAGTGAATTTATATTGCGTGTCCTTGAAAATGAGTTGGCCATAAACAACGACCAGCAAATAATGATTCTGGCGCACAATAAATCTCTCTTGTCCTATTTATACAAGGCGATAGACCACCGCGGCATTGCCAGCGTGGGTTATTACATCGGCGGAATGAAAGAAGCGGCATTAAAAGAAAGCGAATCCAAAAAAGTGATTATTGCGACGTACGCAATGGCGTCGGAAGGGCTGGACATTAAAACCCTCACCACCCTGATAATGGCGTCCCCCAAAACCGACGTGTGTCAATCGGTGGGCCGTATTTTACGGGTGAAACACGCATCCCCCTTGGTAATTGACATTATAGACCCGCAAGATGTGTTTAAAGCGCAATGGATGAAGCGCCAGAGTTATTACATCAAGCAAAAATACAAGATTATAATGACGGATAGTCAAGGATATGCCGAAAACCGGTGGACTATACGATTTGACCCCGCCGTTCATATAAAAAATCGCAGTAAAGGAGAGGAAGAAACCCCGGATGAATATGATGCCGAAGACGATGACAATAGCGCCGAAAACGCATATAATGAAAACATAAATGATAATGAGATGTATGACATTGATGATAACAATAACATAACGGTCATAACAGAAAAAACGGCGAAAATGAAAATTGAAAGTAAAAAATCAGCATTAACGCACGACGGGAAATGTAAATTTAAGTTGGTGCTTTAAATGGGATGAGGGTCGCGGTGAGTTGATTTATTTTGACTTCTTGGACACGGATTTTTTGGACATTGACTTCTTGGACACAGACTTCTTGGACATTGACTTCTTGGTCATAGACACAGATTTTTTGGTCTTAGACATAGACTTTTTGGTGTCTAGATAACGATACCCGCCATTTTGATTTTGACTGGGGATAGCGTTGTGGCTAAATGTAAGCGGAACATACGAGCCGCGCGCATACACAATATTTGGGTCATTGTCGTTCAAATGAGGACCGCCATATCCATAAAAGGCGCCGCCACCGCCTCCAATGAGGTTGTTTTTACGACTGCTTCTGCTGCGGTTGCTTCTGCGACTGCTGCGACTGCTTCTGCGATTGCTTCTGCGACTGCTTCTGCGATTTCTGCTTCCACCAAGAACAACACGACCAGCATCCCCGGGATACATATTTCCGGTTCCACCAGTTGGAATTTGTGTGTTTGACATCAATGGCGCTTGTATATGTTGTTGAAGCGGATTTACGCTGGAATATGAATATGAAGTCATTTTATATTATGTTAATAATTTTTGTATATATATTAGGTTATACAAAAATTATTTTTATTGTTTCATTCCATTCAATACTTTCTTTCTTCAATGCTTTAATGCTTTAATGCTTTTTTCAATGCTTTCTTCAATGCTTTAATGCTTCATTGCTTTCTTCAATGATTGCCGCCTCAAACCCATTAAATGTCCCGGTTGCGCTTGCTAATGAATAGGCTCCCACATCCCGAAATAAAATAACGTCCCCCAATTTTGGAACCGGTAAATATACGCAATCACAAATCACATCCAGTGAATCACACGTCTGTCCAAAAATAACGCACTTTGAATACGCGTCGCCACCACACATTATGCCACCGCCATCTATGATTGAAGTACAATCGGAATACAATGGAATTGGCTCAAATGTCTGATAATCAAATATGCGGCCTTGAAACGAATGATACACGCTGTCATTAATGGTGATGTAATACACGTCCCGCCCTTGTTCCTCTTTTTTACGCACCGCAATGACTTTGGTAAATATATTCAGTGCTTTTGATGAAATGATGCGCCCCGGTTCTGCGACAAGGCCAATCCCGCTGCGTTCCATTTCTTCTAACAGCCCGTTGTTATATAATTCGCCGTGTAATTCGTGCAATTGTGCCGTTTTTTCAAACCCGCCGCCGATGTCAATCAGTTTTGTTGGCAACCCATAAAAATCGCTCATTGGTTTATATTTATACAGTATGTTTGATATGGTGTAGCGATGCGCGTCCATACTTTTACATTTTGAACCGACGTGATACGAATAACCCATGAAATTCAAATTTTGTTTGGCAATATAATTCATGATTTTCTCAGCGTCACATAATGCCGCCCCGAATTTTTTGTTAAATTTAATCACAGAAGAGTCTTCGTTTGCTAGAACCCGAACAATGTAATTTGCGCCGTGGTCTATGTTTTCAATTTTGCGCACTTCCTCCACACTATCAACCACATATTCAGTTACGTTATTGTTTTTAGCAAAAATAATGTCGTCCACGCTTTTCGTGGGGTTTCCGTATATAATGTCGTGCGTGAATGTCTTGGCCATTTCTATTTCACGCCGACTTGCACAGTCAAACCCGAAATTATAATTGTGTAAAAGTTCCATTAATGATTTATTAGGGAATGACTTCACGGCGTAATAGGGGCGAATATACGGAACATTGCGATACCAATTTTTTATAGATTGTTCCACATTACATAAACATAATTTTGCTACACTTCGGTAATTTAGCATCAATACACCAGATGAGGGAAGGGGCGGGCGATATACTAAACTATAAGAAAAAATATATTTATGTTTATTTTTACAAAAGTTATTTTTGACGGTATATTTGGTTTTTGCGAATAAACACCTTTTGATTTTGATGATGATTATGGTGCGGCGGATTATTATTATGTGATTGTTTATGTGGATTATGTTGATTTTGTTGATTTTGTTGATTATAATGATTATGTTGATAAGAAATGTTTGCTTGGTTTTGTGGTTCGGCGTATTGCTTGAAATATTTGCGTTTATCAACAAACCAGTGCGTGTCCAAGTCGTTTATTTCTTGCTTGGTAATAACGATAGACTTGTTTTTACACATAGATGAATTCACCAACGCAGACGGTATCCAGCGTTTAAATTTCTCCGAACATATGCACCGCATAACAAACTCTTGGGTTAAATCAACGTATTTATCCGCATTTGTGTTTTCAAAATCGTCTTCATCTTCACTTTCCTCCAACGCATCTAAATTGTCATTTTCTTTTATGTTTCTAAAAATTCGGTTTAATAATACACTGATTTTGTAAGACGGCACATGCGCAACGCTGTAATATTCCAATTCGGAGTCAATCGTCTTGTCTTTGCGCACATACAAATGATAAATGTCGTTTTGGACATCAGGCTTAACCATAAAATACGCAATTTTTGTTATGTTTTTGGGGTCTTCTTTTTCTTGGTCTTGGGTTTGGGTTTGGTATTGTGATTGTGTTTGGTATTGTGATTGTGTTTGGTCTTGGGTTTGGTGTTGGACTTGTGTTTGCCTCTGCGTTTGCTCTTGTTCAGGGATTTGAGGTGTTGTAGGCAATAATTGTTCTGAATGATTGTCATTCCAAATAGATAATTCTATTTTACTGCTACCATTTTTTCGGTATTGTAAGCCATACACATCATATGGCAACTCGTTTGTTTTTACAATGGCGCACGCTTCACTCGGTGTGCTACATAATATAGGCAGCCCGATTATCAACCCGTGTGTGGTAACACCCACTTGTTTTATCATCGCAGTTGAAAACATGATGTGCGTGATGGTGTGCTGTAAAACGACATCATTAAAAAATATTTGCCGGCCTTTAAAAAAATGGACGACTGTTATTGCGAAAAAATTACACAATTTTGATTGTTTTTTCGGATTATTTGAAAACAATACACCGCCAAATACAGTGTCGCCTTGGGTTAATGACGGGTCAAAGCACGCAGTATAAATTGTGATATTGCCATATATATCAGTGAGTGCGGTTGCGAGCGGGTTTTTTATTTCTAGGATTGCACATACCGGCTGATTTGCCCACTCCGTAAACCAAAGCAAGCACCGCCTTCCTTTTGGAATGATAGAAATGTACGTCTCGTCATTACAGTCAGCGTCTTTCTTATGATGTGTGCGGGCTTCATAAGAAAGTTTGAGTTTTTGCGGCAATTTTTGAAGCAATGCTTCCCGTTCAGTGAAATTGAGTTGTATCATCATCTATTATAAATTATGCGCGCGTCTTTACATTGTTTTTATGCTAAATACATCTATTCCGTCTTCATCTTCGTCTTTTCATATTCGTATTCGTATTCCGTATTCCGTATTCACCGTTCAATAAGATGAATACATTAAGTTTGGCATATCATTGCTACTGGACAAATTTAATTCGCCACTTAGGCTTTGCCGATTTGAAACCTTTTTTAATTTCAGTGATTTTAAATAATTTTTCAATTCGTTTTCCATTGAATTTCCTACATTCGCATTCATATCGCCTCCTATGGCAGTGTTTGTGCTTGTGCCAGCGGAAAAATCAGAATGTTGCGTTTGCGAATGTGATTGGGCTTGCGCTTGCGCTTGCGCATTTTGGGTTGCGTTATTAATTGAATTTAATAAAGTTTCATATTTCGCGCTAGGGCGGTACACTAAATCTTTTACTTTTGGAACTGTAAGCGTCATTTTAAAAAACGAATACAAATAGTGTAGTATTAATATTAAAGCAATTGATATAAATGATATTTTTAATAACCATAGCAACATATTTGCTAATTAAAAAATAAAAAAATGTGGTATTGGTATTGGTATTGTATTGGGGACAACAAGGTTATTATGAGATTTGATATTATAATTCATAAAAAATCGCATTTCATTTAACCAACTAATTTGAATATGCGTAAAAATGTCGCAATGTCGGTTTTCAATGAATGCGTCATAACATCTAAATTGGATGCGTCGGGTTTGTCATTGGCAAAGGTGGTTGTACTGCGAGTGGAGGTTGCCGCCACGGCAGTGGTCTTGTCAATGATGCCGTTTTCAGTTGTAAAATAGAAATCCTGGATGCTGTCATTTTTTGTGGGGTGATATACAATGACAAATGAGGTGCTTCCCTGTTTTGATAATTTGAAGGTGTCCACCCGATTTGAAACATAGGTATAATCACACGGAAGACAAAATTGTGGTAAAGGACGGCGTACCATTTTGCTGGTATCAATTAATAAATTAAGGGTTGGAACTTTTGCGCTGTCTGTTGTAAGTGAAACCCGCATTAATTCACCGTCTGTAATATCCATGGTATAAAGTGTTGTGGTGGTTGTTGTGGTTTCTCTTGCTGTTGCGGTTTCTTTTGCTGTATAATATTTATCAGTATCTTTATAGAGACGGTAAATGCCTTTACTCGTATAAAGCGTGTGCCATGTATCCGGATTATAAAACACGCCTTCATTGGAACGTGTTGAAATCACTTGGTTGATTGTATCTATATTTAATTTGCGTATGTCAATGTTTTCAATGTAAATTCGTTTTGCGTATGAGCCGTACAACCCACCGGTTCCATCACCTTTATCAACACTTTGTTTATGCCGATAAACCGGGACAAGTTCATCCATTATCATCGCCTTTCGGGCATTTTTCTGTTCTCGGTGTAATCTGCCTTTATTTTCATTTCGTGGATTCATTT
>JACCEC010531655.1_pt1 | contig 10241 bp, 11 predicted proteins | sample 7450121 | NCBI WGS metagenome assembly JACCEC01 (sample SAMN15323455, study PRJNA562643) | freshwater metagenome | isolation source: river surface water | place: USA:Blue River Watershed | collected 2017-08-18 | reverse complement strand
GAATTATCTACTAGTTTATTTTGAAAATAATGTTCCATACAAAGTAGAAGATTATCATAATGGAAAATTAGTTCATACTCGTGATTTACGCAGCGCTTTTTTCGCCAATTTATACGCTTTTCCATAATGGTCGCAGCCTTTTTCGATAATATGAAAATCTACTACTGCCGATTTACCGGATGTAATTGCGCTAGCCAACCGCGCTAATCCCCAGGACCTAGCGGTTTGATTCGGTCTAGAACCTGACGAATAATACGCGCCTTCGCCTTTATTTACAATTTTTTTCAGCGCACTCACAGAACATCCAGTAGATTCGGCTAGACGCTTGCTAGGCGTTATTCCGACACCATAGATTTTCAACGCATTTGAAATGTGTTTAGATGGAACAGATTTGAACGACGGCATTTTACGACGCGTGTAATATTTGCCCATTTTATACAATTTGCGCGATTTATTCAGTTCTTGGAGTTGCTTCTTTTTATCTTTTCTAGATAACCCTGTAGGCACATATTTCTGAGGAATCGAAGGAGGAATTGAAACAGTCATCTAGTTTTTACAGAGAATATATTTCGGTCGGCGGTCGGTCGCTTATAAATTCTCCATCATCGTCTTTTCCCCGTGACAATCTCTACAAAGTGCCACCAGATTATCCACCTGATTCGACCCTCCGTGTTCCAATCGCATTTTATGATCTACTTCGAACCACGCGGGCAACTGTTTACCGCAATTTCCGCATTTCCAATTTTGACTCGCAGCGACATATTTCTTTTTCGTTTCGCTCACGCTGCGTTTAGTAGCAGTTACTCCAGTTGCTACGCCAGTTGCTACGCCAGTTGCTACGCCACCGCTTTCTAATATACGTCGCTCGTTATAATCCATCATCGGGTCTTTCATCGGCATCTGATTCTTCAATGTAAAATCCAAAAACGGCGTCAACATATCCCCTGCTCCATTATCCAAAGGCATATATTTAATGAACTCCTTCGCGTGTCCCAGAAACTCCCTGCTTTTAGAGGGGTCCTTTTTCATATACATATAAACCGAAAACCCGACGAACCCTATTAACGCCATTTGGTAATATTTGCGCCACGACAACACCTTTTTCATCAATTTGCCTTCGTAATATACGTTCGCTATAAAAAACAATGTAATCAGTATAATTATAAATCTAAATTTCATTTCCAATAATATAATATACGGATTTTAATATGGATTTTGAAAGTATACTAAAACCCTTATTCGGGGTCTATTATAACATAAACTTATTCTATTTACTTGTCACATTCGTCTACATTATTATCCTCGTCATCAGTTTCTCCTACCTCAACACCTCCCCCTTATTAATAATGACATCCACATTAGGACTCTTGCTCATTTTTATGTATTATCTCTACAGGAAATCCAATGTAGAAAAGGCGCAATCCGCTTTCAAACAATTATCCGAATCCAGTGGTATTGCCGAATTCGCTATTCAAAGCGGCTCATTTATCCTCTCATTTCTCATTTTAAGCGCCGCCGTCTATTTCTCAACGCGCTTATTCGGCGGCGGCAACAACGCAACTCTCTACATTGTAAACTTCATCATTTTCATCGTATTTTTAGCGATGGTCTACAGGACAATTTCACGCGAAGTTTCCAAAAGTTCGACTAAATCGGCAATGGTTGTCAAACTAATTACCCAGGTAATTCTCTACATTCCGTGTGTTTTAGTAGATTTCATTGAATTCATTTATAAACAGTATAATATTACCCCGCCTATTCACGTGACTCTCATATTTATCGAACTGTTTCTGATACTTGGATATTACGGTAGCGGATATATTATTAAACAATTAGGCAAAACTGGCGCCGCCAAAACACTTTTAGAAGGACCGGTGTATTTAAATGAACGCCGAGTATTAGGCTCCTTTTCAGAACTAATTCCAGAAACCAAAAAATACAATTTCGCGATTTCATTATGGTTCTACATTAATCCTCAGCAATCCGCGAAAGAAACTGTAAATATCCTCACAATTGCCGGAAAACCCGCGGTCACCTATTCCACCCGCTCCAATTCTGTAACCGTAACCGCAATGACTGAATCGGGGAATAAACAAGTGGCACTGATTCCAAATATTAAATTACAGAAATGGAATCATTTAGTTGTAAATTATGTTGACGGAACGATGGACGTGATTTTAGACGGGAAATTGGTCGGAACACAAAACAGCGTATTGATTTATTCATTGTCCGACACAATTGTTTGCGGTGAAAATGCCAGTGACGTCGACGGAGGAGTCAAACGGGTCGATTTCTACAGTCACAGTCTCACATCCCCCGAAATAGAACTCATTTACGGAAAAGGAACAGATATATAAGGATTTTCGAGACCTTATGTTCCGATTATATTCGTAATTATATATATAATGGATTTCAATATATATATTATTTTTCTGATATTGGTCATAGGCATTTTAGCCTATTTCCTCTACAAATCATACAACAAACGAAATCACTTGTCCGTATTATCCGACGCCAAAGTGCCTATTACTATAGGAACATCCTCATTACCTACTCCAAATGACAGCGCAAACTTCACATATTCCATTTGGATTTACATCCAAGATTGGAACTACAATTCCACTCAGAAAAAACCAATCATTAAACGAACATCGACTGCCCAAGAAAAAACCATAAATTTCCCCTACATTTATCTAGACGAAAATATTAATGATTTAGTTGTCGAAGTAGGAGAATCCGGCGATTTCAAATGCCGCGTATCCAATATTCCTCTACAGAGATGGACTTTAGTCACTGTTTCCGTTTTCCAAAAAGTAGTGGATGTATACATTGATGGCAAATTATTGAAAACGTGTGTTATGAACACCCCTGTATCTTCTAGCAACTCTTCAGATATTTTAATCACTTCCGATGGAGGATTCAGCGGTAACACTGTAGGATTACAATATATACCTAATGCCGTCGATCCTCAAACTGTATGGGATATTTATCGCAACGGAAACGGAGTCAGTGGATACGGTAATAACGCCACCAAATCTAAAATGGGTATCAGCATCGCAGTCACCGACGACGGAAAAGTAACAGACCAATATAAATTGTTTTAAATCTGCCGATGAGTTAACTCCACCGATGATTTAACTCCGCGGTAGATAACTCCGCGGTAGATAAATCCGCCGATGATACAAAATAAAAAACGGTTTTACAAAAAATTGAAATGTTTTATGTAAAACAACAAAGGGCATATATATAAAATGTTATATTGTTATATTAATTCTGAGCATAGTGTTTTGGGTGTTACTGTAAAGCGACCTAGGGATTGGAATAATTGTATTATATCCAATTTAGGTAATAGCATAGTATACAATGAATCTGATTGGTTTATGGATTATGACGACGCCATATTATTTGGCGTTACAGAGTTCAAACCAGAGGGGTCCGTTATATACTCACTGCGAATTAGGTATTCGGGTAAAATCACTTATCTATTCTTCAACAAGTTTGAAGAGGTGAGTGAATACGTATATGCCCATTTGAGATACCTATGGAGACACGACCATTTTACCTGGGCAAATGATAATTTACGACGTGTGGTCAGTAATTTGTCGTCTACTGGAGAACACTTTGTAACATTTATGGATTCAGATAAAGAAATGACTATTACCCTAGAAACCCACAATGTATAAACCCACACATTTTATATATTACTGTCTATTTGTCTATTTGTTTATAGAAATAACCGCCGGTTTAGATTCGCGTTTTATAGTTTGTAGCCCAATTCGTTTTATTAGTTTGTAGCCCACTTTCGTTTTATTAGTTTGTAGCCCACTTTCGTTTTAAACCGTTGAAGATTTAAAATGGGACACGTCCCATTTTAAACTTCTAGGTTCGTGACCAATAAAGATAATCAAAATGGACCCTTTGGGTCCATTTTAAATCTTCATTGGTTTAAACCTGTAAATAAAAAAGTGACTTGGATTCGTGTCCAAGTCATTTTTTTTATGACGACCGACCAAAGTCATTTTTTTTATGACGACCGACCGACGACCGTATGACTTCCGTCTGAAGACCGTCTTTATGGCACTTCAGTTTGTCCAGTATCCATAGTATATTTTTTGGTATAATTATACAATGGAATACTGGGGTCGTAACACATCAAAAACGCGGGTCCAGGTATCCCACTATTTGTGCTTAAACTACAGGACGGACCTTGAACTGTTTGAACACACTGTCTACTTCGGGTGGCTCTTGCGTATGATTGCGCCTTCGTATCATTATTTGTCTTCCCAGAAGATGACGCATTCGAATATTTCAATATTTCCGCTTTACGACGCATATCCAATTCCTGCTGAGTATACCCGTTTTCATAAGGGTTGTATGATACACTAAATCTTGTCCAGGATAATGTTGGATAAACAGGTTTTGTACAAGGCTGTTGAGACATATATATTATTTACGATATAAACCACTGTAGAGATAAATAGTTGTAAGACTTCATTTTCTTATTTTCCGGACCTGTTTCGCTCAATTCCTTCAGATTCGGTCCTTTTCTGGCAATATCGGCGATTTCCATTGTAGAAATTGCGCGATTGAAATACCATAAATTCGATGTGTATCCGTCATATCCGCCATACGCGTGTAAAACTACATTTCCGTAATTCTGTTTCGCCACATGTTGTAATTCGTGTCTGACGGCAATAATTCCGTTCACATATAAATCCACATTTTTGCCGCTACAGCGTATCATCAAGTTAAACCACTTTTTCATTGGCACATTATTTATTGTCGCTATTTCTTGACCTCCGAACGTATTCATTCGTACTTCTACTGTAGGATCCTGTACATTTCGAGTCACATATACTGACGGGGATTCAACTCCCATTCCGCCTTTTATAAAGACATTGCCCTTAGTTCCCACTGTAGGCAATTCATTGATAAACATCCAGACGGACCAGGTGAATTCTAATCCCTCCTCCTGATTCACCGACCGCAAAATGATTTTCGAATCCTTCTTTTCAGGATCCTGGCTAAATGTGCGCGACACATTTCCGCCAACCATTCCGTCCGTTAAATGAACCGCGGCAGGAATAGAATATATCCAATTAAATAACCAAATGACCGTTTTCATTACAATTATGAAAATGACTAATACTAATAAGAAAAAACTGATTTTGGCGATTATACTGTTGGATGTAATAAACTCCTCCGAACCTTCCACCAATTTCGATGACGAAAAATCGCTAAACATCCCCTGTGTTTGTTCCTGTGTCTTTTCTACAACATCATTTACTGTATTGGAAATGGTTTCGGCGGTGTTAGAAATGGATTCGCCTACTTGTTCGGTGAATTCAGTTAAAGCCTCTACAGGTTTTCCTTGAGGCATATATGGTGGTGGAACATTCATTATATACTACTACTTGTATAATTTTTATTGTATCTGTCTTGTAAACCAATAAAAATTATATGCGCGCGCGTTTATTAAAAATCGGCAGGAAGAAGACCGTGGGCTTTTCCGATATCTTCGGCGGCAGGTTCGACTGAACCACCGGCAGGTTCGACTGAACCACCTCTAATTCTGCGGGATTTTCTTGATTTCTTGACGAAACCGAATCGCCCCTTCTTTGTAAAATAACCGGCTTTTTCTAAACGCTTTTCTTTTTTGGCGGTGACGTGTTTTTTGGCGGATACGATGCGTCCGTGTTTATTCATCAATAAATCACTGTGGGTCAATTCTCCGCGAGTTTTGTAGGCGGTTTTGTGCCAAACTTGGGCACGACTTCCAATCAAGGTTTCGTACTTTTTACCTTTTACGTGGTACATTCCATCTTCTTGTCTAACTGGCTTTTTCATTTATATATTACCATAATATAAATAATATATCCTAAGGATTCTATAATGTATATTCAAGTAGACCCATCTAAATTCATCCTATTTACAATTGCGAACGACGATGATTCCAATTTATCCAAAATACGGAAATTTCTGCCAAATATTATGAACCCTCGCATTCAGCAACCAACCTTTCTACAGTTTTTGTCGTCGATGTCCGAGACGCGGACGCCGACACTTCCTAAATATAGAAACCCGGAAAAGGATACCGCCGAATTATTATTTGCCAGCAACGCTAGAATCGACTACGCCTATCAATTATTATGCCAATATCCTGACGCGACGCATATTGCCTACATAGACATTTCCGTGCCAGATGTTATAGACGATTTGTCATTGTTATCCAGCATAGCCCCTCTGGAAACAGGCGAAGTAGATATGCCTGGATATGATTCGCCGGCGGGAGAACCGAATCTAGATTCTGTCTACTGGCACATTACCGACAAGTATTATTCCGGAGGGCGCGATGCTATTATTCGATTGTGGCACAATTATATACGATACTTACCCGAAATTGTTAGATCTGAATCTGAAGGTCTTAGCCCTGGCGATGAAGATATTAGACCTGGCACTAAACACAATATACATCTATCCTGGTGGATGAATATTATCGGAACTGTAGAAATAAAATCGGGGGGCAAATTATGGAAATGGCGACATTGTAAAAATTACAATGACATATTCTTTTTCCCTAAACGTCTTTCTACAGTTTCTATAACGCCCTGTAATAATCTCCCATTATTAGACGGATTACATCCTTCCTCTATTTCTTTATACAAATCAATGGGCAAAACAATTAAAAACGTCAGGTATGTCAATTATAATATACGCCCATCCGACAAAACATACGTATTTCCTACCAGCAACCATAACTGTATAACTTCAAATGTATGCGTATTCGATGACGGCACATACATTGAAATGAAGACGGATGTCAAACGACCCATTTGTAATACGCGATGGCAAGGACTCGAAGATATTCGAATCTACAGTGATGTCAATGTCGCAACCCCAGTAGACAATGTCGAAGACCTAAAATTTGTCGCAACTTCGTCTATGTGGAACGCCGATAACACATTGAAAATCACCCTCGGCACTTATGATTCTTCTACAGGAACCTGTAGAAATCTGAAATTTATTAATTCACCTGTAGGCGCATATTGTGAAAAGAATTGGATTCCTCTTCCAGGAGAACGCAACAAATTCATTTATTCCTGGGACCCATACAGAATCGTCGAAATCTGCGATGACGACAGCGACAATAGTCGTATTGTAAAAACATCTAAATTGTCTAGCGAAGCATTTATTAACGCGCGCGGGTCCACGCTTTTTATCGACGATGCCGCCGGAGGCGGCGATTATGTAGGAATCATACATCGAACTGACAGCCACGCCAACTATTTTCACATGTTTGTATGGCTAGACCGCATAACGAAAATGCCCAAATACCGCTCCGATTATTTCTACTTTACAACTGTAGGAATCGAATATTGTATTGGTCTCGACGTAATAGGTCCTGGAAAATACAAAATGTTCGTCTCCGTTTACGATAATAACCCCGTAGAAATCATCTGCGAGAATGTTCGTAAAATCGGCGTTCCTGCGCTCGACGCATAAATTCGGGTTGCCAGTGCTCGACGCATAAATTAGGGTCACCAATAAATTATATGATAAATGTATATGGACCAATGTTCATTTGCTCTCTACAGGGTTAGACACAAAAAACAGTCTTCAGGCGCATTTGTAATAGACAGTAGCGGAAACCGAGTCTGGACGTGCCCCCCTAAACCAATTATGCCAAATAAAAGCACCTCTACAGTTCTTATTAACGAAACTCTTGTAAAAAGATACACGACACTATCAAGAATATCCGCCGGGAAAAAAGTTCTTGTAAATGTTACAGTGCCTCCTCCACCAGCATTGACAAATCAACTTATCGGTTGAGTTTACACTCGTCGGTTGAGTTTACACTCGTCGGTTGAGTTTACACTCGTCGGTTGAGTTTACATTTGATAAATCTCATATCAAATGTATAACGCACATCATAAGCACGCAAACTACCATTTCATTTCCAATGCCGCCGCCCCGAACTTGACCTTCCCATAATAATAGGTATCTACATTGCCCATCATATTTAACACACTCTTTGTCTTATTGATTGAAAACGACACCTTCGCACTCAGCCTAACATTTTCAACAAACAGTTCAAATGTAGTATATTCGTCCGCATCACCTAATATTACCACCCATCCCTGCTGTTTCTCATTTTTATTGTAAATACATTCCGCCCCACAAGTCATTTCAGTAGTATACACCGCAATATAACTCCGCCCCTTTCTACCGTATATCCAATATTTTTCTACAATCACCTGGTCGAATCGGGATTTGTCCATATACAAATACACCTTCAAATCGTCGAACGCCTTCGATAACATCGCATACGGCTGATACATAATCAGCGCCACATTTTTAGATTGTAAGACGCAAGGCAAATGCGTATTTGCTACAGTTTCATGTAATTCCGTAGCGCCAAGTGACGCGGCGATTTTGCCAGCCTGAGTAAATACTGGCACGCCTCCTACATTTGCTATCCAAGGACACTGCTGCGCACCCATTTTCCCGCGATTGTAATTTTCTAGACACGTCAGGGTATATTCGGGCTTCCTGTATATTTTGTAGACGACATTTCTTAAATCCGATCCTTCCACAAACGCGTCGATATTGTCGGACACTGTAGACATCATCGAAAGAGGCACGAGTTTAAAAATGGTTTCATATTCGGACATTTTGAAATGGGCGTGGTCCCATAAATCATATTTCTTGATGAATTTTACAGTATCATCCACAAATCCAGAATCGAAATAGTTGCCGGATGACCACATATTTATCGTCTTGAAATCGGAAAACGCAGCGCCGAACTCTTTGTCGAATTTGATCCCGTCGCCTATTTTATATGTTTTTTCTACAGTGTCCGCGACGGTATAAGACATTTCTACAGTAGATGTGGCGTAAAATGCGCCTAAAGGAGATAAATCGTCTTCCGCGGATATGCCAGAAATAAGATGAATGTATTTGTTGAAATTCTTTTTTGTATGATCTACTTTGTAACGCTGATACGTGCGTCCCGCGGCGCAGTATATAGACCCGTCTGGAAGGATTACCTGTAGAAACATCGATGTCAGCATTTGAATACAGGTGGTCGCCATATTTTTTATATTATGGTCTTCCGCGAAATCGGCGATGTTCAGCAACGCCGCTAAAGTGTAGGCATTGTAGACCTGCGACATACATTCGAAAAATCCGTATTTGATTTTGAGTTTCAAATACTTGTCCAACATTGCCCCTACTTCGCTCAATGGAAGCGATTTGCGCTGATTCCATAAATACCAAATGGACAAGTAGCAAATAAGATGATTCTCGCTCCAATAACAATTGCGGCGTTCGCCCTTCTCTATCCAAAAGGGGAAATCGGCAAATACTGGCTCTAATACGCGTTCTACGTCATCGGCGGCGGAAATGTAAATCAGACGAATAAAATAGGCGACGACGAAATCATCCTCGTTTCCAGTTTCCGCCCTTTTCTCTAAATATTCCTCTACAGTTTTTTTCAATAATTCTTTGTTGAAAGTAGCGCCGCCACGTAATTGTAGAACAAGCGAATACATATTTTCAGAAGAACTATTCTTGCGGATGTAATCCATTTTGCGTTTGTCAATATCACAACCTATCATTTGTTATATTGAATGAAGACTATATTCTATAAAAGATTACATAAATGAAAGAAGAGTTTTGATGGTTCTTTTGGTCCCCTTCGCACTCTTCTTTCCCTTGGCGGTTTTTCTGAGTTTCGCGGTTTTCTTCTTGGTTTTTTCCTTTTTGTCGTATACCCAACCACCTACCATTTCAGGTCCTTTTAACGGATTTGTTTGTTCTGTGGATGTTTCTACAGGTGCTGGCGCTGCTGGCGCTGTTGGCGCTGCTGTCTTAGTAAAAAAAGAGCCTAAATTTCCCATTATATAATAGGCAAATATTATCGGGTAGGCGAGATTCCTAAGCAAACAATTTATGTAACCCCGCATAAAATTCCGCCGCCATTTCTACAACATTCTTCACATACCATAACGAGTTCTGTTTACCGTAATCCACATCCACATTCTCGTTTGGCGCAACACGAATAATACTGTAATCGTCGTGAGGATGAAATTTCTTGAATCCGCAGTAGGTCAATGCTTTCTGTTTGAAATAGTTCTCGTATAACAAATACTCAATGACCTTCCCTACAGTATAATCCTCGTGTTCTAATATGACATCAAAACAGTTGCTAATTGTCGAATTAGACGGTTTAATCGGCATTT
>JACCEC010049915.1_pt1 | contig 10241 bp, 8 predicted proteins | sample 7450121 | NCBI WGS metagenome assembly JACCEC01 (sample SAMN15323455, study PRJNA562643) | freshwater metagenome | isolation source: river surface water | place: USA:Blue River Watershed | collected 2017-08-18 | reverse complement strand
AGAGGAAACAGAGGAAGTTCTCGAACAGCAATTGAGGAATATGATGCCATTGTCCGTTAAATAGACCTATTCACAAGGAAGCATAATCCTTAATTGTGCCTCACTTGAGGGAAAACTGCTAGACCAGAGACAAGAAAGGAGTTAACGGTTGAAGGTTCAGCGTTCACAAACAACAGACCACAAAATTGATAAAACCTACTCATGCGTCCCCATTAAAAGGTCAGGTTGAGTAGGTTAAGAAGCGTTACGGCTTAAAGTTTAACTTCAATATCTACCCCGGCGGGTAAATCTAATTTCATCAGAGCATCAATGGTTTTAGATGAAGGTTGATAAATATCAATAATGCGTCGATGGGTACGAGTCTCGAAGTGTTCCCGTGAATCTTTATCAACGTGGGGAGAACGCAATAAACAATAAATCCGGCGTCTTGTGGGTAAAGGAATCGGCCCAATAGCAGTGGCACTGGTACGATTTGCCGTATCTACAATTTTCTCGCAGGAGGTATCCAATAAACGGCGATCAAACGCTTTGAGACGAATGCGAATTTTTTGCTGTTGAATAGTTGCCATTTTGATGTTGAGTTTTCTAGGTTCAGGATTATCGATCTAACTTTATAGCGTGCTTTTTCACCGATAGAAGGTGCAGAAAAAGGAGCAAACGGTTCCATTTTTCTGTCACCTTTCCATCAACCCCAAGATTGTATGCTAGGGATTACTTCAGAATCTTGGACACGACGCCAGCACCAACGGTACGACCGCCTTCACGGATAGCAAAGCGCATCCCTTGTTCAATGGCAATGGGGTTAATCAGTTCCACTGTCATTTTAATCCGGTCTCCGGGCATAACCATTTCAGCATCTTTACCTTCATCTGAGGTAAATGTTTTAATGGTTCCGGTAACATCTGTTGTCCGTACATAGAACTGAGGACGATAACCCGGGAAGAAAGGAGTTTTACGACCGCCTTCTTCTGCCTTTAAAACATAAACTTCGGCTTCAAACTGAGTATGAGGAGTAATAGAACCGGGTTTAGCAATCACCATCCCCCGTTCAATATCGGTTTTTTGGATACCCCGTAACAGCAGTCCGGCGTTGTCTCCAGCCATCCCTTCCTCAAGACTTTTCTTGAACATTTCAATCCCGGTGACGATGGTAGCACGGGTTGGTTTAATTCCTACCAGTTCAACATTATCGCCCACCTTGACTTTACCCCGTTCAATCCGGCCCGTTGCCACTGTACCCCGTCCAGTAATGGAGAAGACATCTTCAACCGCCATCAGGAATGGTTTGTCAACATCCCGTTCAGGAGTGGGGATATAGGCATCGACTTCTTCCATGAGTTTGTAGATTTTATCTACCCAAGGATTATTCCCTTTTGCTGTTTTAGGATCAGCAACCATTGCATCTAACGCTTCTTTAGCAGATCCAGCCACAATGGGGATGTCATCACCAGGGAAGTCGTAGGAGCTTAACAGTTCGCGAACTTCCAGTTCCACCAGTTCCAACAGTTCAGCGTCATCCACCATGTCTTCCTTGTTCAAGAACACAACGATATTTGGAACCCCGACCTGTTTGGCTAACAGAATGTGTTCACGAGTTTGGGGCATGGGGCCATCAGCCGCAGACACCACTAAAATTGCACCGTCCATCTGAGCGGCACCAGTAATCATGTTTTTCACATAGTCTGCGTGACCCGGACAGTCAACGTGAGCATAGTGACGACCTGTGGTTTCATACTCCACGTGAGCGGTATTGATCGTAATCCCCCGTGCTTTCTCTTCGGGCGCAGCATCAATTTCATCGTATTTTTTAGCTTGGGCTTGACCCAGGGCTGCTAGAGTCATGGTAATTGCAGCCGTTAACGTAGTTTTACCATGGTCAACGTGGCCGATGGTACCGATGTTAACGTGGGGTTTTGTCCGTTCAAATTTTGCGCGTGCCATTTTGGTTTAGAAATTGAAAGTTTTCAAGAATAATAATTGTGGCTAAAAGCCAGAAGTCTCAACAATCAACCGTCATCAGCAATGGGTTGTAGATTGTTTAGTTAACAGTCAGCTATGACAGTCAACTGTTCATTCAACAACGGTTTGCTGGCATTGGGCGGGATAACCCCGCCTTCTACAACAGTTAACTGAATTTATTTGCTGCCGCCTTTGCTCTTGGCAACAATGGTTTCAGCGACGTTACGAGGAACTTCCTCATAGTGACTGAACTCCATTGTAAAAATGCCTCGACCTTGGGTTTTAGAACGGATATCCGTTGCATAACCAAACATCTCAGCTAAGGGAACCTTAGCGGTCACTTTGGCAATGCCTTGTTCTGTTCCTTGACCCTCGATTTGGCCTCGGCGAGAGTTCAGGTCTCCAATCACGTTACCGATGAAGTCTTCAGGTACTTCAACCTCAACTTTCATCATCGGTTCTAAGAGTATGGGTGATGCCTTGCTCACCGCTTCTTTGAGTGCCATGGAGCCAGCGATTTTGAATGCCATTTCTGAGGAGTCTACATCGTGGTAAGACCCATCCACCAAAGTCGCTTTCACATCAATCAGGGGATAACCCGCAATCACCCCGCTTTCACAGGCTTCTTTGATTCCTTGTTCGGCTGGGTTAATGTACTCTTTAGGTACAGACCCCCCAACAATTTTGGAAACAAATTCAAATCCGCTGCCCGGTTCACCCGGTTCAAGGTCAATGACAACATGGCCGTATTGACCTTTCCCCCCACTTTGACGGATGAACTTGCCTTCGGCTCGGTTAACCGATTTGCGGATGGTTTCCCGATAAGCCACTTGAGGAGCGCCGACATTCGCCTCGACTTTGAACTCCCGCAGCATCCGGTCTACCAGAATTTCTAAATGCAGTTCACCCATCCCCGCAATCACCGTTTGATTCGTCTCAGAATCAACGGAGACACGGAAGGTTGGATCTTCCTCTGACAAGGATTGGAGAGCCTTGGAGAGTTTTTCCATATCCTGTTTTGTCTTGGGTTCCACTGCCACCGAGATCACGGGTTCGGGAATAAACAGTGACTCCAGAATAATCGGTTTAGCATCATCGCATAAAGTATCCCCAGTCAGGGTATCTTTTAATCCAAGTGCCGCGCCTAAGTCCCCGGCTCGCAGTTCGTCCACTTCAATCCGATCATCGGCTTTGAGAACAATTAAGCGAGAAATCCGTTCTTTCTTATTCTTCGTGGAGTTTAAGACATAGCTGCCTTTTTGCAGAATCCCAGAATAGACCCGAACAAAGGTCAAACGACCGTAGGGATCAGCCATAATCTTAAAGGCTAATGCCGATAAGGGGGCTTCATCATCCGCATAACGGACATCGACTTCGTCATCGGGTAAGGTTCCCTGAATCGGAGGAATTTCTGTGGGTGCAGGAAGATAATCAACCACCGCATCTAACAGGTTTTGCACTCCTTTATTTTTGAAGGCAGAACCACATAGCATCGGAACAATCGTCCCAGCAATGGTGCCTCGGCGTAATTGAGTCCGAATTTCGTCGTTTGTGAGTTCTTCCCCTTCCAGGTACTTTTCCATCAGGGAATCATCGGTTTCTGCAACGGATTCCACCAATTTAATGCGGTACTCATCGGCAATCTCTTTAACCGATTCAGGAATCTGATCCGTGACTTGAACGTCCGTTCCTTTATCGTTGGTGTAGAGATAAGCTTTCATCTCTACCAAATCCACTAATCCTTGGAAGTTGTCTTCACTGCCGATGGGAATTTGGATGGGAACTGCATTCGCTCTTAAGCGATCGCGGATCTGGCCATAAACTTTGAAGAAATTCGCCCCGGTGCGATCCATTTTGTTCACAAACACAATCCGAGGAACTTTATAGCGCTCGGCTTGTCTCCAAACGGTTTCGGATTGGGGTTGGACTCCGCCCACTGAACAAAAGACAGCAATCACACCGTCTAACACCCGCATGGAACGTTCGACTTCGATGGTGAAGTCCACGTGACCCGGAGTATCAATGATATTGATCTTATGATCTTTCCAACTGGTACTAATCGCGGCAGCCGTGATCGTAATTCCACGCTCCCGCTCTTGAGCCATCCAGTCGGTTACTGCGGTTCCTTCATGGACTTCGCCCATTTTATGAACCACGCCAGAGTAGAATAAAATACGCTCTGTTGTGGTTGTTTTGCCCGCATCGATATGGGCTGCAATACCAATATTCCGTACTCTCTCAAGCGGGACGGTACGTGCCACAGCTACCTCCTTTTTAAACCTTTATTAAGATTTTATACGTTTACGGATATCACTGAATACCCAATTTTTAGTACCGATAATGAGCAAAGGCTTTGTTGGCCTCTGCCATCCGGTGGGTTTCTTCCCGTTTGCGAACTGCACTTCCGGTTTCGTTGGCTGCATCCATCAGTTCATTGGCTAATCGCACCGCCATGGAACGTCCGGTTCTAGCTCTAGCATATTGAATTAACCAACGGAGGGCTAATGCGGTTCCGCGTTCAGAGCGAACTTCCATAGGAACTTGATAGGTTGCACCGCCAACCCGTCGTGCTTTCACTTCTACGAGGGGGGTAGCATTACGAACGGCTTTTTCAAAAACCTCTAAAGGTTCTGAACCCGTTCTTTCTTCAATTGTTTTAAGCGCCTGATAAATGATTCGGTAAGCAATGGATTTTTTTCCATGTTTCATGATGCGACGAACCATCATGCTCACTAAGCGACTGTTATAAACCGGATCAGGGGGAATTGGACGCTTTTGTACAACTCTGCGACGAGACATATTGTATCTTCCTCAACACAATAGATGATTTAAGTAAGATTTCAAGGGCGATTAGTACAAGTCACTGCCGAGGTGCTGCTAAGTTGGGTTTAACAGCATCTCGCTTTTTTCAACTTGACCTTGACTCAAAGCTCTTATTTGGGACGTTTGGCACCATACTTCGAGCGTCCCTGACGACGATCTTTGACTCCCGCCGTGTCTAATGTTCCCCGAATAATGTGATATCGAACTCCAGGCAAATCTTTCACCCGACCGCCTCGAATCATTACTACGGAGTGTTCTTGCAAGTTGTGACCAATACCCGGAATATATGCTGTCACTTCATAGCCAGAGGTTAGCCGCACCCTTGCCACCTTACGCAGCGCGGAATTAGGTTTTTTAGGGGTGGTTGTATAAACCCTTGTGCAGACTCCCCGCCGTTGAGGGCAACTCTTGAGGGCGGGTGATTTTGTTTTCTTCTGAGTCTGTTCCCGTGCAGAACGAATTAGTTGCTGGATAGTGGGCATGAGTTACGACATACTGAATTAATTCGGCAATTTGAAGTTTTGAGGTATCTCCACTGAAATATCCCTCCCCCATCTGGGGACGGGACTTTCTTTACAAAAGAAAAGTAGGGCCAGTTGTTGACACCCAAAAGATCATAATAACCTATCCAGTCACTTTTGGCAAACTGGATTTTGTTAAATTCTATAGCGGGAAACAGCTTAACAGAGAATGGGCAATCGGGAATCGAAATGATTAAACAATAAACAGCAGATTGTGATGGGTTTGCTGTATCAGTCTTTACTGTGTTGACATTAGAGATCGAGATGTTTGAGGTTAAGCTGGAGTCATGAAGGAATAGCCACAACTACAGCTTTGGGAGGCGTTGGGGTTTTGAAACCGAAATCCACCCCCCATTAAATCCTCAGAATAGTCAATTGTTAAGTTTTCTAGGTATTTTAACGTTTCAGGCGCGACCAAAATTTCAATCCCATTAGACTGATAAACGATATCATTCGATTGGCGTGTTTCCTCGAATTTCATGATATATGACCAGTCACAGCAGCCCCCTTTTTGAACCCCAAGACGAAACAGGAGATGAGGATTATTTTGCTTGGACTTCAGACGCAGAACTTCACGGGTAGCTGCTGGACTGAGAGAAATCATGGAACACCTGCTCACAAAAACGTTAACTCATTTTCAGATTATCAGGGAGATGGCGTTCTAGTCATCTCTCAGCAGGAGTCCGAGAGTAGTCATCTTGGAATCGAATAATATCATCCTCTCCCAAATATTCCCCATTTTGGACTTCAATTAACACAAGGGGAATCACACCGGGATTTTCCAGGCGGTGAGACGTACATTGAGGAACATAAGTGGATTGGTTGGAAAATAAAATTTCTTCACAATCTCCACAGACAACTCTAGCAGTTCCAGCCACCACAATCCAGTGTTCACTTCGATGATGGTGCATTTGTAAACTCAGACGATGACCGGGTTTGACTTCAATTCGCTTAATTTTATATCCTGGCCCTTCTTCCAAGGTAGTAAATGAACCCCAAGGTCTCAATTCAGTGGTGGCATTGGATACACTGGGGATATTCTCGATGGAGGGTTTAGAATTTTCAAGACTTTCCTTGACTGCTACCATGATTCTGTTTCCTTATCAACGATTTGAGGGAAGTTAGATTGCGGTTCAAACCTAGGGTGGTATGGGTGAACACTTGGGTGAATCTTAACGTCCTCAAGAATAGCCACCACAACCACCATAGCAAATGCACCCCGGCTGCTGTCACCATCATAATCGTCTTTAATCTAGCTCTGGTCAAATCTTTATAGAAACTTCGCAAAAGTTGATGGTTAAAGGTTGGCTGTTGGGTGTTGACTGTTAGCCGACTATTGATGATTGATGACAATTCCTAAGCCGTTATGAACAGGTGCAACGGTTGGGATAGGACGGTCTAAATAGTATCCTCCTAGATAGAGACTGGTGGAACTTCCTCCGTCTAAATTTAAAGCGGTTATTGCTTCTAATTTTTGGAGAATTTGAGCAAGTTCGGATAAACTGGGGCCAGAACCATTAGGGCGGTTATGAACGGCTAATATTAGTAAAGTATTATTAGCGGTTATTGCAATTGCACTGCGGATGGCTTTTTGTTGTTGAAAGGCGGGATTAAATCGTTCTAAGGCAGCATCTAAAACAATTTGACGATTTTGAATTAATAATGGCCCTGCTCCTAAAATATTAGGATAATTTTGAAAGTCTGGGGGGTCAGTTTGACTTTGTAATTGTAAACGAGTTCCGATGGGTAATAGGTTTAATAAATCAGGACGACTTCGGACAACTAATAAATAACCTTGCACGGGAATAGGAATAGCAGATGATCCCGATTTTTGGGCATCAATATGACGAGTAATTTGGTTATTTTCAACAACAATAATTTTTTCTCCATTGTTAATTGGAGTATAAGTATTTCCCCAATCAGAAGTATAACGTGAAATTCCAGCTTCTACATAACCGCTATTGAGATATTGTAGGGGTAAGGTTTGACCTGAATCTGTTGTTATCGTTTCTTTTAAGATTAAACGATTCATAATTAGGGGCTTATTTCCTCCCCAAGCAAACGCACCGCGATTTAATATTGGACTCGATAACCAGTTATTATTGAACCGAATAGCACCCAAAGGGTATTGATTATTTCGATTAAAAAAGCCACCATTAATCGCTGCTGAAACTTCTGCTTTTTGGGCTATATCTAATAAGGGTGAGGTTCCTTGGCGAGAATTAGAATTACTTAAAATAGGAATCAAACTAATCTTGGGTTGATTTAAGTCAACTTCTAACCAATAGACGGGGAACTTTTCTACGGATGATTCTGGAGTCTTTAAAATCCGATTAATTAAAGAACCTAAAGAAATTTCACTTTTAGGGATTTCTATATAGTCCTGTCTCCATCTAATCCCCGGTTGCCATAGAATATTTTTAGGCTCTAAAAAATCAGGTTTAAGTTCTATTATTAAACGATAGGGATTGTCTAAAGAAGTAACAACAGGTCGCCAACCTGGAGGAATGCTAAATTGCAAACGAGTTTGAGAATTTTGGGATTGTAATTTTATATTAGAAGTGTTATTAAGTAAAAGTTTGGGGTTAGCATTAGCCTTTATAATTAAACTCCAATCTTGTAATATTTGGGGAGAAGGTTGAGTTGGTTGAGGTTGATTCCGAACCGTTGGATCATCGGTTAGAGGAGGCGGTGAAGGTTGGGGAGAAGGAGAAGGCGATCGCTTTTTAAGATCGGGAATTGGTTGTTGCCAGAACGTGGGTTTATCGAGTTCAATAATAATTTTATGGGGGATAAATGTAGATTGTTTTTGAGATAAATTACCTTCTAAAGATAGAGGTTCAACATTAATTGATTGAATAGTTGAGGGTGGAACTGTAATTTTTAATGTGGTTCCATTAGGTTGAATATTCCATTGAGAACTAGCTGGAAAATTCGAGAAATCTAAATAGCGATAGGGAGCAATATATTGAGCCGATAAATTAACAGAATCAGAAAACCATTGAGTCGGTTGTTGGGAACTATTATTGGTATTAAGTAGATTAAATCCCAGATTCTGCATTAATCCAATATCACTGATTTGTACAGATTTTTTGGAATTTATGTTATTTGAATTAATCCGCCAAGGAACGTTAATTAATTGGTTATTCAATTCAATAGTATTTCCGTATTGTGAAGAATCGTTGGTTTTGGGTTCAGCTAGACTGTTACTAGGAAAGGTACTCAACCCGATTACACTTAACAAGAGAAGAATATTTTTTTTTCGTCGATTTAGATTAAAATCAAGCATATTTTGACAAAAATGTAAACGAATAACCCATTGTCATTCTGAGCAAAGCGAAGAATCTCTGAGTATCTTCGAGGTTAACAATAAATGCTTGACTTCGTAGATGCTTCACTGCGTAGATGCTTGACTTCATAGATGCTTCACTTCGTTCAGCATGACAGGGGGGGTCAAGTTAACGGTTTGATCATTGACATTTTCAAACGATGAACTCGTATCAGTCAACCGTCAACCATCAATCCTGTACTTTGTCAACGAATCCTCAAATTGTTTCAAAGTGTGATCCAATTGAGTGTATGCTAGTAAGGGCGGGGTTTTTCCGCCCTATGTAAATTTTGGCTAAAATTTGATTCTTAATGTAAAGAATGTAACGCTTGCTTGTTACATAGAATTTAAGGAAAAACGCAGGGGCGGGGTCTCCCCCCCCAGTATTTGGGTTCTTCGCGCCCAACACTTCACCCGGTATTTCACCCGGTATTTCATGATCATTAACCCGCCCCATCCCTTGACGTGACACTGCAATCTTTTGTGCTTCGGTGCTACGTCTAACCTCACTCAATAGAATCAAGACATGGATAACACGAGAGTCAATCACAACCAACAACAACAGAATCAACAAGACAATATGCAAGGGAGTATGGGCTACCCCTATGGGGGTCAACGCTGGTTAGTGGAAGAAAGAGATGCTTGCGGGGTAGGTTTTATTGCCAACCCATCAGGGGGTGCAAGTCATTCTATTATTCAAAAAGCGTTACCCGCCTTAACTTGTTTAGAACATCGGGGAGGCTGTAGTGCAGACCAAGACTCCGGGGATGGGGCGGGAATTATGACCGCTATTCCTTGGGAATTGTTAGCGCCTTGGTTTGCAGAACGAAAGATTAATATTCTGCAAGAGCCTGAATGCAAATTTGGGGTGGGGATGGTATTTTTACCCCAAGATGCTGATTTAGCGGCTAAAGCTCGTCAAATTATTGAAACTGACCTCACACAAGAAGAACTAGTCGTGGTCGGTTGGCGGGAAGTTCCTATCAAACCGGAAGTTTTAGGAGAACAAGCCAGAGAAAATCAACCCCGTATTGAACAAGTGATTGTGTATTCAGGTAAGGGTTACACTGGGGATGATTTAGACCGACAATTGTTTTTAGCTCGTCGTTCTTCTGGGGTGGCATTAGAAGCCCAGGGGTTAGTTTGGGGCGAGAATATTTATATTTGTTCTCTGTCTTGTCGCACGATTGTGTATAAAGGAATGGTGCGTTCGGCGGTCTTAGGAGAATTTTATTTAGACTTAACGAACCCGGCTTATAAAAGCAATTTTGCCGTTTACCATCGACGCTTCAGCACCAATACCATGCCGCGCTGGCCCTTGGCCCAACCGATGCGACTGTTAGGGCATAATGGTGAAATTAATACTTTGTTGGGAAATATTAACTGGATGCGGGCGCGGGAAGGTGTGTTGTCCCATCCGGTTTGGGGCGAGCGCTTAAAAACCTTAATTCCCTTTGTCGATGCTAAAAATAGTGATTCGGCTAATTTAGATAATGTCATGGAGTTGCTGGTGAGAACCGGGCGTTGTCCGTTGGAAGCGCTGATGATTATGGTTCCCGAAGCGTATCAAAACCAGCCCAACCTCAAAGATTTGCCGGAAATTACCGATT
>JACCEC010920682.1_pt1 | contig 10243 bp, 7 predicted proteins | sample 7450121 | NCBI WGS metagenome assembly JACCEC01 (sample SAMN15323455, study PRJNA562643) | freshwater metagenome | isolation source: river surface water | place: USA:Blue River Watershed | collected 2017-08-18 | reverse complement strand
CTATACCCACAATGCCCAGCCCCTGCAGCAGGTGCTGAACCAGCAACCGCAACTTCGCGTGCTGCATCGCCCTGCCAATCTGGAGGACCTGTTCCTCAAACTCACGGGTCGACAGATCCGCACGGAGGGATGATGAGCTGGTGGCCTGTTTTTCTTCGCAACTTGCTGGTCTGGCGCAAGCTGGCCATTCCCAGCCTGGTGGGCAACATCGCCGAGCCGCTGATGTGGCTGGTGGCCTTCGGCTACGGCATGGGCGCGCTGGTGGGACAGGTGCAAGTGGGCGGCTCCGGCGGTGCCGGCGGCGTGCAGGTGCCCTACCTGGTGTTCCTGGCCAGCGGCTCCATCTGCATGAGTGCGATGAACGCGGCCTCGTTCGAGGCGCTGTATTCGGCCTTCTCGCGCATGCACGTGCAGAAGACCTGGGACGGCATCATGAATGCACCGGTCACCCTGGACAACGTGCTGCTGGCCGAGATGCTCTGGGCGGCCTGGAAGGCGCTGTTCACCGTGACCGCCATCCTGGGCGTGATGCTGGCGCTGGGCATCAGCACCAGCCCCAAGCTGGCGGTGGCCTGGGTGGTGCTGGCGGCGGCGGGCATCACCTTCTCGTGCATCGCGCTGATCTTCAACGCCCTGGCCAAGGGCTATGACTTCTTCACCTACTACTTCACCCTGGGCCTCACGCCGATGATGTTCCTGTCGGGCATCTTTTTCCCGCGCGAGCAGCTGCCCGAGCCGGTGCGCCTACTGTCAGACTGGCTGCCCCTGACCAATGTGGTCGAACTGGTGCGCCCGATGTTCCTCGACCAGTGGCCCGCGGAACCGGTTCGTCACCTGGCCGTGGTGGCCGCCTACGCGGTGGCCGGCTTCTGGCTGGCCCTGGCCCTGACCCGGCGCCGCTTCCGGGCCTGAGGAACACATCCCCACCGCGTGAGGGTGTATTTGTAGGCTATTATGTTGTGTGCAATTCAATTGCGTTAAAGTCTTTAAATGCCTGCCGCCCTGCCCATCGCCGACGAAGCGTTGCAGCTGGATCGCCAGCTGTGTTTTGCGTTGTACTCCGCCTCCCTGGCCATGACCAAGGTCTACAAGCCCTTGCTGGCCAGCCTGGGCCTGACCTATCCGCAGTACCTTGCCATGCTGGTGCTGTGGGAGCGTGACGACCGCTCGGTATCCGAGCTGGGCGAGGCGCTGCGGCTGGACTCCGGCACCCTGACTCCGCTGCTCAAACGGCTGGAGGTCTCGGGGCTGGTCGCCCGCTCGCGGGCGGCCGACGATGAACGGCGGGTGCAGGTCACCCTCACCGCGGCCGGCAAGCGCCTGAAGTCCCGTGCCCGCAGCATTCCCGGCCACGTGATGGACGCCACCCAATGCAGCCTGGGCGAACTCACCGGCATGACCCGGCAGCTGCAGGCCCTTCGCGAACGGCTCGCCGCCTGATCGGCGCGCCGTCCCACTTTTTTGCTGTCCCACCCGGCCTGTCCGCAGGCCCCACCCCAAGGAAGAACCATGACCCAGCTCGAAAAAGTCCTCTACACCGGCAAGGCCCGTGCCACTGGCGGCCGTGACGGCGTCGCCCGCACCGACGACGGCCGCCTGGACGTGCGCCTGTCGCCCCCTGGCACCGCCGGTGCCGGCACCAACCCCGAGCAGCTGTTCGCCGCCGGCTATGCCGCCTGCTTCATCGGCGCCATGAAGGCCGTCGCACCCAAGCTCGGCTTCACCGTCCCGACCGACGTGGCGATCGACGCCGAGGTCGACCTGGGCCCCATCCCCAACGCCTATGGCATCGCGGTGCGCATGGCCGTCCACCTTCCCGGCATGGACCGCGACACCGCGCAGAAGGTGCTCGACGCCGCCCACCAGGTCTGCCCCTATTCCAACGCCACCCGGGGCAACGTCGACGTGCAGATCCGCCTGGCCTGACCGGGCCTCCCCGCCGGGTGGGCCGACGCCCCCCGGCTTTGGCGCGGCGCCGGCGCAACACCCGGCCTGCGCGCGGCCCGCGGGCCCTTGAGCCAGCGCAAACGGACGAGAACTTTCCGGCCCTTCCCCGGCTGCGCAAGCTTGCGGGAAGATTCGCTGGCCATCATGGCAACGGAAACAAGCCATGCGTCTCGCCCTGCTGTCGGACATCCATGCCAACCTGCGCGCCTTCCGGGCCTGCCTGGACCATGCGCGCGCGCAGGGCGCGGACCGCATCGCCCTGCTCGGAGACCTGGTGGGCTACGGCCCCGAGCCTGGCGAGGTTGTCGACATGGCCATGGCGCTGCGCCAGCAGGGCGCCATCGTCCTCCAGGGCAACCACGACCTGCTGGCCGTCCACGGTCCCCGGCCCGATGCGCCGCCCAGCGGCGCCGATGTGGGCGCCGCCTGGACCCACGCCCGCCTGACCCCCGCGCAGCGCGACTTCCTCGCGCAGCTCCCGCTGCAGGCGCAGGCAGGCGACGCCCTGCTGGTGCATGCCACCGCGGACGACCCGCCTGCCTGGCGCTATGCCACCACCGCGCCGCTCGCACGCCGCAGCCTCGACGCCGCCCAGGCCGCCGGCGCGCGCTGCGTCTTCGGCGGCCATGTGCACGAGCAGCGCCTGTGGTTCCTGGGCCGGCGCGGCGCGGTGATGCCGTTCGAGCCCACCCCCGGCGCGCCGATCCCGCTGGCGGGCCACCGCCGCTGGCTGGCCACCATCGGTTCGGTGGGGCAACCGCGCGACCGCGACCCGCGCGCCGGCTACGCGCTGTGGGAGGACGCCCCGCAGCCGCGCCTGGCCTTCTTCCGGGTGGCCTATGACCACGCAGGCGCCGCCGAGGCGGTACGCCGCAGCGGCCTGCCGCCCGAACTCGCGCAACGACTCATGGAGGGACGATGAAGCGCCTGGAACCCGGCACCGAGATCGACGGCTTCGTCGTGCAGTCGCTGGTGCATGCCGGCGGCATGGCCCACCTGTACCGGGTGGCCTATGCCAACGGCCGGCCCGACCCCGGCTTCCCGATGGTGATGAAGGTGCCGCGGATGGCCGACGGGGACGGGGCGGAGAACATCGTCGGCTTCGAGGTGGAGCTGATGCTGCTGCAGTCCGTCACCGGCCCGCACGTGCCCCGCTTCGTCGCGGCGGGCGACCTGGAGCGCCTGCCCTACCTCGTCATGGAGTACGTGCCAGGCCGCACGTTGCAGCAGTGGCTCGACACGGCGAGGGACGCGCGCCAGCGCCCGGCCCCCGCCGACATCGCCCGCGCGGGCGCGGCGGTGGCCACCGCGCTGCACGCGCTGCATCAGCAGAACGCGGTGCACCTGGACCTCAAGCCCGCCAACGTCATCCTGCGCGACCCGCCGGCCGGCACGAACGCCGATGCACCACCGCAGGCCCTGCTGCTGGACTTCGGCCTGAGCTGGCACGCCCACCACCCTGACCTGCTGGCCGAGGAACTGCGCCCGGCGGTGGGCTCGCCCGCCTGGATCGCCCCCGAGCAGGTGGTGGGCGTGCGGGGCGACCTGCGCAGCGACCTCTTCGCGCTGGGCTGCATCCTCTACGAACTGGCCACCGGCGAACTGCCTTTCGGCGCGCCACAGACCCGGGGCGGCCTGCGCCAGCGCCTGTGGATGGACCCGGCCCCGCCCCGGGCGCTGCGGCCGGACCTCCCGCCCTGGCTGCAGGAAATCATCCTGCGCTGCCTCGCGCCGGAGGCGGCGCACCGCTACCCCTCGGCCGCCCACCTGGCCTTCGACCTCTCGCACCCGGACCACGTCACCCTCACCGAACGCGGGCGGCGCACCACCCGCACCGGCTTTCGCACCCACCTGCGACGGTGGCTGCGCGCCACCGGCATGCATTACCAGCCCAGTCCGCTGCCCGCGCGGCAGGCCGAGGAAGTGCCGATCGTGATGGTGGCCGTGCCACACGAGGACGTGAGCGACGCCACGCTCTATGCCCTGCGGACCGCGGTCACCCGCTCGCTGGGCACCCTGGCGGGCGCCCGCCTGGCCTGCGTCACCGTCATCTCGCCACGGCTGCACGAAGACGCCACCGAGCTGCAGCGCCACCACCTCGAGCGCCTGCGCCGCTGGACGCAGGGCCTGCCGCTGGAGGGCCACCAGGTGGCCTTCCACGTCCTGGAGGCCTCGGACGTGGCGCAGGCCCTCATCGCCTACGCCCAGGGCAACCAGGTGAGCCTGATGGTGCTCGGCGCGGCCACCCACGGCCTGCACCTGCAGCGGTTCGTCGCCACCGTGCCCACCAAGGTGGCGATGGCGGCGCCCTGCAGCGTGCTGCTGGTCAAGCAGGCACTGCCGTTCGAGCGGCTGCTGGCGGCGCAGCCGGCCTGAGGCGCGGCGCGCAGTGCGCGGCTCCGGGCGGGGGACAATCCCCCCATGTCCGATGCGCGCCACCCTTACGACACCCTCGGCCCCGACGCCGTGCTCGACGCCCTGGCGTCCATCGGCCTGTGGGGCGACGGGCGCCTGACGGCGCTGAGTTCCTACGAGAACCGGGTCTACCAGATCCCCCTGGAGGAGCCGGTGCAGGGGCATGCCCAGGTGGTGGCCAAGTTCTACCGCCCGGGCCGCTGGAGCGACGAGGCCATCGGCGAGGAGCACGCCTTCGCTGCCGAACTTGGCGCTGCCGAGATCCCCGCCGTCGCACCCCTGGCCATCGACGGCCGCACCCTGCACCACCACGCCGGCTTTGCCTTCAGCGTCAGTCCGCGCCGAGGGGGGCGCACCCCGGAGCTGGACGACGTCGAGGTGCTGGAGTGGATCGGCCGCTTCCTGGCCCGCATCCATGCGGTGGGCCAGGCGCGCCCGTTCGCGCACCGCCCGGCGCTCGACGCGCAGACCTTCGGCCACGAGCCGCGTGAGTGGCTGCTGGCTCACGACGCCATTCCATTGGACGTGGCCTCGTCCTGGCGCAAGGCCTGCGACGCCGCGCTGCAGGCGATCGAGGGCCACCTGTCCGCCTTCGAGCCGCAGCGCCTGCGGCTGCACGGCGACTGCCACCCCGGCAACATCCTCTGGACACCGGACGAGGGCCCGCACTTCGTCGACCTGGACGACGCCCGCATGGGTCCGGCGGTGCAGGACCTGTGGATGCTCCTGTCCGGCGACCGGGCCCAGCGCCAGCGCCAGCTGGGGGCGCTGGTCGACGGCTACGAGCAGTTCCGCGAGCTGGACCGGCGCGAGCTGGCGTTGATCGAGCCATTGCGCACCCTGCGGATGATTCATTACAGCGCCTGGCTGGCCCGGCGCTGGGACGACCCGGCCTTCCCCCGCGCCTTCCCCTGGTTCGGCAGCTCGGACTACTGGCAGGGCCAGGTCCAGCTCCTGGAAGAGCAGCTGGAGGCGATGGACGAGCCGGCGTTGGTGGCGTAGCGGGGCGCAAGCGGCCCGGCCTGCCCGTCCGAGCGCGGGAACCGGCCACGGACGGGCTTCACTCAGGTAGGACCCGTCAACCCGGCCGGGCCATGTCCTGCGCGACGGGCCCGGCCCCTGCGCCAAAGGCCCTGCCCGTGGACCGCAAGACCTCCCTCTCCTCATCGCTAAAGCCGTCGGTCTCCCCGTCGACCCGGTCGACCACGGCTGACCCGAAGGCCGCGATCCAGCAGCCACATCACAAGATCACGTCGTCCAAGGGGCAAAACCCACAGCCTCCCTCCAACATCACCCGTCTGGACCAGAGGACTGCGGTGCGCCTCCTTACCGCCCCCAAGGCATCCTCCGGCATCTCCTCGCATGGCACCACGCGCAGCCCGCGCCTCAAGCACCAGGAAGAATGGCGTCGGGTGTCCACAGCCGCCCGGGGCGAAACGCCGCAGCAGGTCCTGGAGCAGATCGCCCGGGACTACAAGGGAGTGCCCTCGGCAGGCACCGACCTCAGGCGCGACGTCGAGAAGGACAATGAAGAGATCTTCCTGGGCCTGCGCGCGGGCTACCTGATCGACGTGCGCGGAGCGGCCGGCAAGCGCATCGACCCCGCTCGCGTGGCTGAACTGATCACCCTGCGCCTGACGCCGCCCGGCATCGAAATATCAGAACCCTCGGTGCCCAGGCTGGACGACGCACAAGTCCCCGCCTTCGCCATCGGCATCGCGCAGGCGCTGTTTGCGCGCGGCTTTGCGCCCCAGGAGGTGCACACGGCGCTGCGAGCGGTGGCCGACTGCATCAAGCTGATGGCGTACCCGGTTAAAGACAAAGAGCCTGACGAGCGCTTCCTGTCCTGGCGCCAGGAGCGGTACCAGGATTGCGACGACGCTTTCCGCGATGTGCTTCTGCCGGGCAACTTGCGGTCAAGCGCGCACCTGCGGCGGCTGGAGGCGGACCTGCAGGCCTCGCAGAAGGAGGTCACGGCGCTCAAACGCGCCATCGCAGATCGTGAGCAGACCCTTGAGTCGCTCAAGCAAGTCAACACCGAGGTACAGGCCGGGCTTTTCCAACGGGAGCAGGAGTTTCAGCAGACCCTCCAGCAACTACGTCTCCGTGGCGAAGCCGCGGGCGCCGAAGTGCAGCAGGCGGAGAGCATGAACAAGGAACTGCAGCGGCAAATCCTGCAGTGGGGCAAGGAACGCGACCAATTTCGCACGCTCAACGAAACGCTCCAGACGACGGTCAAGGAATTGGAGGGGCAGCTTCAAACGCTCGGGGAGAAACTGCAAACGCAGCAGCAATCCCATGCCCAGCAGCTCAAGGGGTTGCAGGGCGAAGCGACAGAGAATCGGGCGCGCATCAGGGCCTTGGAAGAACGCGAAACCCATCTCCAGACCCAACTCGAGGCCAGCGAGGCCGTCAAGACGGCGGCCGAACAGGCGCAACAGACCGCACAGCACGAACATGCCAAGGCCTTGCAAAACCAGCAGCAGAAATTCATGGAGGCGCTGGGAAAGAAGGAGACGGAAATCGAGCGGCTCACTGCAGAGGTCTCACGTCTCACCGCCGAGCTTGAGAAGTCCAAGGACCGCCTCGCCCCCCTGGAGTCTCAGCTCACACGGCAACGCAGCCTCATCGACACCCAGAAAGGCACGATCCGGGACCTGACCAGCGGCAGGCAACGCCTGGAACAGGAGCTGGCTCAACTGCAAGGCATCAGGGGCAGTCTCTCGCGTTCAGAGCAGGCACACGGCGAAACGCAAGAGAAACTCACCGAATCAGAAAAGCAGGTCGCTCGGTGGCGCCAGCAGGCCCAGGAAACACAGGCGAGCCTGGACAAGCTCACTCAGGAAAACAATAGAAAAGACGAGCAAATCGCCGCTGGAAAGGATGAGCTCTCCTCGCGAGCGACCACTATTTCGAACCTTCGAGGCGAGTTGGCCGCCGCGAAAGGCGATGCCGCGCAAGGTAAGGCCTTGCTCGAAGCCGCCCGCGTCCAGAACGGCGATCTCGAGGATCAGGTCCGCGGCAGGGACGCCCACATCAGCAGGCAGTCACGCACGATCGAGAACCTTCGCAGTCGCCAAACATCGCTCGAAACCGAGCTTAGCCGCCTGCGGGGCGTCGAGTCATTGCTCCAGCAGTCTCAGGCGCGTGCGCGACTGCTGGAGCAGCAAGGGGACACCGCCGGGAAAGACAAGCAGCAACTGGCACAACAAATCAGCGCCCTGCAACTCCAGGTCGCGGCGCAAGCGCGCGAGATCAGCAGCCTTGAAGGCCAGCTGAAGGCCGCAGAAGCAAGTGCACAAGGCAACGCCCAGCGGTTTGCGGCGACCGAGAAGCAACTGAGCACCCTGCGCGACAAACTTGAGGTTCAGGCTGCATCGAAAGACGCCCGCATCAACGAGATTTCAAAGGCCCTCGAGGAATCTCAAACTCTCCAGGCAGCGCAGTCCAACGAAATTGCACGTCTGTCGGAATTCGAAGCCTCGCTCCCGGCGTCGGAGAAACTCGCACAACAGCTGCAGCAGCAGTTGACGGCCACCACCACACAAAACCAGCGATTGGCGGAACAGTTCAGCACCCTGGCGCAAGAGGTGGAGCAACTCCGTCACGTCGCCGTCGCTTCCGGCGCGGAAGTGGCAGCGCTGAACGGCCACCGAACGAGGGATGCATCGCTCATCTCGAGCTTGCAAGCAGGAATCGAGCAACAGCAGTCACGTCTTGCGGCCCAGGATTCGTCGATCCAGACACTGTCCGAAAACAACGCTCGCCTTCTCCTGGAGAACTCTGCCCTGAGGGAGCAAGTGGAAGCGCTCACGCGTGCGGCAGCATCGCCTGGCCTGCCGACCGTCAGTCCAACCAAGGACGACGACGTACAGGTGCCCGCCGTCCCGTCGCCAGAAGACCTCGAGGCTCAATCGATTGAAGAGCTGGAGGCCGAGTACCAGGAACTGAGCTCTCTCTTGGAAGCGCACGGCGAGGACACGGAGGCACTGCTCCGAAAGCATGCGACCCACTCCCGCCTGGGCCACCAGCGAGCTTCCGGCCAACCCCTGTCCGACAGCAAGGGGTGGCTTAGCGAGAGCGCCGAATCGGGATCAATCTCCCTGGATCTCTACGCCTCCGACAGCGAAAAACGACGCGAAGCCTTCGAATCGGCGATCCGGATCCTGCGAGCGCAGCGGGAGGCGCTCGAATCGACAATGACCCACCTGGCAGATGAGCTCTACGACATCAGCGATCCGATCTTTGATAGCGCAGGGGAGCCACTAGCGGTCCCGCCCGACCCGCCGGAAGCCGAGCCCGCCGCTGCCGCCCCGGAGCAGCCCCGGCGCTACGTGTCACTCGACCCGCAAGAGCCGGAGGGCCCGACCCAGAGCTGAGCAGCCCGCATCACGCCAGCAAGGCATTGACCCGCCGCACATACCCCGCCGGGTCCTCCGGCATCCCGCCCTCGGCCAGCAGCGCCTGGTCGAAGAGGATGTGCGCCAGGTCGTGGAAGTGCACCGAGCCGTCGAGCTTCTTCACCAGCGCATGCGCCGGGTTCACCTCCAGCACCGGCTTGACCTCCGGCGCCTTCTGGCCGGCCTGCTTGAGCATGCGGGCCAGCTGCAGGCTCATGCCGCCGTCCGACACCACCAGACAGGCGGGTGAATCCACCAGCCGGGTGGTCGCCCGCACATCCTCGGCGCGGTCCTTGAGCGCCTCCTTCAGCTTGGCCAGCACCGGCTTGAAGGCCTCGGCCGCTTCCTCGGCGGCCTTCTTTTCGGCCTCGTCCTGCAGCTGGCCCAGGTCCACCGCGCCCTTGGCCACCGATTGCAGCGGCGTGCCGTCGAACTCGTGCAGGTGGTTCAGGGCCCATTCATCGACCCGGTCGGTCATGAACAGCACCTCGATGCCCTTCTTGCGGAACACCTCCAGCTGCGGGCTGCCCTGGGCGGCCGCCCGCGAATCGGCGGTGATGTAGTAGATGGCCTCCTGGCCTTCCTTCATGCGGGCCTTGTAGTCGGCCAGTGACACCGCCACCGCCTCCGACTGGGTGGAGGAAAAACGCAGCAGCTTGGCGATGCGCTCGCGGTTGGCGAAGTCCTCGCCCAGGCCTTCCTTCAGCACCGCACCGAACTCGGCGTAGAACTGGCCGTACTTGGCCTTGTCCTCCGCGCTGGCGGCCTCGTCCTTTTCCTGGCGGGCCAGGTCTTCCAGCATGGACAGCACGCGCTTGGTGCTGCCTTCGCGGATGGCGCGCACGTCACGGCTTTCCTGCAGCAGCTCGCGGCTGACGTTCAGGGGCAGGTCGGCCGAGTCGATCACGCCTTTGACGAAGCGCAGGTACACCGGCATCAGCGCTTCGGCATCGTCCATGATGAACACGCGCTTCACGTACAGCTTGACGCCGCCGCGCTTGTCGCGGTTCCACAGATCGAAGGGCGCGCGCTGCGGGATGAACAGCAGCTGCACGTACTCGGTGCTGCCCTCCACCCGGTTGTGGGCCCAGGCCAGCGGCGCCTCCTGGTCGTGGCTGATGGCCTTGTAGAACTCGGTGTACTGCTCGGCGGTGACGTCCTTCTTCGGCCGCGTCCACAGCGCGCTGGCCTGGTTCACCGTTTCCCATTCGTCGGTCAGCACCATCTCGCCGGGCTGGTTGTCCTGGCCTTCCCTCCACTCCTCCTTGCGCATGCGAATGGGCAGGGCGATGTGGTCGGAGTACTTGCCGATGATCGACTTGAGCTTCCAGGTGGAGAGGTAGTCGCCAGCGTCCTCGCGCAGGTGCAGGATGACGCTGGTGCCGCGGCGGGCGCGGTCGATGGTCTCGACCTCGAAGTCGCCGCTGCCGCCGCTGGTCCAGCGCACGCCCTCGGCCGGGCTCAGGCCGGCGCGGCGGCTT
>JACCEC011984132.1_pt1 | contig 10249 bp, 10 predicted proteins | sample 7450121 | NCBI WGS metagenome assembly JACCEC01 (sample SAMN15323455, study PRJNA562643) | freshwater metagenome | isolation source: river surface water | place: USA:Blue River Watershed | collected 2017-08-18 | reverse complement strand
TCGGCTCATCGCATCCTGGGGCTGGAGCAGGTCCCAAGGGTTTGGCTGTTCGCCAATTAAAGCGGTACGCGAGCTGGGTTCAGAACGTCGTGAGACAGTTCGGTCCCTATCTGCCGTAGGTGTTGGAGAAGTGAGAAGCGCTGTCCTTAGTACGAGAGGACCGGGATGGACGGACCGCTAGTGTGCCAGTTGTAACGCCAGTTGCAGTAGCTGGGTAGCTATGTCCGGACGAGATAACCGCTGAAAGCATCTAAGTGGGAAACTCTCTTCAAAACAACTTCTCCCGGGGCGTTAAGCCCCCTCAAAGTCCCCCTGTAGACGACAGGGTTGATAGGGTAGGTGTGTAAGTGCAGCAATGCACTCAGCTGACTACTACTAATCAGACGAGAGGCTTATCTTCTTATTCTTCCCTATTCACAGATTCCTGAAGAGGATCGTGAATGAGAGAATAGAATCGTTCGTGCTGACACGGCTCGAACGAAAGCAAAAATCGATGAAACATTCAGTTGGATCATCGATGGTTCAATCATGAAATCTAAACAGACTGTGCAATCCCTCGATGGATTGTCTTCCTCTCTTTACTCAAGAATTTTTCTTCCAAAGAAGAACCTAGCTACTGACTTAAGCTGCCTCAATGGCGCTTTCACTCAGTAGCCCTGATTGTCTCAACTTTGGGGGTGTCTACAGCGACGAGGTTCCACCTGATCCCATCTCGAACTCAGAAGTTAAGCTCGTCTGCGGCAAGCCTAGTACCGGGGTAGCCCGGCGCAAGCGTAGCACGATGCCCCCATTTAATTTCAAAACCCCCATCGCCTTGCGGCGGTGGGGGTTTTGCTTTTTCAACGGACGGACAGGAATAGATCTGGATAGGCTGCTTCGACTTATTGATCGGCAGCTAATTTCTGGCGAAGGCCTTTGCGGATCCGGTCTTCGAGAGTTTTCGGAGCGATTTTCAGAGTCTCGCAAATTTCGCGGAACAGAACGCGACTGACGCCGTCGAAGAGTTTTTGAACTTCGGGCGTTGGGACGATCTGGCGCTGCTTCAGAACGTGCAAGAAACTGTAAACCTTGGCCATCCCTACGCCACCTTCCTTTTGAAGGGTGCGCTCGAGCTGAGGCTGGAGGATGTTCCAAGAGTCGCGCGGGTTGAAGTAGAATTCGCGACTGTTCAGAATTTGAATCGCCTCTTCGCAGGCTTCTTCGGTCATCAAGGGCCGAAGTCCGCGTTGGGGAGCCGAGCTCACCGGTAACCAAATGTTGGGCTCCTGCTTGGTCGAGCGCGAGAGGTTCGATTTCATCACTTCGAGTTTGTAGAAGGGGACGGTCTCTTCGCCGATCTCGCGATTCTCAACGGCGAGAACGCGACACTTCCCGTGAAGCGCGTAAATGATCTCGTCACCCACTTGAAAATGAGTTTGGTTCTGCGAGTCCATGCAGAAGTCCCCCCTTGGTGAAAAGAGTAACACGGGGAGGTGAAGTTTTTGTTGCCAAATCAGGCCCTTTGTCGCAAATCCAAGCGCATGGGACGTGGACGTAAAAGCAAAGAAATCAAGATGAAGCAACGCCGTAACCAAGCCGCCAAGAAGGCCCGCGCGAAAACTCGCGCTGAGGCTGTGCGCAAGGCGCGCGCGAGCTGATCGATCTCTCAAGTTTCGTCAGTAGGTTGACGGGGGTCTTGGCAGTTTCTGCCCAGGCCCCTGATTTTCTTTATTTTCTGATGGGGTTGGCCGATTCTACCTAGTGGAGAGGCCCATGAAGAACCTCAGAAAATTCAGCTCGTCCCTGTTGATCGCTAGTTTCGCCCTTCAAGTTGTCGCTGCGCCCTTGGCGTATGCAGATGCGGTGGAGATTGCTGAGACTAAACAGGAAATCAAAGATCTCGAAGCCAAGGTGAAAGCGGGCTCGGAAGAGGCGCGTGCTTGCGACAAAGACAAAGCAGCGCTGGCACGCTACGAGACCTCGGTTTGGTACGATGAGACCCCTGCTTCAAAGGAGTGTCGCTGTGCAGACGAAGGCGGCGCATGTCCCTATGGTCAGGTATGGGACCAGCATCTGACACCGGTGGAGAAAACTCGAGCCAGTTGCTCGGTTCTCCATGATGCCCTGACTCGTAAACGTTCCCGTACGCCCGTAGAGCAGGGTTGCTTGGATTACCTGAGCAACCCAAATTCGCCCTATCAGTGCGGTACCTTGAAGTGGAAAGTAGACAAAGCGGCTAAGGAGCAGGATTGTAAGGACCGAGCAAAGCAGCTCGCTTCCTATAAAGCAGACTTAGAGACTGCCCGCGCTAGGTTGCGCGATCAACAGATGGAGTGCCCGACTTGTTCAGGTAGCATCTATGAAGCTCGCAAGCCGGGAACTTGGGATTATGTTTTGGGCGGCCTTCAGGCCGTTACCCCCTGGATCCTGGGTGGAATGCAGGTGAAAATGTATGGCCAAGGCGTGAACGCTTGGTCGGCGTATGCCCGTGACTGCTTGGCAGTCTGGAAGAATATCGGGATTCAACCAGGCCCCGCTGCTTGTACGGGCGGTGTTGGCGGGTTCGGTGGCGGTGGCTGGGGCGGCGGCGGTTGGGGAGGTGGCTTCCCGTTCGGTGGCGGCTTCGGTGGGCCGATCAGTGGCGGCTTCGGTGGGCCGATTAGTGGATTCCCGATGGGCGGTCCGATCGGTGGTTTCCCGATGGGAGGACCGATTGGTAATGCCATCGGCACCGTAATTAGCGGTTTCCCGATGGGCGGTCCAATCGGTGGCTTCCCGATGGGTGGTCCGATCGGCGGCTTCCCGATGGGTGGTCCGATCGGCGGCTTCCCGATGGGCGGTCCGATCGGTAACGCGATTGGAATGGCAATCAGCGGCTTCCCAGCAGGTGGCAATTTCGGCTTCCCGGCAGGTGGTATCGGCGGCTTCCCGGCAGGTGGTATCGGCGGCTTCCCAGCAGGTGGCATCGGAGGGGGAATTGGCGGCGGTATCAGTGGCTGGCCGGTGAACCCGGGCGGCGGTTGGAATTCGCCCATGGGCAACCCCTTCTGGCAGCTCTCGATGCAGTCGGCTCAGCTGAATTACCAGCGGGCGATTACTGCTCAAACCGACTACATGATCGCTCAGCAGCAAATCGCTGAAGCTTCGCGAAACGCTCAGATGACGTATTGGGGCTTGCTCCAAGCTCAAGGCGGCTTTGGCGGTGGTTTTGGGGGAGGCTTCGGCGGAGGGTTTAACATCGGGGGCGGACTCGGTGGCGTCGGAGGCTTCAGCTTCTGATCATTAGAAAGCTCCTCGGCGTCTTTCTGGTTTTCCACGTGTGTGTCCTGGTTATTGCTCCTTACAGGGCGGCGCACATGCGACCCAAGGGTGCTCTCGTGGGTTCAGGGATGGCCTCTGGTCTGGGCGGCGCTGGCTGGTGGGATCAACTCATTGAGGGCTATACCCGTGCTCTCGGAATGACGGTGGCTTGGTCCTTTTTTGCTCCCGATCCCGGCACTCCCAAAGTCGAGTTGCTTTGGGAGACTCTGGACTCGGCGGGGCAACCCTTGTCGGAGGGGGTCTGGCCTGAATCTGCCGATAAGTTCTTTTTCCAAGACCAAAATAATAAGCGCAGTCAAATGGCCCGCTTCATGGCCCAATCCGACACCTTTTCAGAGACCATCTTGCAGGCTCACCTTTGTCGAAGCGATTCCAGAGTCCACTCGGTGAACCTGTCTCGCGCAATGGAGCCTGTTCCCTCGATGACTGAGGTTCAAGCAGGGCGGCGTCGGGCGTGGGATGGATTGGTTCGGCACAAAGTAATCATATCCCACAGTTTCTGCCCCGGCCCTTCTTCGGGAGGGGGGTGACATGCTTCCAGTCGGCATCAATGCCTCAAAGGCCGTATGGGCCTCCTGGGAACAGTTTTGGTTTGAAGCAGACGCCGCCACGCCCGTCCGCGCCTTTCGGCGGGCCTTCGGGGCTTTGCTCTTTGTCTTTTATTCGATTCGGACCCTGGATCTTGAGCTCTTCTACGGGGAGTCAGGAATTATGCCGGTCGAAGTTCTGCGATCGGTCCTCGATATTGAAGGGCGTTATTCGCTTCTGTTTTGGCTGAAGTCCTCGGCCATGCTTTGGGCGCTGCACGGGCTTTTCCTTGTATCCTTGCTGGCTTTGGCGCTGGGAGTCCGGACTCGCGTCGCTGCTTGGCTAGCCTTTCTTCTCCATGTGACCTTTTTGAACCGGAATCTGGTGGTTTCTTACGGTTTCGACCAGATCTCGACGTTCTTCCTGTTTGCCCTTTGCTTCAGTACGCCGAAGGGGAATTCGATTTTTGACTCCGTCGCGCTCCGGCTGATTCAAATCCAGGTTTGCATCATTTACGCTTATTCGGGCGTTGAGAAACTACGTGGTCCGAGCTGGTGGGACGGCGAGGCGGTATGGCTCGCCCTGGCAAACCCTCAGGTTGCTCGCGCGGACTTTAGCAGTGTGGCGCAGTACCCTACGCTGATCGCTTGGATGACTTGGAGTTCGGTGCTCTGGGAAGTCTATTTCCCGGCACTCGTCTGGTTCAAGCGGCTGCGGCTGCCGGTTCTCGCTTTTGGCGTGATGATGCACTTGGGAATCGGTCTGACCTTGCGGATCCCGTTCTTTGGTTTTTTGATGATCGTTTCCTATCTGGCGTTCCTGACTCCCGGTGAGCTCCGGAGAGCTAACAACGCGTTGCGTCAGCGTTTTTTTCACAAATAAATTTAAGTCTCGGGTGTGTCCGCCGATGAGTAGGATGTCAGAGGCAAGCGGGGCTTTGGTGGGCCCCAGGAGCCAAAGACAACTTGGCTGAGGATCGCTACGCACTGCTAATTACCGTCTGAGGAGGCGGTGATTGGGTACAGCACAGGGTGTGGCGGTCCTCTCCTTATTTTCAACTCCCGCGTTTTCTGAGATTCCCTTCCAACCATGGCTAGCTTGAATCACATCGGAATCGCGGTTGAGAACGTCCCCGGCCTGAAGAAGTTGATGGGCCTCCTTGGGTTAGAAATCACTCATACCGAGCCTGTGCCGGAACAGGGCGTAGTGACTCATTTCCTGCCCTTGCCGGTAGTCCAAGGGCACCTCGAGTTTTTAGAAGTCAGCGACCCTCAGGGGACGGTTGCGAAGTTCATCGAAAAGCGGGGGCCGGGCATTCACCACTTGTCCTTTCTGGTGAAGAAAGGCGAGCTGGACCCGCTTTGCACCCGCCTTCGTGCCGAAGGCTACCGTCTGATTTATGAAGCCGCACGGCCGGGAGCTCACGCGATGCGCGTGAACTTCATTCATCCGGCCTCGGCATCCGGCATCTTGATTGAAGTGATGGAGCCCCAAGGATGATTGCCCCGATTCGACTCACTCCCGCCGTCAAAGCCCTGCTCCTCGCTTGCTTGGGCACCTTTTTGGTCCAAAAGGCCATGGGCGGAATGGTCGGCCTCTTCGGCTTAACGCCGAGCGCTTTCGTCTTTGACTACCAGCTCTGGCAGATCGTCACTTACGCATTTCTGCATGGCGACGTCATGCACCTGGTTTTGAACCTGATGATGCTCGCTTTCATCGGTTCGGAGTTGGAGGCCCTTTGGGGCACCCGAAAATTCCTCCAGTTCTACTTCACCTGCGTGGTCACAGCGGGCCTCCTTTACCTGCTTCTTCAAGTGGGCGTCTGGGGCGGGGCAGGTTTGCAGACTCCGATGGTGGGCGCTTCTGGCGGCATTTATGGGCTTTTGATGGCCTACGGCCTGCTGTTTGGCGAACGGGTCATGCTTTTCCTGATGATTTTTCCCATGAAGGCCAAGCATTTCGTTTGGATTCTGATGGGGGTTGAACTCCTGAACAGCATGGATTCTCAGAGTCGCCTGGCGAGCGGGGCCCACCTCGGGGGCATGGTGGGCGGATTTGGCTACCTTTGGTTTCGAGCGCTCTGGCAGCGTTCCCGCGTTCAGAAGGGGGCAGGATCGTCGGGAAAGGGTGGCCAGCGCAAGAAATCCGCTTCCCACTTGAAACTCATCATCAATAACGAGAACCCAGGTGCCGGCGGGGACGATGAGTCCTCGGGCGGGAATCCTCGGACCTGGCATTAAGCCCAGCCTCAGTCCGACCTTTGGATTGACACCGCCCATCGGGACGCGCTATCCCTCCGGGACCATGACTCTTTTGTACGATGCCGTTGAAGCCAAGAAGTTTGATGTTCGCGTGATCGATCGCAATGTCGAGCGCGGTTTGGTCCGCGCTGAAGACCGCGAGAAGGCGCTGAAGTCCTTGGAAGACGACGCAGCCAATGCTGATTATGTCAGCATCCAAAGCTTGGCCGAATCGGATTCGGTGAAGTAAATTCGCTCCCGGCCTGATTCGGGAACTTGCCCATTTTCCATTCGCCGGCTTGAGGTCGACTCCTCGGCCGGCGTTTGATTTTTTGCGAGGGGAAACTCATGTCCGCCACCCAGCACGACTCCAACATTGAATCGATCACCATTCTGGGGTCAGGCCCTGCCGGTCTGACTGCAGCGATCTACGCTGCGCGAGCCAATTTGAAACCGCTCGTCGTCGAAGGCGAACAGCCAGGCGGCCAGCTCACGATCACCAGTGACGTCGAAAACTTTCCTGGGTTCCCGCAAGGGGTCATGGGCCCGGAGCTGATGGATCAATTCCGCAAGCAAGCCGAGCGTTTTGGCTCCCGCTTTCAGACGGGCATGGTCGTGAAGGCAGATCTGCAGAAAGCGCCCTTCAAGCTCACCTTCTCGGACGGCAAGGAGCTGCTGACGCGAACTCTGGTCATTTCAACGGGCGCTTCTGCCAAGTGGATGGGAATTCCTTCTGAGAAAAAACTTCTCGGTAAAGGTGTCTCCTCCTGCGCGACTTGCGATGGCTTTTTCTTCCGGAACATGGACATCGCCGTGGTCGGTGGTGGCGATACCGCAATGGAAGAAGCGAACTTTTTGACTCGTTTTGCAAAGTCGGTGACCGTAATCCACCGCCGCGACACGCTTCGCGCTTCGAAAATCATGCAGGACAAAGCTCAGAAGAATCCGAAGATCCGCTTCATCTGGAACTCGGCTGTGGACGAGATTCTGGGCGAAAAAGAAGTGGAAGGCGTGCGCCTGCGAAACCTGGTGGATCAATCGGTTCAGGACGTGGCTGTCAAAGGCGTCTTTGTGGCGATTGGGCACGAGCCGAACACGCGACTCTTCCAAGGACAGCTGAAAATGGATGCTGCGGGTTACTTGGTGACTGAGCCCGGCACTCCGCGAACGAACATTCCGGGCGTTTTCGCGGCGGGCGATGTGGCTGACCATGTCTATCGCCAAGCGATCACAGCGGCGGGAACCGGTTGTATGGCCGCGATCGACGCGGAACGTTTCCTGGAAGCTTCGGAAGGGTAATCAAAATGTCGACGGAAGATCTTCACGAGCAGGTCCAGGTTCGTTTCGACAAGCTGGGGAAACTCCGCGAGAAGGGCGAAAATCCCTATAAAAATGGCTTTGCTCCGACGGCGCTCGCCATCGACATGCACAAGCGCTTTGATGAGCGTACCCGCGAAGATCTGGAAGCCGAGCCTGTGCGCTGCTCGATCGGCGGTCGCATCATGGCGATTCGCGATTTCGGGAAAGCAGGCTTTCTTCAGGTTCGCGACCGAACTGGAATTCTTCAGTTCTATGTGTCCAAGCAGGACTTAGGTGAAGAAGGTCATGCTCGCTACAAAATGCTCGACGTGGGCGACATCGTTTTTGGCGAGGGAAAGCTCTTCAAAACCAAGACGAATGAATTGTCACTGCACTGCGAGAAGCTCGAACTTCTCAGTAAATCTCTTCAGCCTTTGCCTGAAAAATACCACGGCCTGACGGACGTCGAGACTCGGTATCGTCAACGGTACGTGGACCTCATCATGAGTGAGGACACCAAAGAAACTTTCCGGAAACGCTCGCGCATCGTCGGGGAAATCCGGCAGTTCTTCCTAGATCTCGACTTCATGGAAGTGGAGACGCCCATGATGCATCCCGTAGCCGGCGGTGCAGCGGCGCGCCCATTCATCACTCACCACAATACTTTGGATGTGGATCTGTTCCTGCGGATTGCTCCCGAGCTTTATTTGAAGCGCCTCGTGGTCGGCGGCTTTGAGCGAGTGTTTGAGATCAATCGGAACTTCCGGAATGAAGGAATTTCGATCAAGCACAATCCCGAATTCACGATGCTCGAGTTCTATCAAACCTACGCGACTTACGAAGATTTGATGGATCTGACCGAGCGACTGTTTCAGCGAGTCGCTGACAACGTTCTAGGGCGCCGGACTCTGAGCTATCAGGGCACCGAAATTCACCTGGATGGGCGTTGGGAGCGTTTGAGTGTCGAGGCTTCGATTCTGAAGCACTCGGGCTTCAAAGATGCCTCGCAGATTCGTGACCGGAATGCGCTTCTGTCATACGGCAAACAAGCCGGCATCTCGATGGATCCGAAGGACACCGTCGGTAGCCTGATGATGCGAATCTTCGATGAAGAAGTCGAATCAAAGCTCATTCAGCCGACTTTCATCACGCACTACCCAACGGACGTTTCTCCGCTTTCGCGATTGAATGAAAAAGATCCTTTCATCGTCGATCGGTTTGAACTCTTTATCTATGGCCGCGAGATGGCGAATGCTTTCTCGGAGCTCAATGATCCGATCGACCAAAAAGAGCGCTTCCAGAAGCAAGTCGATGCGAAGTCGGCGGGCGACGAAGAGGCCTGCGACATGGATGAAGATTACGTTCGTGCGTTGGAATACGGCATGCCGCCGACGGCCGGTCAGGGGATCGGCATTGACCGAATGGTCATGCTTTTCACCGATTCGGCTTCGATTCGCGATGTGATCTTGTTCCCTCAAATGCGACCCTTGCCCAAGGGTGAAGCTGTTCCTCAGGCGGAATAAGTGATGGAGGCTCAAGGCTCGGCGGTACCTAAGCTGGCCTGGCGGTTCCTCCTGTCGAGACAGTCGGACGGATTTCTTTCGTTCATCGCCTGGGTTTCAGTGGTCGGTGTTGCCTTAGGAGTCCTCGCACTCGTCGTCGTGACGAGTGTGATTAACGGCTTCGAAGGGGAACTGATTCGTTCCATCACGGGAATGAATGGCGATGTGGTTCTTTACTCGCGTGGTGAGCCTGTTTCTCAGCCTGACGTTGTGATTGCCAAAGTGAAGCAGCAGGTTCCTGAGTTGGCGGCCATCTCGCCGACCTTCGTTGCTGAGATGATGGCGGGCGGGGCTCGGGCAGTGTCAGGAGCCGTGGTCGAAGGCGTGGATCCGTCGACCTCAGGTCAAGTCACGCGTCTGCTTTCTCGAGTGAAAGAAGGCCGCTTTCCTGAGGCTTCTGATGAGGTGGCGGTCGGGCGCGCTCTAGCCGAGAAAATTGGGGTGAAGGTGGGTGATCCCATTCGCATCATCGCTCCGTTTGCAGGTGAAGCTGAAGAGGGCGAGCCGCCTCCACCCAAGGTTTGGGCTGCGAAGGTGAGTGGGATCGTACAAATGGGGATGCACGAGTACGATTCGAAGTCGGTATTCACGCTTCTTCCCTCCTTGCAGAATTTCTTGGGTGCTGGAGGAAAGGTCACCGCTTTTCGTTTGAAATTGGCGCCTTCGGCAAATTCTCGAGCGGTCTCGGATCGGCTGAGTGATTTTTTTGGCTACCCCTTTCGTGCCAAGGATTGGGGTCAGATGAACCGCAATCTTCTCTACGCTATTCAGCTGGAGAAAGTAGTCATCGCCATTATTTTGGGGGTGATCGTTATTGTGGCCGCTTTCAACGTAGTCAGCACTTTGATGATGATGATTCACGATAAAGCGCGCGAAATCGCGATTTTGAAAACCATGGGCTTTACCCCTGGACAGAGTTTCGCGCTGTTTTGTTGGGTGGGAATGGCGATTGGCGCTGCAGGAACGGTGGGTGGAATCCTGCTCGGGCTTTTACTCGATGAGGTGCTTGCCACCACTCAGCTGATTCGTCTTCCTCCCGACATCTACGGAATCGACTTTCTGCCGGTGGTGGTGCGGTGGAAAGAGATTTTGGTCATCGGGGGAGCGGCACTCGCGGTGACTTTCATCGCGACCTTCTTTCCGGCTCGCCAGGTTTCAAGACAGGCTCCCTTGGATGGGATAAAGTACGGTTGAGATGGCGGAGATCCTGCTTCAGGCCGAGGGCCTCAAGAAGACGTTCCGAAAGGGCAAGGGCGACGTCCCCGTGGTGAGGGGCGTTGATTTCACGCTCGAGGCGGGGGAAACCGTGGCAATCACGGG
>JACCEC010053831.1_pt1 | contig 10249 bp, 11 predicted proteins | sample 7450121 | NCBI WGS metagenome assembly JACCEC01 (sample SAMN15323455, study PRJNA562643) | freshwater metagenome | isolation source: river surface water | place: USA:Blue River Watershed | collected 2017-08-18 | reverse complement strand
GTGGTTGATGGACATGACGGCGACCACCTATTCCTATGCCACCGTCACGCCTATGAAAGGCAGCATGATCAAAACTATTTTGGAAGATGTGGCGGACAATTTGTTCAACGCCGATCCTTATTACCAACAAGGCGGTGACATGGTGCGTGTGGGTGGTTTGAAGTACACCTGCCGGCCTATGGCTGGCATGGGTCAACGTATTCAAAATATGCAGCTCAATGACAAACCTATCGACCCCGACAAAACCTACAAGGTGGCCGGATGGGCGCCAGTTTCTGAGGAGGCATCCAAGCAAAACCTCAAACCCATTTGGGAAGTGGCCGAGCAATGGCTGGCGGCCACAGGCGGCAAAGTGTCTGTTCGCAAAGCCAATGTACCGGTGCTTGAAGGTGTGTTGCCCAACCCTGGCTTTGTGAATCCTGCTTGAGTTAGCAGCTTTACTTGGTGCCAAATATCCTGTCACCTGCATCCCCCAGCCCAGGCAAGATGTAGCCGTGGTCATTGAGTTGCCTGTCGATGGCGGCTGTGTAAATGTGCACATCGGGGTGCGCCGCGTGCAAAGCGGTGATGCCCTCGGGGCAGGTCAGCAAGCATAAAAACTTGATCGACTTGGGGTTTGTTTTTTTGATGCGTGTCACCGCCGCCGCCGCCGAGTTGCCCGTGGCCAGCATGGGGTCGACCATGATCACATCGCGCTCGTGCATGTTTTGCGGCACCTTGAAGAAATACTCCACGGCTTCTAGCGTTTCCGGATTGCGGTACAGACCGATGTGACCCACCCGCGCACCAGGCACCACCTGCAACATGCCGTCCAAGATGCCGTTGCCTGCACGCAAGATGCTGATGAGGGCGAGTTTTTTACCGTCGATGGTGGGGGCCTGCATTTTTTCCATCGGTGTTTCGATTTCGATGTAAGACACCTCCATGTCGCGTGTCACTTCATAAGCCATCAACATGGACAACTCATTAAGCAAGGTGCGAAAACTGTTGGTGCTGGCGTCTTTGCGGCGCATCAGGGTCAGCTTGTGTTGCACCAAGGGGTGGTCGATCAGATGGACGTAGGGCAGGTTTTTCATGGCTTGGCTTTCAGTCTGTTGAACAGATTCTCGCTTCATTCCAGCGCCATTTGGGCCTCCCGGCTCAGCCCCTCATTGGTGCCAACCACCTATGGATTACCCTTGGTTTGCACCGTTATTGGGCGGACGTGAGCTGAAAAACGCACACATTGCATGCAATCTGGTTTATCTTTGCATGCAATCGGCCCCAAAGGGCATGGCATCAGGTTTGCTAAGGATAAGCATGTCCCTTCCATTGAGCGCTCAGAACAACACCCTGGAATTGATTTCCCTGTCCAAGCATTACAGCGCAACCAGCATCGCCGTAGACAGCATCCATCTGAGCGTTCCCACCAACCACTATTGTTGTTTGCTAGGCCCCTCTGGTTGCGGCAAAACCTCCACCTTGCGCATGGTGGCTGGTCACGAGGTGGTCACCTCGGGTGATATTTTGTTGGGTGACAAAAACATCACCCACGCCACGGCGGCCGAACGAGGCACGGCGATGATGTTTCAGAGCTATGCCTTGTTTCCCCACCTCAATTCCTTGGACAACGTGGCCTTCAGCCTGAAGATGCGCGGCGTGGGTAAATCCGAAAGACACCAACGCGCGGCCGAGTTGCTCGAACGCGTGGCCATGACCCCCTATGCACAGCGTTTCCCCTCGGAGTTGTCGGGTGGTCAACAGCAGCGTGTGGCATTGGCCCGCGCATTGATCATGCAACCACGGGTGTTGCTGCTGGATGAACCTTTGTCTGCCCTCGATCCTTTTTTGCGGATTCAAATGCGCGCCGAATTGCGGCACTGGCAAAAAGAACTGGGCCTGACCTTCATCCATGTGACCCATTCGCAAGAAGAGGCCATGGCCTTGGCCGACACCATGGTGGTGATGAACCATGGGCGCATTGAGCAATCGGGCAGCCCACAAGAGGTGTTCAATCGACCCGCTTCTGAATTTGTGGCCCGCTTCATGGGTGGCCACAATATTTTGAAACACGCACAAGGCTTGGTGGCGGTGCGCAGCGACAAAATATCGGTGCACGAGACGGTCTCCAGCACCGAACAGCCCCGCATTGAAGCCGACTTGATCGACATCGAGTTCCAGGGCACTTTCAGCTTGTTGGCGTTTGCACCCAAAGCACATAGCAGTGAAACCATCAGCGTGATGTTGCCTGAAAGCCAGGTCAAGCCCGAGTGGCGTGCCGGGCAAACCTACCACTTGCAATGGGCCGAGGCAGACAGTCATCCTTTGGCCCGCCATTCCAGTTCCCCCATCGCCGCCTGACGAACTCAGGCATTCACCCACCCCACCTCGAAGGATGTATATGAAAGATGTGAAACAGCCTGTTGAAACAGTCGCCACCGACCGCCGTGCGGTTCTGAAAGGGACCGCAGCCATTTTGGCCAGCGGTATTTTCCCAGCCGTGCATGCACAAGAAAAAATCGTGTTGCGCTATTTGGGTACGGCGGTGAACCAAGACAAAAAGATCGCCGAAGAATTCAAAAAAGCCACTGGGATTGAAATCCAGTACGTGGCTGTGACCACCGACGACGTGACCAAGCGCGCCGTGACAGCACCCAATTCCTTCGATCTGATCGACACCGAGTATTTCTCTTTGAAGAAAATCGTGCCCACCGGCAACTTGCTGGGCATCGACACCAAGCGCATCAAAAACGCAGACAAGATCACCACCCTGTTCACCAAAGGTGAAGTGGCTGGCAAGAAAGTCGGGGACCAAGGCACAGCCCCCAAGAAAGTCATGTACCTGGAGAAACCAGACAGCAAGACTTTCTCCGCCACACCGACCCAGTACATGACCTTGATTCCCACCGTGTACAACGCCGATACCCTGGGCATTCGTCCAGACTTGATCAAGCGCCCCATCAACTCTTGGGCCGAGTTGCTCAACCCCGAGTTCAAAGGCAAGGCCGCCATCTTGAACATTCCCTCTATCGGCATCATGGATGCCGCCATGGTGGTGGAAGCCAAGGGCATCTACAAGTACCCCGACAAGGGCAACATGACCAAGGCTGAAATCGACCTGACCATCAAGACCCTGATCGAAGCCAAAAAAGCCGGTCAATTCCGCGCATTGTGGAAAGACTTCAACGAATCCGTCAACCTGATGGCGTCCGGTGAAGTGGTGATTCAGTCCATGTGGTCGCCTGCCGTGACCGCGGTTCGCACCAAAGGCATTGCCTGCAACTTCCAACCTTTGAAAGAAGGTTATCGTGCATGGGCCGCTGGTTTTGGTGTGCCCAAGTCGGTCACTGGCAAAAAAGCCGACGGCGTTTACGAGTTCATCAACTGGTTCCTGGACGGCTGGGCTGGTGCTTACCTGAATCGTCAAGGCTATTACAGCGCGGTGCTCGACACAGCCAAAGCCAAAATGGAAGCCTACGAATGGGCCTACTGGATGGAAGGCAAACCTGCAGCCAAAGACATCAAGTCACCCAATGGTGATGTGTTGGCCAAGGCAGGCAGCGTGCGTGACGGTGGCAGCTATGAAACCCGCATGGGTGGCATCGCCTGCTGGAATGCCGTGATGGACGAGAACGAATACATGGTGAAAAAGTGGAACGAATTCGTCGCCGCTTGATACCTGAGTAAATCATGCATTCACAGCAGACCACCAGGGTGTCCGGCCAGCCTTTCAGACTCTCGGCTGTTTGGCAAGCCACGCCGTACTCCTTGGTGTTTCTGCTGTTTTTTATGGTTCCTCTGGCGCTGATTTTCATGGTCAGCTTTTGGGAATTCAACGAATACGAGATGATTCCCGCATTCACTTGGCACAGCTACATCAGCATTTTTGAAGGTTGTACCCAACTCAACGACTATGGCGACGTGTGCGTCACCCTCAAGACCTACTGGTCCACTATTCGCATCAGCTTGATCGTCTGGTTGGTCACTTTGGTGCTTGGGTTTTCCATTGCCTATTTCTTGGCTTTTTGCGTGCGTTCATCGTCCACTCAAACCTTGTTGTTTGTGTTGTGCACCGTGCCCTTTTGGACCTCGAATGTCATACGCATGATTTCATGGATTCCACTCTTGGGACGCAATGGCTTGGTCAACCAAACCTTGATGCAGGCCGGATTGGTGCAAGAGCCCATCGAGTGGTTGCTGTTCTCCGAATTTTCCGTGGTGCTGGCCTTCGTTCATCTCTACACCATGTTCATGATCGTGCCCATTTTCAATTCCATGATGCGCATTGATCGCTCGCTGATTGAAGCAGCCCACGACACAGGCGCATCAGCTTGGCAAACTTTGTGGAATGTCATCATTCCCTTGTCACGCACAGGCATCATCATCGGTTCTATTTTTGTCATCACCATCGTCATGGGTGATTTCGTCACCATTGGTGTCATGGGTGGACAGCAAATTGCCTCGGTAGGCAAGATCATTCAGGTGCAAACCTCGTTTTTGCAATTCCCGTTGGCGGCTGCCAATGCGGTCATTTTGTTGCTCGTGGTCTTGATGATCATTTGGGGTCTGACCCGCCTGGTCGATATTCGCAAGGAACTTTGAGCCATGGCCCATCAGAATTACGAACCGAAAAAACCAGCAGGCTATTGGGGTTTGCTGGCGGTGTTTGTGGCCTTCGTCGTCTTTCTCTATGGTCCGATGGTCACCATTTTCATTTTGAGTTTCCAAGGCCCTGATGGCGGCATGACCTTCCCCTTGCAAGGCATGTCGCTGCACTGGTTCTACAAACTCTCCGAAGGACTTGGCGTGGTCGACATCGCCGCTGCACTCAAGCGGTCTCTCATGCTGGGCGTTGTGGTCATGTCCTTGACCATGCTGTTTTCGGTCTTGGCGGGCTTGGCGTTTCGCAAAAAGCTCTCCGGTGGCAACGCCTTGTTCTATGTGACGGTTGCTTCTTTGATCATGCCCTCGATCATTGTGTCCCTGGGCATTGGCTTGCAATTCCGATTGATCGACAGCGGTCTCAAAACGGTGTTTGAAGCCTGGGGCATGACCAGCACCTTGGAAAATTTTGGCACTTCCTTGGGCCTGTTTACCTCGGCCATGGGCGCGCACCTCACATGGACCTTGCCGTTTGGTTTGCTCATCATGTTCGCGGTGTTCAACCGTTTCAACCCCGCTTACGAAGAAGCCGCCCAAGACCTGGGTGCCACGCCTTGGCAAACCTTCAAACACGTGGTGTTCCCCTTGATAGCACCCTCAGTCGTGGGTGTGGGCATGTTTGGTTTCACCCTCAGTTGGGATGAGATTGCCCGCACATCCCAAGCAATTGGCGACGTCAACACATTGCCTTTGGAGTTGCAAGGCCTGACCACCACCGTGACCAACCCTGCCATTTACGCCTTGGGGACGGTCACCACCTTGGTCTCCTTCTTGGTCATCGGATTGGCCTTGTCCGTCTCCGCCTGGTTGAGAAGAGGGCGTCGTTGAGCTTGCAGCGCATGCCCTTGGAGGCTGAGTCGGGTCTGACCGATCAGGCAATTTACGATCGCATTGTCGATTCGGTGCTTGATCATCGTTTGCCGCCAGGCACCCGATTGACCGAAGACAAGTTGTGCAGCATTTTTGGCGTCTCCCGCACACGCATCAAACCCATCCTGGTGCGTTTGGCCAACGAAAAAATCATCACGCACACCCACAACCGTGGTGCCGCTGTGGCGCAACCCACGCAGCAAGAATCACAAGAGGTGTTTGAAACGCGTCGTTTGATCGAGCCTGTGTTGTTGCGGCGATTCATGACCAGGGCAAACGCCGATGACATTGCGCATTTGTCCCGCATGGTCGCCGATGACAAATTGGCACAAGAGCAGGGCGATATGCACAAAGCCATTGGCTTATCGGGCGAATTTCATTTGTACATCGCTGAAGTGGCCCAACACGAAACCTTGGGGCGGCTCATGCGCGAATTGGTGTCGCGCACCTGTTTGATTTTGATGGCCTGGGGCTCACCGGATCGCATGTTGCGCCGAGAACACGCGGCTTGTGGTTGTCAAGAGCATCGTCATTTGCTGGACGCCATCCGATTGCGCGATGTCGACATGGCGATGCAGTTGATGGTTTCCCACCTCAACACGATTGAGAACCAACTGATCTTCCAAGTCGAACCAGCCCGCACGTTGGCGCTGGAACAAATGCTGTCTGACTGACGCCATGCGCCAATTGCTGGTCATCAACCCGAACACGGGGCAAGCCACCACAAACCGCTTGCAATCTTGGATCGCAGGCTTGTTGCCCGCTGATGTCAACCTGCAATGCATCACTGCGCGGTTTGGTGCCCCCTATATCGCATGCGAGGCCAGTGCCGCTGTCGCGGGTCATGCCTTGTTGGACGCTTGGGCGCACCACATCAGCCACCACAACGACCAGCCTGATGGCGTGTTGATTGCATGCTTTGGCGACCCTGGCCTGTTCGCCCTGCGGGCCAGTAGCGCATGTCCTGTCAGTGGCTTGGCAGAAGCATCGTTCATCGAAGCCAGCGCCAAGGGACCATTTGCCATCGTCACCGGTGGGGTGCATTGGCCTGTCATGCTGCGGCGGTTGGCCCAAAGCTTGGGCTTTGATCAGCAACTCACCGCCATCGAAGTGGTGCAAGAAACCGGGGCTCAGCTTTTGGCGGATCGGGATTTGGCTTTGCGCGTATTGGCCCAGGCTTGCGAAAAAGCGGCATCCAGTGGTGCGCAATCCATCATCATGGGTGGCGCTGGTTTGGCCGGTTATGCGCAAGAGCTGCAAGACCGCGTGTCCTTGCCTTTGATTGACAGCGTCTCAGCGGGCGTGCGTTTATACCTTCAGCATCGCATGCCGCCAGCCATTAAATCTCGCAATGCTTTCGAATCCGCCTGGCACCATTTGCCTGCGCACATGAACCTGACCAGTCGGTGAATCCTAGGCCAGCAAATCGCTCAATGAGCGAGCCACCACTTTGGTGGCGCGGCGCAAATCTTCCAAATTCAAACGTTCATCGGCACGCTTGGCATGCGACTCCAACACGGTGCGGGGTCCCGCTCCATAAATGACACCGGGGATACCGCGCTCCACGTACAAGCGCACATCGGTGTAAAGCGGTGTGCCTACCGCAGGGATGGGTTCACCAAACACTTGGGTGCCGTGTTTTTGCAAAGCATCTACAAGGGGTTTGTTGCCTTCCAGTGGTTTCATGGCATGGGCCATCAGCATGCGGTGGATGTCGATGGAGATGGCGTGTTCGGCGTCGCGAGAGGCGTTGTAATCGGCCACCGCTTGCGCCAACACCGAACGGATGTCTGCTTCCACCGCCTCTGGGTTTTCTTCGGGGATCATGCGGCGGTCGAGTTTGAACACCACTTTGCCTGGGATCACATTGGTGTTGGTGCCGCCTTCGATCAGGCCCACATTCAAGTAGGGGTGTGAAATGCCTTCCACCTTGGAACGGATGGCTTTGTATTTTTGGTTTTGTGCATACAACGCATTGAGCAGGGCCACAGCACCTTGCAATGCATCCACACCACTGTCGGGAATGGCGGCATGGGCCATGCGACCATGCACTGTGACTTCCATTTGCAAACAACCGTTGTGCGCAGTGACCACTTGGTAGCTGAAGCCTGCGGCCATCATCAAGTCGGGCTTGGTGTGTCCGTGGGACAGCAACCAGCCAGGACCTAATTCACCACCAAATTCTTCGTCATAGGTGAAATGCAACTCCACTGAACCCTTGCTGGGTTTGGCCACCGCTTCCAGGGCTCGAACAGCGAAAGTGAATGTGGAAAAGTCGCATTTGCTGACCGCGGCCGCGCGACCGTAAATGTTGCCGTCTTCAATCTCACCACCGTAGGGGTCATGTGTCCAACCTTCTCCAGGAGGCACCACATCGCCATGTGCATTCAAGGCGATGACCCGACCTGCACCGTATTTTCTGCGCACGATCAAATTGGTGATCGATGTCAGGCCGTTGGCATGCACTTGGTCTGCAGGCACCTCGAACTGCTCGGCTTGCATGTCAAAGTTCTTCAGCAATTCGGCGGTTCGCAAAGCATGGGGCGTGTTGTTACCCGGAGGTGAGTCGGTCGGCACGCGTATGAGTTCCTGCAAAAACGTCACTTGCTCGTCAAAGTGCTGATCGATCCATTGGTCAATGGCTTGGTAGTTGCTCATGGCTAGTCTTTGGTAAACGGAGGGGCTTCTTGGTAGGGGTGTACTTGTTTCCAATGTCGCGCAATGTCCACGCGTTTGCAGATCCAAACGCGATCGTGCTTGGCCACATGGTCTAAAAAATGTTGCAAGGCCAACATGCGCCCTGGACGGCCCAACAACCTGCAATGCATGCCCACACTCATCATCTTGGGCGATTCGGCCCCTTCGGCGTACAACACATCAAAACTGTCGCGCAAATAGGTGAAGAAATCTTGCGCTTGCGAATAGCCTTGTGGCAAGGCAAAGCGCATGTCGTTCACATCCAAGGTGTAGGGCACCACCAAATGGGGCACCACCTCGCCATTGGTTTTTTGCACCTTCATCCAAAACGGTAAGTCATCCCCGTAATAGTCACTGTCGTATTCGAGACCGCCATGGTCGAGTAACAAACGCCGCGTGTTGGGGCTGTCGCGCCCGGTGTACCAACCTGCAGGCATTTGACCCGTCATGCGTTGAATGATTTCCAGGCCTTTTTGCATGTGCATGCGCTCGGTGGCCTCGTCCATTTGTTGGTAATTGATCCAGCGCCAACCGTGGCATGCAATCTCGTGTCCCAGCTCGACAAAGGCCGCGGTCAGCTCGGGATGCCGCTCCAAGGCCATGCTGACACCAAACACCGTGAGCGGCAAACCCCTGCGCTCAAATTCACGCAAGATGCGCCAAACGCCCACCCGTGAACCGTATTCGTAGATGCCTTCCATGGTGAGGTGGCGATCGGTGAAGCTGGGCGGGCTGAACATCTCGGACAAGAATTGTTCCGAGCCTGGGTCGCCGTGGAGGGTGGCGTTTTCGCCGCCCTCTTCGTAGTTGAGGACAAACTGCAACGCAATGCGCGCTTGCCCAGGCCATTGGGCATGCGGCGGATGCTGGCCATAGCCGACCAAGTCGCGTGGATAGGGACGTGTGCTGTCGTAGGTCATGTCAAATCCTAACCCATGGATGGGCAGTCCGAGACCCTCAAACGCAGGGGTAGTTGGCCACCATCACTTCGCGCACCACACTGGCCGCGTTGTATTTCAACAGATCGGGTCGTTGCACCAACTGTGTTTGCACGGTGTCGACCAGCAGATTGATTTCGGTTTGATCGCCAAAGCAAATAGGCGAGTCCTTGGTGAGCATCAAGGTGTCGATCACACCCATGATGTAGTTGCGTCCACTGAAGCGCACCGCTTCATCGGCAGACAACAAACTGGCATGCAGTTCAGATGCTGTGAGAAAGCGCACGCTTTTCCTGGCATGCGCCGCATCAGCACCGAGCATCACCAGGATGCTCAGCATGCTGCATTTGAAAAAATCAAGGCGCTTCAACGGTGACCTTGATGCTGCTGTACCAAGCTGCCAAGTTGGCAATCTCTGCGTCTGTCAGCGGTTTGGCAATCACGCCCATCACTTCGTGTTGACGTTTGCCGCTGCGGTAATTTTTCAGCTGTTCGCTGGTGTAGAGGGGCGCTTGGCCCGCCAAGTTGGGGGCGCTGGGCATGCTGGCGATGCCATTTTGGCCATGGCACAAAGCGCAAGCAGCGTCTGCTTTGGCACGTCCGGCGGCGGCGTCTTGCGCCAGAACTTGCGCAGATGTCAATGCCAAACTGATGAAGATGAAAGAAGCTGTTTTGTTCATGAATTCCTCGTAAAAAAACGGGGCCTCCTAGGAGGCCCCGCTTTGGATTTGATCACAGGCCAATAGCCCGTGAGTCAAAGTGGATTACTGGCTGTAGCTGATGCGGTAGATCGCGCCAGCGTAGTCGTCAGACACCAGGATGGAGCCGTCAGGCAAGTTGGCAATGTCCACAGGGCGGCCGAGGGCGCGCTTGGTGGTTTTGTCCAAGAAGCCATCAGCAAACACTTCAGCTGCACCTGCGTTGCCATCGGCCTTGACGGGCACGAAGTTGATCAGGTAGCCGCTAGGTTCTGTGCGGTTCCATGAACCATGGGAAGCCACGAACAGGCCGCCTTGGTACTTGGCAGGGAACATTTTGCCGGTGTAGTGCGCCACGCCCAATTGAGCTTGGTGAGCAGGGAACTCGACTTGAGGATAGATCAT
>JACCEC013209505.1_pt1 | contig 10250 bp, 11 predicted proteins | sample 7450121 | NCBI WGS metagenome assembly JACCEC01 (sample SAMN15323455, study PRJNA562643) | freshwater metagenome | isolation source: river surface water | place: USA:Blue River Watershed | collected 2017-08-18 | reverse complement strand
TTGCTGCTCTTTCCATGGGCGCAACGGCTCAAGACTGTGCGCGGTAATTATGTGAGGAATACCGTGCAGCGCGCCAGCTATTTGACCGGTGAAGTTCGCGTACCATGTGTGCGAATGAACCAGATCTGCTCCGGCGATGTCAGCGACCATCTTCAGATCGGTTGCAATGGTCTGCAGGGCGCCATTCGACTTGTCGAATTCCGGACCGTGGGTATAAGTATAGGTATCAGTTTCATTACGGTCTTCGCCGAAGCAGCGAACCTTGACCTCAATCTGTTGGCGCAAAACTTTCACTAATTCAGCGACATGTACGCCCGCTCCACCGTAAATATGTGGCGGATACTCCTTGGTCACCAGATCGATTCTCATTACGCAATGTTATCCGTTAGGAACATTTACCGAATAACATTCTGGATATGAGCACTCCAAGAGTTTTCGGTATGGTCCTAGCCGGCGGCGAGGGTAAACGTTTGATGCCGTTGACGGCCGATCGAGCAAAGCCTGCCGTTCCATTTGGCGGAAGCTATCGACTCATCGACTTTGCTCTTTCAAACCTGATCAATTCCGGCCTGCGCCGCATTGTGGTGCTCACCCAATATAAATCGCACAGCCTTGACCGTCACATTTCTCAAACCTGGCGCATGTCACCTCTCTTAGGTTCTTATGTGGCTTCCGTTCCTGCTCAACAAAGACTTGGCAAACGATGGTTCTCCGGAAGCGCCGATGCGATTTTGCAAAGCATGAACCTACTTAGCGATGAGCGACCAGACATTGTCGTAGTGGTTGGCGCTGATCACGTATACCGCATGGACTTTGATCAAATGATTCAAGCGCACATCGAATCGGGGCGCGGCGTAACAGTGGCCGCTATTCGTCAGCCGCTGCATTTGGCCAATCAATTTGGTGTCATTGAAGTGGACGATCAGGATGCCACAAAAATTGCGGCTTTCCGCGAAAAGCCAAGCGACCCGAAGCCCTTAGCCGATAATCCAAACGAGGTGCTGGCATCAATGGGCAACTACGTTTTCAGTGCACAGGCGCTCATTGACGCCATCGAACATGACGGAACACTTGAAGAGTCTTCGCACGATATGGGTGGCGACATCGTGCCTTATTTCGTCGGACGGCAAGATGCGGGCGTTTATGACTTCACCTACAACCAGATTCCTGGTTCAACTGAACGCGACCACTCCTATTGGCGCGACGTAGGAACAATGGAGTCTTACTACGAAGCTCACATGGATCTGATTTCGGTAATGCCGGTATTCAATCTCTACAACCACGAATGGCCTGTGCACACGCAGCAGGTAAATTTGCCACCGGCAAAATTCGTACACGACGGCGAAGGAAATCAAGGCCGCACCACGGATTCAATCGTTTCGCTCGGGACTGTGGTTTCAGGCGGCATCGTCGAGCGCAGCGTGCTTTCCACTAATGTGCGGGTACATTCGCGTGCGCTGGTTACCGATTCAATTCTTCTTGATGGCGTGCAAGTCGGACGCGATTGCACCGTTAGACGAGCTATCCTCGACAAGAGCGTTGTCGTTGCCGACGGCGCATCGATTGGTGTCGACAAGCAGCGCGATCTCGATCGCGGCTTCTTCGTCAGCGAATCGGGTATCACCGTTGTTGGGAAGGGCGTTCTGGTTACTCCGTGACCGAATATCTAGTGGTCTTTGATGTTGATTCAACTCTCATTGAAGATGAAGTAATTGAATTGCTTGCCGAAGTGGCAGGAAAACGCGAAGAGGTCGCCGCTGTTACTGAGCGGGCCATGGCCGGTGAACTTGATTTTGCCCAGAGCCTTATCGAACGCGTCGCTACTTTGGAGGAACTCCCAGATTCCGTATTCGCTGATGTTCAATCTCGAATCAAAATTACTCAGGGCGCCAAAGAAACCATTCAAGCCATCCAAGCCGCAGGCGGCAAGGTGGGTGCAGTATCGGGTGGCTTCAATCAATTACTCAGTCCCCTTGCTCAAATTCTTAATCTTGACTACGCACGGGCGAACCAACTTGAAGTTGTTGATGGCCTTCTAACTGGAAAAGTGATTGGCAATATCATCGACCGCACAGCCAAAGCGCAGGCGCTGAGCGAGTGGTCGGCGGATTCCGGTTTGATTAGAACAGTTGCAGTCGGCGACGGAGCAAATGACTTGGAAATGTTGGCTACAGCAGAGCTGGGTGTTGCATTTAATGCAAAGCCGATTGTGCGCGAAAAAGCCGATGTAGTTATTGAAGGCCTAGACCTTCGTGCGCTTTTGGAACTGCTGGACGTTTGAAATAGCAGCCGCTACTTGAAATCCGAGGTGTCTCCGACTAGGCGGGTGTTGTCCTCTGGTACTGGCTCTACGGCCGCTAAAGCTACTTCCGCCGCAAACTCCTGAACGTTGTAGAGCTTTCCTGCGCCTTCGCGTCTGGCTTCGATTGCACCGGGGTTTGCTCGTTCAAGAAGTGTTGCAGTAATAGTCCCCTCGATCATGTCGCCTGATACAACCGTGAAACCAATACCGCGCTCAGCTAGAGCGGGAATTAATTCTCGAAGGGCATCTTCACCAGCACGCTTCGAAAGCGCAACTGGTAGGTATTCGGGCATGGTTGGAGTCGAGCGAATGAAGTGCGCCTGGTGGCTGGTTACGAAAACAACTCGAGCGCCGTCTTTCAAATATGGCATCGCGGTTTTTAGAAGGTTGACCTGTGAGTCACGGTTCAGACGCATTGCGTAATCCTCACCTAAACCAGCTTCCATTCCTCCCGAAGCATTCATAACCAAGATGTCGAGGTTGCCGAATGCAGCCTTGGCTGTTTCGAACATGGTTTTGACCGATTCCGAATCTGTTAGGTCTGCTCCAACGGCAATCGCTTGGCCTCCCGCGTTCTTTATGCCATCAACAATTTTTTGCGCTCGTGCTTCTTTGTTGCGGAAGTTAACGACCACCGCTGCCCCGGCTTCAGCGAAGTAGCCTAGGGTGTCTGCGCCAATGCCTCTTGATGAACCAGTTACGAGTGCAACTTTTCCTGCTAGCGAGCCTGCGTTTAATGGATTAGACAACTGTTCTCCAAACTTGAGGTTGATGTTTCGTATTTGAGTTCAAAAAAACTATTAGTGACCCATGCCCAGGCCACCGTCAACGGGTATGACGGCGCCAGAAATGTAGCTCGCTTCATCGCTCGCTAACCAGGCAACAACTTTTGCAACTTCTTGGGGTTGTGCGAAACGACCTGCAGGAATCTTTTTCTTGTACTCGTCCTGTTGCGCTTCAGGCAACTCAGCGGTCATGTCGGTGTCGATGAATCCGGGAGCTACAACATTTGCAGTTATCCCGCGTGCACCAAGCTCACGGGTGACCGAACGGGCCATGCCTACCAAGGCAGACTTGGCGGCAGAGTAATTTACCTGCCCCGCAGACCCAAGCAGACCAACGACCGATCCAATCAGAATCACCCGACCGTACTTGGCCTTGATCATGCCTTTGGTGGCACGGCGAAGAACGCGGAATACTCCATTGAGGTTCGTGTTTATGACTTCTTCAAATTCTTCATCGGTCATTCGCATCAGCAGGGTGTCGCGAGTAATTCCAGCGTTTGCCACCAAGACTTCGACCGGGCCAAGCTTTTCTTCAACCTCAGCGAAGGCATTGTCCAAAGAAGCCGGGTCAGTAACGTCGGCAACAACGCTTAGAGCACCATCAGGTCCGGCACCGCTTCTAACAGTGACAGCTACTCGGTGACCCTGAGAAATGAACTCCTCGGCGATTGAGCGACCGATTCCTCGGTTACCACCGGTAATTAGAACGGTTCTAACTGTGCTCATAGCAGAATCTCTTTCTAGAGCTTCCTAGGAATAGAAAGCGGGTTTTTAGGCTTGGAACAAATGAAGTCTAGTCTTTGACTATCGCAATTCGACGGGAGAACACCGCAGTGGCAAAAGCCCAAAGCCTCACCTCAATTGCTCAATCGCCTGAGGACGAACGCAAATCACGAATGGTGAAGTACCTAATCGCCATGACAATTCGTGTTATTTGCATTGTTCTAGCGATGTTCGTTCAGGGTTGGCTGATGTGGGTTTGTTTCGCGGGAGCCATTTTCTTGCCTTATTTCGCCGTTGTTATTGCCAACGGGGTCGGCGCTGGAACATCAAAGGATTCCGCTCCCAAGGCTGTTGCCCCTACTCTGGTAATTGATGCCAGCTCATTTACTTCAACCTCAAAACCTAGCGATGGACCGCGAGCAAATTAAGTGCTCTAGGGCAGCCTGTCAGTTGGCGGCCAGTGTCAAATTGCAGTGGCGAAACCCAAGAATCCACACCGATGGAAGAACAAAAACCTGGCTGGCTTGTGAGCAGCACCGCGAGTTTCTGATTGAGTATCTTGATACCCGGGGTTTCTACTTGGGCGAAGAGAAGATTAGATGATTAGGTTGCAAGCTTGGAAGCGCTGGATCGTTTGGCTTCTGCTGGTGACGATTTTCTCTGTGGCCTGTTTCTTCCTTTCTCAGTGGCAATTCAACCGTAGGGCTGAGGCCGTCGCGAAAATCAATTCAGTTGCCACCAATTTTGATCAGGCGCCAGTTCCCTTAGCTGACTTAGCCTCGCTAGATTATTTTTCTAGCAAATTTGAATGGCGTCCGGTTTCGTTGACCGGAAAATTCATTTCCGATAAAGCCGTGTTGGTTCGTAATCGTCCCTACAACGGAGCGCCGGGGTTTCTACAGGTAATCCCCTTCGAATTATCCAGCGGTGAAATCATTGCGGTGGAAACTGGTTGGCTACCAACCGCAAGCGATAACAACGCGCCGAAAGATATTCCAACTCCAGATCAAGGCAATCAGCAAATAATTGGCAGGTTGAGACCGTCCGAACCTACGTTGAATCGAGATGCGCCGGTTGGGCAAATCGCCACAATCAACATTGATGCACTGATCGAAAAAGTAAATCTAACCGTTCCTACCTACCGCTCGGTTTATGTTCGCCTCGCCGACTCATACACCGAGGCGCCACTTCCTAAAGTCTTGCCAAAGCCCGAACTTACAGAAGGCAATCATTTGAGCTATGCGCTGCAGTGGATTCTATTCGCGCTGATGGCATTCGGCGCGCTCTTGTGGGCGATAAAACAGGAATCCGAGGCTAAGAAGATTGCCAAGGATCCAAGTTATAAGCCAAAAGTTCGAAAGAAAGTTGGCGACGCTGATAAAGCCGCTGAAGATGCCATCAGCTAATTAATCCAATTTTTCATTTAGCTGAGTTCGATGAGCTCCGCGTAGCCATCATTCCAGTGGTCTTCATCACCATCTGGAAGAATCAGTACTCGCTCTGGATTTAGGGCCAGCACCGCTCCAACGTCGTGGGATACCAAAACTACTGCGCCGGTGAACGTGCTCAGAGCCCGCAGTATTTCTTCACGGCTGGCTGGGTCAAGGTTGTTGGTTGGTTCATCTAGTAACAAAACGTTTGCTGATGAAACAACAAGTGAAGCGAGTGCAAGTCGAGTTTTTTCACCACCGGAAAGAACTCCGGCGGGTTTGTTTACATCGTCGCCGGTGAATAGAAATGAGCCAAGGACCTTGCGGGCATCGGTGTCGGCAAGTTGTGGCGCCGAGCGCTGCATGTTTTCCAAGACAGATTTGGAAACGTCCAATGTTTCGTGTTCCTGCGCAAAATAGCCAACCTTAAGTCCGTGCCCCTCAATGATGCGTCCGGTATCCGGCTTATCTATGCCAGCGAGCATGCGAAGCACGGTTGTCTTACCGGCACCATTCAATCCAATGATTACTACCTTGGAGCCCTTGTCGATAGCCAAATCAACGGCCGTAAAAATTTCAAGCGAGCCATAGCTCTTGCTCAGGTTCTCGCCCATCAACGGAGTTCGACCGCAGGGAGCCGGATCGGGAAACTTAATTTTTGCTACGCGCTCGATTTCCCGGACGTCATCAAGCGAATTCAGTAGCGATTCAGCGCGACGAACCATTTGCTTCGCAGCGACAGCCTTACTTGCTTTTGCTCCAAACTTTGCTGCCTGCAACTGCAGCGTGCTTGCTTTCTTCTCGGCGATTGCACGATCTCGCTTGCGACGCTCTTCGTCTGTCTCGCGGGCTTTTTTGTATGCGTTCCAACCCATGTTGTAAATGTCAATAACTGTGCGATTGCCGTCAAGGTAGAAAACTCGGTTAACGGTTTCTTCAACTAGGTCAACGTCGTGACTGATAACTATGAGACCGCCCTGGTAGGACTTCAAAAAATCCCTGAGCCAGACAACTGAGTCGGCATCCAGGTGATTCGTTGGTTCATCGAGAATCATGGTTTCGGCGGCGCTGAAAAGAATTCGAGCGAGTTCGATTCGGCGTCGTTGACCACCTGAAAGTGTTTTTAGTGGTTGATCAAGAATGTGATCCTTCAGACCAAGGTTGCTGGCAATTGCGGCTGCTTCCGCCTCGGCCGCGTATCCCCCGCCAGCTTGGAATCGTTCTTCAAGTTTTCCGTACTTAGACATGGCTGCATCAAAAATCTTTTCATCGATGCTTCCCATGTCCTCGGTAGCCTGTGACATCTGTGCCATTAGATCGCCAAGTCCGCGAGCATTGAGGATTCTTGTGCGAGCAAGTTCCTCCGGGTCACCGGTGCGCGGGTCTTGAGGCAGATAGCCAATTTCACCGCCGCGTTCAACCGAACCTTGATCCGGTTGGCCATCGCCAGCCAAAATCTTCGTGAGAGTTGTCTTGCCAGCACCATTTCGGCCTACAAGGCCAACCTTGTCGCCCTTATCCACTCGGAAGTTCACGCCGGTCATGAGGGTGCGCGCACCGATGCGAATCTCAAGGTCGCGCACGCTTATCATGGGAATCTCCAAAAATCGGGGTTGAAAACTGTCGCGGATTATTGGCGACCAACAAAAGTCCTAGTCTACAATCGACTCAAGTCAATAAGACGCTTACTAAAGAGAGATGCTGAATGTCTGTTCTAACCATTAATCGAAACACCATCGTTGATCTTGTCGTGCCACGCAGCGCTGCAGCGGATATCGCTCTGGTAACCGCTGGTGCCGCTCTAACCGCTGTTGCTGCTCAGATTTCAATTCCAGCATCGCCAGTGCCATTCACTCTGCAGACTTTGGTTGTATTGCTAGTTGGCGCATCTCTAGGATCAGTTCGTGGCGCACTTTCAATGGCGCTTTATGCAGTTCTTGGCGTGGTTGGTTTGCCTGTATTCGCTCCTCTTAGTGATGGTTCCCACGCAGTAGGTCTTCAGGCCGTGCTTGGTGCAACTTTTGGTTTCGTGATCGGGTTTATCGCTGCTGCATTCGTCGTTGGTCTCTTGGCAGAGCGAAACTGGTCGTCACATTCTGTAAAGATGTTTGTCAGTTACGCAGTTGGCTCCCTGGTCATTTACGCCTTTGGTATTCCAGTGCTCGCAGCCGTTGCAACCGGAGGTGACATTGCCGTTGCCGCTGGCATCATGACTCCGTTCCTTGTCTGGGATGCGGTTAAAGCAATCATTGCCGCGGCTCTGCTGCCATTGGCTTGGGCGGGCATCAAGAAGCTCAAGGGCTAAAATATTTTTAATAAAAGAAATCCCCGGCCGTTTGGCTGGGGATTCTTTTTGTGACAAGTACTAGATAGAGAAACCAATTGCGCGCATTTGTTCGCGCCCGTCCTCGGTAATCTTTTCCGGGCCCCACGGCGGCATCCAGACCCAGTTAATTCGGAATGCATCAACCACTCCATCAAGGGATTCCGCTGTCTGCTCTTCGAGAACATCTGTCAGTGGGCAGCCAGCCGAGGTCAACGTCATGTTGATTAGCAAGTTTCCATCTTCTGATTTTTGCAAACCGTAGATTAGGCCTAAGTCAACAATGTTCACACCGATTTCAGGGTCGATGACGTCTTTGAGCGCCTCGATCACCTTGTCGTATAGAACTGGTTCTAATTCTGTTGCAGTCATTATTTATGCCAATACGTAGCGGTCGTAGCCTTCGGCCTCTAGGCGATCAGCAAGCTCTGGACCACCCTGCTCGGCAATCTTGCCCGCTACGAAAACGTGCACGAAGTCAGGCTTGATGTACTTAAGAATTCGGGTGTAGTGAGTAATCAAAAGTAGACCAAATTCATTTGATTCTTTAGCGCGGTTCACTCCCTCAGAAACAATCTTCAGAGCATCCACGTCTAGGCCTGAGTCGGTCTCGTCGAGAACCGCAAACTTTGGCTTCAGGAGTTCCATCTGCAGAATCTCGTGGCGCTTCTTTTCTCCACCGGAAAAGCCTTCGTTGACGTTGCGTTCGGTGAAAGTTGAATCCATCTTTAGGTTGTCCATGGCACCCTTGACGTCTTTGATCCAGGTACGAAGTGCCGGTGCTTCACCATCGATAGCAGTTTTTGCGGTACGAAGGAAGTTTGAAACCGATACACCAGGAATCTCAACTGGGTACTGCATCGCTAGGAACAAACCTGCACGTGCACGTTCATCAACGCTCATCTCAAGCACATCTTGGCCATCAAGAAGAATTTCTCCATCGGTGACGGTGTACTTTGGGTGACCGGCAATTGTGTAGGCGAGAGTCGATTTTCCTGAACCATTAGGGCCCATAATCGCGTGGCTCTCCCCGCTGTTGATTACAAGGTCAACACCCTTAAGAATTTCCTTGGTGCCCTGCTCGGTATCTACAGTTACGTGGAGGTTCTTGATTTCTAGCTTTGCCATGATTGTTCTCTTCTCTAAAGTCTTTATCAAATAAATTCGGGACGGATTACTCGGCGTCGATTTCTAAGAAGATGTCACCGTTGTCGATGATTACTTCGTAAACCGCTACTGGTTCGAACGCGGGCAAGGTTAAGGCCTCGCCTGTGGTTAGCGAGAATTTAGCGCCATGTGCCCAGCACTCAATGGTCTCGTTGTCCACGAAACCCTCGCTAAGCGAAATTTCTCCATGTGAACATTTGTCGTTGATCGCTTTTACATCGCCAGCCTTGGTTCGTACGATAGCGATGGCGTTATCCCCTACCTTTACACGGATGGCCTTGCCCGGCTTGATGTCTTCTACAGCGCAAATGCGAACTGCCATTATGAACCGCTCCTTGCTAGCTCGGCTTCGATTGAGTTACTGAGTCTTTCGCGAATCTCTTCGTTGTCAATCTGCTGAATAATTTCATTCAAGAAGCCGCGTACTACCAATCGACGGGCTTCAATTTCGGTGATTCCTCGCGCCTGTAAGTAAAACAACTGCTCGTCATCGAAACGGCCTGAAGCTGAAGCGTGCCCGGCACCTTCAATTTTTCCGGTTTCGATTTCTAGGTTTGGAACAGAATCCGCACGAGCACCATCGGTTAGCAGTAGGTTGCGATTAAGTTCATAGGTGTCTGTGCCTTCTGCCGCCATGCGGATTAGAACATCACCAACCCAAACGGTGTGAGCCTTCTCTCCTTGGAGTGCGCCCTTGTAAGTTACGCGCGATTTGCAATTAGGAACTGCGTGATCAACATAAAGGCGGTTCTCGAGGTACTGCCCCGCATCGGCGAAGTACAGCCCCAGCATCTCAGTGTCTCCGCCAGGTTGGGTGAACTCGGTCGAGCTGGCTACGCGAACTGTCTTGCCGCCGAGGCTAACCACTAAGTGCTTTAGTCGAGAGTTTCTACCGAGTCGAGCCATCTGCGTGGAAGCGTGGATGCTCTTGTCGTCCCAGTCTTGAATTGAGATAACGGTCAATTGTGCTTCGTCTCCAACGATGATTTCAACGTTTTCACCAAGCACCGCGTGGCCTTTATGATCAAGAATCACGGTTGCTTCAGCGAACGGTTTTGCATCGATGATGATGTGCACAGCACTCGGGTCAGCGGATTCAGAGGTGAGAGCAATCTGGACTTCAGATTTCTGGTTGCCAGGCACGGTCACAAGATAGGCCTGCTTTGCTGAGCCCCAAGCTGCTGCGCTAGGGCGCTCTTCAGGAATTCCTGCACCACCAAAAGCGGCATTCTCTTCGCCAACCCATGCAGTGGTTACACCATCGGTGTGGGTGACGGCCAAGTCGCCAACAAATTCTGCCAGAGTGTCTGCATCAAGACCGCCAAGGCGATCTGCACTTAGATAGCGCCACTGTTCCTCGCGAGGAGAAACCGGCGGAAAGTCGGCAACGTTAGTTGAACGAAGTCTCTCGTAGCGTGTCTGAATCGGAACCCCTGCGCCGTGGCTGTGCTCCGACAGACCGTGTTGGGCTGTCTGCGTTGCTGTGCTCATTAACCAACAGCCCCTTCCATCTGCATCTC
>JACCEC013185264.1_pt1 | contig 10250 bp, 10 predicted proteins | sample 7450121 | NCBI WGS metagenome assembly JACCEC01 (sample SAMN15323455, study PRJNA562643) | freshwater metagenome | isolation source: river surface water | place: USA:Blue River Watershed | collected 2017-08-18 | reverse complement strand
TCAACAGCTTGCCCAAGCCTTCCACGCCTTTGGCGAGCTGCTTGCGCACCCTAGTCTGCGTCGCTTCATCGACCTTGCCACCAAAGAACGCCTGTGGGTAAAGCTCACGCGCCACCAACTCGACATGCAGCTCTAGGTAAGTGATGATTTCACGCACCTTGGCTGCCTCAAAAGGATCTGCGGGCAAGAGCGGGTGGTGCGGGTAGGTTTGCTCGATGTACTCGGCGCACACAGCGGACTCACTGATGCAGCCTTGCGGTGTTTCTAAAAATGGCACTTTGCCCATGGGCGAGCGCAGGAAGGTGGTGGGCTCGACGGGATTGACCCACACCAAATCTTCTTCAAACGGCACGGCCTTTTCAAGCAGCTGAATTTTGAGTTTGTTGTAGTAGTTGCTGACAGCGAAGCCGCAGAGTTTGAGGGTCATGGGGGTGCTCCTGTGGATGAGAATCAAATTCATTCTGGCACAGCCGCTGGCCGCGCTAGCTAGTCAGGGCATGGGCCAAGTCGCCTAAGTGCAACTCAAAAAGCCAAGCAGGCTCGGCCATAATCTTCGCCATGAATTCCATCTACAAAACCATCGGCATTTTGGGAGGCGCCACAGAAGCGCTGCAAATCGCATCTGAAGGCGTGGCCGACTTCGCCACCATTGACCGCATCTTGCGCGACCAAGCAGGTTTCAAGCTTGGCCCTTTCCAGCTACTTGACATCGCCGGCATTGACGTGGCGCATGACGCCATCACGTCTGTTTACCAACAGTACTTGAGCGAGCCGCGTTACCGCCCGAGCAACTTGGCCGTGCAACGCATCAGCGAAGGCAAACTGGGTCAGAAAACTGGCGAAGGTTTTTACACCTACGTGAACGGCGAAGCACAGATGCCTGCCGATCAAACGACCCCCACTGTGGCTGAGATGCCCCCCGTGTGGGTGTCTACCCGCGCCATGCGCCGCCCCGAACTGCTGCAATTGCTCAAAGACTTGGGCGCCAAGATTGAAACCGGCGCATCGCCTTCCGCGCAAGCGCTGTCTATCGTTGCCCCTTTGGGTTTTGACGTGACCACCGTGGCCATCGTCGAGCGCCTTGACCCCGCTCGCACCATTGGCATCGACATGTTGATTGACGACCAGCTCACCCACCGCCGCGTGTTGGCCACCAGCCCTGCCACACGCGCCGACATGCGCGATGCTGCCCACGCCTTGTTTGCCCGCGATGGCAAAGCTGTGACGGTGATTCGTGACAGCGGTGGCTTTGTGACCCAACGCGTGGTGGCCAACATCATCAACATTGCTTGCGATCTGTGCCAACAAGGCCTGTGCACCCCCGAAGAACTAGAAGCCACAGGTGCTGCCGACTTAGGCCACAGCATGGACCCACTGACCATGGGGAACAAATACGGGCCTACCGAAATTTTGGAAGTCTTATTCAATGTGCAAACGGTATATGGTGATACCCGATACCGCCCTAGCCCATGGCTGCGTCGGCGTGGCGCATTGGGCTTGAGCTTGATGCACATCGAGAGCTAAAGCCCCATGAGCGCTCAACTCAAAAGTACCAACCAAGGTCAGACCCTCATCTTGACCCTGTCAGACCCCGCGCTGCGCAATGCCATGGGGTCTGCCATGTATGCCGCAGGGATTGAGGCGCTCAATGTGGCAGAGACCAACCCTGACATTCGCAGCGTGGTCATCACAGGTGAAGGCGCGCACTTTTGTGCTGGCAGTGATGTGCACCGCCTCCAAGCCAGCCGTGAACAATCCTCTGAAGTGCAAGCGCAGACAATTGAAAGCCTGCACAACTGGATGGAGGCCATTCGCACTTTCCCCAAACCCGTCATTGCAGCGGTTGAAGGCGCGGCCGTAGGCTCTGGCTTTTCATTGGCTGTGATGTGCGACCTCATCGTGGCCGCAGACAACAGCGTGTTTGCGATGGCTTACAGCAATTTAGGCTTGTCACCCGATGCCGGCGCGAGCTGGAATTTGACGCACGCACTGCCGCGCCAATTGGCCGCCGAGTTGTTGCTTTTGGGTGATCGCATCAGCGCGCAACGGTTACATGAGCTGGGTGTAGTCAACCGTGTGGTGGACAGTGGCCACGCCTTGCCCCAAGCCCTGGCCTTGGCTGAGCGCATCAATGCGCGTGCGCCCAATGTGATGAACAGCATCAAAGAACTTGTGAGCGACGCCAGTGTGCAGAGTTTGACCGAGCAATTGGCGCAAGAGCGCCACCATTTTGTGAAAAACTTACGCCACCCCAACGCAGGCATTGGTATCCAAGCCTTCCTACACAAAGAAGTAGCACACTACAAATAAACACCGCCTCAGGAAGCCCGCACCGACGGGGGTCTCCTGAGTGACAAATTCTTACTTTCAGGTCACACAAAAGACAGGCTATGGACGATCCTATTCTTAACATCGAAGAACGCGAGGCGATCAACGCAGGACGTTGGTTCTCATCCCTTTCACCCTCACTCAGGCACGATATTCTTCGATGCGCTTACGTCAAACGATGCAAAGACGGCGACTTGATTGCTGCCCGCGGCGACTCAGCCGACGAGTGGATGGCCTGCGCCAAGGGCGCGGTGCGTGTGAGCTCAACCTCTCTGTCGGGCAAGCAAATCACCTTCACCTATGTAGAGCCCGGCATTTGGTTTGGGGATGTGGCAATTTTGGACGGAGACCGTCGCACGCACGATGTGTACGCGCACGGCGACACCTCCATCTTGTGCGTGGCCAAAGCCGACTTTCAAAAAATCCTCAGCCAGCATGTGGAGTTTTACGACGCCATGTTGCGCTTGCAAGCGCGTCGCATTCGCCAACTGTTTGGTTTGGTGGAAGACCTCAACACCCTTCCCTTGCGCTCACGCTTGGCCAAACAGCTGCTGCACTTGGCACGCAGCTATGGCGTGCCATGCTTGACCAACGGACAAGAAATTCGCATTGGTTTGCATTTGGCACAAGAAGAATTGGCACAGCTCTTGGGCGCATCACGCCAGCGTGTGAACCAAGAACTCAAAGCGATGGAACGAGAAGAAGCCATTCGCATCGAGCCAGGTGGCTTGGTGATTCGCAACCGCGATGCTTTGCTAGAAATCAGCGAAGCCGACCACTGACAGGAATACACGCATGAGCCGGGACGATACCCACACTGCCCAGCCCATGTCAGCGATGCACCACATTGACACGCACGCGCTCACAGCGTGGCTGAGTGCGCACCTGACGGACTTTGCAGGTCCACTCTCGCTTGAGACATTCAAGGGTGGTCAATCCAACCCCACCTACCAGCTCATCACGCCCAAAAAAAGCTATGTGATGCGCACCAAGCCTGGTCCTGTGGCCAAGCTGCTGCCATCAGCGCATGCGATTGAACGTGAATTCAAAGTCATGCAAGGCTTGCACGGTACCGAGGTGCCCGTGCCGCAAATGCATGTGCTGTGCGAAGACGAGTCCATCATCGGACGCGCCTTTTATGTCATGGAGTTTGTGCCAGGACGCGTGCTCTGGGACCAAACCCTGCCGGGCATGGCCAACACAGAGCGCAGTGCGATTTATGACGAACTCAACCGCGTGATTGCTGCCTTGCACACGGTGAAATTTGCAGAACGCGGCCTAGAGCACTATGGACGCCCTGGCAATTACTTTGAGCGCCAAATTGGTCGCTGGAGCAAGCAATACCTAGCCTCTGTCACACAACCCATCGACGAGATGGACAAGCTCATGGCATGGCTGCCCGCCAACATGCCCGCCAGCGCCAGAGACGAAAGCAAAGTCAGCATCGTGCATGGTGACTATCGCCTGGATAACTTGATGTTTCACCCCACCGAACCTCGGGTATCGGCAGTGCTCGATTGGGAGCTGTCCACACTGGGCCATCCACTGGCAGACTTCAGTTACTTGTGCATGGGCTGGCACATTCCACCAGGCACGTTCAGGGGCATTGGCGGTGTAGACATCGCAGCACTGGGCATTCCCAGCGAGCGCGAAAACATCCATCGTTATTGCGACCGCACAGGCCTAGCCACGCCAGCTGACTTGAAAGCCGATTGGAACTTCTACCTTGCCTACAACATGTTCCGCATCGCAGCCATCTTGCAAGGCATTGCCAAACGTGTAGAGGCTGGCACAGCCTCTAGCGAACAAGCCAAAGCCAATGGCGCAGGTGCGCGCCCGATGGCAGAGCTCGCGTGGAAATTTGCACAACAAGCTTGAAAGAAAAAGAACCAAGGAAAACAACATGAATTTCGACTACAGCGACAAAGTCAAAGACCTACAAGCGCGCTTGCTGGCTTTCATGGACACATATATCTACCCCAATGAGCAGCGCTTTTTTGAAGAAATCGCTGCCAACCGCGCCAAAGGCAATGCATGGGTACCTAGTCAGTTGGTGGAAGAGCTCAAGCCCAAAGCGCGCGCTGCAGGCTTGTGGAATTTGTTCATCCCCCACAGCCCGCGCGTACCCGATGGCTTGAGCAATTTGGAATACGCCCCCCTGTGTGAAATCATGGGGCGTGTGTCGTTCGCGGCAGAGGTGTTCAACTCATCCGCCCCCGACACGGGCAACATGGAAACTTTCGAGCGCTACGCCAGTGAAGCACTGAAAGTGCAATGGCTAGAGCCCTTGCTACGTGGCGACATTCGCTCAGCTTTTTTGATGACCGAGCCTGCTGTGGCATCGTCAGACGCCACCAACATCCAATGCAGCATTGTGCGTGAAGGCGATGAATATGTGATCAACGGCACCAAATGGTGGAGCTCTGGTGCAGGCGACCCACGTTGCGCTGTATACATCGTGATGGGAAAAACTGACCCTGATGCCCCCAAACATTCGCAACAAAGCATGGTGGTTGTGCCGGCCAATGCACCCGGCGTGAAAGTGGTGCGTCCCTTGAGCGTATTTGGTTACGACGACGCGCCTCACGGCCACATGGAAGTCACCCTGACCAATGTGCGTGTGCCAGTTGAAAACCTTTTGCTCGGCGAAGGCCGTGGTTTTGAAATTGCGCAAGGCCGATTAGGCCCAGGCCGCATTCATCACTGCATGCGCTCAATCGGTGCAGCAGAGCGCGCTTTGGAATTGATGTGTAAACGCCTGAACAGCCGCATCGCATTTGGCAAACCCTTGTCCGCACAAGGCGTGTGGCACGAGCGTATTGCCAACGCACGCATCATGATTGAGCAAGCACGTTTGCTGACGCTCAAAGCCGCTTACATGATGGACACCGTAGGTAACAAAGATGCGCGCGCAGAAATTGCGATGATCAAAGTCATTGCCCCCAATATGGCCAGCCAAGTCATTGATTGGGCAATTCAAGCCCACGGCGCAGCAGGCATTTCCGACGATTTCCCATTGGCTTATGCTTACGCAACGCAACGTTGGCTACGCTTGGCCGATGGCCCCGATGAAGTGCACCGCCAGTCCATCGCTAAACTCGAACTCGCACGGCACATAGCTTCTGCACCACAAGACATTGATATGCCGATCACCCGCGGCAGCTAAGGAACACACATGATCGACGTTTACTCATGGCCGACCCCCAATGGTCACAAGGTTCACATCATGCTCGAAGAGTGTGGTTTGCGATTGGGCCATGACTGGCTGGCTCACCCCATCAACATTGGCCAAGGCGATCAGTTCAAGCCTGAGTTTTTGAAGATCAGTCCCAACAACAAAATTCCAGCGCTCGTCGACCCACATGGACCAGATGGCAAACCGATCAGCTTGTTTGAATCGGGCGCTATTCTTTTGTACCTCGCCTCAAAAACAGGCAAGCTCTTGCCCAAGAGCGACCGCGCCAAGTTTGAAGTGCTGCAATGGCTGATGTTTCAAATGGGCGGTGTCGGGCCCATGCTGGGCCAAGCACACCACTTTCGCATCTACGCCCCAGAAAAAATTGACTACGCCTACAACCGCTACACCAACGAAGCCAAACGCTTGTATGGTGTGATGGACAAACGTTTGCAAACCAGCAAATTCATCGGTGGCAACAGCTACAGCATCGCCGACATCGCCATCTTCCCGTGGCTACGCAGTTGGCAAAACCAAGGGATTGATTGGGCGGACTACCCTCACCTCAAAGCTTGGTTTGATTCAATTGCAGCACGGCCAGCAGTGCAACGTGGCGTACAAGTGTTGGCTGATTTGCGCAAGCCACTCACCGATCACAAAGCCAAAGATATTCTGTTTGGAAACACCCAGTTTGCCAAACGTTAACTTGGTGCTGTTGAGCCAATGAGGGTTAAGGCAACTTGATTTTTAAAATTCTGTTGCGATTGGCATAACCAGAATAGCCCACCGAACAGCTGCCGTTGGTGACATACAAATACTGTTGGCTACCGTCAAGCGCAAGACCCGTTGGATTGCAAAACCCCACTGGCACGGTGCCCCAATCGCCTACCACCTCACTGAACAAGACTTCTGTGCTTCCCGTCGATGTGTTGATTTTGCTAATGTATCCAGCATTACCACTTGAATCCCCTTGGTTGGCAACATAAACGAATCCATTGGTTGACACTACCAAACCATTGGGACGCATCAGGGGCCCCCACCGATCAGGGGATGTCTGCGTCAACGCGGTCATGCTGCTCAAGTTAGTCGGGTTGATTTCAGCGATACGGTTGTTATCTAACGTTGCGTAGACGCGCGCGCGACTGGTGTCAGCCGCCATCGCAACTGGAATCGCCCCCAAAGTCGCAATTGTTTGTGGATTAGAAAAGTTCGTATACGCCAACACATTATTTGTATTGGCCATAAAAAGCATGTTGGTGGAGTAAAAAACCATGCCATCAAAATTATTCGATGCCAAGGCAAGCAAAGCAGATCCGTTTCCAAGCTCAAATACCGTATCTTCTCCCCCCAAGCGACCCGTGTGATAAACACGCCCTCCCTGAACAGCGATACCCACAGCATTCGTCACCGCATACGAATTCGTCTGCAAGCCAGCACTGTCAAGAACCATGACGCCTGTTTGATGGGTCACATAAAGGTTGCTACCTGAAAACACCAGATGTTTGGGGGCACTGATGGCGGGCCCAAATATTGAGATCGTGGCGACAGGCGGGGCCAATGACACACCTGGGCTCTGAGACTGCGGACTGCCGCCGCCCCCACCCCCGCCGCAACCGATTAAGGTCAGCGTGATCATCAGTACAAACAGCTTGCTCTTGTTAGTCATCTCATCATTTAAATCGGTCTGATTTCTCTTTACTTGATAGATCTATGAGAGCAAACCACAAACTGATAAAGTTAGCACCGTTGCAACCGATTCAAATGACGTCATGTTTAAGAAGTTTTTCCTGTTGACCTGCCTGCTCCTGTCTGTGTGGACGGGCGTGCTCGCACAAGATAAACCCTCGGCATCACGCGCCATCTTGGCTCGCCCTCCACAGTCTGGCCCTGAGCCTATGCTGTTGTTAGGACCCAAAAATCGGCCCTATACCGAAATCATGGTCCACACCACCAAGCTTGACTACTTTGATTGCAAAGGGATCGTGGCACCCTGGTTCCGTGAGTTGCTGGTTGCAGAAATGAACTACTTTGCCGAATTGGTAGAGCTGCCATTTGTCAAAGGCGATGCGTGTGTGGTGAGCATCGGCACCGACAAGAGCCTGACCCCAGGACGCATCAACATCCACCTCTATGTGAATGAACAACGCCTCACGGCTTGCGTACGCAACGAGCAGTGCCCAGTGTTTCGCAGCGTCAGCCTCATTCCTAAAGACAAAGTGCTGTATCGCTCTTACTTCTTGTCAGACATGTCCCGCAAACTGATTTCTCAGCAATGTGTGACTGACAAGGGCAAGTTGCACCCAGACACCACCTGCTACACCGTCCCCTAAGGCTTTTTTGCCTGCGGGGCTAAAGCCTCCCCTTGAAAAGTCGATCTTCTAGGGATATGCGTTTTCCTTCTTCTATCTTCATTGCGGCAGCACTTGTTCTGACGAGCCTGATCGGGTCGCCAGCCTTGGCCAACGACCCGCCTAAAAAGCCTGCAGCCAAAGAAGAACCGCCTAAACCCAAATTCGACTACATCGAAGAAGAAGGTGAAAAAGGCCGCAGCGGATACGTCTACAAACGCGTGGCCAAACCAAAGTTTGAAGAGCCCGAGCCAATTCCCAAGGCACCATTTCCTGAACCGCCTGAGCCCCCCAAGAAGGATGACCACGGCAAAAAGGATGACCACGGTGCGCCTAAAAAGGAAGAAAAGAAAGACGATGGTCATGGCGCTCCGCCTAAAAAAGACGAGAAGAAAAAAGACGACGGTCATGGCGGCGGCCATGGGGGTGGTCACGGCAAAGAGGCCAAAAAACCTGCAGCACCGGCTGTGAGTGCGGTGTATGACCCAGCAGTCATCAAACTTGATGCAAACCATCGACCATTGACGCCGAAAGTTTTTACCAACAAGTATGCGGACTACTTTGTGTGTCACAAAACGATCAAAGCCAAGTTCAAAGAAACGGTTTTGGCTGAGATGAACACGTTTGCCGATCGCATGGGCTTGCCACATGCGCAAGACATGCCCTGCATGATCAAAATTGCAAAGGCCAACACCAAGTTTCCAGGCGCTGTCTACATCGAGTTTTATACGGACGTCAAAGCAGAAAAAGAATGCATCAAGAAAGGTGAGTGTGGTTCAACACGCCTCATGATGCTGTTCCCCAAAGATAAAACGGGCATCAAAAGCAAAGAGCTGTACCGCTCATATGTGCTGACGGACGAAAAGAAGTTTCGCCGAGCCAACTTTTGCGTCAGTCCCGATGGGCAGTATTTGGGTGAAAAGCACTGCTACGTTGTGCTGCACCCAGATTGGCTGTTTAACTAACAGCGGCTTGAGAAAATGGCCTGTCCGACAGGAATCGAACCTGTGACCCACAACTTAGAAGGTTGTTGCTCTATCCAACTGAGCTACGGACAGAAATAAAAAAAGGCCTCGAAAACGAGGCCTTTTTTACTTTGATGGTCGGGGCGATAGGATTCGAACCTACGACCCTCTGGTCCCAAACCAGATGCGCTACCAGGCTGCGCTACGCCCCGATACAACTATTGTAACTCGCAAAAGGCCCATTTTCCGAATCCAGCCTTAGGAAAATCTCAAGGCCATCTTCATTCACAATTGGACCGTGAAAATTGATTTTGATGGCATCCAAGCTTTCGTGATGACGGCTGAACTCGGTGGCTTTAACAAAGCCGCTGAACAACTGCACATCACACAGACCGCACTGACACGCCGCGTGCAAAAACTCGAAGCCTATTTGGGCTTGAAGCTGCTCGACCGCACCACACGGCGGGTTGAGATCACAGCTGTTGGCCGCGACTTTTTACCCCAAGCGCGCGCCATCGTGAACGAGATGACCACCGCCGTGGGCCGCCTCAAAGACATGTCGCAGCACGCCAAGGGCAACTTCACCCTCGCCTGCGTACCCAGCATGGCCGCACACATGCTGCCACAGCTGATTCGCCAATATGCCGATGTGTGCCCTGGCAACCGCATTCGTTTGCTAGACGCCGCCTCGTACGAGGTGCGTCAAGCTGTGCTCAACCATCAAGCTGAAATTGGCATTGCCGTGAATGGCGAAACTCACCCAGATTTGATTGAAACGCCGTTGTTTGACGATCCCTTGGTCTTCATCTGTAGAGACACACATCCGCTTCAAGGCAAGAGCTCTGTCACCTGGGCCGATATGCGTGATGCCGACTTGATTGTGGTGAGCAACTTCATGGCGACACGCATTTTCATGGACTACCAACTGGCTAAACATGGCATTCGTTTGAATGGAAATTACGAGGTACAACACCACGCCACCGCCATCAACTTGGTTGCTGCAGGCGTAGGCTGCGCCATCCTGCCCTCATCTACCTTGCTAGAGGGTGATCGCTCTCATGTGCGCAAAATCACGTTAACAGGGCCTGTGGTGAAACGTAAAGTAGCCTTGCTCCGTCACAAAAACACCAGCCTTTCACCTGCAGCCCAAGCTTTTTATGAATTGATTCAAAAAGCGCACCTCAAGCCCAAAGCATCGAAACCTCAATTAATGCGAAAAACGAAATAATTAGAGCAAATATTTCACTTCTCAACATAACTGTTTCGCCCGACACTCTCGGGCATGACAACCCAAGTAAGTACAAAACAGCCTGATGTGCTGGTGATTGGTGGTGGCAACGCCGCCCTATGCGCCGCGCTCATGGCAGCCGAAGCAGGCGCTTCGGTCTTGATGCTGGAATCAGCGCCACGCGAATGGCGTGGTGGTAATTCAGG